>Ga0070741_10008403_pt1 | contig 20733 bp, 22 predicted proteins | sample Coa_R1_4_FD_66440 | JGI IMG/M metagenome (GOLD analysis project Ga0070741, IMG submission 66440) | Surface soil microbial communities from Centralia Pennsylvania, which are recovering from an underground coalmine fire - Coalmine... | ecosystem: Environmental > Terrestrial > Soil > Unclassified ...
GGCGTCGTCCGGGCATTCTTATGGATGTTCATCCGGGCCTCCTCCTCTGCGGGGATGGTTGGTCGGCAACCACCACCGTCGCAGAGATGGCCCGGATGGACAATCTCCTGGCAGTTCACATCTAGGCGACCGGCCCCCGCGCGGCCTGCAGCGCCTCGTGGATCGTGAGGGTGAGGGCGCCGAAGGCGGGCGCGGCGCGTGAGGCCACGGTGCGGGGGCGCGGGAGCGGCACGTCGAAGACGCGCGCGAGGCGGCCCGGCCGCGGGGTCATCACCATCACTCGATCGGCCAGGAACACCGCCTCCGGGATGGAGTGGGTGACGAACACCACCGTCTTGCGCTCCGCGCTGCCCTCGCCCCACACCCGCAGCAGCTCCAGGTTCATCTCGTCGCGGGTCATCGCGTCGAGCGCCCCGAACGGCTCGTCCATCAGCAGCAGCGGCGGATCCAGCAGCAGGGCCCGGCAGAGCGCGGCGCGCTGCTGCATGCCCCCCGAGAGCTCGCGCGGATGCTTCTGCGCGAACTCGCCGAGCCCGACCAGGCGCAGGAGCGCGGTCGCCCGCTCGCGATAGGCGCGCGGGTCGAGGCGCGACAGCACCGCCGGCAGCAGCACGTTGTCCAGGAGGGTGCGCCACTTGAGCAGCACCGGCGCCTGGAACACCATGCCCACCGACGGGATCGGGCGCTCGACCGGCCGGCCGTCCACCTCCACCCGTCCCCGGCTCGCGGGCCGCAGCCCCGCGATGATCCGCAGCAGCGTGGACTTGCCGCAGCCGGACGGGCCCACGATGGCCAGCATCTCCCCGCGCGCCACCTGGAGGTCCACGTCCCGCAGGGCCTCGACCGGTCCGGAGGCGCCGGGATAGGTCATGCCGACGCCCTCGAGGCGAATGAGCGGCGTCGCCACGCGGGCGGTCAGCGGGCCGACTTCGGCATGTCCACCCGCGTGAGGAACTCGTTGGTGTAGACCGTCTTGCAGTCGACCTTCGTCGGCACGCCCATGTACGTGTTCACCAGGTCCACCGACTCGCACATCTTCTTCTCGTCCATCCAGCCGATGCCGTGCCTGGCGTAGCGGTCGGTCTTCATGAGCTCGAGCCCCATCATCATGTTGGGCTCGATGATCGCCAGGTCGATCTCGGGCACCCGCTTCTTGAAGATCTCGAGCGCCGAGCGCGGATCCGCCATCACGTCGCGCCACCCGAGGTAGGAGGCCTCCAGGAACGCCCGCAGCATCGGCGCGCGCTCCTTCATCGTCTTCTCGCTCGCGATGATCGACATGCTGTACATGTCGAGGCCGTGGTCGGCCCACGGCATCATCACCGCGTTGCCCTTGCCGATCGCCTTCTCGTAGAAGGGCAGGCCGGTGGTGTAGTCGGCCACCGCGTCCACCCGCTTCTCGGCCAGCGCGGGCACCTTGGCCGCCGGCTCCACGTTGACCCACGTCACCTTGCTCGCGTCGATGCCGTTGACCCGCGCGAAGGCCGGGAACATCTGCCGCTGGCCGTCGCCGGGCGGGGCGGCCACGCTCTTGCCCTCGAGGTCCTTGGGCTTGGTGATGGGCGCATCCTTGCGGCTCCACACGTTCAGCGGGCTCTTGTCGAACACCATCCCGACCACCTTCACCTTGGCCCCGCGCGCGGCGGCCGCGATCACCACCGCGCTGTCGGCCAGGCCCACGTCGGCGCGCCCGCTGTCCACCTTCGCGATCGAGTCCCCCGAGCCCTTGGAGTTCTGCATGTCCACGTCGAGCCCGCGCTGGCGGTAGTAGCCCTTCTCCAGCGCCACCCAGTAGGCGGCGTGGTCGCCCACCGGGAACCAGTTGAGCGCGAAGACCACCTTCTGCGGCGCCGCCTGCGCGGCGAGGTGGCCCGCGCCGAAGGCCGCGAGCACGAGGAGCACGAGGGCGATCGAGAGCGCGTGGCGTGTCATGCGGAGTTCTCCCTTCTGGCTGTGTTCCCGCTAGTCCACCGAGTCCGCCCACGGCGCGATGCACCGCGCCGCGAGCACCACCAGACCGTACACCGCGAGGCCGACGAGCGAGATCCACACCAGGGCCGCGAAGGCCACCGGCGTGTTCATGCTGCCCTGGGTGGTGATGATCACGTAGCCGAGCCCCTGCTGGGAGGCCACGAACTCGCCCACGATCGCTCCCACCACCGCCGCGGTCGCGGTCACCTTGAGCGCGCTGAGGATGTAGGGATACGCGTTGGGGATGCGGATGGTCGCGAACACCTTCCACTTGGGGGCGTTGAAGACGCGCCCCAGGTCCAGGAGCTCCTCGTCCACCTGCGAGAGCCCCACCGCGGTGTTGATCACCACCGGGAAGAAGCCGATCAGGGCGCCGATCAGCATGTTCGGGACCACCCCGTAGCCGAGCCAGAGGAGGAAGAGCGGGGCCACCGCGACCTTGGGCAGCGTGTTGACGAAGACGAGGAACGGCACCAGCGCCCGCGACAGCAGCGGCGTCCACGCCACCGCGACCCCGAGGGCCACGCCCACCGCCCCCGCCACCACGAAGGCGCCCGCGATCTCGAGCGCGGTCACCGCGACGTGGCGCGGCCACGGGATCTCGTCGCCCAGCATCGCCTGGACCACGCGCATCGGCGCGGGCAGCAGGTACTCGCGCAGCCCCAGCCCGCTGACCGCGAGCTGCCACGCGGCCAGCAGGGCCGCGAACAGCGCGGCGGCGGGCAGGTAGCGGCGAAGCGCGCGTCCGGTCCCCATCATCGGCGGCGCGCCCATAGTACGCTAGCCCCGCCGGCATGCACACCCTCGCCTTCCTCGACCCCGGGCATTTCCACGCCGCCCTCACCCTGCGGGAGCGGAACCCGAGCGTCTCGCCGGAGGTGTTCGTCTACGCGGCCGCGGGAGCCGAGCTGGACGACTTCCTGGCCCTGATCGAGCGCTTCAACCGCCGGCCGGAGCGGCCGACCGCCTGGCGCCCGCGCGTCCGCCTCTCCGCCGATCCGCTCGCGCAGCTGCTGGCCGAGCGCCCCGGCGACCTGGTGGTGCTGGCCGGCCGCAACGGCGGCAAGGCCCGGGTGATCCAGGCGCTCCACGCGGCCGGGCTCCACGTCCTGGCCGACAAGCCGTGGCTGGTGGAGCCCGGCGACCTCGCGGCGATCCGCGCGAGCCTCGCGGGCGGCGCGCTCGTGCGCGAGATGATGACCGGCCGCCGGGACCCCGTCGCGCGCCTGGTCAAGCGCCTGGTCGACGATCCCGATCTCTTCGGCGGCTTCGATCCCGACGCCGCCTTCGCCATCGAGCAGGAGAGCGTCCACCACTTCGAGAAGCGCGTGGACGGCGCGCCGCTCCGCCGCCCGTGGTGGTACTTCGACTCCCGCGTGCAGGGCGGCGGCGCGGTCGACATCCCCACCCACCTGGTCGATCAGGCGCAGTGGTGGCTCGACGGCGCCGCGGACGGGGCCGCCGCTCGCCTGCTCTCCGCGCGCGGCTGGTCCACGCGGGTCCCGCTGGACGTCTTCACGCGCGTGACCGGCGCGCCGTCGGTGCCGCCCGCCCTGGCCCCCGCGGTGGAGGGCGGAGCCCTGCGCGTGTTCTCGAACGCGGAGCTGGTCTATCGCCTGGCCGGCGTCACCGCACGCGCGATCGCGCGCTGGGAGCCCTCGACCCCGCCGGGCGGCGGCGACACCTCGCGCGCCGTCCTCCGCGGCCGCCACGCGACCGTCTCCCTCGCGCAGACCGCGGAGACCGGCTTCCGGCGGCGCCTGCGCGTGCGGGCCCGCCGCGATGCCGCCGCCACCGCGCGGGCGCTGGGGGAAGCGCTCGAGAAGGCCCGCGCCGAGGGCCCGGGGGCCTCGGCACGCGCGGTCGCGGCGGGACTCCACGAGGTGGTCGTCGAGGGAGCGGACGGCGGCCACGAGGGCCACTTCGCCCTGCTGCTGGGCGAGGTGCTGGAATGGATCGACGCCGGGCACCGTCCGGCCGACCTCGCCGCCCGCACGCTCGCCAAGTACGCGCTGCTGGCGGAGGCCGCCGCCGCGACCGCGGCCGACGCCGCCGCCGGCCGCTGACCCGGCAAGACCCTCAGGCCGCGCCCGCGTCCCCGGCGTCGAGCGAGTCGAACGTCCAGCGCTCGAGCGGCACCATCGCGTCCAGGTCCGGGTCGAAGCCCACCCCGTAGCCGGGCCCGGCCAGCGAGCCCACGCGCACCGAGCCGCGCTCGATGCGCAGCCACGCCTCCCGCTCGTCGCCCGCGTAGAGGTCGCCGTGGTGCCGGAGCGCGGCCGCGCGCTCGCGGGCCGAGCAGTGGGCGAGGCCGCGGACGTAGTGGTGGCCGTTGCGCTCGACGTGCGCGATGCCGAGCGCGCGCACGGTGGCGAGGTCCTGCTGCAGCGGCACCACCGGCACGTTGGTGAGGTCCTCCGCGCTCATGAAGAGGCGGGCCCCGGCCGGCCGCTGCGCGTTCTCGCGCTCGATGAGCGTGCGGTTCAGGAACGACTTCACGATGCCCTTGCAGTTCTTGGTGGACACCCCGCGGTAGCCGAGGGCGATCGCGCGGGGGAACGCCTGCAGATCGCCGTCGCTCTCGTCGATGATGATCGGCACCGCGTGGCCGAGGCGCTCGAGCCCGGCCGCGGCCGAGGCGTCGAGCGCGATGGCCCGGTCGAGCGGCTGCTCGATGAACGCGGTCGACCGCCAGAGCCGCGCCAGCGCCGGCTCGGCCCTCACGGCCTCCACCAGGGCCGCGAAGTCGGCCATCGCCTTGTACTGCTCGTTGCCATCGAGCGTCACCAGGTAGGGCTCCCCGATGCGGTCGAGCACTGCGGCGATGCGGCGCAGCCGCTCCACGTCCGCGTCGACCCGGCCGCCGACCTTCAGCTTGAAGTGGCGGAGGCCGTGCGCCGCCACGCACTCCTCGAGGGTCTGGGGCAGCCCGTCGCCGAGCCAGCCGTCGGCCGGCACGTCGGCGGCCACGATGGGGTCGAGCAGCCCCACGGTGTGGCGCACCGCGATGCGATCGGCCGGAGGCCGGCCCGCCCAGGCCAGGAGGTGCGCGCGCGTGAGGCCCGGGTGGACCGCGTCGGGGCGCAGGCCCAGCACGTCCTCCCGCAGCAGCGCGATCACGTCGAGGCCGGCGAGCCGGCCGGCCGCGTCGGCGAGGGCGCGCTCGAAGAGCGAGGAGCCGAAGGCGGCGGTCAAACCGTTCACGCGGAGCTCCGGCGCGCGGCGCGCGCATTCCCCGTACGCGTCCCGCCACAGGTCGAACACCGGCCGCGGCGTCCGGCCCGTGTCGAGGTAGGCGCGCTCCGCGCCCGCGATGGCGCGCAGGAGGTCCTCGACGTTGTCCCGGAAGGTCCGGGCCGGGTCCTTGTCGAACCACTTCGGCGGCAGGTTGTCGGCCGCGAAGCCGCGGGCGCGGCGGCCGTCGGCGGCCTCCACGTCCAGCGCCAGGTGCAGCAGCGGAAAGCGCGTGAGGGTGACCGCGCCGTAGCGGAACGGCAGTCGCGTGCGCAGGTTGCGCACGTGGCAGGCGGCCGCCTTCACCGCCAGCGGCAGGCTCACGGGCGCGAGCCGAGCGTCACCGTCGTGGAGCGATCGAGGCCGTCGCGCAGGTAGAGCAGCGGCAGCGTGTCGCCCGGCCGGTGCCGGTCGACGAGCGCGCGCAGGTCGGGGAAGCTCCGGAGCGCGGTCTCGCCCAGGCGCACCAGCACGTCGCCCGCGCGGAGACCGGCGCGCTCCGCCGCGCTGCCCGACACCACCGCGCCGAGGCGGACCCCGTCCCAGCCCGCGCGGGTGTCGGCCGCGATGCCCAGGAAGGCGCCGCCCATGGCCCCGACCGCCGGATGCTCCGGGGACGGGGCCGTCGGCTCCGGCGCGGCCTTCTGCGTGCGGCCGCGCGGGACCTGCGCGAACACCGGCCGCGGCCCCTCCGCGAGGCGCGTGACCACGAGGCGGCCCAGCGCCGCGATGCGGGCCATGCCGGAGGCGTCGATGCGGTCGGCGGTGTCGGTGGGCCGATGATAGTCGGCGTGGGTGCCGCTGTGGACGAACAGCACCGGCACGCCCGCGCCGTTGAACCGCGCGTGGTCCGACGGGCCCGTCCCCGACGGGCGCAGGCTCACGTCGATCCCGACCTCGCGGGCCGCGCCCTCGACCAGCGCGCGGAACCCGCTGCCGGTGTCGACGCCGCCCACCACCAGGTGGCGGCCCTCGAGACGCCCGACCATGTCGAAGTTGACCATCGCGGCCATCCGGTCGACCGGCACGACGGAGGGATGGCGCACCTGATAGTCGGAGCCGACCAGCCCGATCTCCTCGCCGGAGAACAGCGCGAAGACCAGCGTGCGCGGCGGCCGCGAGGCGGCCAGCGACTGCGCCAGGGCCAGCACGGTGGCGGTGCCGGAGGCGTTGTCGTCCGCCCCGGGATACACCGTGCCGGCCTCGACGCCCAGGTGATCGTAGTGCGCGCCGATCACCACCGCCTCGTCCGCGCGGGCCGGATCGACGCCCGGCACGACGCCCATGACGTTGGCGGCCCGGCGCTCGGACCGGGCAAGGTCCACGCGCAGGCGCGCCGACACGGAGGTGAGCGCCGGCGTCCCGAGGGCGTCGGGCGATCGTCCCAGCAACGCGGCGGCCGCGGCGCGCGTGATGGAGCCGGAGACGATGGCCACCGGCGACGCGGTCGCGGCGACCGCGGGCAGCTCGTCGCCGATCAGGAGGACCGCCCGCGCGCCGGCCCGGCGCGCCGCGATGAGCTGCTCGAGGCGCGAGGGGGCCTCGGGCCGTTCGGGCGTGCCGGCCAGCGCCAGCGCGATGCGGTCGCGCGCGTCCACGCGCCCGTACTCGTCCCGGCCCACCAGCACCACGAGGCCGGTCACCTCGCCGGCGAGCGAGCCGCCGTGCGGCGTCCAGTCGCGGCCCGCCTCGAGCGGGCGCGCGGCGCCCGCGGCCTCGAGCCGGTTGCCGGGGCCGAGGCTCGGGATGGTCGCGACGGGGAACTCCTGGAGGAACGTGCCCCCCTCGCCGCCCGGACGCAAGCCCGCCCGCGCGAGCACGTCCGCGATGTAGCGGGCCGCGCGGTCGCCGCCGGGCGTCCCGGAGCCGCGCCCCTCCATCTCGGGCGCGGTGAGGGCGCGGATGTGGGCGAGGAGGTCCTCGGCGCCCAGCCCGGACGGCGCGGCAGCGGCGGTGACGAGGGGCAGCAGCAGCGCGAGCAGGAGGGCCGCGAGCGCGGGGCGGGGGCGGCGGCGGGTCACGCTCGTACTCTACTCCCCGCGGCAAGATCCGCGGGACGCCCCGCGCGGGCGGCGCGCGTCATCCGCGCATCCGGTCGGCGAGCACCCGGTCGGTGAGCGCGTCGACCGCCCGCTCGAGCGCCATCGCGCCCAGGACCAGCAGCACGATGATGCCGCTCGCCGCGGCCAGGAACGCGGCCGTGTCGAGCCCGCGCATGCGCTCGGCGAAATACAGCACGTACGGCTGGTGCACGAGGTAGAGCCCGTAGGAGGAGGCGCCCACCGCGATCGCGGCACGGCCCGCCCACCGCGCGCGCCCGATCGCGCGCGCGACGTGCGCCAGCACCACCGCGAGGCCGGTGCCGATCAGGGCGTCGGTGGAGAGGTAGGACCAGAGCGCGCGATAGGAGTAGCAGCCGAGCGCGTAGATCGCGACGGCCGCGAGGAGCGCCCACCCGGAGAAGAGGGCCGCGCCGAGGGACGCCCCTCGCGTCCGCCAGAGCGCCCCCGCGGCCATGCCGAGGGCGAACTCCCAGAGCCGGCACGCGAAGAAGCCGCCCTGCACCCACGCCGGGCTCACCGGCACCGCGATCACGAGCACCCACCGCGCGGCGATGGTGACCGCGGCGGCGAGGGCCAGGAAGCGGGCCGAACCCCACCGCCGGAGCGCCCCGAAGAGCACCGGATACACGAGGTAGAGCTCCAGCAGCAGGCCGAAGTACCAGAGGGCGGGATTGAAGTAGTAGAAGATCGTCCCGATCGGCACCACCCGGTCGCCGAGGAGGCTCAGCACGAAGCGATAGTCGAGCGCGTCGATGCGCGCCTGGAACGGCGAGAGCAGGTAGACGAGGTGCGCGACCCAGTACATCGGGAACAGGCGGACCAGCCGGCTGCGGTACCACTGCGACCACGCGGGCCGCGCGCGGTCGGGCCGGGCCAGCGAGTAGGTCAGCCCGAAGCCCGAGAGCACGAGGAAGACGGAGACCGCGTGAAAGCCGAGCTGTCCCGCCGCGGAGAGCAGCGCGCCGCCCAGGCAGAGGACCCGGGAGGCGTCCGGGTCGCAGCCCGCCGCGTAGGCGGCCAGGTAGCCGGGGCGGAGCGGCCACGGGGTGCGGCCGTGATCGTAGAAGGTGAAGAAGTGGAAGAAGACGATCCAGAGGATCGCGAGGCCCTTCATCCCGTCGAGCCAGTCGAGGCGCCCCTCGCCTCCGCCCGCCGGGCGGCGCGCGCCCGTGCTCACGGCGGCGACGATAGGATCCGGCGGGGTGCCTGTCAATCGCGGCGGGCCGCCGTCGCCCTCCGGGGCGGCGCTGACGTATACTCGCGACCGCGCCATGGCCGACCCGCTCCTCGACGCCATCGAGATCGAGACCGCGCCCGACCCCACCGCGGCCGTGATCTGGCTGCACGGCCTGGGAGCGGATGGTCACGACTTCGAGCCCATCGTGCCCGAGCTGGGGCTGCCCGCGCGGCCCGCCGTCCGCTTCGTGTTCCCCCACGCGCCGCTCCGGCCGGTGACCATCAACCAGGGCCACGTGATGCGCGCGTGGTACGACGTCCGCGCGCTCGCGGGCGTCCGCCGCGAGGACGAGGCGGGCGTGCGCCAGTCCGCGCGGCAGGTCGAGGCGCTCATCGCGCGCGAGCGGCGGCGCGGGATCCCGGCCGCGCGCCTCGTGCTGGCCGGCTTCTCCCAGGGCGGGGCGATGGCCCTGCATACGGGGCTGCGGCACCCGGAGCGGCTCGCGGGGGTGATGGCGCTCTCCTGCTACCTGCCGCTGGCGGGCACGCTCCAGGCGGAGGCCGCGCCCGCCAACCGCGCGGTGCCGATCTTCTGGGCCCACGGCGTGCACGACCCGATGATCCCGCTGGCCCTGGCCGAGCAGAGCCGCGCGCAGCTGGCCGCGCTCGGCTACGCGATCGAGTGGCACCAGTACGCGATCCCCCATTCCGTCTCACCCGAGGAGATCGCCGACATCGCCCGCTGGCTCCGGCGCGTGCTCGGCGCGTGATCCTTCGAGAGAGGTGACCCGATGCACTACGACCGTCTGTCCATGCCGATCGGCGAGGCGATGTTCACCCAGCGGTCCACCCGGAAGCTCCGCCCGGATCCGATCCCGATCGAGGACCTGCACCTGATCATGGAGGCCGCGGTGAAGGCGCCCAACGGCGGCAATCACCAGGTGGGCCGGTTCCTCATCGTGAACGACCGGGCCAGGATCCGGGAGTTCGGCGCGCTCTACAAGGAAGCGTGGTGGGCCAAGCGCTGGGACGACCACCGGTGGACCAAGCCGGAGGACGTCCCGCTCTCCGACAAGAACTACCGCTCCGCGATGGGCCTCGCCGAGGACATGAAGGACGTGCCGTGCGTGGTCTTCGCCTTCACCGCCCCGGGCGGCGGGGCCAACTCGGTGATCCCGGCCTGCCAGAACCTCATGCTGGCCGCGCACGCGCTGGGGATCGGCTCGCTGCCCACCACGCTCCACGCCAAGGTGATGGATCGCTTCTACGCGCTGTTCGAGATCCCGAAGGATATGACGTTCCACTTCTGCATCCCGATGGGCTACCCGGCCCAGAAGTACGGGCCCAGCAGGCGGCGGCCCACCTCGGAGACGACGTGGCTCAACCGCTGGGGCGGAGCGGTGCCGTGGCGGTGACCGGCAAGCCCGCGGTCAGCCTCGCCGCCGTCCCCGGCCGCCGCAAGGCCACGCTCGACATGGCCCGGCGCTTCGAGGAGGAGGGCTTCGCGGGCATCTACTGCCCGAGCCTGGGCGACGGCCTGGGCCTCTGCGAGGCGCTCGCGCTGGTCACCCGCACCATCCCGTTCGGCACCACCATCGCCAACATCTACACCCGGCACCCGTACGACTTCGCCCACACCGCCGCCCTGGTGCACGAGCTGTCGGGAGGGCGCTTCCGCTTCGGCATCGGGGTGAGCCACGGGCCGACGCACGCACGCCTCGGGGTGAAGGCGGGCAAGCCCCTCGAGGAGATCCGGCGGTTCGTGGGCGACCTCCGCGCCGGAGCGAAGCAGTCGGGCGCGCTGCCGCCGCTGATCCTCGCGACGCTCCGGAAGAAGATGACCGCGCTGTCCGCCGAGATTGCCCAGGGCGCGGTGTGGGCCAACGGGGCGCGCTCGCACATGCCGCGATCGCTCGAGGCCCTGCCCGCCGCCGCGCGCACCAGCCCCGACTTCTTCATCGGCAACATGGTGCCCACCTGCATCGACGCGGACCGGGCGGCCGCCGCGGCGGTGAACCGCCGGACGCTCACCGGCTACGTGAAGCTGCCCAACTACCAGAACTACTGGATCGAGGCCGGCTTCGAGGAGGAGATGCACGCCATCCGGGCCGCCATCGCGGCGGGCCGGGAGGACCGGATCCCCTCGCTCATGTCGGACCGCTGGCTCTCCGAGGTCACGCTCTACGGCTCGCCCTCCGCGGTGCGCGAGGGCATCGAGGCCTGGTCCGCGGCGGGCGTGAAGACGCTGATCGTGGTGCCCTCCTCCACCCGGGGCAACCAGATGGTGGCGCTGCAGGAGCTGATCGACCTCTATCGATGAGGCGGCGCCGGTCCCGCCGAGCCGGCGCCGGCCCGCCGGGGCTCGCGCTCGCACGGGCGCCTCCGAACCGATAGACTGCTGCTCAGCGGCAGGTAGAGGCCTCTGACAACGGAGGGACACGGCGGAGGGGACCATGAGTCCATTCGGACAGCGCAGCGACGGCGGCTCGCCGAGCCCGGCTCGGCCGCGGCCTCCCCGGGGCGGCACCCCGCCGTCCATGCCGCCGCGCAAGGCCTGGATCTGGTTCCTGGCGATCCTGCTCGCGAACTTCGCGCTGTCCCGCTTCCTCCTGCCGAGCCCGGAGGCCCCGGTGACGGTGCCCTATACCCTGTTCAAGCAGGAGGTGGGCCAGAACAACGTCCAGGCCATCCACAGCCAGGGGGACACCATCACCGGCCGCTTCAAGTCCCCGGTCACCTACCCCCCGCCCACCGAGCAGAAGACGGCCGCGCCCAAGAGCGAGCCGTCGAAGCCGAACGCGCCCGCGCCGCCGGCGCCGCCCGCGGAAGCCCCCAAGCAGGTCACTGCCTTCACCACGACGCTGCCGAGCTTCGTGGACCCGGGGCTCGAGGCGTTCCTGATCGACCACGGGGTGCAGATCAGCGCCAAGCCCCCGCAGGAGGGCGCCAGCCCCTGGACCACGCTCCTGTTCGGGTTCGGCCCCGCGCTGCTCCTGATCGGGTTCTACGTGTGGATGTTCCGCCGGGCCCAGAGCGGCGGCGGCCTGGGGGGCGGGCTCATGGGCATCGGCAAGAGCAAGGCCCGCCGCTACGACCAGGAGAAGGACACCAAGGTCACCTTCGACGACGTGGCCGGCATCGACGAGGCCGAGAACGAGCTGGTCGAGATCGTGGACTTCCTGAAGGACCCGCCCAAGTACACGCGCCTCGGCGGGACCGCGCCCAAGGGCGTGCTGCTGGTGGGGCCGCCGGGAACCGGGAAGACCCTGCTCGCCAAGGCGGTGGCCGGGGAGGCGGGGGTGCCGTTCTTCTCGATGAGCGGCTCCGAGTTCGTGGAGATGATCGTGGGAGTGGGGGCCGCGCGGGTCCGCGATCTGTTCAAGCAGGCCCGCGAGCACGCGCCCGCCATCGTCTTCATCGACGAGCTGGACGCGATCGGGCGCGCGCGGGGGCAGATCGCGATCGGCGGGTCCACCGAGCAGGAGCAGACCCTGAACCAGATCCTCACCGAGATGGACGGCTTCTCCAGCCGCGAGGGCATCATCGTGCTGGCCGCCACCAACCAGCCCGACGTCCTCGACAAGGCCCTGCTCCGGCCGGGCCGCTTCGACCGGCGCGTGGTCGTGAACCTGCCCGACAAGGTCGGGCGCGAGGCGATCCTCGGCGTGCACACCCGGCGGGTGCCGCTGGCCGCCGACGTGAGCCTCGCCCAGCTGGCCAGCATCACCCCGGGCTTCTCCGGCGCCGATCTGAAGAACCTGGTCAACGAGGCGGCGCTCCTGGCCGCGCGCCGCGGGCAGTCGGACGTGCGCGAGAAGGACTTCCTCGACGCGCTCGAGAAGATCGTGCTGGGCCCGGAGCGGCCGCTGCTGCTGAGCCGCGCCGACAAGGAGCGCATCGCCTACCACGAGGGCGGCCACACCATCCTCGGCCTGGTGGTGCCGGGCGCGGACCCGGTGAACCGGGTGACGATCGTGCCGCGCGGGCAGGCCCTCGGCGTGACCTATCAGCGGCCCGACAGCGACCGGTACAACTATCCGGAGGCGTACCTGCGGGGACGCATCATCGGGGCCCTGGGAGGCCGCGCGGCCGAGGAGATCGTGTACGGCACGAAGACGACCGGCGCCGAGAACGACATCGAGCAGGCCACCGGGCTCGCGCGCCGCATGGTCACCCGCTGGGGCATGAGCGACCGGATCGGGCTGGTGCAGCTGGCGCCGAGGGACAACCCGTACCTGGGAACCATGCGGGGCTACGGCGTCGACCGGCCGTTCAGCGAGGCGACCGCCGAGGCGATCGACGCCGAGGTGCGGCGCATCATCACCGAGGCCTACGAGGAGGCCCGTCGCCTGCTCATCGGCCACCGCAAGCAGCTCGACGCGCTGGCCGCCGCGCTGGTGGCCCGCGAGACGCTGAGCGAGCAGGAGATTCTCGAGGTGACCGGGCTGCCCCCGGCGCCGCCGCTCGAGACCGCCATGCTGCCGGTGCCGGCCGCGCAGGAGCCGAGCGTCAAGACCCCGAGCTGACCGGCCCCCTTTGCCGGCGCGGACGGTCAGTGCCGGTGCTGGCCGGGCGGCGCGGCCGCGGCCGGCGCGTAGCCGCGGAGGCGATCGTACTGCTCCACCTGCGCGTCGGTGAGCAGCGCGCGGGTCGCGAGGTGGGCCGACAGATGGATCGTCCGCAGCTCGCCCTGCAGGGCCGCGATCCGGCCCACGCGGGCGCGCAGGTCGGGCTCGGTGATGGTGCGCGCCCGGAACGCGGCCTCGAGGTCCGCCTCCTCGGCGAGGATCTGCGCGCCCACTCGCTGCGCGTCGCGCTTCATGCGGTCGAAGATGTCCTGCGCCCGCTGCCGCTGCTCCGCGCTGGCCGGCAGACGCCCGTCCTGCACGGCGTCGAGCAGATGGCGCGGCCCGGGATAGCCGTTGAGCTCCGCGGCCCGGGCCAGCCCCATCCCGGCTCCGTCTCGAAGCGCGGCCACCTCGTCGGCCGAGAAGCCCCGCAGGCCCGGCGCGGTCCCCGGCCGGTAGGGTGACGTCACGCGATCCGCGCCCGCGACGGGCGCGGCCAGGAGCAGCGACAGCCCCATCACCAGCAGACGCGACTTCGTCGTCATGCGTGCTCTCGCGCTTTCCGGCGGCGCGGCGATCCGTCGCGCCGGCCGCAGCGTGGGCCCGACGGCATCAACCGGAGCGGGCCGGCGATCCCGCTCCGAGCGCCGCGATGCACGCCTCGCGGATGCGCCACGCCTCCTCCAGGTCCAGGCGGACGCCCTCGGATCGCCGCGCGAGCCAGCCGCGCAGGAACTGCCGGTGGCGCTCGATCTTGTACGCCCCGATCTGGTCGATGGTGATCGGCTCCTCGTGCAGGAAGCGGGCGATGGGCTCGGCGCCCGCCGGCACCCCGGTGACGTCGATGCGCGCCCCCTCGTGGCGCAGGAGGCAGTGCGCCTCCGGGATGCAGTCGAGCCCGTGCCGCGCCAGCACCGCGCCCACGCCCGGCGTGTTGCGCTCGTTCATCTCGTAGATCGCCAGCGTGAGCTGGACCTCGATCGCCTGCTCGCGCGCCAGTGCTTGGTGGTGCAGGTCCCGCGCCCCTCGTCGAGGACCAGCCCGAAGCGCATCCGCTCCGTGATGCGCCCGTAGGGCAGCCGCCACACGTGGCGCGCGGCCGCCGCGAAGTCGGCCGCGCCCAGGTCGCGGAACCGTCGGGTGAACGGGCCGTCGCCGCGCAGCGGCCGGCCGGCGAGACGCTCGAGCGGGTCGTCCATCACCAGGCGCCTCGCTCCAGCTGGGCCAGGATCTCCTTGCGATGCTGGTCGAGCGACGGCGCCGCCGCCCGCTGGCTGCCGGGCTCGAGCGGCGGCAGGCCCGGCACGCTCGGCACCGGCAGGCGTCCCAGCCCCGGCTGCTCGATCCAGGTGACGGCGCCGGTGGCCCGCACGTGCGGGTCGTCGAGGAACTCGAGATACGTGTTGACCTTCTGGTGCATGAGCCGCGCGCCCCGCAGCCGGGCGGAGAGATCCGCGATGGTGCGGGCCGCGAACGCGGGCTCGAGCGCGGCGAGGAGATCGGCCACGTGCGCGAAGCGCGCGTCGTTGGTGGCGAAGCGCGGGTCGGCCTTGAGCGCGGGCAGGTCCAGGGCGTCGCAGAGGGTACGGAACTCGCCGTCGCGCAGGATGGTGAGGTTGATCCAGCCGTCGCGCGCCTTGAAGGTGCCGGAGGGCGTGAGCCCGGGCTGGGGCTTGCCGCCCTCCAGGTGGTGCTGGATCATCGACACCGCCTGGATGGTGGAGCCGCCGCGCAGCAGGCTCGACTCGATGTAGCGGCCGCGCGGCTCGTCGCGCCGCGCGTAGAGCGCCACCGCCACCGCCTGGAAGGAGGCGAGCGCGGTCGCCATGTCGATCACGATCACGCCCACGCGGTGCGGGACGCCGTCGGTCCCGCGGTTCACCGACATGATGCCGGTGAAGGCCTGGAACACGGTGTCCACCGCGGGCCGCTCCGCATCGGGCCCGGTCTGGCCGAAGCCCGACACCGAGAGGTAGATCACGCGCGGGTTGAGAGCGGAGACGTCCGCGTACCCCACCCCGAGCCGGGCCGCCACCCCGGGGCGGAAGCTCTCCAGGAACACGTCGGCCCCGGCGGCGAGCCGCCGGACGGTGGCGCGGCCCTCGTCGCTCTTGAGATCCAGCACGATCGCGCGCTTGCCCAGGTTGGCCGCGATCGAGAAGGCGGTGAGGTCGCCGTAGCGCTTGCCGAGCGCGCGCGCCCAGTCGCCCTCCGGCGGCTCCACCTTGATCACGTCGGCGCCGTACTGGGCCAGCAGCATGGCCGCGTAGGGACCGGCCACTCCCTGGCTCAGGTCCACCACCTTGAGGCCGGCGAACGGCGCGTCGTAGCTCATCGAGGGCGTCCCGCCCGCCGATCATACCCGAGGCCGGCCGTTCGTGACGGGCTCCTTGAACAGGGCGGGCCGCCCGGACTAATCTCTCGTGACGTGCCGGGAGGCGGCCGGCCTGGCCCGTCGATGCCGGCGGCCGCTGCGGTTCCGACCCCGACACCAAGGAGATCCGCATGAGACGCGCCACCCGCTCCACCCTGGTCGTGCTGCTGGTCGTGCTCGCGCTGGCCGCCTGCTCCCACATGTCCCGCGGAAGCGGATGGGTCACCCTGATCGACGGGGAATCGGGGCTCGAGAACTGGACCATCGGCGACGCCAACTGGCGCGCGACGGGCGGCGCCATCACGGCGGACCAGGGCAAGGGCGGCTACCTGGTCTCGAAGACCCCCTACTCGGACTTCGAGATCCGCGCCGAGTTCTGGGCCGAGACCGACACCAACAGCGGGATCTTCATTCGCTGCGCCGATCCGACCAAGATCGATGCGAAGCTGTGCTACGAGGTGAACATCTGGGACATCCGCCCCGAGCCCAAGTACGGCACCGGCGCGATCGTGGACGTGGCCGCGGTCCCGGTGCCGATCGCCAACAAGGCGGGCGGCCGCTGGAACGTCTACGAGATCACCGCCAAGGGCAACCAGCTCACCGTCAAGCTGAACGGCGTCCAGACCGCGAGCGTCCAGGACGGCAAGCATGCGTCCGGGCCGTTCGCGCTCCAGTACGGGTCGGGCGTGCAGGGCGCGCGGGGCGGCGTCATCAAGTGGCGGAAGGTCCAGATCCGGCCGCTCTGATCAGAGCGTGAACCGTACCCTCCGCCTCCGGGCGAGGGGAATTGCCGTGGCGCGGGAGCAGGCCCCGCTCGCTTCCCGCGCCGCACCAGGGACGCCATGCTCGAGGTGGAGAAGCCGTCCGACCTGCTGCAGCACGTGGGCACCACGCTGGGCCCGTCCGAGTGGCTCACCGTGACCCAGGAGATGATCGACAAGTTCGCCGACGCCACCGGGGACCACCAGTGGATCCACGTGGACGTGGAGCGGGCCCGGAAGGAGATGCCGGGGGGCAAGACCATCGCCCACGGCTATCTCACGCTGTCCCTCCTGCCCCGTCTGGCCCCGACCCTCATGAAGGTGAAGCAGCGCCGCCGCGGGCTCAACTACGGCTCCAATCGGGTGCGCTTCACCGCCCCGGTGCCGGCGGGCGGGCGCATCCGCCTCCGTCAGAAGCTGCTGAAGGTGGAGCCGGTGGAGGACAACGGCTTCCGGATCACCAGCGAGATGACCATGGAGGTCGAGGGCAACACGCGGCCGGCCATGGTCGCGGAGACGTTGAGCATCGTGTATTAGATCGAAGGGGCCTCGACGGCCCCCTCCGAGCCTCCCCCCAGGAAGGTTGCGCCGGCTCCGCCGGCGCTCGAACGCGGCGGCGCCAAGGAGTGGCGGCGCTACAAAGCGCCGGCGCTATCGGGCGGCGGTGAGCTTCGTGCGGAGGTCGGCGACCTGCTGGTGGAACGGCGTGCCGGGCGGCGAGTTCATCGGCGTGCTGCCGGCCAGCCCGGTGATCAGCTGCGCCATGATCGGGCCCTCGTCGCCGAGCAGCGCGGGCAGGCGCTTCTCGAGATCGTCGAGCGTGCGGATCGTGCACGTCGAGCGGTAACCCGCCGCCTTCGCCATCGCCGCGAAGTCCACCCCCGGCCCGCCCGGGATCTCCTGCGCGCCCGAGGTGTGATAGACGCCGTTCTTGAAGAGGAAGTGCGTGAAGTTGCGCGGCGCCGCGCCCGCGATGGTGGCGAGCGAGCCCAGCTGCATGAGGAGCGAGCCGTCGCCGTCGAGGACGATCACCCGGCGGTCGGGCGCGCCCAGCGCCAGCCCGAGCCCGAGCGCGGAGGCGCCGCCCATGAAGCCCACGCAGCCGACGGAGAGATCGCCGGGGGCGATGCCGCGCCACGCCGGCAAGGTGGTCATGGTGGGCACGCAGATCGCGCTGCCGCGGGCGGCCGCGATCAGCCTGAGCACGTCTTCCGGCTTCATCATCACGCGGTCTCCAGGCCCACCAGCACCGCGGCGGGGCCCCGGCGCTCGCGGCTCTTGCGGTAGTACTCGGGGATGAGCTTCACGTCGTCGGGGCCCTCCATGCGCGCGTGCGGGATGCCGAACACGTCGAGCAGCGGCTCCGCGAAGCGCACCATGGAGTGGCGCGAGTCCTTCGGGTCCCTGTCCTTCTCGCGCTGCAGCAGGCCGATCATGTAGAAGATCGGCACCTTGCCGTCCATCGAGACGCCGCGGATGGTGTTCACGCTCGCGTAGAGACCGGCGTGCTGGATCATCACGATCACCGGCTCGCCCGCCATGTAGAGCCCGGCCGCGACCGCGTTGGCGTCGTCCTCGGTGGAGCAGGTGATCACCCGCAGGCTGCGCTCCTTGTCCAGCGCGGCCAGGACCGTCTTCTGGTGGGTGTCGGGCACGCTGATCACCCAGCCGAGCGGATCGTGGCGCTTCCCCGCCCCGCGCTCGGCCTGGAAGATGTCCTTGAAGGCGTCGATGATCAGCGACGACGGAACGGACTCGGGCATGGCTGGCTCCTTCGACCGGGGCTCGGACGGCGTTCTCGCGGGACCAGCGGAGAGTCTGCCACAGGAGTCGCCTCCGGCGAAAGCGGTCTGGCGCCGCGTGTTACGCTGCCTGGTACCCGGATGACATCCCCGCCTCCCCTGCCGGACCTGCTTCGCGATCAGAGCCAGCGTCATCCGTTCTGGCTGCGCATCGTCTTCCTGGGCCTGGCCGCGGTGTGCTTCGTGGGCGGGGTGGTGGGCTGGCTCATCCCGGTGGTCACCGGCATCCCGTTCTACGCGGCGGGCCTCGTGTTCCTGGGCCTCGCCAGCGACCGGACGCGCCGCCTCATCAACCGCCTGGAGCGGCGGCTGGCCGAGAGCACGCGGCGCCGGATCCGGCGGTGGATCGCCCGCATTCCCGGCGCGTGGGTGCGGCGACTCGTGGAGATTCCCGAGGGCATGGATTAGCCGTGCGGTCCCGCCTCGGCCGCGCGGCGGCGCTCGCCGCCCTGCTCGCCGGGCCCGTCCTCGCCGGCGCTGCGGATGCGCCCGATGAGGGGGCGGGCCTCGACATCCGCCGGCCCTCGGCCGAGCAGCGGCGCCGCCTGCTCGCGGGCGAGACCATCGCGTACCCGGTGGCCGAGCCCGCCGACAGCGACCTGGCCGCGGGAGTGGCGCTCTACCTCCCGGCGCCGCTCGCGCGGGTGGCGGACGCGCTCACCAGCCCGGAGATGGCGCTGAAGGACGCTGACATCGTGGCGTTCGGGCTGGTTCCGCCCGGGGCCACCGAGACCGCGCTGCAGGGCTTCCGGCTGGCGCCGAACGAGATCGTCGAGGCCCAGGACGCGCTGGAGGCGGCGCCGCGCTTCCACTTCTCCGCCGCCGAGGCGGAGGCGTTCCGCGCCGCCCGGGCCGCGGTCCGGGGCCGCGATCGCGCCGCGGTCCTCGAGGCCGCGGCCGGGCAGTGGCGCGCGCTGCTGCTCCAGCGGGCGCAGGCCTTCCAGGCGCGCGGCCTCGACGGCGTGGCCCCCTACGCGCGGCGGTCGCCGCCCAACGACCCGGCCGCGGTGCTGCGCGCCGCCGCCGCCGACGCGCGCATCCTCGCCCCGGTGGTCCCCGGCCTCGCCGAGGCGCTGGTGCGTTTTCCCGCCGCGCAGAGCCCGACCGCGGTCAGCCAGATCTACTGGGTGAAGCGGAACGTGCAGGGTCGGCCGGTGCCGCTGCTCCTGCAGCACCTGGTGAACGTGACCCCGCGCGTGGCGCTCTACGTCGAGCGTCATTTCTACGCGGGTCAGACCTACGTGGCGAGCCAGATCCTCTGCGCGGCGGTGCCCTTCGAGGACGGCGTGCTGCTGCTCGCGAGCAACCGGGTCTCCACCGACCAGGTGACCGGGCTCGGCGGCGAGATGAAGCGCATCATCGGACGGCGAACGCTGCGCGGGGAGATCGTCAAGCGCTTCGAGCGCATCCGTGCCGGGCTGGCCACGCCGCCCGGCGGGCCCCGCGAAGGGGTCCAGAGCCCGTAGGGCTACTCGCCCAGCACGCGCCGGCGCAGCAGGCGCAGGTCGAGCGGCACCAGCACCGCGAGCAGCAGCGCCGAGAGCAGCACCGCGGCGGCCAGATGTCCGGCCGCCGGCCCGCCGATGAGCACGCCGCGGAAGCCCTGGGCCAGGTGGTGGAGCGGGTTGACCAGGTTGACCGCCACCAGCACCGGGTGCTCGAGCGGGAAGTAGGTCGAGGAGAGCAGCCCCATCGGCAGCACCACCAGGAACACCGGCAGGTTCATGTGGTCGATGGTGGGCACGATCGCGGTGAACAGGAGCCCGAGGGAGCCGAAGCCGCACGCGGCCACGAACGAGACGGGCCAGAGGGCGGGCAGCCAGCGCAGGTCGAGCGCCACCAGCCCGGCCACCCGCAGCGCGACCAGCACGAGCGAGACCATCACCGCGTACATGGTGGCGAGCAGGCCGGCCCACATGACCTCGCCCCACACCACGTGGGTCAGCTCCACCTGGGTGGTGAGCTGCCCCTCCCACGTCTTCTGGTAGTGCATGCGGATGAACGCCCCGAACAGCGACTGGAAGATCGCGGTCATGAAGGTGGCGTAGGCGAGCAGGCCCGGGGCCACGTACGTCATGTAGTCCACCGGCCGCTCGTGCCAGGTGAGGCTGGCCACGTAGCCGCCGAGCCCGGCGCCGAACGCGAGCAGCATGGTGAGGGGCTCGAGCACGGGCGGCAGGAACGCGGTGTACCAGTTCCGCAGGTACACGCGCAGGTGGCGGCCCACCACCGCGCGGCTCTGCCACTCGAGCGAGGCGACGAGCCAGCTCACGGCTGCAGCGAGAGCTTGAGGAAGAGGTCGTCGAGGGTCGGCCCCCGCACCTCGTAGCGCAGGGTCGGGAACGCGCGCGCGAAGTCGGCCAGCTCCTCCCCCGACATCGGCACGTGCCACGTGCCCAGCACGCTGGCCGGCTCCCCGCGCCCGCGCGCGGCCAGCCACGCCGCCAGCGCGCCCCCGGGCGTCGCCTCCACCACCACCACGTGCTCGCCCACCAGGTCGCCCAGCACCGCCTTGGCGGTGCCGCGCGCCACCACGCGGCCGCGGGCCAGCACCGCGAGCACGTCGCTCAGGCGCTCGGCCTCGTCCATGTAGTGGGTGGTGAGGATGATGCCGAGCCCCTCGGAGCGCAGGCCGTCCACCAGATCCCACACCCCCATGCGGGCCTGCGGATCGAGCCCGGTGGTGGGCTCGTCCAGGAAGAGCAGCCGCGGCCGGTGCACGAGGGCCCGCGCGATCATGAGGCGCCGGCGGTAGCCGCCGGAGAGCGTCTCCGGCTTCTCGCG
>Ga0070741_10008404_pt1 | contig 20732 bp, 19 predicted proteins | sample Coa_R1_4_FD_66440 | JGI IMG/M metagenome (GOLD analysis project Ga0070741, IMG submission 66440) | Surface soil microbial communities from Centralia Pennsylvania, which are recovering from an underground coalmine fire - Coalmine... | ecosystem: Environmental > Terrestrial > Soil > Unclassified ...
GATTGCCATCGTTGGCGATTTGCCAATATTGATTATTGGCGCTCAGGTTGTTCGGGTCTGTGAGGAAAAACTGCTGCCAGCGCGATGGCCCGGCATTGGTCCAGCGAAAGCGATACCGTCGAGGATGCACCTGGAAGAACGGCTGGATCTTGCCGTTGACCAAAAACTTGTCTCCTAGAATGCCATCGAGGTTAAACAAATCAAAAAACAGCCGCCCCGTATTGGGATCGAAGACCCGGTCGGCAAACATCATGGGCACATCGAATTCACCGCTGGGAAGCCGGAAGCCCGTGGTCTCGTCTCCAGTATCGTGATCGTTAAATAGCAGGAACTGCCCGTATAGGCCCTTGTAGACATTCTGGGAGGTGAAATCAATCCGGTGATCGTGATAGAACAGCGTGCTTAGCGACTCGCGCACGTCTCCATTTGTGGCTGCAAACTGAGGATCCGAAAAACCCGCCAGAACATTGGGATAGTGATGGTCATAGAATTGGCCCGGCCTGAAAAAATAACAGGGAAATCCATCGCTTTCTGAAGGCGTATGGCCATTGTGCAGGTGCGTGGTAACCGTGTTGTTGCCGAAGCCTCCGTTGTCAGCAGGAAGGTTATTGATATTGCGCACGAGAATGGGTTCACCGTACCTGGCGTGATACACCGGTCCTGGACTGATGCCATCAAATCCCCAAATGGTCTGCACCGGAAGATCAGGAGACATGCTTACCTGCCCTTGCTGCTGAGTGACCTGATAGAACTTCTGGGGTGGGAATTTTGTAAGCGCTTGATGGCTTACGGTGCGCCCTTCCCCCGCGGCAGTGTTGGGAGCAATGGTGGGCAGCGGATCCAGTGATGCCACCGGCTGTTTCACTGTCAATATCGTCAACGGCTCGATGAATGTCCTGGTCGGCGGACTCCCATGATGGCCGCCACCATCATCCCCGCCTCCTCCACCTCCGCCGTGATCAAATCCCCAGGCACGGGAGCTGAGCCCATCTTTTGCAATCAGAAAGCCTGCACTGGTGATCAAACCCATCCTGACTAGGTCGCGCCGGGTGAAGCCCGCCTGAATGAGCTCGAGTCGGTTCTTGCGAGCATTATCAATGTCACGCTTATTTGCCATAGCACTACTCTCCTTCTTTCGGTTGAAAGTGGCATATGACCCGATGTGTGAATTGCGTCTCTGGTCGAGAAGATTGGCAAGCGACAAGGGGTCTGACAGAATCGCGAGGATTGAGCCCCAAGTCGAGTTCCTTTCACGCCTCCCCTAAAAGCATGAACAGAAAACCAGGGCCGGAACCTTCAAGTTAAACTGGAATCAATTTAAACGCGGATGAACACAGATGTGTCATGGATTTGTAAAGAAAGGGTCAAAGGAACGTGACAGCAACGCCGGCGAACTAAAAAGAACAGGGCGAGTGTTCGCTGGCGTTGCATTGTTTTTTGCTAAGCGCTGATTACCGAATACTGAGTGGTAATTAAACTTCCAATGCGTATCACGCGAAAAGTCAGCAGCACTAAATGCTGTCAGGAGGTGAATGCTGAAGCTAAAAATTAGTCGTAATACTCCAATCCCAAGTGCGTAATCAGTTCCTCGCCCTTTAAATGCCGTAAAGTGTTCTTCAGCTTCATCAACTGAATAAACAGATCATGCTCGGGATAGAGTTTCGGCGCCGACATAGGCGATTTAAAGTAAAAGCTGAGCCATTCCTGAATGCCAATATTCTGCAGCAGCGAACTGCGCTGTGCCAGGTCGAGAAAGAGCACCAGATCGAGCACGATGGGAGCGGCCAGGATGGAATCGCGGCAGAGAAAATCCACTTTGATCTGCATGGGATAGCCCAGCCAGCCAAAGATATCAATGTTGTCCCAACCTTCTTTGTTATCGCCGCGCGGCGGATAATAGTTGATGCGGACTTTGTGGAAAATATTGCTGTACAGCTCAGGATAGAGCTGGGGTTGCAGAATATGCTCGAGCACGCCGAGCTTCGACTCTTCCTTGGTTTTGAATGACGCCGGATCGTCCAGCACCTCGCCATCACGGTTCCCCAGAATGTTTGTGGAGTACCATCCGCTCAGTCCCAACATGCGTGCCTTAAAGGCGGGGGCCAGCACGGTCTTCATCATGGTCTGCCCGGTCTTGAAATCTTTGCCGCAGATGGGCGCATGGTTATTGCGCGAAAGTTCCCACATGACCGGAAGATCCACGGTCAAATTGGGAGCGCCATTGGCAAAGGGCACGCCTTCCGAGAGCGCTGCGTAAGCATAGATCATCGAAGGAGCGATGTTTTCGTCGTTCTGCATCAGTCCCTTTTCAAATGCCTTGACCGATTTGTGCACCGCCGTAGGCTGCAAAAAGATTTCCGTGGAGCCGCACCAGATCATGATCAAACGGTCAGCGCCTGAAGACTTTTTGAAGTCGCGAATGTCTTGCCGCACCTGTTCGGCCAACTCCATCTTGTTCTGGCCCTTTTTGACATTGGGGCCATCGAGCTTGCGGACGTAGTTCTGATCGAAAACGGCAGGCAGCGGCTTCACCGATTCCAGGAAGGGTTTGATGCCCTCGAGCAGCTCGCGCTCCAGCACCCCGGCTTTGCGCGCGGCCTCATACATGTTGTCCTCGAATATGTCCCATCCGGTGAAGACAAGCTGGTTGAGGTCGGCGAGGGGAACAAACTTCTTGATCAGCGGAGACTTGCCTTCGGTGCGCTTCCCCAGGCGTATGGTCCCCATCTGGGTCAATGAGCCAATGGGCTTGGCCAAGCCGCTGCGCACCGCTTCCACGCCGGCCACAAACGTGGTGGCTACCGCTCCCATTCCGGGAATCATGATGCCCAGCTTGCCTTTTGCCGGAGCAATGTGCTCCGCTTTCTTCGACTCCGTTTTCTTACTTTGTTTTTTCAAGCGTGTGGCCATGGATATCCTTAGCAGGGAAATTAGAAATGCACAGCCCAAAAGCGCTGGCTTATGAGAATCTTGTATCTTCTCGTATCAGAGGGAGTTTTGCAAATGACATCGAAAATTGCAGTTGTCACCGGAGCTTCCAGCGGCATAGGACTGCTGAGCACCGTGGAATTGGCCAAGGATGGCTTTTTCGTCGTGGCCACCATGCGCGACCCGGGCCGCCGCCAGCATCTCGATGACGCGGCCAAAGCCGCCGGGGTTCAGGAGAAAATCGAGGTCCGCCAGCTTGACGTCACCAAGTTCGCTTCCCTTCCTGAAGCGGTCTCCGGAATCGTTCGTGACTACCAGCGCATCGATGTTTTGCTCAACAATGCCGGATTCGCTATGAGCGGCTTCGCCGAGGATATGCGTCTGGAAGAAATTCGCCAGCAGTTCGAAACCAACTTCTTTGGTCATGTGGCCATGACGCAAGCCGTGCTGCCAGTTATGCGCAAGCAGCGCTCCGGACATATCATCATGGTCTCTTCCATCAGCGGTCTGGTAGCACAGCCTGTGGTAAGCAGCTATTCCGCCTCAAAGTTCGCATTGGAAGGCTGGAGCGAAGCGTTGCGCATCGAAACCCGTTCCCTGGGAATCCGCGTGGCTCTGGTGGAACCAGGAGCGTTCAAGACGGATATTTGGGACCGCAATGTCCGCATCGGTTCGTTCGCCCTTTCGCCGCAATCTCCTAACCACGACCGCGCTCGGCGCTTTGCCGCATGGGTGCAAAAAGACGTGCCCAAAGCAGATGCGCGGGCGGTTGCCTGCCTCATTGCCGATATTGCGAGCGACCCCAATCCGCGCCTGCGCTATCGCATCGGCCGAGATGCCGCGGTGCAATACTGGCTGCGCAAGCTCCTCCCCTGGAAGACTTACGAAAAAATGATCGCAAAGACCGTGCACATTGATTGAGTGCTTGGGCCAAACATTCCGAATTAGTTTTCCAAGTGGTAACTGAGAACTGACAACTGAGAACCGAGAACTGCCTTAGGAGATGGGAGCTGCTTTTATGCGATGTTTCCATCGTGACCAGACAAACCATGTCCCTCCCACGACCAGAAGAATCGCAATAACGAAGTCGAATTTGTGGAAGTACGCGCGCAGGTAGTCCCAATGTTCGCCGGCTTTCATGCCTAAATATGCCAGGGCAAAACACCACGGCCACGACCCCAGGAAAGTATAGAGATGAAAGCGCAGCCGGGGCATCTGGGCAATGCCCGCGGGCAGGGCGATAAATGTGCGCACCACGGGAAGCAGGCGCGCGATGAAGACAGTAATGTCGCCATATCGTTGAAAGAAGTTGTGCGCCCAGTCGATCTCATGTTCGCTCAGCCAGATCAGCCGGCCAAATTTCATCACCAGGCGGCGGCCGCCGTAATATCCGATGGTGTAGGCTAGCTCCGAACCCAGGTTGCAGCCGATGGCTCCGGCAGTGGCAACCCATAGAAGGCTAAAACGTCCCTGCGAAACCAGGTAACCGGAAAATGGCATGATGACCTCGGAAGGCAGCGGAATGCAGGCCGACTCGATAGCCATTAGCAACATAATGCCCAGGTACCCCGCAGAAGAAATTACCGCGATGATAAAGGCGCTCAAAGCAGCGAGAATTTTAGAGATCATGATTTAGAAATTTTGTCTTGAAGCAACTTCGTTCCGCGCGTCTTTCCACTGAGTCCTGAGTACCGACAACTGAGTACTGCTAGGCGCAGCCGCTCTCCTGTTGGTCTTCATAGGCGGCTACGGCTTCCGATACGTCTTTCTCGCACTGCAGGCACATGGCATGGCCGCCTTCGTTCTCCACCGATTCGCTGCTCACGATCACGGTCCCGTCGGAACTATATTCACCCCGCAGCGAATCCCAGGCAAAATCTTCCCGCAAGGTTGCGCCGCTCACCTCGCATCCGGTAAGGATGATGGTGTAGTCGTGCGCACCACAATGCGGACATGTAAACGGCTGCGACATAGCTCCAATTACAGTTGAGATGCGAGGCCTCGAAGAAGCATTGCCCCAAATCAGAAATCTTGCGACTCTTGCGTATAGGTAAAACCCGGCAGGCTTGCGCCGTCAGCGCCCTTGGTCACCTTCACGCGCATCGTCTGTGAATTGGCGGCGTCGCTATCGGCCTGGCGCAACATGGCATATTGCGTGAACAGCTCGTCGTAGACTTTGGTGACTAAGTAGTTCTGCCCGTTGGCGTTGCTGCGCCAGACTTGTCCTTGCAGGATTGCCTTGACCGACATTACTTTTAGCCTTTTCCGCTCCGCTCGGTTCCGAGTGGCATGGTACAGAGTAACGGCACAACCTGGTCCCGTCAAATGGCGTGTAGCGCCGGTTCCCACTCGGCTGTCTGTGTGGGCATCTTGCTCCCACGTCCACTGTTTCCATGCACTGATTACGGTTTACTGAGAAACCGGCAGCTCTCCACTCAGCAGCTTGCCCAATCCTGAAGTCTGGCACCTTACACCGACATAGAACGTGCCAAAAAGCGCGTACACCGCGCTGACTTCATCGAAGCGCATTTCGTAGATGAGCCGCTTGAAGACCAGGGGGTCATCGGCAAAGAGATCTACGCCCCACTCCCAGTCGTCGAAACCGATGGAGCCGGTAATGATCTGCTTCACCGTTCCCGCGTAGCGGCGGCCCACCAGGCCGTGTTCCTCCATCTGGCGCTGGCGCTCTTCGATGGGCAGAGTGTACCAGTTCTTCTCTTCCCCGCGGCGGCGGTCCATGGGATAAAAGCAGATATAACGCGCGGGGGGAATTTCAGGGAACAAACGCGGACGCATCGCCTCGCGCTGCCGCTGCAATACTTGTTCGGTCTCGCGGTTCCACTCCGGGGAATGCGGCGCAACTCCCTTCTCGGCCAGCTCGCGGTAGAGCTTGACTGTGGATTCGTAAAGTCCCAGCTCGACTACAGAAAGATAAGAAGTTGCCGGTTCCAGAAAATCGCTCAGGCGCAGTTGCGCCAGCCGCAGTTCGGCGGCCTTGAGATGCTCAAACGAGCTGCGAAAGTGCACAAAAAGCAGGTCTGCCTTATGCCCTAAAATGGAATACAACGCGCTCTGCCCCTCGCTGTTACGCGTCATTTGCTGCAATGTGAGTGTTGCTTCCTGCACCAGCTCGGCTCGGGTGGGCTCGCTCAGCTTTCGCCATTCCGGCCAGCGGAAGCGCATCATGCTATGCAGAACGCTGGTGCCTTCAATGGTGAGGGGCACGGCAGGCAATTGGGTTTGCTCGGTTTGCATGGTAGTGGATGGCATCGGGATTCCCCTGATAAGCTGTGATGTTCCTGCCCATCATTGTAATCGCAGGGCCGTGAATTGATATGCCCATAATGCAAAAAGCCGCAGCGAAAAAGAAACCGGTCAAATCAAAGTCTGCCAAGACAGCCGGAAAATCCGCCGCTCGAAAAAAGCCCGAGACAAACTATGACCCGGTTGCGCCCGAGCGTGTCGCCGAAATTCTGAAGCGCCTGGATGCCCAATATCCCAAGGTGACTTGCGCCCTCCATCACAAGAGTGCGTGGGAGCTTTTGGTGGCGACAATTCTTTCCGCCCAGTGCACCGACGTGCGCGTCAACATGGTGACGCCCGGGCTCTTCCAGAAATATCCCACACCGCAGGCTTTTGCCACGCTCAAGCCAGAACAACTCGAGCCTGAGATCCGCAGCACCGGGTTTTTCCGCAACAAGTCCAAATCTCTAGTGGGAGCTGCACAGCGAATCGTCAACGAATTCGGCGGCCAGGTTCCCGATGACATGGAGAAGCTCCTGAGCGTCCCGGGCGTGGCCCGCAAGACCGCCAACGTCGTGCTGGGCACATGGTTCAAGAAGGCAGAAGGCGTGGTGGTGGATACCCACGTGCACCGCATCTCGCGCCGCCTGGAGCTGACCAGGAACGATGATCCCAGGAGCATTGAGCAGGACTTGATGCGCGTGATCCCGCGCGATAAATGGATTGATTTCTCACACCAGATCATCCATCACGGACGCGCCCTGTGCATCGCCCGCAAACCAAAGTGCGCCGAGTGCCCGCTGGAAAACATCTGCCACGCGGCTGATAAGACCTGGTCAACGGTTGAGATCCACAAAACAGCAGCTCTCAGCCGTTAATCTTTAGACTTGTAAAGCGCGGGAAGGCGCCCCAAAATGGCAGATCCAGTTACGAGGCTAGAGCCTCAATTTCTTTCAAAATGACCTCGAGTCTTGCCTCGAGTTGCTTCCTGGTTCGTGCCTTCCGTTCTGTTTTGACATATTCAGGGTAGTTTGCAAGTGAGCGGCGATAAAACTCAGCAGTCTTCGTCAGAAGCTCGGACTGCTGTTTGTTGGTCATGGTCATATCTCAATCTTACGCTCTTTCCCCCTCTTCGTTTGTGACGAAAGACTGTATTTAGCCGCAAAGCAGTTCCTGGTCCCACGTGGCCAATTGCCCGGTAAATACCCGCAAAATTCGGGTTTTCCTCCCAGGAGGCTTGAAACTCGAAACTTAAAACTTGAAACTTGAAACTTGAAGCTATTTGGAGTCCGCCACCTCCGCAGCGACGGACCCCAAATGTGACCTCTTACCTGAAGGTTACGCCGATATTATCGAGATATGCCTTGACATCTGCTCCTGAGCCATCCAGATCGATCTGGAAGGCTACGTCCAGGCCGCTGCCGCCAGCCTGATACGCCGGGAACCAGAAATCCATATCATGGCGCTGGCCGTTCAAGGTTACGGATGTGAAATGCACACCACCGCCGGTTCGCTCAAATTCCCACGCCAAATGGTTCCAGCTTCCCGCAGCAGGCATTTCGCAACCCACCCCCGTAGAAACCCAGCGACTGTCCTTTGAATTCCAGACTCTCCAGGTGTGGGTGCCTTTGATGTCACACTCGGTGCCGTAGATATAGCGCAATCCGCCGGCATTCTGATTCATATCGAACTCCAGGGCTTGAGCGTTTTCCGGATTCTCGACACGAAAATCAAGACTGTAACGGAATTTGTAGATATCGTCTCTTCCGCCGATTTGGTTCCACCAGAGGCTCGCTCCCCATGATGATCCTCCCGTCCAAAACTGGGCGGAAGATCCAGTCAAAGAAGGCGAAGTGTTGTACTGGGCCATAGAGTGGCTGGTGCCCGGCCCATCGCCACCCTTGCCGGCACACTGGTCACAGTCCCGCCAGTCCGGGCGATTTTGTATTTGTGTGACATCCGGATGTTCGGCTTCAACCGTTGCGCCATTGCCGCCGACATTGACGTGAAGCTCTTGTAGTTGGACCTGGCCTGAAGGGCTCCACGACTGCACGGCAATATGGTGATCTCCGTCGGGCAAATCAATCGTGGTATCCAGGGAACTGCTATTGATCAGAAAAATGCTCTGATAATCGGAATAAATGCGCATGGCCACCGCTCCCGGAGAAGAAGCCACGAAGTGAACCGGCGAACTCACAGTGGCCCCCGGCGTTGGAGATGACACAACTACTTGCGCCAGGCAAGAGAGGGAAGAAAAAAGCAGAACAACTGGGACGAAAGATGTATTTTTCAATACAGGCTCCTTATGTATGGTTTGGTAAAACGAGTACCCTATAAGAGCATCTACTCAGGAGCGAGCAGAAAAGATTCTTAATACCCGAATCTTTTTTCGTAATCAGGATGACTCTTTTTTCTTAGTTCCATTTGGGGAATGGATAGAAACACCTGCAGCCCCTCTTGGTAGTTGTTGTAATTGAATCTACGCGCGCAAAATCAGAATTACCAAATTACGCAATTACCCGATGATCCATTCTCCGTGCCTCCGTGTTTCGCGGTGAATGGTTTCTGATTTGCCGCTTCCTGGGTTAAACTCGGCATTATCGCACCAGCACTTATGCGCATCTTCCTGATCTTTGTTATGGTGGTCTTGATGAGTAGGGCCACATTCAGTCAAGGAAAAACCAGCGCGCCCGCCGCTACCCCGGGCGCCACCGCAACCCAGCAAAACGTTCAGGCCGTCACCGATCCGCAGCAGATCGTCAGCCGCAGCAAGGCGGACGTGCAGAAGTTTGCTCTCGACAAGTTGTTTATGAGTTATGCCATCGGAGGCACGGCATGGTCTCCCGATGGCAGAAGCATCGCCTTCATCAGCAACATCAGCGGACGCAGAAATCTCTGGCTCGTGGCAACCAGTGGCGGCTCGCCCGTGCAGATCACGGCCAGCGACCAGCGCCAGGGATCGCCGGCGTGGTCTCCTGATGGCAAGTGGATCGCTTTCATCTCTGACCACGACGGCAACGAGCAATGGGACGTATTCCTGGTCAACTCGGCTGGCGGCGAGATCACAAACCTGACGCGCACGCCAGTAATCGCCGAGACCGATCCTGCCTGGTCGCCCGACGGAAAGAGCCTTGCCTATCTGGTGAAACCCAAAACGGCTCCAAATTGGGAAATTGATGTGATGGATATCAGCACGCGACAGGTACAGCACGTCACTCAAGGAACTCCTCATCACCTGAGCGTAGCCAACTTCGTCTGGTCTTCTGATGGCGCGCAGGTCGCCTACACGCTGGAAAACGCCAACGGTAAAGATTCCAACATCATGATTGCCGACCTGGCCACCGGAAAAAGCAAAAACATGACCAACCACAAAGGCGAACTGCACTTTGTGGTGAACGATTGGTCGCCCGACGGCAATTCCCTGCTGATCACCTCCGACGCCGCTAACGGCTACCAGAACATTGGATTGATGGATATTGCCACGCAGCAAATTAGCTGGCTGACCATGGATAAATGGGAGTCCACGGGTGGAAATTTTTCTTACAACGGCAAGCTGCTCACCTGGACTACGAATGTAGACGGCAACACCGATGTGCTGCTCTACAACATTGAAAACCGCAGCACACAAACCCTGCCGCTCAAGAAAGGAACAAACACCCTGGGCGGGGCCGAATCAGCTTTCAGCCGCGACAACTCCAAGCTTCTGCTCTACCATAATGGCCCGGACTCGCCGAGCGATGTTTGGGTTTACGATGTTGCCACTGCTCAATCTCATGCCGTCACGCACTCGCTGGCCTCTGGCGTGCATGGCGAAGATATGGTCGAGCCCTACCTGGTCCACTATCCCAGTACCGATGGCAAGTGGCAGATTTCCGCTTTCGTCTATGTTCCTTATAACTTGCAGCGCAAGCCGGAAAACCCCGCGATTATTTATATCCACGGCGGCCCGGCTTCGCAGACCGTAAATGCCTTCGATCGCGCCGTGCAGTACCTGGTGAATCAGGGCTACATCGTCGTCGCGCCCAACTATCGCGGTTCGACTGGATATGGCAAAGATTTTCAGGAAGCGAACTTTAACGACATGGGCGGCGGCGATCTGCAGGATAACTTGGCCGCTGCCGACTGGATCAAGAAAACCGGCTATGTTGACCCGAAAAAATTAATCATCATGGGCGGTAGCTACGGCGGTTATATGACCATGATGGGCGTCACCAAGATTCCTGATCTCTGGGCGGCGGGCGTGGCCATTGTCCCTTTCGTGAACTGGTTTACTGAGATCGAAAACGAAGACCCTCTGCTCCGCGAAATTGATCTGGCCACCATGGGCGACCCGGTCAAAGAAAAAGCCCGCTATGAAGAGCGTTCTCCTATTTTCTTTGTGGATAAGATCAAAGCGCCGTTACTGCTGCTGGCGGGCGGCAACGATCCGCGCTGTCCTAAGTCAGAGGCACAACAGGTGGCCGACGCCATCCACAAACGCGGCGGCGTGGCCGAACTCAAAATTTACGAAGATGAAGGCCATGGCTTCGCCCGGCGTGAAAACCAGATTGACGCCTACACCCGCGTGGCGAACTTTTTGAAACAGCATCTGCCACCTCTCAACGCGGATCCAAAACATTAACGTATTTTTGCAGTTTTCTCATTCTTCGCATTCTTGGAATGAATGGCTGTCCTTTTGGGGTAAAATTTGCTTTCCCCAAGGAGAGGTATCTTATGCACTTCGAGCGCCGGCTTCCAGCCACGCTGATGTTGGCTACTCTGTTGCCATTTACCAGTTTTGCCCAATCGTCATCGACCGCCAAGACAAACTATGACGATCCTGACCGGCAGCAGGGCATGCAACTCTACCAGAACCACAAATTGCCGGAGGCGGCAACGCTGCTCGAGAAAGTTGTCGCAAAGTATCCGGAAGATGTGGTGGCGCACGAGGCCCTGGGCTCCTCTTTACTGAGCCGCGCCGCTACCTGGATCGATCCCGCGAAACGAAAAGCTGACCGGCTTCATGCCAGGGCGGAGTTGCTGCGCGCAAAGGAACTGGGTGATAACTCCGATCTTTGCAAGACACTGCTCGATGGAATTCCCGAGGATGGCAGTGAATCTTCGTTCTCCCAGAACCAACAGGTTGAAGCCGCCATGCAGCGCGCTGAAGCCGCTTTCGCGCGCGGAGAGTTTGAGGATGCTATTGCGGGATACTCACAAGCCCTTGCTCTCGATCCTAAGCTCTATTATGCGGCTCTCGACATAGGCGACAGTTACTTTCGCCTGAAGAAAACCGGCCAGGCAGGAGAGTGGTTCGCCAAGGCCATACAGATCGAACCTAATGAAGAATCTGCCTACCGTTACTGGGGCGATGCCCTCATGGCGGATGGTCAGATGAAAGAGGCACGCGCAAAGTTAATCGAAGGTCTGGTGGCTAATCCTTATCGCCAGACGTCATGGAATGGCCTGAATAACTGGGTGAGCCGGAACAATGTGAGCTACAAGGAAATTCATATCCGGCTCCCGAAGGCGCCGACCGTAGACGCTAAAGGACAGACGAACATCGCCCTTGACCCGTCAACGCTCGGGAAAAACGATGGCAGTGATGCCTGGACCGCATATCCAATGGAGAGGGCATTGTGGCGGAACGAGAAATTTTCCAAAGAATTTCCCCAGGAAAAGACATATCGCCACTCTTTAAAAGAAGAAGTCTCGGCTTTATCCACGGCAGCCACGGTATTTGAAGAGCTTCAGCAGAAGAAAAAGTTCGAGAACCCAGATCCGTCGCTGGTCTTGCTGGCGAAGATGAAATCCGAAGGAATGCTTGAGCCCTTCATCCTTCTGCTCCATCCCGACACGGGAGTGGTTCAGGACTATGCCGCCTACCAGGCCGCTCATCGGGAAAAGCTGATCCAGTTTGTAGATGAGTACATTCTGCCGCAGGCGCCGTGAGGGAGCCCAATCAAAGTGCTCGACTTTTCGGCACGAGTAATTCGTAGGAACTGCCTACTTCTGTCCACCGGGGCGGAAGCGTTGTGGCACACCGGTTCATTGTTCAAAACCGTCCGTAGTAGACCTGGGTCTCATATTCAAATGTCACTAAGCCTTGTGTGTTATACGCCGCAAACATGGTTTTGAGCTCTTCAAAAAATGCCGCATGGGAGGAATGGCCTTCCGCCGGGATATACGAGGAAGAAAGCGCCCTTCCCCGCAGGCCCTCAAAATCAAAAACCTGCCGGTTGGGGAATACCTTCAACTTGAAGTTGCAGTGCTGAAAGAATTCCTGCAGAACTTCGCCGGTAATATTTTTGTGATCAACCAGGGCATAATCCGTGCTGCAGCGCATTAATAAATCTTCGTAGGCACGAAGAAAGGGCGTGGTATCGGTGAGCCGGTTGTTCCACAGCAGCACCACCCAGCCACCCGGCTTGAGGATGCGCTTAAACTCGGCGCGGGTCCGCGGGCGGTCGAACCAGTGAAATGCCTGGCCTGCAGCGACAATATCCACGCTCCCGGCGGAAAGCCGGGTCTGTTCGGCAGAGCCGGCGGTGCTGGTGAAATTTTTGTACTCCGCCAGGAGGCGTTCCCCGGCAGCGCTCATCTCCGCATTGGGTTCTACCCCGTATACCTTGTTGCCGTTCTTAAGGAACAATTTGCTTAAGATTCCCGTTCCGGAACCAATGTCGGCGACGACAGATTTTGGCGTAAGCCCGCACTCGCTCTGCAGAAGATGGAGAACTTCCTCGGGATACGACGGCCGGTAGCGAATATAATTCTCGACCCTGTCGGTAAATCGCTGCTTGGGATCGGGCATCATCTCCCACTGTAAATCATCGGGAGCAGGCACGATCAGAGGAAGTCCGGATCGTTCCACCAGGTAAAACGCTGGTTTGAAGCTTGAGCCAGGGTTGGCTTAAGATGCTGGTTACGCCGTCTGGCCCTTGGCGGTTCGAGGCAAAGATGCGAATTACGCTGTCCTTTTATCTGCTCCTATCGTTGCTTACCCCAGCCGCTTTCTCTCAAACAGCTCCTGTGCCGGTTGATTCATCCGAGTTGGTCACTGAACCGGCGCACGTGCTGGTTACGCCCGAAGAGCGCGCCGCAGCCAGCGACCTGCTGAATCGAGCGCGCCAGAATTACTTCAGCCTGCACGAATTTCGGACTCCCTATGTGCTAAAAGTTTCCTTCAATTCCAGCGGGCAATCTCTGTATGAAGGGGATGGAACGATGGAAGAAGTCCGGCTAAGCGCGCGCAGATGGCGCTGGACGGCGCACCTTGCCGGCGTTTCTGCAGGCCGGCTCATTTACGATGGGCATGTTTACAGCACCAGCGATTCCAACGTCGTTCCGCTGCGCGTCTACATGGTTCGTACCGCGCTTTTCGCCCCTGGCCCCGCCTTCGCCACCGGGCAAATGATGCGGTCAGCTACCGTCAACTACAAGGGCAAAGAAATCACCTGTCTTTTACTCTCTATGGGCGTGCCTACAGATCCCGCTCCGCGCTTCTGGGTAGAAACCGAATATTGCATCGATCCTAATTCGGGACTGCTCCAGGTATGGTCTGAAACCCCGGGAATTTACGCCACCTACGATTACTCTGACCCCATTACATTTCATGGACGTACACTGGCCCGGCAAGTCACATTTGTCGAAGATGGAAAGACCGTGCTCGACGTGCATCTGGATAGCCTGCAGGAACCCGGCGAGGTAGACCCAAGTTCGCTTGTTCCGACGACGGAAATGGTTCCCTCATATATTTTGTTGGCGCCGCAACGCTTCCCAATCTGGGCCGATGCCAACGCGGGCGAAGGCGACGGTAATGCCATTCATTCTGTCATTATCCATGCCGCCATCGACGGCGCCAATGGCAAAGTGCTGGAGGCGGAAGCGCTGCAAAACTCGAATCCAGCACTGGCGAAGCGGGCGCTCGACATAGTAAAACGTTCGAGCAACTCGCCCACCGGAGTGGAGCGGGAAGTCTTTGTCAATGTACGGTTCCACACGCGGCAGCAGGAGGGCGCGCAAAACAGCGCTCCTTAGCTGGTTAGAGCTTGTTGTGTAACTACAGGTTTGTGTCAGGGCACGGATCTAAGAACTTGCTCTCTGTCTCCACCGCACAATCGCCTTCACCAAGCCGGCCATCGTGTACTCCCGCGCTTGCGTGTCCACCCCATAGCCGCATTGGCGCAGGGTTGACGACGTAACCGGACCGACGGACGCCGTCGCAACACCCCGCATGTATTCTTTCCTGATTCCACGCATCAGCCCATGGAAGTTACATGCAGTGGATGAACTGGTGAAGGTGACCACATGCGGCCGCTGTTGTGGATTGCTGAAAAGTTCTTGCAGTTTGCGGCGCGAACTGGCCGGAACTACAGTCCGGTACGCCTCTGTGACCGTCACCTCGGCTCCGGCCTTTTTCAGTTGGCGCGGAATAACATCGCGCGCCACCGCTGCCCGCACCAGCAGAACGCGTTGACCCTTCACCTTAGGTCGTAACTTTTCCACAACCGCTTCGGCCACGTATTCTGAGGGAACCGTATCAACATTCAATCCACGCTCCTCGATCGCCTTGCGCGTGGCCGGGCCAATGGCGGCAATTTTCAAGTGATTGAGTGTCCCGACAGGCAATCGCAGCTTGCGGCAGCGTGCGGCCAGAGCTTCGACGCCATTTACGCTGGTGAGTATCAGCCAGTCAAAACCTTCATGCTGTCGCAGAGCTTCGTCCAATTTTGACCAGGATTGGGGAGGACGAATTTCAATGGTAGGAATTTCCCGCACGGTCGCCCCCTGCTGGCGCAGCAGAGCAGAAAGTGTCCCGGCCTGCTTGCGGGTACGGGTAACCAGAACCCGCAAACCTGCTAGCGGCAATGCTGTCGTGCGCAGCCTTATTTGATTGCCGCTTCTGGATTTTGCGTTGGAAGACATTGCAAATTATGTGGCAAAAATGTTGATACTGCTCTCTGAGTACTGAGCACCGGGTGCCGAGTACTTTTCAATTATGGTTGTTCTGGAGCTGGTGCAGCACTTCGTGCATAAATTTGCCCTAATATTTCTTCCGCGCCGCGCTGCAATAACTTTCCCCCTACCGCGGCTCCCAGTTGCAACGGATTCTCTCCGCGTCCTTCTTCACTGATGACCAGCGAGCCATCCTGCCGCGCAACCCTGGCCACCAGATGCAATTCGTGCCCAGCACAAGTGGCGTGGGCGCCAATCGGCACCTGACATCCTCCACCCAGTTTCTGCAGCAGGGCGCGTTCACACTCTGTGGCGGCGCGCGCTGCCGGATCGTTCAGAAACTCCAGATGCTGCCCTATGGCTCTATCTCCTTTGCGAATCTCGATACCCAGCGCGCCCTGGCCCGCAGCCGGACACATGACCTCTGGTTGCAGGATCTCGCGTATGGCATCTTCCCTTCCCAGGCGCTTCACGCCGGAAGCGGCGAGAATGATAGCGTCATATTCATCGGCTTCCAGTTTGCGTAGGCGGGTATCCACATTGCCACGCAAAGGCGAGACCTTCAGATCAGGGCGCAGCGCTCGCAATTGCGCCTCCCGCCTCAGGCTGCTGGTTCCAATATGGGAACCCTGCGGAAGATCCTTGAACGACTTGTAGTTTTTCGAGAGGAAGGCGTCGCGTGCGTCTTCCCGTTTCATGATGGCAGCCAGTTCAAAACCGGGCGGCAGATCGGTAGGCAAATCTTTCAGGCTGTGCACCGCCAGGTCCACGCGTCCTTCGGCCAGCGCCTCTTCGATCTCTTTGGTGAACATCCCCTTCGTGCCCACCTGGGCCAATGAGACTTCCGTAATTTTATCGCCCGTGGTCTTGATGACCTCAATTGCAATGGAATGCCCATGCTCTTTGAGCAAGGCGGCAACGTGATTGGCCTGCCACAGAGCGAGTTGCGAACCGCGTGATCCTATGCGTAGATGTGCCATTAAGAAGGGGTGGCCTTTTTTTCTTCTTCGCGCAGGGGTTCTTCTTGTTTGTCGCGCGGTCGGCCCATGGGGATTCGCTTGGCAGTCCCGCTCTTTGAATCAGGACTCTTTGCACCTAAGCCTTGAGACTCAGAATTCCCGGAGTTTAGCCTCCCGGAGGTTATGTTCCTGGGGTTCAGATTAAAGATGCGGCGCACGTGATCAATCACCGTGTTGCTCTCCGCGTCTCCTGCCGCATTCTTCAGCGCGGTTATCGGCGTGTGCAGAACTTTATTGATAATTCCTCGGGTGAGTGCTTCGACAGCCGATTCCTGTTCTGGCGTCAGCTTGCCCAGCCTCCCGCGCGCGCGGTCAAGTTCGGCCTGGCGAATGTTCTCCAGGTGCTCCTGTAGCGAGATGATGGTGGGGGCGACCTCCTGCGTCTGCAATCGCGTGATAAAGCGCTGCAATTCAGCTTCGATAATCTCATGGGCGCGTGCCGCCTCGCGCTCGCGGCTGGCCACGTTGGCGCTGACTACGGCCTGCAGATCGTCAATGTCGTAGACAAAAATGCCGTCGACCTTGTTCATCTCCGGGTCAACATCGCGGGGCACGGCGATATCGATAAAAAACATGGGACGGTTCTTGCGCCGGTGCAGAAAGCGCTCGCCATGCTCCCGCCGGAAGATGGCACACGGAGATCCGGTGGAAGTAATCACAATGTCGGCGCGGTCGGCGGTTTCATAGAGCTCTTCAAAGTGAATGGCTGTCCCCTGAAATTTCTCGGCCAAAACCAGGGCACGCGCGTGCGTGCGGTTGGCAACAAAGATTGCCTCGGCGCCGCCGGCAATCAGGTGCCGCGCCGCCAGCTCGCTCATCTTGCCAGCGCCCACCAGGTAGATATGCTTGCCGGCGAGCGACCCGAAGATCTGCGTAGCCAAATCCACTGCTGCCGAGGCCACCGATACAGCCGAGCTACCGATGGCGGTTTCCGTACGCACCCTCTTGGCCACTGCAAAAGCACGCGAGATCAAAGCGTGAAGCTGCGAGTGCAGCGCCCCCACGCCGCAGGCCACGGCGTAGGCAGCTTTGACTTGTCCCAGCACTTGCGGCTCGCCCACAATCATCGAATCCAGGCTGGCAGCCACGCGAAAGATATGCCGCATTGCCTCTTGCTCGCGGTATTCATAGAGATGGCCGGCAAGGGAATCGGTATCGGTCTCAAAGTATTCCCGCAGGAACCCGCGTAGATCAACGCTGCTGTCTGCGATATTGGCAATTAGTTCCACCCGGTTGCAGGTGGAAAGAATCATTCCCTCTTCCACACCGGGGAAGTGCGCCAGGCGCGTTATTGCCTCGGCCAGGCGGGACTCCGGTATGGCCAGCCGCTCGCGAACCTCCACGGGGGCGCTGTTGTGGTTCACGCCGATGAGAATAAACGTCATGGGCCCAGGAACCTATGCGTACCGCTGAGATAGTTTGCCGCCCAGGTCCCCACGGCGGCAATGAAAGCAAAAGTCGAAAGGAAAGCAGCCCTGCGTCCGCGCCAGCCGGCGGTCCAGCGCGTAAACAACAGCACCATATAGATGACCCAGACCATGATGGAGAGCGCAATTTTAGGATCACGAAAAAAACCAGCGCCAAACTGCTCTTGTGCCACAATCGCGCCGGCGATGAGTCCCAGGGTCATAAAGGGGAAACCCAGAAGCAGCGAACGGTAACCAATTTCATCAATGACCTGCAATGGCGGCAGGCGCAGCCATTTGCCCATGTTCTTGGACTTCAGCCGCCGCTCCTGCACCAGATACAGCATGCTGGCCACGAAACTAAGAAACAACGCGGCGTATCCCAGAAAGATGAGGGTAACGTGAACAAAAATCCATCCTTTGCGCAGCAGCGGGGAGGTGAACTCTTGTGGCTGTTGTCCGATGGAAGCTGCCAGGGTAAGCATGAAGACCAGAGGGAAAACGAAGATGCCCGGCGATACCGTCTTGTACTTGACCCAGAATGCCAGAAAGACTGCCGCGATCAGGAACGCCAGCAGCGATTCGGAGTGGTGCACAGTGGAAGGCGTCAGATGGCCTTGCTCCAGGGTCAGCTCGGCAAGGGAGACAAAATGAAATGTCAGTCCCAGCCATAGCGCGGGCATGGTCACCTTAGCCAGCGATTCGGCTTTGCGTGCCAGGGCGAGCAGTGCATACACTAATCCCAATCCATAAAAGACCAGCGCGACCCGCAACCAGAGCAAGGGCATAAGACTTTTAAAGATACTTATTATATGCCGCACCGCAAAGAGCCGGCAGAACCATCAAGAAATACTGCGCGTCAGTAAGGCCGCTAACCTAGGCTAGCCTGCACAGGCTTTCCATTAGCCGTGCCGCTTCCTGCAGTTTTGCGATTTCCTTCTCCGGCAGTCCGCGAATCACGGCAGCGAGCGCTTCCACTCGCCGCCTGCGGCCCTCTTGCATGATATGAACGCCCTTTTCGGTCGCCTGAATCACCACTGCGCGGCGGTCCTGCGGGTCGGTGTTTCTGCGTACGAGTTTGGCCCGGAGCAGACCGGCGACAATCCGGCTCATGGTGGGTGGCTTGACCTGCTCGGCTTCGGCCAGTTCGGCCAGCGATCTGGGCCCGGCAAATACCAGGACCGATAACGCCGACAACTGCGCCGGCCCAATGCCGCTTTCGCGGTCGCGGATTCGCAGCCGCCGCAGCAGGTGGATGGCCGCCGAGTGCAGCCGGTCGGCGGCTTCGAGGGCCTCGCGGCCGGGAGATTTATTTTTGCCTGCGCCTTGCATCTATTAATTAGCTATGCTAACTTATTCCGTTAGCTGTGCTAACTAATATAGCATAGCGGATCTTATTTACCATGAGGTGAGAAAATGACAACCCATGCCTCTGCCAACACCACCGCCATCACGCAAATTGGCCAGATCGCCATCAACGTGCACGATACCGATCGCGCGGTCGAGTTCTACCGTGACATACTCGGACTCAAGCTGCTCTTCACCGCCGGCCGTCTGGCCTTCTTCGATTGCGGCGGCGTCCGCCTGATGTTGAGCCCGCCGGAACGCCCGGAGTTCGATCACCCGGCCTCCATCCTGTACTTCAAAGTTGCGGATATTAAAGCCGCTCATGCCCGCCTGGTCGAGCGCAAAGTGAAGACCGAAAGCGAACCTCACGTCGTAGCCAGAATGCCCAACCACGACCTGTGGCTGGCCGACTTCCGCGACTCCGAAGGCAACATCATGGCGTTTATGTCGGAAGTGCCGCGCTAAGAAATAGTAAAAGGGTCTATGCTTTTCGGCTGGCAATATCCACAGCCACGACGCCAGACAATCGTTGCTATAATTCGGCAACCAGTTTACGGATCCACTGATGTCTGAGCCTTCCACTCCGCTCATGCGGCAATATACCGCGATTAAGAAAGAGCATCCCAACGCTCTGCTGTTTTTCCGTTTGGGAGATTTTTACGAACTTTTCTTTGAGGATGCCGTCACTGCTTCGCGCGAGTTGCAGATCACGCTGACCTCGCGCAACAAAGAGAAAGACATTGCCATTCCCATGTGTGGGGTGCCTTACCATGCCGCAGAAAATTACATTGCAAAGCTGATCCGCAAGGGGTTCAAGGTCGCTATCTGCGAACAGATGGAAGACCCGCGCGTGGCCAAGAAGCTGGTGCGCCGCGAGGTGACGCGCGTGGTCACACCGGGCACGGCGGCGGATTCATCGCTCAGCTCCGAAGAAAATAATTTTCTTGCCGCTATCAGCCGCAATAAAGATGTGGCCGGCTTTGCTGCGCTTGATCTTTCCACCGGTGAGTTTCGCGCTACGGAATTTTCCGGCGCGGATGCCGAACACCGCGTCCTGGAAGAGCTGCAGCAGCTTCGGCCCCGCGAGATTCTTTATGCTTCTTCCCTGCCCTTGTTTGATCGCGCCGGTCAATCTAAAGAGAGCGAACAAAGCAAGGACGCGCAACCCGACTTGCAATCCGCGTTCAACAACGAGCGCTGGCGTGTAGCTTTCACTCCGCTTGACGACTGGATTTTCGCAACCGACCACGCTATTCCCCTGGTAGAAAATCATTTCGGCGTGTTGTCGCTGGAAGGCTTCGGATTGGCTGGACGCTCGGCCGCAGCCGCCGCCGCAGGCGCCGTGCTGCACTACATCCGCGAAACCCAGCGCGGCTCGCTCGACCACGTAGACCGCATCGGTTACTACGAGCGCCAGAACTGCCTGGTGCTCGACGCGGTCACGGTGCGCAATCTGGAGCTGACGGAAGCGATTTTTGGCGGCACAGGCGATGGCGACGAAGTCACACTTTTCCGCGCTCTGGATGCAACCATCACTCCCATGGGCAAGCGTCTGCTGCGCGCCTGGATGCTGCGTCCCAGCATTGATCGCGACGAGATCGACCAGCGGCTGAATGCTGTGGAAGAGCTGGTGCGTCAGACAATCCACCGTGAAGAGCTGCGCCGCTCGCTCGATGGAATATTTGATATCGAGCGCCTGCTGAGCCGCGTGACCCTGGAAGCTGCCAATCCGCGCGACCTTCTGGCGCTGGCTTCTTCCCTGGCTCGGCTGCCGGGAACGCGCGGCGTGCTGAAGAATTTTACCGCCGCTCGCCTGCAAGCCCTGCTCAACTCGATGGATGAACTCACTGAC
>Ga0070741_10008405_pt1 | contig 20731 bp, 20 predicted proteins | sample Coa_R1_4_FD_66440 | JGI IMG/M metagenome (GOLD analysis project Ga0070741, IMG submission 66440) | Surface soil microbial communities from Centralia Pennsylvania, which are recovering from an underground coalmine fire - Coalmine... | ecosystem: Environmental > Terrestrial > Soil > Unclassified ...
TTCCTCACAGAGCACATCGTGCTCTGGAAGTGCGCGAATTTAGCCCTTGTGCTCCATTGAACCGGTACTTGTTGATCGGACCACAATGAGAATAGCCCAGGTAGCCCCGCTTTACGAAAGTGTTCCTCCCAAACTTTATGGAGGCACCGAGCGCGTTGTCTCGTATCTTACAGAGGAACTGGTTAGCCAAGGCCATGATGTCACGTTGTTCGCGAGCGGCGACTCGATGACGAGCGCCACCTTAGTTCCCGTCGCCGCGGAGTCGTTGCGGCTCTCGCCCAATGTTGTGGACCAGTTGGCGCATCACGTCCTGCTACTCGAAGAAGTGTTCAGTCAAAGAGAGAATTTCGACATCATTCATTTTCATATTGACTATTTGCACTTTCCTCTCAGCCGTCGGGAGCCGATCACTCACGTAACTACCTTGCACGGTCGCCTGGACATCCCAGACTTGGTACCACTCTATCGCACTTACCGTGACATGCCCGTTGTGTCTATCTCCGACGCTCAGCAGAGGCCGTTACCTTGGGCCAACTGGCAGGGCACGGTTTATCATGGGATGCCAGTGGACCGGCTGACTGCCCGTCCGGGCAAGGGCAACTATCTTGCGTTTCTCGGGCGGGTTTCGCCCGAGAAAGGCTTGGACGAGGCAATCAAGATCGCCAAGCTCGCGGGCATGCCGCTGAAGGTCGCAGCGAAGATTGACAAGAATGATCGTGAATATTATGAGGCGGTGATCAAACCGCAGCTCAACGATCCCCTCCTCGAGTTTCTGGGCGAAATCGGTTACCCCGACAAGAATGAGTTCCTGGGCAACGCGACTGCTTTCCTTTTCCCGATTCAATGGCCCGAGCCGTTTGGGATGGTTCTAATGGAATCCATGGCGTGCGGTACGCCGGTTATCGCTTATGCCAATGGTTCCGTTCCTGAACTGGTAGATGAGGGGGTGACCGGGCGTGTGGTGCGAAATGCGCAGGAGGCCGCGTTGGCCGTGCGCGACATTGCTGCACTTTCCCGTCAAGCGTGCCGCCTGCGATTTGAAGAACGATTTAGCGCGAAGCGTATGTGTAACGACTACATGGCCACCTACGAACGGCTCGTGAACGGGCAGTCCGAGCGGTTCACCATCACGCACGGGGTTCCAGTTGGTTGATGTAAATACCGCTCAACAATTCTACATTGCGACAACCGCGACTCCAGCGGACGATCGCCCTCGCGTTCTTAAATACGGAGACCTGTTCGCAGTTTTCAATCGCCATGGGGACGTCGAGCCTTCCGGCTTGGGCGAAGAAGGGCTGTTCTACGAAGGCACACGGTTTCTTTCCGAGATGGTGCTCTACCTCGGGAATGCGCGACCGTTACTGCTTTCATCTACCATCACCCGGGATAATTTTTTATTCACCGCGGATCTCACTAATGTTGACATTATCGATGACGACGAAGTCAGGATACCGCGCGGAACTCTGCATCTGCATCGCAGCAAGTTCTTATGGAATGGTACGTGCTACGACAAGTTTCGGATCGCCAACTACGGGTTGACTCCGATCACTGTTTCCTTGCGGCTGGCCTTTGACGCCGATTTCGCTGACATATTCGAAGTACGTGGAACTCGCCGCGACAAGCGCGGCTCACGACTAACAAACCGGACCACCCACAATTCTGTGGTGATGCCCTATGAAGGCCTGGATGGGGTACTGCGCAGCAGCCACCTGCGCTTTCAACCCGACCCCCGGCGCACCCGGGAGTCCGAGGTTGTCTTCGTTGCCGCGCTACGTCCGAAGGAGGAGGCCAGTTTCTATGTCACTACGTCTTGTCTTCCGGGCGACGAGCCCCCCGCCGATTGGGAAACCGCTTTTGTAACCGGCAAGGCAGAACTCGCAGCCGATGCTCCTGCTAGAGTGCAAATCAATAGTTCGAATGAGCAGTTCAATAATTGGATCAGTCGCTCGGTCGCGGATGTGCAAATGATGATCGAGGGCAATCCGGAAGAATCGTATCCTTATGCTGGCGTGCCATGGTTCAGTACCGTGTTCGGCCGCGACGGCATCATCACTGCCTTGCAATGCCTGTGGTTAACACCCTCGTTAGCGAAGGGCGTTTTGCAGTACCTGGCGTCCAAGCAAGCGACCACGACCGATCCCGCCTCCGATGCCGAGCCTGGCAAGATCCTCCACGAGATGCGCAGGGGAGAAATGGCGGCTTTGGGAGAGGTTCCCTTCGGACTCTACTACGGCAGTGTGGATTCCACGCCGTTGTTCGTTCTCCTTGCCGGGGCTTATTATCAGCGTACCGCCGACCGCGAGTTCATTCGGGGACTGTGGCCTCACGTACAGGCTGCCCTGGACTGGATTGATCATTTCGGGGACATAGACGGTGACGGCTTTGTTGAGTACGCACGCCATTCTACGAATGGTCTTGTGCAACAAGGCTGGAAGGATTCAAACGACTCTGTGTTCCACGCCGACGGGCGATTGGCCGAGGCGCCGATTGCGCTTTGCGAAGTGCAGGCCTACGTCTATGCCGCGAAGCTGCATGCAGCTCTTCTGGCGGACGCTTTAGGCTACAACGAGCGCGCAGCCGCTTTGCAAGCCGAGGCAGAGAAAATCAGATGCGAATTTGAAGACAAGTTCTGGTGCGAAGAAATCGGCACCTATGCCATTGCGCTTGACGGTAAAAAACGGCAGTGTCGCGTGAGGACTTCAAATGCTGGGCAGTGCCTGTTCAGCGGTATTGTTGGCGCGGAGCACGCGGCGCGCGTCGCCCAGGACCTGCTCGGTCCAGACTTCTTCTCCGGTTGGGGCGTTCGCACTGTGGGATCGCGAGAAATCAGGTACAACCCTCTTTCCTATCACAACGGCTCGGTATGGCCGCACGACAACTCCATCATTGCGCTTGGATTGTCCAAATATGGTTTCAAAGATCTGGCGTCGCGGATTTTCTCCGGTCTGCTGGACGCAAGCGTGTTCGTCGATCTCCATCGCCTGCCGGAACTGTTTTGTGGCCTTCACCGCCGCGCTGGGGAAGGTCCGACCCTATATCCTGTCGCTTGTTCGCCGCAGGCGTGGGCCGCGGCATCCGTTTTCCTTCTGCTGGAAGCTTGTTTAGGCATTTCGATTGATGCGGAGAACAAGCGCATCGTTCTCGAATCGCCCTATTTGCCGGAACATATCCGCGAACTGTGGATCAAGGGAATTGAAATCAAAGGCGGGCGCGTTGACCTGTTTCTTGAGAGACGTGAAGCCGTGCGCGTTCACGTCCTCGAAAATCCCGGGCAGGTGCAGGTTGTAGTTAAGTAAGGGATCGAGCGCTTTATGCGCTCTCGGCGGTCGGAGTTGCACTCTCCAGTTCTTTGAGCGGACACACATCGTTCACGTACTGCTCAAACTCTTCCGCCCGGTGTTGTGCCGTGTGCTCCCCTGATACCCGCTCGCGAGCGCATCGGCCGATAGTTCTCAGTTCTGACTCATCCATTTCCTGCAGGTACTCAACGACATTCGATGCCGACTCAGGAATCAGGATCTCGCTGCCGGGCGTCAAGAACGTCTCGATGCCCTCCCAGCGATCAGAAACGATAGTGGCACCACAGGCCGCGGCCTCGAACAGGCGGACGGAAGGGGAATACCCGGCCAGAGCCATGTCCTTACGGGTGACGTTGAGAGTTATGCGCGATGAAGAATAAAACGTCGCATGAAATTTCGGTTCCAGATGAATGATTCGCTCGACATTGTAAGGCCATTTCAGGTCCTCAGGATATTGCGGACCCGCAACCACGAACTTTCGCCAGGGGAGGGATCGTGCGGGATCACATAAGAGGCGTTCGATGGTGGGCTGACGGTCTGTCGCGTAGGTTCCCATGTAGCTCATGTCGCAAGCGAATTGATCGCTTGGACAGGGACGATATTGCTCGGGATCAAACGAGCAGTAGAGAGGTACCGCGCGTTGCGCGCCAAAGCGCGTTTCAAGTTCATTTAGCAGCGGACCTCCAGTAAAGCTGAAGTACAGATCGAAAGCTCCAACCTGCTTAAGGTTGAGGTATTCGGCGCCGCCTGCGCGCAATTTTCCGACGGTGATCGGAGTGTCGATGTCATAGAAAGCCTTAACCGGCACGCGCGACTCAAGCACTTCATTGATTGCGTCAGCCGAATCCGGAAAGTAAGAGCCAACCATTGCCACATCGCAGTCCTGCAAATGACGCCTCACCTTAGGCAGCGCGTCTTTCCAGGTCTCATAAATGCAAACTCGGCAGAATGGGGGCTCCGGCATGTCCCGATTCGACGCATACCATTCCAGGTCATGCTCGAAGAAGACTAGCTCGTGCCCGCGTGCTTTCAGCGCCTTAGCCAACGAGCGGTATGTAGTTGCGTGCCCGTTTCCCCAGGAAGAGGTGATGGAAAGTCCGAAGATAAGGATCTTCATCCCGCTGCTCGCTGTCTCAGGCCCCAGGTTGCAGAAGGGGCTCTCCGTCGCAATTAACTTTTGGGTCTGTGGTAACCGGCCAGCGCCCTAAAACGCCCGTAATGCTTTTCAGAATTTTGTCGAATTGACGCGCTCGCAAATGATAGGTGTGATCGCGCAGCGCATGCAAGCGCATTGCACTTCCGATTTCTGCCGCTCTGGTGTTTGTAACTTCGCGGACAAAGCGAACTACGTCTTCCGCGCAATCAGCGACCAGAATCTCGTCGCCAGGACGAAAGAAACGTTCAATACCTCTCCATGCGTCCGTAATCAGGCACACGCCGGCCCCGGCCCCTTCAAACACCCGGGTGGGCGGGGAGAATCCGACCTCTGCCATCGATTCACGAGTGACGTTCAATACCAGGGCCGCGGAACAGTTGATCCGGTTGTGATCTCCACTTCCTACATGACCGATCCAACGTACGTTCTTAGGCAAGTCGTATCCGCCCCATCCTTCCCCGCCGAGCAGGAAAGACTTCTCCGGAGCGCGGCGGGCAGCCTCAAAGAAGAATTCTTCAACTCGTTTCTCGCGATCAGGCAGCCGATGCCCAACGAATGCAAGATCGCAATAGTAAGTTGGATCGGGGGCGACGGGATGGTGTGTGTCGGGATCGAGGGCGTTGTAGATCGGATAGCAGTTTTTGGCTCCAAAAGCCTTGTACCTCTCCACCACGGGTTCGCCGCCGCCGTACGTGAAGATGAAGTCGTATTCTGGAATGCACCCGCGGAACGGGTCACCAGGGTCGTTGTGCACGCGAGCGAGCGTTGCCGGGGCGTCTACATCCCAGAATGCCACCCGAGTATTTTCGGATCTGCAATTCAATATCTCACGCTCCAGCCGCTCATCGTCGACACCTACCCCGCTATGCTTTATCACGAGATCGGCATTCGCCGCTTCTGAAAGCAAACTGTCAATATCTCTCGGCGATTCATATACACGCACGTTCGCATACTCAACATGCTCGAGATCCCGTTTCTGCAGCCGTCCATAGGCATCGGGCTCGGCGAAGGTAATCTCGTACCCAAGCTTGTGCAAATTCTTGTACATGCCGCGATAGTAAGTGCCCGCGCCATTCCAGTACAGCGACGTAATGCTGGATCCGAAAACGAACACTTTCATTTTCCAAGCTCCTGGCATATGTCAATGAGCTGCTGAGCACGATGAGCGCATGTGTGCTTTGCTCGAATAGTGGCCAGACCGCTCGCGGCCATCTGTTCGCGGGCCTTTTCATCATTCAGTAAGTGCCGGATCTCCTCGGCCATGCCTCGCCCGTCTGGCACGCAGATGTAGTCTTGTCCCGCACGGAAAAGTCCCTCGGTGTCGGTCCAGGGTGAGCAGACAAGTGGGATGCCGCAAGCCAGCGCCTCGAATACCCGAATTGTCGGAATTCCGCTCAATCCGTTCGTATAAAAACGACGCGGCACATGCAGAGTGAGGCGGCTGCCCGAGTACACTTGCGGCGTTTGCAGATTCGGAAGATAGCCCCGATACTCAACTCCGGCCTCGCGTAATCGGGACCGCGCTTCCTCCGGATAACGCACGCCGTGCACGGCCAGCCGTGCTCGCGGTATGGCAGCGGCGGGCCTGAGCAGAAACTCCTCCAATTCGCGGGTGCGTTCCTCGTCTCCCCAATTGCCGATCCAGACTACGTCCAGGCCTTTTTGCGATTTGATCGGCGTGAAATGCGCTGTGTCTGCGGCCTCGTGAAAGGTCCAGGCCTTCCTCGCATGGAAGACCTCCAGATACACGCGCCGCAGCGCTTCCCCGAACGCTAACACGCCATCGAATTCCTTGAGGTTCAACTGGCTGATCGTGTGTGGGCTGGTGTACGCCCGATGATGCGTGTCGTGCAGTAATACCAGGAATCCCAATTTCCGCTTAAGCGAGAGGATTGTGTTCACCAGGTCGGGTGGATTCCACTCGTGAATCAAGACGATATCAGCGTCGGTCAGTTCGTCGGTCGCGAACTTCGCAAAGTCACCGCCCCGACTATAAAATCGCACATCAAAACCCGGGAAGGTCCGCCAGAACTCATCTACAGAACTTCGTGCCACGCCGAAGCCTTCCTGTAGAAGGTTCGACATCGACCACGAATCAATTTCTTCGTAGCAGCGTACCTCGTGGCCCATGCGCATGAGTTCATAGGCAAGTCCACGCAGAAAGTGCGCGTTCCCATGGTTCCAATCCGAGGTCCATGAATGCGCAAAAATCCGGAATCGCAGGCGTTCGCTCATGCTGCAGTGCCTTGAGAGATCAATGTGCAGTAAAGCTGCTGGTATTCGTCGCACATTTTATCGACAGAAAATTTCGAGGTTGCATGCTGATGGGCCGATTGCCCGTACTTTCGGCTCAGGTCGGCATCGCTTGCGAGCGTTTCAATGGCCTTCGCAAGCTGAACGGGGTCGTTCCGGCGGAAATAATAGGCGGAATCCCCCCACAATTCGTGGAACACCGGAATGTCATTCGCTACCAGAGCGCAACCGGCGAGTGCAGCCTCCAGGGGCGCAAGGCCAAACGGTTCATAACAAGCAGTGGCTGCGTAGATCGATGCCCTTCCGTACAGCACTTCGAGTTCCGCTTGCGAGCGGCGGCCCAGAAACTGCAACGAGCACGACTTTCTGCGCAGGGCTGTATTCTCCCTTCGTTGCTCTTCGGGATGATCTTCGGAACCCACAATCAGAACGGGCACGCGGTACTGGTACTGCATCAGCAGCGAAACCTGCTTCGCTTTGTCCCAGAGGCGCCCAACCGTGAGAACACAAGGCTGCTTTTCGCCCGAATATTGACACTTCTGGCTCGGAACGCCGTTGTAAATGACACGACCATTCCCCGGGTGCAGGTAGTAGCTTCGAATAGCCTCCAGCATCCATTGCGAAGGCGCCACGACCGCACTGGCAGCGCGAATTCCACGCGTGACTGTATCGCGGTAGCGGCGCATCCACTCGGATTCAGGCGGCTCTTCGCCGTGGACCGACACCCACCAACTCACGACATCGCTGTGAGCCACAACGATGCAAGGAATCTTGCTGCTTAGATCTCCAAATGCATACTGGTTGGAGTGAATCAGGTCCGGGCGCACTTCGCGGACGATCCGCGACAAGTAATTACGCGACAGGTCCAAATCCGCATGGCTGTCCTGCATCCACTCCAGACGATATGAGGTGGGCCGGTAATCAAGGCCGTCCACCTGACTGACCCATGCAACCTGATCATCGGTCGGAATCGCCCCGAAACTTACCAGAGTTACCCTGACCCCGCGGGCACACAACCCGGTCACCAGTTCGCGAGTATACGTCCATACGCCGCCAACCGTGTCCGCGGTCATCAATACGTGCATTCCAGATCCTCGATCTTGATCGGGCGTGCTTCCTGGATGTCGCTGTAGCCCTTTTCTCGGAACGCGGTCGTGTAATAGTGATGTGCCCGTTCCCACGCCTGGTCGTCCGGAGTCCCAAACATCTGCTGGTACATGGGTGTGCCCGGATACGGGAACATGGGTACGGGCTCACTGACCCATACGTCGTGAGCTTTCAGCCTGTCTTGCCAGCGGCGGATATCGTCGCGATCGTCGTGCTCGGTGAGAATCAGGTTTGCCTGCACCCACGGGATTCTGTTGCGCGCATAAATCAGCAGATCTGTAAGCCTCTCTGTCGACATGCGGCAGCCCTTGTTCAGTTCGTCGCGTCCTTCTTCGGTGATCGACTCAATGCCACACTCCATGGAAATGCAGTGGGCTCGCGCCAGCAGATCAAGACTTTCCTCGTCCCACAGATCGATGCGCGTTTGAAACCCGATCTCGAGGGGGCGCTTGGCAATTTCCTCAAGCAGGCGACGAACATTCTTCCCCACGCCGAAAATTTCGTCGATCCAGTAGATGTAGTTCACGCCGCGTGCAATCAGCCGGTCTACCTCCTGTAAAACTTCATCAACGTTGCGTTCTCTGAACTTGTTTCGGAACAGGGTCTTGTTACAGAAGGCGCAGGACCAGGGGCAACCGCGGGCGAACTCCAATTCCGCGCCCCGCCCCCGACCACTGAAGACATGATGCCGATGCTCATGCGCCTCGACGTTGTAGTTGTCAAACGTGAGAGCACTGAGCTTTCTCATGTCCGTGACGCCGAGAGAAGGGCTGATGTGCATGCCCTGCTCATCGCGCCAGCAACACCCTTCAATCTGTGACCACGGTTCCGATGCCAGACGCACCAGCGTCTCGTCGGGTTCGCCTCGCAGCGCCACATCGCACTCCAGCTTTCGCAGGGTCGGACCCGGTGTTGCCGAAGCGTGCGGGCCGATCGCTACTTTTAACGCGCAGCCATCTAGCTCGGCAAACCACTTTTTCGGAACGCGCAGTTCGGGCGGAGGGCATCGCCAAAACAAATAGGAAGGCGCTGTTGGGATCGCCAGGTAGTCGGGTTCAAAGCGGGACAGGCGTTCCTTCACTTGCGGAATGCTTAGCTTGTCGACTTGCGCATCGACGAGCAACGCCTCGTGGCCCTGTTCCACGATCTTGTCATAGGCGAACAGCAGCTCGAGAGGATAGTGAGGTTCGTGACAACCGAAGTAGGTAGAGCCCTCAAACGTCCACGCCGGGTTTACGAGAGCGAATTTCATGACGCCGCCTCCGGTACTCCTTCCTGATGAGCCATCATCAACGACACCGGTGCCACATCTGGGCGCAGAATCTCTCGGTTGTTTCGCGACCACTCGTAAATTTTTCGCAGCGTCTCGCGGACCGAAACCTTAGGTTTCCAACCGATGTGCTGCTGCAGTTTGCTGTAGTCAGTGATGTAAATGGGTTGATCGCCGGGCCGCGTCTTTCTCAGCTCATAATGTAGGCGCTTGCCCGTGAGTTTCTCGATTTCATCGATAAGCTCCAGCAGCGATATGGAATTCTGCAGTCCGCCGCCGACGTTATAAACTTGCCCTCCGCTTATGGCCATATTGGCCCGAACCCCCTCAATGGCGCGAACCAGATCATCTACGCAAAGCACGTCTCGAACCTGCCGCCCGTCGCCATAAATGTAGATTGGGTTGTCCTGCAGGGCGGAATACAGGAAATGCGCCATCCATCCCTGGTCTTCGTTACCGAACTGCCGAGGTCCGGCAATGCACGACATTCGAAACACGACGCTGGGTATTCCGAAGATGCGTGAGTAATCGTGCACGTATTGATCGGCGGAACCCTTCGAACAGCCGTAGGGTGAGTAGAAATCAAGTGGCTGTGATTCTGAAACGCAGTGCCCTGCATCGCAGACATAGCGCAACTGCCCTCGCGTTAGCACTTGGGATAAATGACCGTACACTTTATTGGTGGACGTAAAAAGCAAAAATGGAGAGCGCCCGCATTTCCGCGCCGCTTCAACAATGTTGAACGTGCCTCCCACATTGATGTCAAAATCGGTTCGTGGATCGTCAACAGAAGTAGTTACCGCCACCTGAGCGGCAAAGTGATAGATCTCGGTCGCGGTTTGAATCGCTTTCTGAACAAGCGCGGCATTCCGGATATCGCCAATGGTAATTCTCAGGCGACTGGGGTCCGGCGCAATCTTCTGCAGCCATTTCAGGTTGTGCTCGACGCCTCGTCGAGAGACATTGTCAAAGATGTGAACATTCGCGTCCGTGGTCCGGAGCAGGTGGTGAGCCCAATTGGAACCAATAAACCCAGCTCCTCCGAAGATCAAAGCGGACCGAAATTGCACCAACTTCTTCATGTCTCTTAACCTCGTGTTTTTTCTTCTCCCCCCTGCCCGCGAAGACTTTCTTGGGTCAAGCAACCAACCCCCGCGCGGCAAGCCGTTGCATCGCTTCCGGCACATGGTCTTTGGCTTCCTGTTCGCCTAACCAGCCGACCAGTTCTCTCAGGCCGTCGCTCAACCGCACCCGTGGCTTATAGCCGAGTACGAGAGCGGCGGAAGAAATATCTGCAAAGCAATGCCGAATGTCTCCCGCGCGATACTTGCCCGTGACCTCTGCCGGAACTTCGACGCCCAGCGCTGCTGCCAGTTCACTGGCGACCTGGCGGATATTGATGGCTGCTCCGCTGCCTATGTTCAGGGCCACACCGTCTGCCGTCGGCGTTTCCATCGCTAGCATGTTGGCCTGCACTATGTCGTGAACGCTGACGAAGTCCCGCATCTGCAGACCGTCCTCGAAAATCACGGGAGCCCTGCCATTTAGCAGCCTCGATCCGAATATCGCCATGACACCCGTGTAGGGGTTGGAAAGGGCTTGACGAGTTCCGTAAATGTTGAAGTAGCGCAGCGCAACCACGGGAATCTGGTAGGTGCGCCCGAACAAGAGCACCATCTCCTCCTGGTCCTTCTTTGACAGGGCGTAGATAGAGGTGGCTTGCAGCGGCTTGCGCTCGTCGGTCGCCGTCGGAACGACCTCGCGCCCACAGATCGGGCACATGACTTCCCATTGCTTTGCTTGCAATTGAGTAGACGGCCGGGGCGGAGGAGCAACTTCTCCACATTCGCTGCACACATACCGGCCTTCGCCATAGATCGACATGGAGGAGGCCACGACAATCTTCTCCGGCTGGCTTCCAGTATCGAGAATGGCTTGCAGCAGGTTCGCCGTGCCCAATGTATTCGCGGCAACGTAGTCGGAAATCTGGTACATGGATTGTCCAACCCCGACCGCCGCTGCGAGATGGAAAATCACGTTTGCACCGCGTACAGCGTTCCGAAGCGTTGTAAGGTCGCGGACATCACCGCGGACAAATTCCACTTCTTTGCTCAGGTATGCGGGAAATCCATCGCTGTGTACCTGCTCACAAAGATTGTCGAAGATCTTTACGTGATGCCCACGACGCAAGAGTTCCTCGGCGGAGTGTGAACCGACGAACCCTGCTCCACCTGTAACAAGAATTGTTTTTCGTCCCATTTTGTTTTAGATCCTCACGCCCGGTGAAACCGCTCAGTGCGAATTCGAGTCCGGACGATGTTGGTGGACTCTGTTTGTTGAACAAAGCAGTTCCGAAAGCACGCTGTCGGGTCAGCACTAATCCCGGCGTGAACGAACCTTGGATGAAGAGGTTTGTAGGTGAGATGCCTAGCGAATAACTCTGAAGCTCGAATCTGATGTCGCATCGCTTTTATACCCAAACATCGCAATCCTCGTGTTCAACAAATCTGTGCATGGCATTGGCACATTCGGATTTATTTACCCACATTGATGTCGGCGGGCACTGGATCTAGCGAAGGTGGTACTCTCCGTGTATTAAGCGGGCTATTAACTGGCGAGTTAGCATATCGCTGCACCGCCCACGTGGCGAATTCTGCAAAATCTTTCGGCTGCTTTGGAGGGCTCGTATAGTGAGGCACTCTGCCCAGGTGCTCGGGCGTGAAGCACAGCGTTATGGTGGTTGTGAATTCATCCAGCATGTGCAGCTGGCGATCAAACCAGGCTTCAGCATTGGGCCGATACCAATCCGCCCAACTCACGCCGGTTCGCAGGTACCTGACGCCAAGCTTTCGCAGCCACTGTACGGCTGATGCGAGCCGGGGATCTTCGAAATGAAACCACTGGCAAATGCCCAGTCCGCTTGGAAATTGCGCCGCTGATAATTTCGGAGTCCCGTCCTCTCGCACCAGGCCCATGTAGTAGTGGCGGTAGTAAGCGCTCCCCTCGGCTTCTTTATGGCGGGTCGTTGCGGTCCAGGAGGCAGGAAGATCAAACAGACTGTACCAATGTACCCGTTCCACGCAGGGCAGCAGGAGTTCTGCCGTTTTCAGCATTCCGAACAGTTGTACTTCCTCGGCGCCGAACGAAGAAGCGCCCGCTTCCGACACCCAGATCGTTTTATCCGTCACCGCACGAATTTCTTCCAGTTTGCGCGGCCACTCGCCGATGCTCCAGTGATTCCAGTCGAGCGGGAACCCGTGTACAGCGACGACATCTATTTCCTTTAATACGCCGTGAGTACCGAGTAAACGGATGAAGTTGGCATCAATGGGTGAAATTCCGCCGAGCACGATTTTCAACTGGGGGTTGATTCGCCTCACTGCCTGGGCGGCCAGAATGGTCATCTCCGCAAATACCGTCCACTCTGGATCCTGGTGAAAATCCCAGTGTGAAAGATTATTCGGCTCGTTCCAAAGCATTATCGCTTCGACCATCGATATCCTCGTATTCGCTGGGAATGTGCGTGTACGACGCAGGACGATCTGCTCACAGCTGACCTTCAAGCTCAAGATCGAGGATGTACTTTCCCCGGATTTTTAATTGCGCGGGAGCACAAATCCATGTCTCTGGTTCTGGGTTGCAAAGAATCTTGAGACCTGAACTCCGCAGCAGGGCTTCCGCCGCAGCTCGGTTAGGTATCCACCAGTTGGTGGGATCGTGCGCATATTCCTGCTCGATGAAATACATGGCCGGAAACGCGAAATCGTGGAACATGTCGTCTCGCCAGAATGGATAGTCTCTTTCCCACTGACGAACGTCCTGGGAACCCCGGATCATAGTCTGAAAGATCAGCTTCCCGCCCACTTTCCTGACCACGCGATCCAGTGCGAACAGGGGATAGCGCAGGTGGTATAGCACTCCCATGAACAGCACGTAATCGAACTGTCCAGGGATCTGATCTACCGAATAGACGGAGCATTTCTGGAACTCGATATCGAGATTCAATGTCTGCGCGGCAAATCGAGCTTGATTCAAGTAGCGTTCGTCCACATCAATACCGAGAACCCGCTCAGCACCGCGGCGCTTCATCTCTATGGAGTAAAAACCGCCGTTGCATCCGATGTCGAGGACCGTCGCGCCACTCAGATTTCTCGGGATCTCGCCGCTTATGTACTTCCATTTGATGTTAGGGAAATCACCCAGAAAGTGGTTTGGTGCCGTAGGCACGCCATGAAGATCGAGATTATGAAACCAATCCCCCAGCTCGGCAATTCGGCGTGCAAGGTCGGCGTTTCTCGAATCGGGGGGAGATTCCAGCGGGGGGGTCTCAGGTCCAATAGACATAGGATTTCTCGTTAGCTGTAGATGCTTGCCATTGTTTGCGCGAGCAATGGATGCGAAAACAGACAGCACTGGTTGTCAAACCTGCAACCGTCGAATCGGTCAGCAACATCCAAACCGTCGTGCCACCGACTGAGCCAAATTCGCTTCCCGTAACATCTTCGGTTCCCCCCGATTTTCCCGAAGACCAGCGCGCCTTGTTTGAGGAGGTGCTCATCGTCCTGAACGAGAGCCGGATCCCGTATGCAGTGTCCGGCGCCTTTGCGCTCCAGCAACACACTGGAATTTGGCGTTTCACGAAGGACCTGGATTTGTTTCTTTCCGCCGAGGCGGTGCGCCCGGCCCTGCAGTTGCTGGAAACTAAGAACTACGTTTGCGAGGTATGCGATCCAGTTTGGCTCTCCAAGGCGAAACGAGATGAATTTTTTGTGGACTTGATTACCGGCATGAGCAACGGGTTAATCGCGGTTGACTCTACCTGGATCGAACGCGCGACGCCAGCCCTGGTGGTCGGAGTAGAAACACGAGTGCTCGCGGCTGAAGAATTGATCGCTTCCAAGCTATTCGTAACCCGGCGTGAACGATTCGACGGTGCCGATATCTGTCACGTCATTTTCAGTAAAAAAGGAAAAATCGACTGGGACAGAGTGCTGGAAATTGTGGGCGATCATTGGGAAATACTGCTTTGGGCACTCATACTTTTTCGTTATGTCTACCCCGCACACACGGACTTCGTTCCTTTCGATCTTTGGCAAAACCTGCTTACGCGCTATATGGCGCTGGTCGCCAAGCCTGATCCGAATGCTAAGTTCCGCGGCAGCCTCATCGACGACAACATGTTTGCCATCGACGTCAAGGAGTGGGGCATGGAAGACATCCTCGCCGAGAACCGGGCTCGACGCATGCCTAAGCCCTACGAGGAGCAAGCGCCGGCCGCGAAAGAGCCAAAAAGCGCGTGACAACATCCATGAGGCTCCCCACAACGAAAAAATGAGAATTGCAGCTACCGCCGATCTGCATTTTTCCGCCGCGTCCTACAGCGTCATTCAGGACCAGTTTGTCAGAGTTCGCGATGAAGCCGATCTCCTCGTCTTGGCGGGCGATCTTACGAATTACGGTCAGCCTGCCGAAATGGAAACTCTGCTCAATGCGCTGGTCCGTCTGCGATTGCCAACCGTCGCGGTTTTGGGAAACCACGATTACGAGAGCGGTCGCGAGGTTGAGCTGCAGAAAATGATGTCGACGGCAGGTATCAAAGTACTCGATGGCACCGGCTATGAGCGCGACGGCGTGGGCTTCGCCGGCACTAAGGGCTTCGTCGGAGGTTTCGGCCGAGGTGTTCTGACGGCCTTTGGCGAGAAGGAGATCAAGGTTTTCGTACAGGCCGCGATCGACGAAACCATGAAACTAGAGCGCGCCCTGTCACAATTGCGTTCGCCCAAACGAATCGTAGTCCTCCACTATTCTCCTATTGCCGCCACTGTGAGCGGCGAAAATCCGGAAATTTTCCCCTTCCTCGGCACTTCGCGCCTGGCGGAGATTGTGGACCGTCACGGCGCTGATTTTGTGGTGCATGGCCACGCCCATCGTGGCCAACTTGAGGGCAAGACGACGGGGGGCATTCCCGTCCACAATGTTGCCATCACGCTGCTGCAATCGCAGAATCCGCCGAGGGTCTACAAGGTGTTTGACGTTTAACCCGCACCTTCCTCATCCACTGCGACATTTCCGCCCGACGTCCCTCACCATCGCGAGAAACGAAACACGGAATATACCGTCAACGAACGAGAGGAGCGGCTGCTTCAACTCGCGGTTACCGTCTGCCTCAGTACTTCAGGCCCGGTAGGTTGTGTCGCGCTGGCATTGTCTTCAGCAGTCACAAAAATGTCAAACGTTTTATAGGTAGTAGGTGTCTTGAATTCGGCTTGGAGATTGTCATTGACGCGCAGCTCGCCTTCGTTTGTGGCTGCGCCTCCTCGCGGCTGGATCCAAACCACATAGACATTCTTGGGCGGTGTAAGGTTCTGCGGCTTTGCCAGGTGTTGGACTTTAAGATCCACGACGGTGTTGCCATTGCTGTCTTTAGTGAGCACAGCATTGCCGTTTGCCGCTGGAACGCTAGCAGCCGGCGTCATATTCACTTTCTTTTTGCCGCAGGCGGTAGTCAGTGTTAAGAGCAGGCAGATTGAGATGAGGGCGCGATTTTTCAAAGTTAACTCCAGAACGATCCAGGTCTACCCATCATTGGGCATTTGTTTAGCTTCTCGGATGTTGCTGATCCTCGAAGAGTTTCCCAACCGCCTTATTGCACCCGGCGTACAGGAGTTCCCGATCTCGTTCTACAGGATTACAGGCATTGCCCCGCTGGTCACCCCCAGCTACTGTGTTTGATGACCCCGTGCGACTGGTTCGGACAGGTTCTCTGGCCCAACTTAATGCCGTGAGAATTCCGCTCACTCCGTCGGTGCAATCGAAACTTAAGCTAGAAGGAGCGTGTGCAATGAGAATGTTTTCAGTTTTGACCGCGATGGTGTTGGCGTTTGCGTTGACGGTTTTCGCTCAGACGCCTTCCCCCAACGACACACAAACAGGATCTTCAGCCAGCCAGGGATCGACTTCCTCCCAAGGTTCAATGGGACAGACCGGTACCACCGGACAAACTGGATCCATGGGACAGAGTTCGGACCAGGGAAATATGGGCAAGTCCGGTAAAGAGAGTAAGGTCCGGGGCTGTATCCGCTCGGAAGGCGGCAGCTACATGCTGGAAGACGCTCATGGACGCATGTGGAGCCTGACCAGTTCACAGGATCTCTCCGCCCATGTAGGACATGAGGTAGTCGTCCATGGCACCAAGAGCGGATCCGGTTCGTCCTCGATGAGTAACACGTCGTCGGCAGGGAACTCGGCCGGCTCGATTACGGCGGACAAGATTGACATGGTTTCCGATACCTGCAAGCTGGGCGGAAAACATGGCGCGAAGGGTGGCAACATGGGGACGAGTGGAACCTCGAACAATCCTCCTCAGAGTCCTCAGTAAGCACTTCCGCAACCCGAAAGCAATCTACACCGGTGTGGGACGTCCTCCCGAATCAGGAGCGCCCATACCGGTGAGTGATTGAGGACTTCACTTCGCTTGTCCGTCTCGACTACCCACCTGATCTTCAGCATTACTTTGGTTTGTTCTTATCCGCAACTCCTTCTCAGCAAATTTACAGCGAGGAGTAGAATAAGAACGGATTCGCACGTGCAAGCAACTGTCAACGCATCATCTGCCCAGCGTCGGAGCACCCGCATCCGCTGGGAGATTCCTATACGAATAACCAGTTTGGACCCCTCGCAACCTTTTATGGAGAGCTGCCAGACTTTGGTGGTGAATCCGCAGGGCTGCGGGATTCGTCTCACGAGGTCCATAAGTATAGGTGCCCCCGTGCAACTGGATGGTCTGCCCGGAGTAGGAAGCGTAATGGCAAAAGTAGCAAACTGCATTTCTTTGGGAGCGGAGTCCAAGCTGTGGCTGGTTGGCTTGGCATTAGACGAACCGGGTAACGTTTGGGGCGTTCAATCACCTCCAGAGGATTGGGACACATCCCCGGCAAGAATCCCGGCCCCGGTAGCCACGCCCGATCCTAAGAAGAAACAGAATTGGCCGTACACACAGTTTTCACGCCGAGGCGAGTTTCATCCCGGACGTCGCTAAGCGCCGCTCGTCCTTCGCTAATTCCTGATTCAACTGAGTTTTCCTGCGGCGTGTCCCAGCCCGAGAGGCAGTGTCGGCAGCGCCCGGACCAGTGATTGGGTATAAGGATGCGACGGGTTGCGAAAAATATCCGCAGTCCTGCGGCATTCGACAATCGTCCCCTGCCTCATCACCGCCGCACGATGGGCGATCGATGCGACTGAAAGCAGATCGTGCGAGATAAACAATATGCTCATACTGAGGCGACGTGAGAGGTCCGAAAAAAGGGTGAGTATTTCCGCTTGGGTGATCACGTCGAGCGCACTTGTTGGCTCGTCCGCAATCAGGAGCGTGGGACGGTGAATCACCGCCATGCCGATTAGGACTCTCTGAGCTTGTCCGACACTGAGGTGGGAAGGGTACCGTCTCAGAAATTCGCTGTCTGCAGGTAGGCTCACGCTGTCGAGCGATTCTCGGATTGCCTGGTCACACTCGTACCGCGTGCCTCTGCGATGGGCTCTCCAAGCCTCTTGCATCTGGGTCCCGATTTGCAAAGCCGGATTCAGCGATGACATGGGGCTCTGCAGCACCAACGCGATCTCCTTGCCGCGGATAGCCCGCATCTTGCTTTCCGTGCACTCCATGAGTTCGCGGCCGTTTAGACAAATGGACCCGTGCGCTCTGCCTTGTTTCAAGTGGATGAGTCGCAAGAGCGCTAATGCCAGCGTACTCTTTCCGCATCCACTCTGGCCGACCAAGCCGAGGATCTCCCCCCGATTGATCTCCAGCGCGACATTGTCTAGCACCCGGGTCTTGCCTGGATAATCGATGCTGATGTCGAATGACACCACTTGATCTTGACGCGTCATCGATTTCTTGCCACCTCGCCACTGAGCGACAGCACATCAATATTCCAGAGCACTTGCGGCATCAGAGTGACCGGATGGGCATTGTGCACCGATGCGGACACAGCGGACAGAGCATCCTTGTTCACCAGGTAGATGAAAGGCTCCTGCTCCCACGCAATCTCCTGCACACGATCGACGAAGACCTTGCGTTTTTTGTCGTCCAGGCTCGAAGCCTGCGCCCGCATCAATTTGTCAATCTCCGCTTCCCATGCCGTCTGGGGGGCTTTCTGGCTGGGATTCCATTGATGATTCTCCGCCGAGCTCAACCAGACATTCATTTGTGAATTGGGATCTAGATCGTTGTTGACCAGGCCCAGCATGCAGGCTTCATAGTTGAAGGTACGCGTGATCCGTTCAATCAAGGAGGGAAAATCGAGCGTTACCACGTTCAGCTTGACGCCAATATCGCTGAGGTCCTGCTGGATCATGGCCGCCATGCGCTCGCGGTATTTGTTCCCGGCGTTAGTGATGATGGAAAATTCGACGGGATGGCCTGCGCGGTCCAGCAGGACGCCCTGTTTCAGTTGAAATCCATCCTGCGAGAGTCTCTGCAGTGCAGATTTTGGATCGTATGGATGTGGACGTAACTGCGCGTTAAACCAAAACTTGTTCGCCGGCGAGATCGGCCCCACAGCTGGATGCGCGTGGCCATGAAACACAATGCGTGCCAGGTCTTCGCGGTTGATTGCTTCTGATATCGCCCGCCGGAACTGGGTGGATTGGAACCACGTTTTCTTGTAATCGGGAATAGGCGAATTCGCTACCTGGTTGAACCACATCTGCTCGGAATCAAGCGACACGCCGGCGTCATGCGCGAGCGCTGGATTTTGCGATTGCAACTTGTCGAAATATTCGCCATCCAGTGAATTAATGAAATCGATCTCCCCACGCAGCAGGCGCAGCATTTCGGTGTCGCGGTTGCTCTGGATCTCAAGTTTCACCGTCTCGATGTAAGGTAATGTGCGTCCCGCCGCATCATGGCGCCAATAGTTCGGATTTCGGTGCAGCAGAACGTATGAACCGGCCTTGTAGTCGGCAACGTAGTAAGGGCCAAGGACCGCCCTCTCTTTTTTCGCTGATTTCGCCGACATGATGGCGACCTGATCGAAGAGTTTTTCCAGACCCGCGATCGGGGCAGGGAAGTGAATCGCAACCTTGTTTGCGGATAGCATCTGCGTGTCGATCCTGCCTTCGCCAGACCGGAATGCGTCGCCCGTCGGGGAATGCAGCGCAGGGTCCATCAATTGCTGTATCGTGAATGCGACGTCGGCGGCGGTAAACGGCGTTCCGTCCGAGAAACTGACTCCGTCGCGAAGCCTGAATGTGATTGTCTTCCCCCCATTGGTGACCGTCCAGGATGTTGCCAAATCCGGCTGAGCTTCTTGCGTCAGGCGGTCCACCCGAATCAACACTCCGCCCGTGAGATAACGAATCGTCTCGTCCGCATCGTTTTCTGCTAGCTCTGGATTGAAAGTCTTGGGGTCCGTGTGCAAACAAAAGCGCAGTTCGCCGCCGCTCTGCGCCGATGCCAGACCTGCAACGAAGCTGAGAATGACAACAAAGGCGAGTCGGACAAAACCTTTCATGACGGTAACTCCTCTTTGGTGAGAACCAGATGAAAACAGCTAACGATCGCGACGAACAGGACAAGGGGAGCAAACTGCCATGCGTGCGCCGCTAGGGCCGCTCCTTGCAATTCCCGCAGCAGGCTTCCCCACGAGGGCAGTGGCTCGGCCACCCCTAATCCGAGCATCCCGAGGTTCGCCTCGGCCAGAATGAAAGTAGGGATGGAAATCCAGAATTGTGCTAACAGCAGCGGGCGCAAATTCGGCACGATGTGCCGCATCAGCAACCGCCATCGACCGCTGCCTCCAGCGCGTGCCAGCAAAATGAAATCGGAGTTCCGCATGGCGCGCACATCGGAACACACAACGCGCGCGGATGCCGCCCAGCCAAGACATCCGAGCAATACAAAAGTGATTCCAACGGAAGCCATGGCTGGGACATTGAGCGGCACAAGTGCGCGCACCGTGATCAGCAGAAAGAACCACGGCAACGATAGAAACAGATCCGTGACCGCCATCATTGCGCTTTCGATCCAGCCGCCGGCGAAACCTGCGGTTCCCCCTATCAAGGCTGCTAGCGCGGTTGCAACCAAAGCCGCTGCTGGAGCCAGGATCAACGACACTCGGGTCCCGTAAATGACTCGCGAAAGCCGGTCGCGTCCTAAATCGTCCGTTCCCAGGAGATGCTGTTTCGACGGCCGTGCTGCGGGCTCGGTTCGAAATTGATGCGCATAACCGGCTGGGGCAATGAAATTTGCGGCAATTGAAACAACAGCGGTCAGCAGCAAAACGCCCACCGCGATGGCGCGCGCCCATTTCATGCGGGCTGCCTCTTCAATCCGTTGCTGACCAGGTCAGAAAAACAGTTCGCAAGCAGCGTCACCAGCGTCACGAGCATAGTGAGATTGACGAGCAGATAAAGATCGCGCCCGAGTGCTGCTTTCCAGGCGAGTTGTCCGAGGCCGGGCAGGTCGCACAATGCCTCGATCGGAATGGCCACGGTGAGCGCCATGCTGACCGAAACTCCACCCAAGGCCAGCAGTTGTGGCGCCGACGGAACCAGAACGTGCCAGAGCAGAACCCGACTTCGCCCCAGGCCTTTGGCGTGGGCCATAAGCACGTGTGGCCGCCCGGCGCTCTGCAGCAGCAGATTGCG
>Ga0070741_10008406_pt1 | contig 20730 bp, 14 predicted proteins | sample Coa_R1_4_FD_66440 | JGI IMG/M metagenome (GOLD analysis project Ga0070741, IMG submission 66440) | Surface soil microbial communities from Centralia Pennsylvania, which are recovering from an underground coalmine fire - Coalmine... | ecosystem: Environmental > Terrestrial > Soil > Unclassified ...
CGGAAGGCGCCTAGCATCGCGCTGGTTACCGCGCCCGAATGTTGCTTTTCCACGCCGCGCATCATCATGCAGAAATGGCGCGCTTCGCAGATTACGCCTACGCCTAGCGGGTCCACCATATCCTGGATGCTTTGCGCGATCTCCTGCGTCATGCGCTCCTGAATCTGCAGCCGGCGCGCGTACATATCCACTATACGGGGCAGTTTGCTCAGGCCGATCACGCGGTCCTTGGGGAGATACGCTACGTGGACTTTGCCGAAGAACGGCAGCATGTGGTGCTCGCACATGCTGAAGAACTCGATGTCCTTCACGATAACCATTTCGTCGTACTTCACGGCGAAGAGCGCGCCGTTCACGACTTTTTTCACGTCCGTGTGATAGCCGCTCGTCAGGAAGCGCAGGGCCTTCTCCACACGATCGGGGGTGCGCGCCAGGCCCTCGCGATCCGGATTCTCGCCGAGCCGCTCCAGCATCTCACGCACCAGAGGAGCGAGCGGATTGTCCTGCTCCTTCGGAGTCAACACTTGTACTGCTGCTTTACGTTTCATCGTCCGACACTTCAAAGATGTTTCGTTCAGTTTCCGCGATGCGAATCTTTTCCAAGCGGGGCCAATCGCCCGAAAACACAGTATGCCATTGCGCCCTCAGCCTGCGGTCGAGCAGTAACGCCAGATTCTCCGACGTTGGCACTACTTCGGCGAATTGCGGGATATCGAGATTCAGGTTGCGATGATCAAATGCGTTCAGAACTTCCGTCTTCACCAGCCGATCCAGTTGCGCAATGTCCACCGCGCGGCCGGTGGTGGGATCCACCGGGCCTTCGACCGTGATCTCGACGTCGTAATTGTGCCCGTGGCCGTACGGGTTATTGCACTTACCATACAGCTCGCGATTTTCCGCCTCGCTCAGTTTCGGCGTGTGCAGGCGATGGGAGGCCGCGAAGCGATAGCGGCGGGTTACCCCGATCATGGCGTTTCGCCCCCAGAGTCGCTCCCCCGATAGTCGACCCAAAGATCCGGAGTTTCATAGAGGCGCACTCTGCGCAGCTTGCCGCGGCCGTTCTGGAAATTCGGGGCCAGGCGCCGCCAGATGTCGATCGCGATATTTTCCAGGGTCGGCACCACCCGATCGAACGGCTGCACTTCGTAGTTCAGAAAACGATGGTCGAAGGGTCCGATCACTTCGCGGTTGAGGATCTCCTTCAGTTCCTTCAGGTCCATAACCATCCCGGTCACGGGGTCGGGATCGCCTTCCAGAGTCACTTCGAGGACGTAATTGTGGCCGTGGCCGTGCGGATTCGCGGCGGCTCCGAAGGCCGCGCGATTCTCCTCCTCCGAAAGCGCCGCGCTGCGGCACACATGAGAAGCCGAAAACTCCGCTTTGCGGGTAATGAGCATGTGGCGGAAATCCGTTAAAATTATATTTTACAGCTTCATGAGCAGTGCCAAGTCACAACGCTTTTTGCGTCTCGCCATCGTGCTTCTGACGATTACGTTCGTTTTCGTGATCGCTAACACCTTGCGCGAAAAGAAGATCCTTGCGGTCGGCGAGACCGTTCCCGACTTCTCCATCACGGCCGACAATGGCCGAACTTTTACACCTGAAAACTTCGGCGGCAAGCTGCTGGTCGTGAATTTCTGGGCCAGTTGGTGTCCGCCTTGTGTGGACGAAACGCCGTCGTTGAGCCGGTTTGCCGAGATAACTGCGCCTTCCGGTGTGGTCACGCTGGCCATCAGCCGGGATAAGGACGAGAAGGCTTACCGCGATTTCATCGCGCGATTTCATCCGGCCTTTCTGACGGCGCGCGATCCCTCCGCCAACATTCAGTTCGATTTCGGCACGCGCCAGATTCCCGAGACGTATGTGATCGGAGCCAACGGCCGGCTGCTGCGGAAGTACATCAACAGCCAGCGGTGGGATAGTGAGGATATGCTGCGCGAGATCCGGTCGCTGCTCTAGTATATGTCTCGGCTATTTGACTGCAATTGGCGATGGTCCCGCTGCGTCCGGGATTGCCCGCCCCACAATGACTGTCAAGACGAGTCTGGACACTAGCTATGCTGCCGTCGCAAGCGAAAAAGAAACTCGCCGCCGTGGTTGGCCCCAAGGGCTATCTGGATAAGCCCGAAGATCTCCTCCTGTACGAATACGACGGCAGCATCGACAAGTCGCGGCCGGAGCTGGTGATTTTTCCGCGCACAACCGAGGACGTCGTTGCAATCGTCAAAATCACCAATGAATTCGGGATTCCGATTGTCGGCCGCGGAGCCGGCACCGGGCTCTCCGGCGGCGCCATTCCGCGGGCCGGCGGCGTGACCATCGGGTTCTCGCGAATGAATCGGATTCTGGAGATCGACCTCGAAAACGAGCGGGCCGTGGTTCAGCCCGGCGTGGTGAATCTGGATATCACGCTCGCCGTGCAGAACCAGGGGTACTTTTATGCGCCGGATCCTTCGAGCCAGCGCGCTTGCACGATTGGCGGCAACGTGGCCGAGAACGCCGGCGGTCCGCATACGCTCGCTTACGGTGTAACGACCAATCACGTGCTCGGGCTGGAGATGGTACTGCCCGACGGCACTGTGGTCACAACAGGCGGCAAGGAACTCGATTCGCCGGGTTACGATTTGGTCGGGTTGCTGACGGGTTCCGAGGGCACGATGGCCCTGGTCACCAAGATTACGATTCGGCTGATGCGAAAGCCGGAACTGGTGAAGACGCTGCTCGCCATCTACGATTCCGCCGAGGACTGCGGGCGGACCGTGGCCGAGATTACCGCGCGCGCGATTACCCCGGTGGCCATCGAGATGCTTGACGGAGTGATGCTGCGCATGGTCGAGGAGGCCACGCACGCCGGATTTCCAATGGACGCGGCCGCGGTGCTGCTGATCGAGCTGGAAGGGCTCCGGGAAAACGTCGAAGAGCAGGTGGCGCAGATCCAGGAGGCTTGCAACGCGTGCAATGCGCGCGAGTTCCGGGTCGCGCAGTCGGCCGAGGAGCGCGAGCTGCTCTGGAAGGGTCGCAAGAACGCGTTCGGCGCGGTGGGGCGGGTGAGTCCGACTTATTACGTGCAGGACGGCGTAGTGCCGCGCACGCAGATCGCGCCTACGCTGCGGGTGATCGCCGAGGTCGCGCAGAAGTACGGCTTGACGATCAGCAACATCTTCCACGCCGGCGACGGCAATATGCATCCCATCATCCTGTTCGATCCACGGAAGGCCGGCGATATCGACAAGGCGCGCAATGCGGGGGAGGAGATTCTGGAGCATTGCATCAAGGTCGGCGGATCGATCACGGGCGAGCACGGCGTCGGAATGGAGAAGAATGAGCTGATGGGGAAGCTGTTCTCCGCCGACACGTTGGCGATGATCGGACGATTCAAGAAGCTGTTCGATCCCAGCGAGCGGCTGAATCCGGGCAAGGTGCTGCCGACCGGCAAGGGATGCCTGGAGATCCGGCAACCGGCCTTGAGCGGCGCCGCGCAGATATACTGAGACCGCGCCGGAAAATCTCCACGCCCCTGCCCGCCCCGCCGCAGTACGGCCGCGGGTTGCGGCGCGATGCCGAAGACACGCCCGTCACCGTCATCCCGATCCCCGCCAACGACGCTTCGACCAGCCCGCCGCACTCCCATGAATCGGCGAAGTCTTGGCGCCGGCCGTCCACGATCGTAATCCCTGGAGGCCTTGACGGAGCCGGTCGACCCGAGCGGCTCGATGGACTGCAACCCGCAACCGTTTTCAAAGCAGTTAGCGCGTAGTATGATCGAGGCCATGTTGCGTCGAGATTTCCTAAAAGCTGCGCTCCCGGCGGCGGTCGAGCGGTATGCTCACGCGGCACGGGGCTTACCGGAACTCACCATCACCGGTGTCAAAGTGATTCCCACCAGCGCGGGTCACAACTACCAATGGGTTTTCCTCAAAGTGCTGACGAGCGAGCCGGGATTGTACGGCATCGGATCCGCCACCAATGTGAATCAGGCTTCCGCGGTCGCGACTGCTATCGAGAAAGAGTACGCTCCGTTTTGGATCGGCAAGAATTCGGCGCGTATCGAAGATCTTTGGCAGTCTACCAACGTACGCGCCTACTGGCGCAACAGCACGATCCAAAACAATGCTTTGAGCGCCCTGGACATGGCGCTTTGGGACATCAAGGGCAAACGGGCTGGCATGCCGGTTTACGAGCTCCTGGGCGGCAAAGTGCGCGATGCGGTGCCGCTCTATGCGCACGCCGACGGGCGCGACCACAGCCAGGTAGTGGAGAACGTCCGCAAGTACGTGGAGGAAGGATACCGCCACGTACGAGCGCAGATGGGCGGTTACGGCGGCGGTGGAATGATCCCGGCAGGCCAGGGCAGCCGCCCCGAGAAGGGCTTTGCAGGCACGGCATTTGACGAAGACGTCTACCTGGACGAGATTCCAAAGCTCTTCGAGCAGATTCGCACCAGCCTGGGCAAGGAGGTGAAGTTACTCCACGACGTTCACGAGCACCTCACAGGGAGCGGCGCGGTGGAGTTCGCACGCCGGATGGAACCCTATCATATGTTCTTCGTCGAAGATATTCTGCCGCCCGAGCAGATCGACTGGTTCCGGCGCATCAAGCAGGTGACGACTACTCCGATGGCTATGGGAGAGCTCTTCACCAGCCCGCGAGAGTATGTGCCGTTGATCGCCGAGCGTGTCATCGACTTCGTGCGTTGCCGTGTATCGCAGGTCGGCGGAATCACGGCGGCTAAAAAGATCGCGGCACTCTGCGAAGATTTCGGAGTGCGTACGGCGTGGCAGGAGGGCGGCGACAACGATCCGGTGAACCAGCTTGCCGCCTATCATGTGGACCTCACGATTCCCAGCTTTGGCATCCAGGAGGAAAACCACTTTCCGCCCGGCGTCCACGAGATGCTCCCAGGTACCGCCGACCTGCGTCGCGGCTATCTGTACGGGAACGACGCACCGGGACTCGGAATCGATATCCATGAACAAGATGCGCTGAAGTACCCGCCTCCGCCTGTCCGTCCCGGCGACTCCTGGACGACAGTCCGTGGCATGGACGGTTCACTCGTAAAGCCGTGACCATCTGTTTTCCTTGCTTTCGGCGGGCTTGACTTTCTTTCAGCGCGCGATATAGTAAGCAAAATCAAGGAGGCCGGGTATGCTTCTGTCTGTCGTACGGGTTTCCCTTCGTGTCGGTTTTCTCAGCGCATTGTTAATAACGGCCGCGTTTTCCCAGGGTGAGCGCGCCACGATCTCAGGCACAGTAACTGATTCCAGCTCGGCCATCGTCTCCGGTGCGGCGATTACCGCCCGTAACGTCGACACAAATGTGACTAATCGTACTACCTCGAATGCGTCGGGGCTGTTTGTCATCCCGGCGCTGCCGCCCGGTGACGTATGAAGTCACCGCGGAAAAGCAGGGATTCCGCACGTTCAAAATGTCCGGCATTCCCCTTTCGGTCGGCCTGACGGCGACCGTCGACGTCAGGTTGGATGTCGGACAAGTCAGCGAAGCGGTTCAAGTGGTAGCGTCGGCGGTCCAACTGGAAGCACAGACTTCCGGCATGGGGGAGACCATCACCACGCAAACAGTTACTGAGCTGCCGATTATCAATCGCGATCCGCGCGCTCTGTCGGCGCTGGCCCCGGGTGTCGTTCCCACGCGTGGACAAGTCGGTGTCGGCGGGTCGACCATCGGCTTCGCGGGCAATTCGCGCATCGCCGGTGGACTGGCGCAGCAGAATGCCATCCTGATGGACGGCGGCGATACGCGCGGATTCAACTCTAACGGACAGTCCTATGTTTATCCCATCGAGTCAGTGGCGGAGTTCAAAATACAGACTGCCACTTATTCGGCGGAGTTTGGCCGGGCCGGCGGCGGTGTTATCAACGTGGCCTCGAAGTCGGGCACGAATGAGTTCCACGGAGTGGCCTATGGGTTCCTGCAGAGTCAGATCCTGAATGCCAATAGCTGGTCGAATAACCGGACTCTTGTTCCCAAGGGCAAATTCCAATACGACCTGTTCGGCGGCGCCGTGGGCGGACGGATCAAGCGCGACCGAACCTTCTTCTTCGTCAATTATGAAGGCCTCCGGCAAGGCAGTCCGAATAACTTCCTCGCCTCCGTACCCCTTCCCTCCTGGAAGACAGGCAACTTCAGCAACGCATTCGACGCGCAAGGCCGGCTGGACGTCATCTACGATCCCGATACTACGCGCCCCAATGGGTCGGGAGGATATGTGCGGGATGCGTTTCCCAATAATACAATTCCAGCGAACCGCATTCACCCGATTTCGGCGAACGTAGTGAAGTTCTATCCCGACCCCAATGTCCAGGGGCAGGTGTTCGGACAGGTGAATAACTTTCTCAAGACGGGAAAGAACGTTCAGAATGTCAATACCTGGTTCACGCGCCTCGATCATTACATCAACCAGAATCATCGGATCTTCGGTCATTTCGGCGGCTCGCAGGACAACCGGTTCCCTCTCGGCCTGATCGACCAGGCATTCCCGGGCACAGCGGTCAGTTCCTATCCCACACGGAACGCCGGCATTACCGTGACATCCAGCTTTACACCGAACTTTCTGGGCGAGTTTCGGATCAGCTACACACGCCAGCAAAGCGCGGTTGTCCCAACCAGCACTGGTTTCAGCATGGCGACTCTCGGCTTTCCGTCAAGCCTGGCAAATCAGGTCACATACAAGCAGTTTCCGGAAATAGATGTGAATCAGTATTACACCAGCAGCGGCCTCACGGTGTCGACCTTCAATGCACCCGAGGTAACTTGCCTCGGCGTAGGCCAGGGCTGCGGCAGCAGCGCCAGTTTGAATCCGCAGGACAGCTGGCACGCGCTGTACCAGGTGACGTGGATAAAGGGCCGGCACCAAATCAAAGCCGGCGCCGATTTCCAGCGTCTCAAGCTGAACGCCTTCCTCTCCAGGAATGCAGGCGGCCAGTTCGTCTTCGACCGCACTTATACCGGCGGACCCAACCCGTCGGTGACCGCTACTAACGCGGGCAACGGCTTCGCCAGCCTGCTGCTGGGCATTCCGATCGGCGGTGCTATTGAGACGACTCCGTACATGTCGCTGTTTCAGCGCTACAATGCCGGCTACTTTCAGGACGACTGGCGCATTACCAACAAACTGACTTTGAACCTTGGCTATCGGTACGAATACATCTCGCCTTACGGCGACAAATTCAGCCAGATCGGGCAGTTCGATGCTACGGCGACAGAACCGACGACGGGGTTGAAAGGCGTGTATAAGTGGGTACCGGCCGGCGGGTATCACACGAACCCGAACTACAATACGCCGGGCCCGCGTGTCGGCTTGGCGTACCAGCTTAATTCCAGGACCGTAATCCGCGCGGCGGGCGCCATCTTCAACGCCGCCAACAATGGATTGAACGCCGCCGCTACGGATTTCGGCACTGGCCTGTTCACCTCGAATGGCTTGGTGCTGGGCGCACCGAACCCGATCCCGTTTACACCCCCCGTAGGCGGGTCTTGGTCCAACCCCTTCGCGGCCGGCCTCGTGCTGCCGCAGGTCGGCTCGACGAATTTTGTAGGTCAGAATATCCGAGTCGACTTCGCCGATCACCCGACGTGTGAGATCGCCAACTGGAATTTCTCCATCCAACGCGAGGTGACTCCAACACTGCTGGCGGAAGTAGCTTACGTGGGAAGCAAAGCCACTCACCTGTTCTGGAACCGCATGGACAACGCCAACGATCCTTTGCTGCTCCAGCAGTATGGCTCGCATCTTTTGGACGTCGTCCAGAATCCCTTCTACGGTGTGATCCAAGGCGGCATCGGCGCCTTCCCGACCATCACCCGCAACCAATTGCTCCGCCCCTTTCCGCAATACCAGCAAATCCTGGCAATCCGCCGTCCCTACGGCGACTCCGAATACAACAGCATGACCGTCCGCGTCGAGAAGCGCTATAGCAAGGGCTACACGTTTACACTGGCGTACACCTTGTCGAAACTGATTGCTTCCACCGCCGAATCGAACACGTGGGTAGTGGGTCCCTCGAACGCACTTTACAACGTAAACTACAACCGTGGCATCGAGGCCAATGATGCCCCGCATCGGCTGGTGATCGGTCACGTTTGGGAACTGCCGTTCGGCCCGGGCCGGCAGTACATCTCCAAAGGCTTCGCCTCGCGAATCGCCGGTGGATGGCAATTCTCGGGCATCACGGTATTACAGGCCGGACGTCCCATTCTGATTACAGCGCCGCAGAATACGGGGCTTCTCGACTTCAACTACACGAATGGGCGCGCCAACCGGCTGCATAGCGGCGTCCTCGGCGATCCGACCTTGCAACACTGGTTTGATACGTCCGCGTTCACCGCCGCGCCCGCCTTCACGGTGCCGACGGACAGTTTAAGCCAGCCGGATCTGCGAACGCCATGGGTGAACGCCTGGAATTGGTCCTTCTACAAGAACACCCGTTTCCGGGAACACTACAACGTTCAGTTCCGCGCCGAATTCTACAATATTTTCAACCATCCTCAGTTCGACTGCCGGAACGCGTGCACCGATGTGACGAACCCAACCTTTGGTCAGATCACCGAAGGCGGCGGGAATCGGAATATGCAGTTCGGCATTCGCGTGCTTTTTTAGTGAGGACGAACGATGATCGACAGACGCAGTTTCCTATGCCGATTGGGAATGAGCGCCGCCGGCGGCGGTCTGCTGGCCGCCGCCGCGGCACAATCCAGACCTCGAACAGGCATTAAGCTGGGGACTTTCTTCACCGACCGGCCCACAGAGAACGATCTGGCGCTGTTGCGCGACGCCGGTGTCGATACCGTCTCCATCTGGACATCGATTGAAAACAACTCTGCGGATTGGATGATCCAGACGAAGAAGAAAATCGAAGCGAATGGCGTCGAAGTGTACAACATCGGCATGCTCGATCTGCATTGCGACCCTACGCTGGTCTTGAGTCTTCCCGGCGTGGAACGCAAGATCGAACTCTATAAGTCGTATCTGACGAATCTGGGCCGCGCAGGCATTCACTACACGACATACGCGCACATGTCGAACATCAAGGATCAGCCGGTGCCGGGCTTTTATCAAACGTCGGTGGGAAAGACGCGCGGAGCCGACACGCGGGAGTTCGACCTGGCGGTGGCGCGAAAGCTGCCCTGTTCGTTCGATCGGGAATACGCCGAGGAGCAGATCTGGAAGTCGTTCACCACATTTATCCGGGCCGTCATTCCCGTGGCGGAGGCAAACAAGGTGCGTATCGGCCTGCATCCGGACGATCCGCCAGTGCCCTCGTTAGGATGCGTGGCGCGGGCCTTTCGGACTTACGACGCCTACCAGCGCGCCTTTCAGGTCGCCGCCAGTGACAATTTCGGGATCTGCCTCTGCATCGGCACGTGGGCGGAGGGCGGCAAGCAGGGCTTCGGCAAGGATCCGGCCGAAGCCGTGCGCGCCTTCGGCGCCCAGAAGAAGATTTTCAAGGTGCACTTCCGCAATGTAAGTTCTCCGTTGCCGAAATTCCGCGAGATGTTCGTGGACAACGGATACGTAGACATGTACGGAGTGATGAAGGCACTGCGCGAAGTGAAGTTCGAAGGCTGCGTAATTCCGGACCACGTGCCCGGAGCCGGGTATCCCGCCGCCAACAATGCTTACACACTGGGTTACATAAAGGCACTGCGAGACCGGGTGAATGCGGAAGCTGGCCGGGGGTAGATCGAAGTAGCGGCGGCCAAAACAGGATTTGGACGACCCGAATCAACTCCGATTAGCTTAACTCGCCGCTGGAAGGGGGACCGATCCATGGCAATAGAATCCTGGGTATAGCTGTTCTCGTTTGCGGCCCACAAAAGAGTCCGGGTTGGCTCAAACCTGACCGGAACTGGTTCCCGACCGGCTATAACCGATTAAGAAGCGTCGCCGTCCATCGCTTCATCGATGCTCGACCTCTGTTTCTCGCCTGATTTTTAGCAGAGTTGACTCGCTGCCTTACGCTCCGCCAAAGGCGTCCACTCCCCCCACCGGACGCGCAAGATGATATGAAGGTACTTCTGATGATTACTCGCAGGACTTTCCTCAGCGCGGTTTCCGCGGGAACCGCCGGCCTTGCTCTCGACGCCGCCGCGCCGCCGAAGCGGCCCAACATTATCCTCATCCTCGCCGACGATATGGGGTTCTCCGACCTCGGCTGCTACGGCTCCGAAATCGAGACGCCGAATCTCGACCGGCTCGCCTCACAAGGCATACGCTTCACGCAATTCTACAACTGCGCCCGCTGCTGCCCCTCGCGCGCATCGCTCCTCACCGGACTTTATCCGCACCAGGCCGGCATCGGCCACATGGTCGATCGCACCGGACCCGCACCGGGCTATGTCAACGATCTCTCGCCGCGCAGCCAGACGATCGCCGAGGTGCTGCGCGCCTCCGGATATCAGACGGGTATGGCCGGCAAGTGGCACGTCACGCCCGTAAACCAGTCGAAGCACAATTGGCCGCTGCAGCGCGGTTTCGAGCGCTACTACGGCATTATTCACGGCGCGGCCGATTACTTCAATCCGGTTTCGCTGACGCACGACAACGAGAGCATTCGCGCGGAGGGGGACTACTATTTCACGGACGCGCTGGGCGACTACGCGGTCCGTTATCTGGATGAGTTCAGGAAATCGGACAAGCCTTTCTTCCTGTACACAGCGTTTACCGCACCGCATTGGCCGCTGCATGCGCGTCCGGACGACATCCGCAAGTACGAAAAGCGCTACCTGTCGGGATGGGATGCACTTCGGCATGACCGGCACGAAAAACAGCTTCGCATGAAACTGCTCCAGCGGCGCTGGGAGCTTTCGCCGCGGGATTCCACCGTCGCCGAATGGAAGGATGCGGCGAATAAGGAGTGGCAGGCGCGGCGGATGGCCGTTTACGCCGCCCAGGTGGACCGGCTGGATCAGAACATCGGCCGCATTTTTACAAAGCTGCGCGAGATCGGCCAGGAGGACAACACGCTGGTGATGTTCATGTCCGACAACGGCGGCTGCGCCGAAGAGGTCGCGCCCGGTTGGAAGGGCTTGCATATTCCGCGCACGACGCGTGACGGACGTCCGGTAGGGGTCGGCAACCTCCCGGCCAACATGCCCGGCCCGGAAGATACGTACCAGAGCTACGGCGTGCCGTGGGCCAACGGCAGCAATACGCCGATGCGCCTGTATAAGCACTGGGTTCACGAGGGTGGAATCTCCACGCCCCTGATCGCGCGCTGGCCCGCGCGCTTCCGGCATCCCCAAACCTTTGCGCACGAGCCGGGACACTTCGTCGACATCATGGCGACGTGTGTGGACGCCAGCGGCGCAAAGTACCCCGAGCGGGTGGCCGATCGGGACATCCAGCCGATGCAGGGCAAGAGTCTGCTGCCGCTGATCGAGGGTTCGGTGAAGAAGTACGATCGGCCGATATACTGGGAGCACGAGGGCAACCGCGCCATGCGCCACGGCCCGTGGAAGGCGGTGCGCAAATTCCCGGGCGAGTGGGAGCTTTACAATATCGACGACGACCGCACGGAGCTGCACAATCGCGCGCAGGATCGGGCGCCGCTCCTCGCCGGGATGACAGCCGACTGGGACAAATGGGCCCAGGCAGCCGGGGTCCTGCCCTGGGAGGAAGCGAACAAGAAGATGGTGGCCCGATGAACGATCTCTCCAGGCGCGCTTTCGTCGGGACGGCCGCGGGCGCGTTAGCCGCGGCCCAGAATCGGACCCGTCCGGTGAACCTGGTCTACGTTTTCGCCGATCAGCTTCGCCGCTTCTCCTGCGGCTATGCGGGAGATTCGTTCGCCGATACGCCGAACATCGACCGGCTGGCGAAGGAATCGCTCGACGTACGCCAGGCGATTCCGTCCACGCCTGTGTGCGCTCCGTATCGGGCGTCGCTGCTGACCGGGAAATATCAGTCGAGCACCGGCATGGTGATCAACGAACTGCGGCTCAGCCCGGAGCACGAGTGCATCGGCCACGTGCTCAGCCGGAACGGATACGACACGGCCTACATCGGCAAATGGCATCTCTGGGCGAACCAACTCGGCCATCATGAAGAGACTCGCAACGGCTTCGTACCTCCCGGGCCGTACCGGCTGGGCTTCGATCAATACTGGGCGGCCTACAATTTCAATCATACGTATCACAACGCTCCGTATTTCCGGGACACGCCGCATCGCGAGATGCACAAGCAGTACGAACCCGATTCGCAAACAACCCTCGCCATCGATTACATGCGCGCGCGGCGGGACCGCTCCCAACCGTTCGCTTTATTTCTCTCCTGGGGCCCGCCCCACGATGCCTGGGACTGGGCCAACTGCCCGTCGGAATTCTCCGAGAAATTCCGGCACGTGGAGATCCCGCTGCGGCCCAACTACTCCGATACGCCGGACCCCTATGCCGATGCCTGGGCTACTCCGCCGCGCGACTATCGTGCGAAGGTGGGGCAGTTCCAGCAGGGCTACTACGCGATGACAGCCGACATCGATCGCGCGCTCGGGCGCCTGCTGGCGGCGATTCGCGATCAGGGGATCGAGAACGACACTCTCCTTGTTTTCACCTCGGACCATGGGGAGATGTTCGGATCGCACGGACGACGCGCGAAGTACATATTTTACGAAGAGGCGTGCCGCGTGCCGTTTCTGGTGCGCTGGCCGGGCCACGTCAAGCCGGGCACGACCGATACCCTGATGAGCACCCCCGATATCATGCCTACGCTGTTGGGCGCGCTCGGCTTGCCGGTTCCACGTTCGGTGGAAGGCACGGATCTCAGTGGTAACCTGACCGGGCGCACGACGCGCGGTCCGGAAGCGGCGTACCTGCAGGGCATGGGCACGACCGCCGCCTGGCAGGACGGCACAGAGTGGCGGGCGCTGCGCGATCACCAGTACACTTACGCCATCTACCATCGCGACCGAAGCGAGCTCCTCTTTGACAACCCGGCTGATCCCTATCAGCTCAAGAATCTGGCCGGCGACCGGGCGCACGCTGCAAAGCTGGCCCATTATCGTGAGCGGTTACAGCGCTGGATGAAGGAACACAACGACGCGTTCGAAGCGTGCACATGGTATCGCGACCGATGGACGAACGATCGCAACATCACGGATACGGCGACGGGCGTGAAGCAGGATCTCGGCCGACTGAAAGGCATTGTGCAGAAGACGGCGGCGGAGATCGCGCGGGAGGACCGCTAAGACGGAGGGCGGCGTTCCGAGGTCGCGCATTTATAGAGGAGAAAACATGAAAAATTTCCGGCTTATGGCCATGTGGATCGTGCCGGCGCTTCTGACCGTGGCGGCCCACGCGCAGCCCGGGACGGTCAAGCAGATCGCTCCCGGCGTATGGTTTCGGGAGGGCGAACAGGACATAGCCCAATCGAACAACGTCATTATCGAGATGAAAGATTATCTGATCGTGGTGGACGCTAATTATCCGGACGGCGCCCGCCGGGTAATCGAAGCTGCGAAAAAGCTTTCACCGAAACCGATCAAATACGTGATCGATAGCCATGCGGACCCGGACCACGCATACGGAAACGTCATCTTCACCAGAATCGGCGCAACCACCATCGCCTACGCGGCGGCTCTGGACGACATCCGCAGGAACGAACCGAAGTTCTGGAAGCAGGCGGCCGGCTGGAGGAAGGACGTTGCCGAACTGAACCTGCCCGGACCGGAGCCTCCGAAGATGACGTATAAAGACAGCCCCTACGTGATCAGCGATTCGACACGCCGCGTGGAGCTCTATAATTTCGGCTTCGGCCACACCCGCGCGGACACGTTCGTATTCCTGCCGAAGGAGAAAATCGTTTGCACGGGAGATGCAGCGGTAAACGGTCCGTACAACGACCCGAAACATTCGAATATGGGTAACTGGCCCAATGAGATTCGCGGCGCGCTGAAACTCGGACCGAAGATCGTATTGCCGGGTCATGGCGTACCGGGCGGTAAGGAAGTGCTGGAAGGCCAGATTCGGTTCTTTGCAGCGCTGCACACAGCCGTGCAGGAGGCTATCAACCGGGGCCAGACTCTCGACCAGATCGTGACGCTGAAGAACGGCAACCCGGTTTCCACCTCGTTACAGCTATCGCCCGATCTTATGGATAAATACGTGTTCCACGGGCCCGACCTCAAGCTCTGGCAGTCTACCCGTTTTGCGACGCAGGTTCGTAACACCTACGAAGAGATCAAGCAAGGGAAGCCCTGGGGAATCATCGCGGACGGCGTCTAAGAGCAGCGCAGACCGCCACTCGCACGTTCAGGGAATCGCGAGCACGTTCCCTGACGCCACTGCCAGGTTGTTCTCGCCGTTCGGCGTGAAAACGCGCAGCAGGTGATTGCCGCTGGCCGCGCCTGGCGCGATCTGCACCGTCAGCCGTAGCTGCCCCGCGCTCGGATCAACGTCCATGTTGGTGATCGTAAACGCCGGGTCGCGGCTGCCATCCGACGCCGCGAACCAGGCGTCGAAAGCACCCCCGAGATTGCTGCCGTTGACGGTGAGTTGCACGGTGCTTCCCGCCGCGGCCTGCGACGGCGTCATCGACGTAATGACCGGCGTATTCGCCGCGTGATCGCGGTCACTGCGATCGTTCTGTGCCGTGGTCTCGCCCTCTCCGCGGACCGCGTTGATCGCGCCGGTTACGCGGGTGCCGGCGCCGGACAAATCGACCAGTGTCACCGTTCCGCTCGATTCGCTCGAGACCAGCAGCAGATTGTCGAGTGTGTCCACCGCGATCGATCGTGCTCCCGGGTCGACCGCAATATTCGTCGTTTGTCCCAAGCTGATCCCGCCCCCGCTCACGTTGAACGGCGCTGCCTGTGCCATTGCGCCGATCTGATTATTAAGGTACGCTGTGCCCCGCTGAAAGGCTATGTCGGTGGCCGTTATTCGCACGGTGAAGCGGGCCTTCGTGGCAAGGTCGAACAAGTCGATAACGCCCGCATCCGGCTCCGTGACGGCCAGCATTCCACCGGGAGGAATCAGACGGACATTCTGGGGCCGGGCGTTGGCGGACAAGGTCAGGGTATCGATCACCGCGCGTCTACTGATGTCCACGATGCTCACTGTTCCGCTGTTCTGGTTGGCAACGTAGGCGAGCGAAGTATTGTCGTCGATCGCGATCGCGCGCGGACTGCGTCCAACCGGCACCGTACCCAGCACCTGTTTCAGAACCAGGCTGAGCACAGAAACGGTATCACTGTCTTCATTGACTACCAGCACCTGGTCGCCGTCGATTGCCACAGCCGCCGGACCGCTGCCGATCGGAACTTCGGTAATCACGACGCCGCGCGCCAGGTCGACGAAAGCCACCCTGGCCCGGCCGCGTTCGGCAATCACGGCTTGGGTGCCGGCGTCGTTCACGGCAATGCCGAACGGCTGCGAGCCGCTGGCCAGTGCGATGGTGCGAGTGACAGCGCGCTGTTTCATGTCGAGAACGCGAATCACGTCGTCCGCCTCATCCAGCACCAGAGTGACCCCAAGCGCCTGCACATACGTCATGGCGCCGATCTCGCGAGCACGCGCCGTGTTCTCGGCCGACGGTGAAAACGGACCTTGCCCGACGTTCGGCAGTGCGATCAACTCGACGGCATTGCTTTGACGACCGCCGCTCGACACGATGACGTTGACGCGTCCCGCTCCGGCAAGGGCAGCCGGGATTTGCACGTTGATCTGCTCCAAACCGACGCAGCAAGTGGCGGGGCCGTAAGACTGCACGGGTGCCGGGAGCCCACCGATGGTGACGGTAGGCGCGCTCGAAACGTTGAGGCTAGTCAGGAAAAGCGAGAGAGAAGTAGGTGCGCCGGCTGTTGTCATGCTGACCGGACCGGGGAGATAGGTTGTGCCATTCAGGATGTCGCCCTCGCGATCTCCCGCGCCCGCCGCAGCGAATAGCGCGGGGGCGGCACTCTGCTGGATATTGACGCTGGTGCTGACGTTCTGCACCGGAGAGATCACGCTTAGCGTTGCCGTGCCGGCGGGCGTCGATGGATCGATGACGCCGTTAATCGCTGTGGGTGAAATGTAAAACAATCCCACAGGCACATTGCCGATCTTCACGGAAACCCCATCCAGCGTGTTGAAAGGATTCTGCCGATTGGGCACCTGGTCCGTGACACTGGAAAGGTTCGTACCCATGATCCAGATGACAGTGCCGGGCGAGAGATCGTCGGACAGAAAGGAGCCGGCGTTCACCACTCGAATCGTGGAACCCTGGCCGGCGGCGGGCTGGAGCAATGCTGTCATGAGGCAGAACACGGCCAAAGGTAAATTTTTCATACTTCGGGACACAACGGCAATCGATGTACCAAATCGTCCGGTTGACGGCGCGGATGAGCTCGGGACTCCGGAAACCTGCATCCGCAGGTCGTCTGGTTCACAAGCGCTGATGCAACCTCCAAGCCGTTGGCAGTATGATACCTTAAGTGCAGGAAAAGTCCACGCTAACGCCGCTGATCGCCCTGGGATTATCGGCGGCCTTGATGTCGGCTCTCGCTCAACAGAAGCCGGATTTGACCGGGAACATCGGCTTCGATATTCATTCCACTTCGGGACGGGTCGAGACGCTAGCTGTCACGATCGGCGATGGTGGCACGGGGCCGTACAAGGCGATCCTTTCGGGAGACCCCTCTCTGCCCACACACGCCATCTACCGTCCTCGCGACCTAGGGCCTTTCGGGGAATCGAATTTACTGCCCATCGTGGCATTCGCGAATGGAGGATGCCGGAACGGTTCCGGAGAGTTCCGAAACTTCCTTTCGGATATTGCGTCGCATGGCTACATCGTTGTGGCAATCGGTCCCGCGGGTGACGCGCTTGTCGCCGGATCCGAAGGACGCGTCGGACAAACGCAGCCGTCGCAATTGCTGGACGGTGTCGAATGGGCGATTCAGCGGAACAGTATTCCGGGCGGCGAGTTTTATCACAAAATCGACACGTCCAAAGTTGCTGTCATGGGCCAATCCTGTGGCGGTTCCCAAGCGAGATCTGTTTCCGGCGATCCACGGGTAACCACGACGGTGATGCTGAACAGTGGCGGAGCTCCGGGAACTGCTCGGCCGGCGACTGCTACAAATCGCCCGGCGACGAATATCTCTGCCGCACTGAATCGGGCAGGCAAGCGCTATGCCCCCCACGCCCCTGAGGCGCCGGATCCGATCGCGGCAATGGCTGCATCGGCGGGCCCTCCGGCGGTAGCGTTCCACGCCCCGGTCGCCTTCGTCAACGGAGGACCTCGAGACGCCGCTTACCAGGGTGCGCTTACCGCATTTGACGGTATAGAAAACGTTCCCGCGTTGTTTGCTTTTCAGGACGTCGGCCACTATCCAGCTACCTATCGGGAGCCCAACGGAGGCGCCTTCGCGGTGCTCGTCAATGCGTGGTTGAGTTGGCAACTCAAGGGAGATCAATCCGCGGCGAAAATGTTCGTGGGCGCAAGCTGCGGTTTTTGCTCCGATTCCAAGTGGAACATTCGGATGAAGAATGTTTCGCGATAAGCTCATGCAACGGACGAACAGATTTTCGCCGGCTGATTTGACGCGTTTTGTGACGCGGATCCCCTGGTCCGCGGCCGGCTGCCTGTCCGTCGTTATGCTCGCGACCGTCATGGTCGCCGCCACTGTCGTTCCTCCGGAACCGCAGGCGCTGGCGCGAGCCCGAACCTCCGCCGGACGCGCGGAGTTCATCCACACATATTGCCTGGATTGCCATAATGCGCGCCTCAAGACGGCCGGCCTGGTCCTCGAAAATGTCGCCACCGATGACCTGAACGATCGCGCCACCGTTTGGGAGAAAGTGATAAAGCGTCTTGGCGCGGAGGAGATGCCACCGCCCGCCGCAGCCAGGCGTCCTCATCCCGCCCTCTCCAGCGCATTCAGAGATTCAGTAATTGCCGACCTCGACGCCGCCGCCAGAAAGCATCCCTTCGCGGGGCGCACCGTGATTCGCCGTCTGAATCGTACCGAGTACGGCAATGCAGTGCGCGATCTGCTGCACCTCGACTTCTTTGCCTATGCCGGAGACCTGCCCCAGGACGGCAGCGCGGACGGATTCGACAATATCGCCGATTCGCTCTCGATGTCACCGGTGCTGCTCGAGAGCTACCTGAAAGTGGGGCGGAAGGTGAGCCTGTTGGCCATAGGAGAGGGTGACGCCAGCCCCATCACGGAAAGGTTTCCGGCCACCAAATCCCAGAGCGCCTGGCAGGGTGAAGGGATGCCATTCGGCACTCGCGGCGGAATTCTGGTCAGGAAATACTTCCCGCGTGATGGCGAATATGACCTGCGCGCCGTCCTGAACAATCCGGATCTTACGCCGGCCGAGGGGGTGCGTTTTTTTCACATCCGTGTGCCGGTCACTACCGGCGCGCACACCTTCATCGTCACATTCCCGCAAACTCTTACCGAGCGGGAAGGTCCGGTGCCGAACCTGAATGGCGCCGGCGGACGGGCCCTCGGCGGTCCGGTGGATCCGCAAGGTTCCGCCACCCGTCCCACTGTTCTGTTTCTGCTCGACGGCAGGAAGCTGAAGGAATTTGCTATCGCCGGGCCGTCGGTCAGCGAATCGGCGTTCGGCGCGCGACCCGGGCCTCCGACCGTCGTTCGAGCCGAAGTGAGCGGTCCATATCATTCGGGCGCGCCCGCCGACACCCCCAGCCGAAAGCATATTTTTATTTGTAAGCCCGGTAACTCCTCGGAAGAGCCGGTCTGCGCAGGAAAGATTCTCACGGCCCTGCTTCGCCGCGCCTGGCGAAGGGATGTAAGTCCCGCCGATGTTCAACCGTTTCAGGCCGCTTTCGCCGGCTACCGCCGGAAGAACAGCTTTGACGTCGCCATAGCAACCGCGCTGCGGGACATTCTAGTCTCACCCGCATTCCTGTTCCGTCTGGAGTTCGATCCCCGGGAGGCGAAACCGGGGCAGGTGTACCGGGTCAATCATTTCGATCTGGCATCGCGCCTTTCCTTCTTTCTGTGGAGCAGCATCCCCGACGATCGCCTGCTGGCAGTCGCCGCGAAAGGACAACTCCACACGCCTTCGGTACTGGAAGGAGAAGCCAGGCGGATGTTGAGCGATGCCCGTGCCGACAGCCTCATGGAGAACTTCGCCGGCCAATCCCTGGGATTGGCGGACGCGGATCACTTCCAACCGGATGCTAAGACATATCCCGAGTTCGACGAAGGTTTGCGGGATGCCTTCAAAACCGAAATGCGGCTGTTTCTCCGCTCCATCATGCGTGAGGATCGGAGCGTCATGGATGTGATCAACGCCAGGTATACGTTCGTCGACGAAAGATTGGCGGCGCTGTACGGGATCCCGGGTGTCAAAGGTCCCGGCTTCCGGCGCGTGACGTTGCCGGCGGATTCCCCGCGCGGCGGTGTCCTCGGCATGGGCCTGGTCCTGATGCCCACATCGCACACCGCGAAGACCTCTCCTGTATACCGCGGAAAGTGGATTCTCGCGAACCTGCTCGGGTCCCCGCCCAGTCCTCCGCCGGCCGGTGTTCCCCCGCTCGACATCGCCCCGGTCAACGGACGAGTCTTGACCACACGCGAACAGGTGGAACGCCACCGCACCAACCCGGCGTGTGCCAGTTGTCACGCGCGCATGGACCCCTATGGTTTTTCGCTGGAGAACTTCGACGTCATCGGACGTTGGCGCGAGCGCGATGACGGTGGAGCTATCGATGCGACGGCTACTCTCGCCAATGGCCGCAGCTTCACCGGACCCGGTGGTCTGCGCAAGCTGTTGTGCGAGAATCCCGAAATCTTTGCCGGGGCGATGACGGCAAGGATGATGACCTATGCGCTGGGCCGTTCCGTCGAACCTGGGGATATGCCGGCAATCCGCGGAATTCTTCGGGCCGCCGCACCGGACTACAAGTTCGATGACATCGTGCTGGGGGTCATCCGCTCGACGCCGTTCCAGATGAAGACGGCCGAAGGAGGCAGCCATGATTAAAGCCTTCGTACAACGTGCGGTGGCGTTTGCGACACTTTCGCTAGGAATCCTGGCTGGTGCGACTGTTGGCTCCGAGGACCCGTTGATCACAGCGGTTAAGGATGGGCTCCAGCCGGAAGTGAAAGCGCTGCTAGGAAGACACGCTGACGTGAATGCCGTCGATGCCAATGGCGCGACAGCATTGGCTTGGGCCGCGATGCGCGACAATCTTGCCGTAGCCGCCTTGCTTCTGAAAGCGAAGGCCGATCCCAATCTCGGGGACGTGAGCGCGATCACCCCGTTGCGCATAGCCATCGACAATCTATCGCTGCCCATGACGAAGCTGCTCTTGGAGAATGGCGCAAACCCGAATCTTGGGGGAGCTCAGGGCGAAACGCCTTTGATGGTGGCAGTCCATCATGGCTCGACGGAGATCGTTCGACTCTTGCTACAGCACGAAGCCGATCCCAATGCGCGTGAAAAGCAATTTGGACAGACTGCCCTGATGTGGGCGACGCGCGACGCCGAACTGGTTCGGCTTCTGCTCGCGCACGGAGCCGATGTCCATGCGATAACCCGCGCCTGGGAGATAACGAGCCCGATCTACACGCCACCCACGCACACGCTCGGGGTGACCGGCATCCCCTGGAACCACGAGGGCGAGTTTACGGTCAGAGCCGGGGGCTTGCATGCGCTCATTTTTGCAGTTCAGAACGAGAATATAGAATCCGTGCGAATGCTTCTTGATGCCGGATTGGATGTGAATCAGCCTTCCGCTGACGGTACTAC
>Ga0070741_10008408_pt1 | contig 20724 bp, 20 predicted proteins | sample Coa_R1_4_FD_66440 | JGI IMG/M metagenome (GOLD analysis project Ga0070741, IMG submission 66440) | Surface soil microbial communities from Centralia Pennsylvania, which are recovering from an underground coalmine fire - Coalmine... | ecosystem: Environmental > Terrestrial > Soil > Unclassified ...
TGAACTTAGTTCAGGTTTTAGCCAAGAAACTAGCTACGCAGAATGAAAGCCCTGGATCTCGAATCGTCCAAGCGGTGAATAGCCCAGAAGGTGCTTTCATAGTTTTTTCAGATCCTGATCTTAACGCGCTTTCGGAATTTCAAAATTGTTTAGAGCTTCTCCAAAGCGACCCAACAATAGCCAGCCAACTGGATGTTTTGGCAGGTACATCGCTTCGTTCTAGGACACCAACACCAGAGGGACTTCTAAAGAAATTCCTAGGCTTAACGATCCGTTTGGATGAAGCTACCTATGACTCAGCAAACTTTGAACGGGAGTATATTGCTTTTGAAGAAGCATACTACAGCCCGGACATTCACTACGAGGTCATTGCCACTCTAGCAGGTCTTCTGATAAGCGCTTCAATTAGCCTTGGTGATAATCTGGATATTTGTTTGTTAAAAGAAACAGAATTGGGACGCCAACAGGCTCGACGCAAGCATCCTGAATTCAGCAATCCTTTTGAGGACAAGGCGTGCTGTGTTCGATTCAGATATCGTTTACCGAAGAGAATCGGTGATGATCTTCCAAGGAATCCTGAGGGCGAAAAAAAGGAATTGGCAACACAGGAATGGGCTAACAACATTATTGATGAAGTTCTGTCCATGCTTAGGCTTATTGGTTTAACGAGCGCCTATCCAAGCAATGTGTTGCACCTGACATCGGTTTGGTCTACGGGACAGTCTCGGCAGTATCCTATAAAATTCCATCCAAGCTTTTTCTTTTCTTGGGATCTGGGTATTGATGACGCACCGAAAATTCAGGAGTTGTGGACCAATCTTCAACGAGAGGAGATCACGCGACGGGGTTTTTTAGGTCTGGCTATACGGCGACTCAGCAATTCATATGAGCGACATCGGTTGGTTGACAGCCTGGTTGACTTACTGATTGCGGCCGAAGCCCTGTTCTTGAGCGATCAGAGCTCATCGAGTGAATTGAAATATCGCCTTTCCTTGCGCGCAGCTTTTTTTATAGGAGATAATAAGGCTACACGACAAAGGATCTTCCGAGAGATGAAAGCTGCCTACGATCTTCGGAGTGCCATCGTCCACGGTAGCGGAATTGATGAAAACAAAATTCTAAAAAAGGCCGAAATAGAACCTCAATCGCTTGAAAAATTTGTCGAATTAATCCAAGGCCATATAAGAACGACTCTGCACAAGATGATTCATTTGGCGTTTCAGCCAAATAGCCCAAGAGAACTCGTTAAATGGGATGAGATTATCTTTGAGAATTTTCCGTCATAACACTGCTTGATTTAGCGGATGGTCTTATAAGGCAGATCAACCAAACTCAAAAACAGCCACTATTGTTACGCCCCACGTCGCAGAATATTCTGTTTTGAGTCTTGCTCATCGGACCAGTTGAGGCTAAGCCCGTTGGACAGACATCATCGCTTTATTAAAGATCAAGTGCCTTTGAATAGCGCACAACGCGTATCAAGCTCGTATGAAGTCTGTGGTGCTCGATATGCGGTGAGCACCCATTCCGGAATGATCCGCTCGGACAAAATACATCGAACTAACCAATTCTCTTTTTCAGAGATAGCTTGACCATGATAAAAGCTCCTAACGGATGGATAATCAGACCAAGAGCTATAATCAGAAAAGCCATAGAGAACGATAAGCGGGAAACAAAGCAAGTTGCGACTGTTGCGCCTACTACACTATCGATCTGATCCGCAACCCACACTACTGACCGTAGTCCGCCCTCCGGAGTCTGACCGGGGGCGATGTTAAGCCGGCGTTTAATAAAGCTATTTGGTAGCTCGCCTAACATGCATCCTAAGCCTAATAATATACCGATCTTTATCGGTTGGGCACTTTGAGAATCAATTATCAGTAGGGAGTTTACAAAGGGAAACCGTCGCGCAAGCAAGGCTTGAATATAAATCCAAAAAGTGACGCTGCAAATCATAACAACAAAACCACGAAACGTTTTGTTTTTTCCGAAAATGGGCTTGTTATAAAAGGTAAGGCCGAAATCTAACGGCCAGCCCGAAATCGAGTTCAATAGGTTATACTTGATGACGAAAATATGCGAAAGCCCAGCCAGGATGAACGGAATAGAAAAGAATAGGGCTTTAGCTATAACCATCACGAGAGTTTATGAAAATGCAGGCGACAAATGTAAGGCTCAACTTTTGTTTCGCTGTTAAATCCTTTTGAGGTCAAATCTAACCCGCTCTGTAGCCTCGTCCGTTTCCCAGGTCATTTCTCAACACACGAGAATCCGCGGTTGCTCAATCTTTCTGGTAAAGACATATTTGCCGCCGGCTCCTTGCGGTGAAAGGCTCCTTAGCCCAGCTGCCCCATCGCTCTTTTTTATTCAGGCCAGCGACACGCGCCATTAGATCAAGTTCGGATGGCCAGGCGTACCTGACCTCGATTGGGAATTGTTGTATGCTCCCGTCAGAAATAAAGATGTGTTGTCCCGAAACTCGTTGGGCTACCACATCGTGACTCCACACGTCGAGTTTCACCGCTCTGCTCGAAATCTCGATTGGTCGAATAAACTCCGATTCACTGAATAATCTTAGGTCAGGGACAATTCCCTCAATTAGAAAACTACCGCCATTCATTAGGTGATGTGAAACGCATTCGAAACACTCGAGTTGTTCTTCTTGTGACAAAAGCAAGAAGAACGTATTTAGGACGCAGAATATAAGTTTGAACTTGTTTGCGATATTAAAATTCCTAAAGTCGCCAAAGTGCGTCCTTACCTTTTTTCCTTTGGGCTTAGCGTGTAGCTTGGAAAGCATTTCTTCAGAATTATCGATCCCATAAACATCGAGATCATTGTCAATTAAAGGCAGCGCGACGCGACCCGTGCCTATACCGAGTTCCAGCACTGGGCCCCCTTGGGCCAGTTCTGTAAGAACGCGAATAGACGCCTCCTCGTAAACCGGGAATACGTCATCATAGCGTTCGGCATAGCTTGCATCGAAAACTGGATTGTCAGTCTCTCCCATGGTTTTTTTAAACCTATCCGAGAAATGGCACCGCCTTCTCCAAAAAATCGGAGACGAACGACGAATTGTCTCACATGAGCGCTATAAAACAATTAAGGAATAAAATACGTTCCTGCCAATTCTAACCATTACTCTATGTAAGTCAAATAGATCGTCAAGTCCGTTTCGTTTGCTTCCAAACAGCGCGTAAAGGTTCTCACTGGATAAGGATTCATAATACTGTCCAGTTATTAAATTTTGGACACGCCGCAAAAACAATAATTGACCTGCTGGACAACCATGATAAAATGGCGCGTCATCTTTTGAAACGAGACAGAATGTCAGCCACTGGTTTGAATAACCAAAATGCCCTCAATAATGGGTGCCACGCAGAACTCCTAGCGCGGCCAGGCTTCAATACATCCCAGAGTTCACAATTGTTTATCAATTGTTGCTTTGCTTTATCATTAAGCGGCGTTTTCTTTACTGCAATAGAGGCCTTGCAGAAAAACCTCGTTTACCTGTTCTGGATTCCCTTCACGATGTATCTCGTTTTTTTGATCTGGCGACAATATAGCATCTATTACATACCGCTTCAATTCTATCGGAATAAGCCTACAACTGATTTCGATGAACTGATAACATTTGTAATTACACTTTCGCTAGGCGCATACCCAGTTATATGTATTTATTTTCAGCATTGGAGCATCGTGTGTTTGGCCGGGATTATTGGATTAAATCTTATAAAAGTTAAGCAGATGTGCTCCATGCTCCAACAGGCTCCGAAGCCAGCCAGCGACGCAGTGAATACCCTCAAAGACTTTTCTTATCGACTGATTACATACATTGGCATGCTCGGAGTCATATTCGCATTATTATTATTTCAGCAATCAAACCTTAGCGAGCGATGCTACAGCATTATTGTTGGCCTCATTGTGCCGGTAGTTGTTTATCCGCTTACGCGAGGAATCTATGTTAGTATTCGCGGAAACCGAGTTGTCCCTTTATCATCGGAAGTCTATATTAAGTTAGTTTCGAGTTCGCACGAGCCATGACGAATATCCCTTTTGGTGTAAAGTCATCAATTGAACGCTGGCTTACAAGAGTCGCAGCAGTTGGTAGATTATGCCGAATTCATAACAGTTTGGCCTTAGGATTGTTGTTCTTAAATGTAAATTCTTACTATAGCTTGCTTCAAAAGGCGAGTTATTTGAAGGCCTCAAGTTGGGTGCTCCTGTCAATGTTCGCGTATGCGTACAATGATTTATGTGATATCCCAATAGATTCAATCAACAAACCTGGGCGGCCTATTCCCTGTGGTGCTCTGTCCTCAAAGTCTGCCTCACTCATTGTTCAGACCATAGGGGCAGTGGCATTTGTCTTGACTATGATGGCTTGGAGAATTGAATTCTTTTTGCCGTTCTGTGCGTTTACCGGCAGTATATTTTATTCGCGGATTCTCAGGCCTAAAAGCTCGCTATGGTCTAACATTGTAGCGAGTCTGTTGGTCGTCGCTGTGCCATTGTCTGCGCCAGCTGCGCTAAGCAATTATAGAGTTTGGCTTTTATCTGTAAGTATTGGTCTTTTGATATTTTCCAGGGAAATGCACAAAGATATCATAGATTTAGTTGGAGACAGTTCTTTCAGGCCGACACCTGTGTTGCGCGGGGAAAATGCTGGTATTTATGTTCGCATCTACCCTTGGCTTCTGCTTGCGAGTGTATTTTTTTTGTGTCTGGCCGTTCGAGAAGGTGCCTTTACCGTAATGAGCTTTACCGCTCTGATTTTAACGCTTGGGAGCATTTTTATTGCAGTCGCGTCGTTTATTGTTGATAGCGAATGCCATAAGCTACAGGCGACACTTACGAAGGTCGCGAGCTACCTGATTGTTCTAATATTGATCGTTTAATGGAAAGCCACAACAATGAGAGATTGCGCCATTTGGACACCAAAAGGTGTCCATCTTTTAATTGATCCTGATAAGTGGAAAGAGAATGAATTAGAGAACATATTTTCCCAAGTCCCGAACTGCGTTTCCAGCTTAATCGTAGGGGGAACATTTATCCATACTGATAGATTTGCAGCAGCAATGAGAACTTGCCTAAAAACCGGTCTACCTACGGGCAATGTCTTGTCAGCAGGCTATCTTGATTCAATATTAAGTCCAGAAGCTTCCCATCTACTCATTCCAGTCACTCTTGGAAGCCATAACAGTCGATTTATCACCGACCATATTATTAGAGCAGCGCCTACAATTAGCCACTACGGACTTAACTGCACTTCTTATGCGTATTTAATGATCGACGGCGGTATACCAACGTCAACCGAATATTTTACTCAAATGATACCAATACCGAAGGGAAAGCCAGAAATACTACAAACTATGGCATTAACCGCCAAATATCTGGGTCTAGATGGCATTTATCTAGAAGCGGGAAGTGGAGCCAGAGCCCCCGTAAGCCCCGCTGAGGTGTATAAGGTAGCAAGCGTATCTGATTTACCGATCTTGGTTGGAGGGGGCATTCGAAATGCAGACTTGTGCACGGAATTATTCGATGCAGGCGCAGTTGGAGTGGTAATTGGCACTGCGATGGAAGAATCTAGGAATCTAGACTGGTTGGAGAAAATATGAGCACAGCATCTGTTGCTAAGCGACGCGGTCCGATTGAATCTGGGGTGCCCGCATGGATAGCCTATGACTTCATCAACTCCATCTTAATAATTAACGGGAGCATATACTTTTCTAAGTGGCTAGTCCAAGAGCAGCACGTTAACACCTTTTGGTATGATTTCACATATGCAGCATCCACGATTTTATTGTTAGCCTGCCTACCATTAGTCGGGAGTATCTTGGATTTATACCTTAATGGGAAGCTGATTCTTTTACTGTCCTCCGTACTTATGGGAGTGGCGGCTTGCATCTTACCTTGGCTTGGCAACCAGCAGCAGTATGGCTACAAAATTATCGGTACCTTATGCATGTTTGGTACGATAAATTTTATGTACCAAGCTAGCTTCGTTCCATATAACTGGCTGCTCACTAGACTAAACGGCGTAAATAGCCAAGCCGAGGTCGCGTCAGTGTCGGGGTTGGGTGAAGGGGCAGGAAGTCTCGGTTCTGTTGCCGGAGCTGTCCTAGGCGTCCAATTGCTAAAAATCACGTTTCTATCCCGCTCCCTTAACGCCCACATCGACATCTTTTACTGGTTGGCGGTAATCTTTCTGATCTTGTTTGCTATAGACTATTGGATGCTATATTTAGGAATGAAATTGGATCAGGATAGCATCCCTCAAGAGTCTCTTCGTGCAATCTTTCGCGTAAGCTTTGAACTTATCCGAAAACCGAGTAAAGTACGACGGTTTTTATTCGCATTTCTCTTATACGCAGATGCCCTACTCACTGTGCAGTTGAATATTCCGATTTACATGAGAGAACGGATAGGGCTTGATGATGCGGCTGTACCTAATGCCATAGCGCTCGCGTTGTTCGCGGGATTTATTGGAGCTCTCTTTTATTCATGGAAATTAAGCAGGATCAATCTAAAGGGAGTTATTATTGCAACTTTGGTAGTCTGGGTCGTTACTTTAATATTGCTGGGAGTTACGACTAGCAGAATAGCCTTTTTTATTCTTATGAGTTGGTCGGGAGTATTGTATGGGGTAATCTGGAGCGTTTCGCGCGCATATCTTATTGAACTAGCTCCGAGTGAGCGCCTAGGGCGAGCATTCGGTTCCTATGCAGTCTTCGAACGCTGTGCATCGGTAGTCGGCCCTCTTGCCTGGGGGGCAGTTATGCTCTTGCCGTTGTCTTTGGGCACAAGGTATATCTTTGCTTTTTCAACAATGTCAGGACTGGTATTAATTAGCGCGGTCCTACTACTTCTTAAAAAAGGACTAATTAGCTCTTGACACCTACTTTAGTAAGGACTATAGTCTATGGGGGTGTTTATCACAACGCTATTGTCGTCAAATGAGCAGGGGATTTTGCTGATAAATAAATCTGGAGGAAAAAGGTATGAATAACTATCCCTTGCTGTCCGAATTGTTTATGTTATATATCATAATTGCTTTCTGTGCAGTTAATTTGGCTATCCGCCTGCGGATTGGCCAACAGAGGGCGGGACTTCCACCCATTAATTATATTCTCATTGCGGGCATAGGTATTTTAGGTTTTATCTATTTGCCTGTAATTCTGTCGGTTAGACCGCTTTGGGAGTCCTTGTTTAGATGTATTGTTTCTTCCGATTCCGGACGAGATCGTTTAAGCGGTTTAGCGGATCGCGCTGAGATATCAGCGGAGAAGCCAAAACACGTCTTTCGTCTCCTAAAGCGAGAGGACAATCATCCCTCGAGAGCCGTGAGCATCGTCGAGACTGAAACATACCAATTACCACTATCATTTCGAAGCCAAGAGAGGTGACTCGGTTAATATTACGAAACCAGACAAATTGTCTGGTTTTTTCATCGACTAAATCCGCAGCTTTATCATGTGGTATTGCATTCTGGTTTCAGCGGTCCTAATAGAGGTAGGGTAGGCTCGCCGGCGTTAGGCCGGGAATGTTTTCTACATTAAGCAGCATCACAGGGGGCCGATTAGGTGTCGAATACCTGACTGTTTAGATGGAGAGGGTTGTGAACGTGGTTAATGAGGGCTTCAAAACATGCTCTGGATCGGCATTTTTTCGAAAAGCGTACGCTCGCTCACCATTATTTGAGTTTCGCGATCTTTGATGAGGATGCTTTTCGTCAGTTCGAGATCAGGTTTTCGAGCCAAGTTCTTTGATGCTGTGCAACGATCGTTAGAGAGGTATAGGCGGGCGATATCGAGCTTCGGCATTTGAGTCAGCAACGCAATCTACGACCGATTAATTTGAAGCCGCCAACGCGCTCAGTTGTTTCGCAAGGCTGACGATCAACCGCCTCCGAAGAGTAATGCTCGGTATTTCCTGCTCACCATTGTTCAGTGCAGTCATTTGAGGCGATAAGTTTATGCTCCGTTCAGGCTGTGCGATGTAGTGGGGGATCAAGTCCCAATGCAATAAATGAAGCGGTGGCTACCGCATCGCAGAATAACCCTAGTCCCCCCAGCCGTACGAAATCCTTGTTGTTATGCGCATCTGTCATGTCCGCGGCAACATATTCGTGGGTAAGTTCGTGATTAACAATTCCAATAAGGGCTGAATCATCATCGCCGATCATCTGTTGCAAAGTAGTTGTTATAGCTATAAACCCCTCAGGTTTATTCATTGCACCGGGGTACGGGTACCGAAACACGTAAAGGTCAACTATTTGGGAGCGCTGGTGAAGTTCCAAGCTGGCCGGATCGAGTTTCAGTTTGGAAAGCAACCCCTTATCGTTGACGGCCTTTGCGCCGGTAACGAGATCGATATGTCGAAGCAAATAGGGCTCGTCGTTATTTTGCTTGGCGCTGGGCGGACTAATGCGTTGGAGAAGTGGGAGTTAGTTGCGCCACCACTTCGGCGATCAATCTTTTTCGCAATTCGACATTAGGCATTTCCCGCTCTCCATTGTTAAGCTTTAACATCTCTTTCGATGAGGTAGCTATTCGTTCCAATACTACAGCATATCGAGCGGGATCGAGTCCTAAGGCAACGAGCGAAGATGCGGCCACAGCATCGCAGAATAACTCCAATTCCCTCATCCGTGCCAAATCGTTCTTATTGTGGGCATCTGTCATCTCCGAGGCAACATATTCGTGAGCCAATTCGTGACTTACAATTCCAATGAGAGCCGTTTCGTCGTCGCCAACCATCTGTAGCAAAGTAGTGGTTACTGCGATAAACGCTCCCGGCTTATTCATTGCGCCTGGATAGGGATAACGAAAGATATAGAAGTCGACAATATTGATTCTTCGGTGTAGAGCCAGTGTGCCGCGGACGCGTTGTTTGAGTTTTTGAATCTGAGCCGGATCACGGACTGCTGCCTCGCCAGTAACCAATGTCATATCTCGCAGCAAATACTTTTTGTCGCTTTCGTTGATAGGTGCTGGCCGGATCCGGTCAAGATAATCAAATATGCCATCAACGGTGCGTCCGGCAAATGGCGCAAGAGCATGTTTAATCATTACGTCATTTGCCGGTTCCTTGGGCTGCACCGAATACGCGACTTGCAAGAGCATAAACACGGCGAGAAGCAGATAGATTGCGCTGTGAAGAAAATGGTAAGTGTATGCAGTGGCCTGCTTCATTGTGTTATGCTTGCGTCCAATGCTCATTAGTCCCGGAACATTTCGATGAGGGACTCTGGTCGAAAGTCGATTTCGACCATTTGTCAGACGAAAAGCAGAATACTCTTAATTAAGAGTAAACGCAACCGCAAGATTAATTCAGTTTGGGATGCCCCTCGGTCGGGAGGTGAAGACTGATGGGGCGCACCAGACGACCGCAACCAGTTGAGCTTAAGCGAAAACTATCTACCATCAGAAAGTCATTCGGCTGGACAATGGATCAAATGGCTGAGCAGTTAGTAAATGCGGGGTCCGAAGAATCGATTCATTCTGGATACGTTGCTGATTACGAGAGCGGCAAGCGAGAACCATCGCTTCTTGTGCTCCTGACATATGCGCAACTTGCTGGAATATCGACCGATGTTCTCATTAACGATAAGCTTGAGCTACCAAATAGATTGCCCAAATCAGACTAAGCCCTCTGATCGATTCGTCGCTGCGTCATTATGACGTAGGCCTGGTTTAGCTCGACTCCGATAAATCTTCTGTCTAAGTGCCGAGCTTCGAGAGCTGTTGTCCCGCTTCCAATGAACGGATCCAAAACAATTCCATTCTTCGGACATCCGGCAATAATCAGCTTGTTTATCAATCCTGGAGGATAAACAGCAAAGTGCGCTTCTTTAAACGGCTGTGTCGGTATTGACCAAACGCACCGCCTGTTCCTGCCCAAAGGATTAAGCCTGACTTCGCCGGAGCCGTGTGCCCGTGCTCTGTGCATCCCTTGCACTGTCTGCCCTGGCACTTTCAGATTCTTATGTTTGTTTGAAACCGTGCGTCTCATCCGGGCTACCGAAGAAGATTTGAATGGCTCGCGCAGGCTGTCCTGATCGAAATAGTAGGTAGGGCTTTTGACAAAGAAGAAGACCTTTTCAAAATCGACCGTAAACCTGTCTCTGACGCTAACCGGTATTGCGTTTGGTTTATGCCAGATGATCTCATTGCGCAGGATCCAGCCCCGCTCGGTCATAGCAATGGCAAACCTATTTGGCAACTGCAAAAGACACTTTGCAGCAATACCCAGTGACCTTCTAGCCTGATTGTTCCTTGGATTGGCAAGGACAGCTTTTGATCGTAAATCCAATTTCGCTCTTTGGTGATGGCTACTGGCATAGGTATCGCCTAGAACAATCCAGCAAGTGCCGCTTGGCTTTAAGACTCTCTTCACCTCATCAAACACTTTCAAGAGATTATCGATATACTCCGGAAACGATCTTTCCAGTCCGATTTGGCCGGATACGCCATAATCACGCAGCCGAAAGTAGGGTGGGCTCGTAACTACGCAGTCAATGCTTTCATCCGGGATCTTTCGCAGTACCTGACAAGCGTCACCGCTAATGATTTTGTTGAGAAACGAACTGAGATCGGCAGGCATTTAGAGAGGCGATTTAAGGATAGAGGGGATCTTAGAGTTGATGGACGCACACACGGAGCGAAAAATAAGACTTATTTCCACCGTAGCAGAAATAAGCAGTTCACATCAGTGAGGATTTTTTGCCGCTTGCGGCCATCGAGCGTTGAAAACGTTGGAGGTTTTCTGTTCCTGTTTGTTCAGATGCAATTACACAAACATAAACCGTTCTGGCCGAAAGCGGCAAAAAATCCTCACTATTCAAAACCTGGCCGCGTGTTATGCTGACTTCAGTTCAAAAGGACCCGTTTCCACGAGACCTTAATCACAAATTCAAGGAGGATTTGATAGCTATGGCCACGGCAACTCTCATTGCACAGCGTGGAACAACCAAGATCACCAGAGATGAACTGAAAGACGTTCCGGCACCTGAAGCCACCTCAACTCATCAGCCGATCCCGCACTACGAAGTGGTTGACCTACTGATTGAGACACTCTCTTTCAGGCATATTCAGGTCAAGCACGAAGAATATGCAGTTTCTCAAAATGGCATGAAGCTCTTTGGCATAATGACGCTGGAAGAAGAGTTCAGCGGCGTAAACTTTGCCATTGGCCTCAGGAACAGTAACGACAAAACCATGCGGCTTGCGCTCACAGCAGGCTACAGGGTGCTCATTTGTTCCAATATGGCTTTTCACGGCGATTTCCTGCCCATACTTCACAAGCACACGCCAGGACTCGAGCTTTCAGAAGCTGTGTCAGTTGGTGTGGACAGAATCCAGAGGAACTTTGCTCCGTTAAAGCAGCAGATCATCGCCTGGAAAGACACTGACCTTTATGAATCGCAGGCAAAGCTCATCATTTACCGCGCCTTTATTGAGGCCGGATTTCCAAAACAGCTTATGCACGCTGTTCACGACAATTATTTTAATCCGGTTCATGCAGAACAGTGGGAACGAAGTCTGTGGGGACTTTCCAATGCGTTCACGTCAGCCTTCAAAGCACTTAATCCAATCGCTCAGTTCAGAATGACTGCCCGCCTGGCTGGCTTCCTGCCTCAATTCGGCTAATTGCCGTTCAGCATCTTTTCTGATCACCGTCGCAATCAATGTAGGGCAGTTCTGTAGGGATTGGTGTGGCCCAAATGTCACACAGACCTTCAAACTGCCCTGATACAGGAATCTTTATACACCATCAGAAAGAAGGAGAGAATCGAATGACAAGCGCGTCAAGAAATACTCGGTCGCCGAAACCTGAGGGATCGCTTTTGGTTGCAAAGACCGACGTTGGATACCGCGTCGTGCCTCCGTTTGATCCGAGCAAGAATTACGTTGTGAGAATTACAAGCGGACGGCTTATATGTAACTGTCCTGATTTTGAAGCAAGAAAGTCTGACACAACATATTCCTGCAAGCACATTGCTGCTGTTGTTGAATATGACAGCAAAAGGCTTGATGCTCAAAATGAATCCGAGGACGTGACCGGTCCGTCAATCGATCCGTTTGACGAAGAGACCGGAGAGGCGTGGGGAGAAAGCTTTTACGAAGATCAAGTATGCGAGGAGCAAACAGAACCTGAGCCCTGGTCTCCACCAGAGAATCCCGGCCCAGAGTCCACAGTTATTTACCCGGCAGCGCATATGCTGATCAAGCGCAGCTTAAGCCCGGATGGTAAAATCGATTCAATATCCATTGAACTCGACTTTCCTGCCGATCCGTGTCGTGCTGACGAACTGAAGGCTAGAGCAATTCGTGCTCTACAGCTGCAAACTGAAATCGTTAGAAACTACCTCGAAAGCAATCGGCCGCCTGATCCACCAACAAAGCCGAATATAGCAGCGATGGAAGCATCGCCTATCGCTGGTATCGAAAGCCAATTGGCGCTGCTCCGCGATATTGGCTCAATGAACAGCAAATGGGGGAGACGCTTCTATATCAATGTCGAGGTGTCCGGAAAGATTCTCAGACTGTTTGGCACTGAAAAGCAGCTTTCTGCATATATTGCGGAAGCAGGAGTCGCGGTGCCGAGGTCACAAATCATTGAAGGCAAGGTTCTCAACATTCCTTGCCGCGTCATCACAAAGCCAAGCCCTGATGGTCGCTACCTAAACGTTGAGCAAGTCTTTGAGGCCGAGCGACCAAAGAAGGCGAGCTAATCTCATGCAACCAGCAATGCCCAGCTATACTGATCTACGAAAGTGGACACTTAAGATTTTTGGCCGCGAGGCCGGGCACATTTATCAATATTGAAACCTATCGGGCAAGATCTGTAACAGAGCTTGCCCCTCTTTTCTTATGCAATAGCTTCCAAGCTCTATGACTAATGACATTAATTTAAACAATCGGATAACTTTTTTTGCAGAAACTGATTACCGGGGACAACAAACTCGCTTCGGTATTAAGCAAGCAGATCGAATGAATCATATCTATATGGTCGGACGAACGGGGACGGGTAAATCAACATTGATTGGAACGGCTCTTTTTCAGGACATCGAATCAGGACAGGGGCTTGCTTTGTTTGACCCGCACGGAGATTTGGTGGAAAAGATAGCAGAACTGATTCCGCCGCAAAGAAAAGATGATCTGATCTACTTCAATGTGCCTGATCCGGCAAACACTCTCGGTTTCAATCCTCTGGAACCTTTAAGCCCGCAGAAACGACCGCTTGCCGCGTCTGGCCTTTTAGAGGTATTCAAAAAACTGTGGGCGGATAGCTGGGGACCAAGGCTCGAACACATCCTGCGCAACGCGCTGTTTGCATTGCTCGACCAGCCCCAGGCAACGCTTGCTGACATTTTGCGGTTATTTGATGACAGCGCATTTCGAAAACAAGCTGCTGCAAATATTCAAAACAGCCGCGTCCGCGATTTCTGGCTTAGGGAATTCGAGAATTACCCGGCACGGCTGAGAGGGGAGGCGATTGCTCCCATTCAAAACAAAGTCGGGGCGTTTCTGGCACACCCAATCTTGAACCGGATATTGACCCAGCCAAAGAGTTCCTTTCATTTGCGCCGCATTATGGATGGCGGAAAGATTTTCTTGGTTAATCTTTCCAAGGGCAAAATCGGCGAGGACACGGCTTCTCTTTTGGGGGCGATGCTGGTATCACGAATAAGCCTGGCTGCCTTGAGTCGTGCCGACATTTCTGAAGAGACGCGCAGGCCGTTCTTTTTATACCTGGATGAATTCCAAAGTTTTACGACACAAAGCATCGCCAACATGCTTTCGGAACTCCGAAAATACAAAGTGGGGATCACACTGGCACACCAGCATCTTGCTCAACTTGATGAGCACGTGCGCCAGGCCATCCTTGGCAATGTCGGTACGATTATTTCATTCCGGCTGGGCGTCGCTGATGCGGAAGTGCTGGGGAAGGAATTCTATCCTGAGTTTTCGCAGGCTGATCTGATGAACCTTGCGAATCATCACATCTACTTGAAGCTTCTCATTGATGGAACAGTGTCAAAGCCATTTAGCGCCAAAACGCTTCGATTGCTCAATTAATTTACAGAATCTCCCGTGGATAAGCTTCACCAAAGACGGTGAACTACGCTCTTGGGTAGGACGCCCAGCTAATTGTGTTCCAAAGAGCGGGTGCTTAACTTGCGTCACAAGCCAAGGAACTTAATCTCCAGGTCGCTCGTGAAATCGAGTTGAGCAAGTCGCGGACCCAGGTTACTCGCCAGTGTCGCCACCACTTTGGCCCCGAGTAGCGCGGCTCACTCCGATACAACATTATTTAGACGCTCTATGCCGCGGAGTATCCGATCGACTACCGCCTTAGGTCAGGTTGCTCCGAACTCGTATCGGAGGGAAAACAACCTCGATCTGTATTCTGCTCTTTGCAACTGGACACCGAATCCAGAACCTCTCGAACTCTTCTGGCCAGATCGTCCATAGCAAATGGCTTCCGAAGAAACTCAATTCCCTGATTCAACAACCCATATTGAATTGTTGTGTCATCGGTATATCCCGACATGAAGATCACCTTCATTTCAGGTCGCAGTTGCAGAAGCCTTCTTGATAACTCCGGCCCACTCATTTCGGGCATTACTACGTCGGTTAGTATTAAATCAATCGTCCCTTCGTGTTCTAAGCAACGGATCAGCGCTTCGCCTCCTTTATCGGCGGCAATGACTGTATAACCGCGCAACTGCAGAGCATGCTGCGCCAGCGCACGTACCATATCATCGTCCTCAACCAGCAAAATAGTCTCTTTTCCGTTAAGATCAATGGTCGAAGCCGGCGCTGATTTGACTGCTTCGGCTTCGTTGACCCGCGGTAAAAACACTTCGAAAGTCGTGCCTTTCTCCAGCTCGCTCTGAACTTTGATAAAACCACCACTTTGTTTAACGATACCGTAAACAGTGGATAGTCCAAGCCCGGTTCCTTTCCCTGGTTCTTTGGTCGTGAAAAACGGTTCGAATATTCGAGACACTGTTTCTTGATCCATTCCGCAGCCGGTATCACGTATGGACAATTTGACATAAACACCGGGAACAGCGTCTGGGCAATCTTTTGGATCAATCTCTCCAACCGGAACATTGCCTGTTTCGATAAAGAGTTTTCCTCCGTGGAGCATCGCATCGCGAGCGTTGACCGCCAGGTTAAGAATGATCTGCTCGACCTGGCCACGATCGGCCAGTACATGTCCGAGCTGCATATCGGCTGACGTCAATAGCTCGATATCTTCTCCGATCAGGCGCTTCAGCATCTTTTCCGTTCCCGCCACTATGGTATTCAGATTCAGAACCGTAGGCTCAAGCACTTGCTTTCGGCTAAAGGCGAGAAGCTGCTGCGTAAGGGATGCAGCGCGCTCACCGGCTAACTTAACTTGTTCAACCTGTTTATATTGTGAGCTGGCTCGATCGATTGTGCACAGCATCATATCTGAATAGCCCAGAATTACAGTCAGTATGTTATTGAAATCGTGGGCAACACCGCCCGCTAAGCGTCCTACCGCTTCCATTTTCTGTGCCTGTTGAAGCTGAGATTCCAAATGCTTTCGCTCGGTAATATCGGAGATTACTCCATAGGCGTAGATTGTTCCGTGTTTGTCGTACGTTGTGATAGCTCGAACGTGCAGCCAGACCCATTTGCCGTCTTTTGTCCGGAACCGATATTCGACATCATAGCTATCTCCGGAGTCGAATAGAGCTTCGTACTGGGTCCTGGCGCGGTCCACATCGTCCGGGTGGATTCTCGAAAACCAGGAGTCTGCCGTTTCATCGCAAAGTTCTTCAGGTGTAACCCCAAAGAGCTTAGTCACATTGGGGCTGATGTAAGATGGCTTCCCCGACCGATCTGCAGTCCAGGTAACATCCGGAATGTTTGAGATCAACAACCTGTAGTTTTCCTCAGACTGCCGCAGCGCTGCTTCTATTCGCTTCTTTTCCTGACGCGCGCGTTTTTCATCTATAGCTTTCGATATGGCCTGCCCCAATCGCCCCAGTCTGTCTTTCAGGAGGTAATCGGCAGCCCCCTTTTTGATGCTTTCGACGGCCACTTCTTCACTGACAGTGCCAGTTATCATGATGAATGGGATGTCGAAGCCAGTCTGTTGTAATAGGCTGAGCGCATGCGGAGCACTGAGTTGCGGCATTGAATAATCAGAAAGAATGACATCGATATCCGGTCGCAAATTGGCGAGATATTCTTGCTCTGTTTGCACTCGCGGACCAACAGGTTCAAATCCAGCTTGGCGCAGGTAATGTAAAATTAATTTTGCGTCTGAATCACGATCCTCCAGAATAAGCACATTGAGCGGTGTTGGCATTGTCTCTCCCTTTATTATTTAGGCCGTTAGCTGTGTTAACGGAGGATTGTTCAGCAGCATCCAATACATTCCGAGATTCTGCACTGCTTCAGTGAACTGGACGAAATCGACCGGCTTGACGATATAACTATTCACTCCGAGCGCATAGCTTTCGATCACATCTTTATCCTCGCGGGAAGAGGTTAGCATTACAATAGGAATCGATTTGGTCCGGGGATCGCTTTTCACGCGACGCAGTACTTCAAGCCCGTCTACTTTAGGTAGCTTAAGGTCCAGCAAAACGACCTTTGGGCTGGGAAGCACGGTGCGGTTTTGATATTGGCCAGTTGCGAAGATAAACTCCAGCGCCTCTTCCCCGTCACGAACAACTTGAATGCGATTACTCAGGTTGTTCTTCTTGAATGCGTGAAGCGCCAGCTTCACATCATTCGGATTATCTTCGACAAGCAGAATCTCAACCATATTCTCAGTCATTGGTGACAGCTCCTCCCAAGGTAAAATAGAACGTGGCGCCTTTATCAGGCTCAGCTTCGGCCCAGACTCTTCCTCCGTGGCGGTTGACAATGCGCTGAACAATGGCAAGTCCAACACCGGTACCAGTGTAATCTTCTGCTCTATGGAGTCGCTGGAAAACGCCAAACAGTTTGTTCGCGTACTTCATGTCAAAACCGGTGCCGTTGTCTTTGACATAGAAGGTAGGTTCTTTGTGCCCGTGCTCTCCGTTTTGGCAACCGACCTCCACGACAGCAGGATGACGATCTCGAGTGTATTTAAAGGCGTTGGACAGCAGATTTACGAAGACCTGTTTAAGCAGCGATGCATCAGCAGTGCAGGCCGGAAGTTCGTTCACCGCGATTTCAAGTTCCCTTCCTTGTTGCTCTATCGAAAGGTCTTCAAGAACGGTACGAACAACATGGCTGGTTTCCACCGCTCGCTTCTGTAACGGTTGGCGACTCAGCCTTGAGAAGTTGAGCAGATCGTCGATCAACTGTCCCATCTGGCCCGCATTGTCTCGTATAATTTGAAGATATTCCTTTGCCTCGCCATCGAGCGTCGGGCCATAGTCATCAAGTAAGATTCGGGAAAACCCGTCCATAGCCCGAAGAGGGGCGCGAAGATCATGGGAAACGGAATAGGAAAACGATTCTAGTTCTTCGTTAACTTTTTGAAGCTGCGCTGTACGTTCAACAACCCGCTGTTCCAGATCTTCGTTAAGCTTATGAATTTTCTCTTCAGCGAGTTTTCGTTCTGTTACATCCCTGAACACAAGAACTGTTCCGGTGACGTGGCCTGAGCGATTGAGAATAGGCGACTTCGTATGATTGATAGGCCTCCTGATTCCATCCCTGGATGTTAAAACCGTGTAGTCAGAATACATCTGAGTATGATCGATCACGGCGATATCAGAAACTGGATAGCCGCCGGCTTCCTGGGGATGAGCACTTTCAATTTTAAACACTTGGTTTAACGGTTTCCCGATTGCCAGTGCCAAACTCCAGGCAGTCATAGCCTCGGCGGCGGGGTTCATGAAGCTGATGGCTCCGTTGATGTCAGTGGCAACAACAGCATCGCCTAAGCTGGAAAGTGTTACCGATAGCCATTCGCTTTGCTCTCGCAGTTTATTTTCGGCTTTCATTCGGCTGCTAACTAACAGTACGAGGACTGCCAACAGTATCAGCACATTTGCTTCGGTAAACGCGTATTTGAACGGCTGTGTCCGTGCGGCGGTTATGTTAACTGTCAGCAGCATGAACAATCCCACTACCATCAATCCAGGACCTCTGCCGCCGTACCAGGCGCTTCCTATGAGCGAAGCCAGCACCAGCAGGGTGAGATTAACGTTGATCGAGTAATGCTTGAAGATTAAGGAGACCAGGACCGTTAGAGCGAAAGATCCTACTCCGAGGCCATAGTGCGCCGCAATTCGTTTCTTACCAGTCATATACCGAACAACCCAGTCCGGGGCGATGCGATCTGAAATCTCACGATTGACCGATCACCTCGACACAACTCGAATGAATCTATAATTTAGTCATCGGTTTATGCGGTAAATTGATTATCGTATTTATGCTTAAAAAGTATTTCTGCTGAGACTACTGACTGCTATTCTTCTGTGCGGTGGGAGCAACACTCTACTATAGCGCAGATCGCTTCCAAATCTGAGAGAAGAAGACGTCATAAGAGCGAGCTCCATAATCCGCAGTTTCAATTGTGTATATTTTATACTCAGTCGTTTGATCACAAATCCCAGCTAATGATTTCGCTAATTCGACGCCCGTGGAATCTGCATCAGGGACGTGGGCAGGACTACTCACCCATCGAACAAACTTGTACAAGAAATATATTATTTCGTTGTCCAGCAATAAGCATTCATATTACAGGCATTCTATGAAGAAGGCAGCTGTGTCCCAAAGCAGTGTCGAGGAACCTCGTGGCCACCTTGAACCAATGATCACTGCAAGCTGAAACTAAAAAAGACCGTTACCATTACTGACTAAATGCGGTCAGCCATACCATTAACGATGTGGATAGGGGAATCACTTAGCGGCCGGCCGGGAATTCCATTAGTCCCGAGCTAGGGGGTTTCCCTAACTGAGCCAGACATCGAGATGTATCGATTCAAGTGGGCATTTTCTGATCGTCGGCCCATCAGACTTGATTGCGATAAGAGTAAAAAGCGTTCAATAGAACAGCGGATGTGTATCTCAACAGGGACATCGTCAAATATCGATCCCTCTTGTAACAATATTGTCCCTGGTTTGTCGGATGGATTTTGTTCTCCGTTCAGCCCATCGTTGTTTCATCGTTTTCGAAATAGCCTGTTTTTGAGCCTCGGACATTTGTCCGCGCGGCCTGCCTCGACGCGCTGCAACGGACCGTTTCCGATTGTCTTGAGACTCAGAGGTTCCCTCCAGATTACGGATCATTGCACGCAGCTCATCAATCTCGGCTTGGACCTGCTGACGCTGGGTTTGTAGGTGTTCTAACGCAAGTTCTTCAATTCTCTTTCCCGAAAGGCTCATGATCATCCTTAGTTATTATGCTAGAAAAATTAGAGAATAACACAAATTGCCAATTGGAGCAGGGGTAGGCTCTCAGACGAAAGCCGACGAGCCGGTCACTTAACCTATGCCCGGCTATCCAGTGAGGCCAAGATGAAGAAGGCGGAGCGAAAAGCGGCCAGCCGCACGCCTGCGGGAGTCCACCCAGCCGGACTAAGCATTTTCTCCATTGGCACCTTGCCGTCAAAAATATTAAAATTGCTGTTGATCTTCATACAGTTTGAGGCGTCAATTTTCTTTGTGACGGTCACAATGGAAAGCATTCTGAACATTCTGTGTGTGGACGATTATCCCGACAGCGTCGAGCTTCTGCGCTTGATGCTTGAATCTGAAGGCCATAAGGTCTCAGCCGCCTTAACAGCAGAAGCAGCCATTGAACATATTCAGCAACAAGAGTTCGATTTGTATGTTCTCGATTTACATCTACCAGGCGTTGATGGTCTGGACCTTTGTCGAACAATCCGCTCTAGAAACCCGCGAGTACCAATAATCCTATATTCGGCTGCGGAATACTTGAAGGATAAAGAAGGTGGATACGAAGCTGGCGCAACCGCATACCTGGTCAAACCCGATGGCCTAGACCAGCTTCTTACAATTGCAGCTGGATTACGCAAAATTGAAAAACACAATCTGACCTTTGGGGCCGAAGGGCAATCCGGAGACTAGCAGGTTGTCTTTTTAGCAGTCTTGCTCTTGCCGTATTCCGGCATCAGGCCATAAAATCTAGTCTTGCTTAAAAAATCCCCGGTAACATCCAATATCGCGAGAGTTCCCAATGCAGCCGCCGTTTAATATCCTCTGCGTAGACGATCATTTTGACAGTGTGACAATGCTAAAGCTATTACTGGAGATGGACGGCTGCGACGTCACCGTGGCTTATACCGGGAAAGAAGCCCTGGAGGTTCTCAAACACGGACACTTCGATTTATACATTCTTGATATTCACATGCCAGATATGACCGGATTAGAACTTTGTGGCAAGCTGCGTGAACACGATCAGCACGCGCCAATTGTTATTTATTCGGCTGGAATCTACGAAAAGGAGAAAGAAGAAGGCTACAAGTGCGGCGTGACCATGTTTACTTCTAAGCCTGAGGGATTGGGTACCATCGTTGAAATCGCAAACGCGATGCGGAATGATAAACACAATCCCGCTGAAATAATGCTGTCTTGAGTTTCTGTTGCTTCTATACGCTAAGAGCCTGTTATTAACTTTTCCATATCAAATCAGTGACTCGGCTAAGCATCAGAACGGCGAAGGCCAAATAATGTAGTCCAGCCAGCGTTTGTGGCAACCGCTCGT
>Ga0070741_10008409_pt1 | contig 20720 bp, 19 predicted proteins | sample Coa_R1_4_FD_66440 | JGI IMG/M metagenome (GOLD analysis project Ga0070741, IMG submission 66440) | Surface soil microbial communities from Centralia Pennsylvania, which are recovering from an underground coalmine fire - Coalmine... | ecosystem: Environmental > Terrestrial > Soil > Unclassified ...
CGATCTCGTCGCTCGCCGGCGCGATCAACTTCATCGCGACGATCGTCAACATGCGCGCGCCGGGGATGTCGTGGATGCGGATGCCGCTCTTCGTCTGGGCGATTCTGACGTACGCGATCCTGCTCGTGCTCGTCCTGCCCGCGCTTTCGGCGGGGCTGACGCTGCTGCTGCTCGACCGCCAGGTCGGCACCCATTTCTTCATCCCTGACGCGGGCGGAAGCGCGCTGCTCTGGCAGCACGTCTTCTGGTTCTTCGGCCACCCCGAGGTCTACATCATGATCCTGCCCGCGATGGGAATCGTCTCGGAGGTCATCCCCGTGTTCTCGCGGAAGCCGATCTTCGGCTACAAGGCTGTCGCGATCTCCACGCTGGTAATTGCCTTCTACTCGATGCTCGTCTGGGCACACCACATGTTCGCCGTCGGCCTGCCGTGGGGCCTGCAGGTCTTCTTCATGCTCTCGTCGATGCTGATCGCGGTGCCGACCGGCGTGAAGATCCTCAACTGGCTCGCGACGCTGTGGCGCGGGAACCTGAGCTTCGACACGCCGATGCTGTTCGCGCTCGGCTTCATCGCCGTCTTCACGATGGGCGGGCTATCCGGCATCTTCCTCGCGGCCTTCCCGGTCGACTGGTATGTGCACGACACGTACTACGTCGTTGCGCACCTGCACTACGTCCTCTTCGGCGGGTCGATCTTCGGGATCTTCGCCGGCCTGCACTACTGGTGGCCGAAGATGTTCGGGCGCATGCTCGACGAACGGCTCGGGAAGTGGACGTTCTGGCTGATCTTCGTGGGCTTCAACGTGACCTTCTTCCCGCAGCACATGCTCGGGCTCTTGGGGATGCCGAGGCGCGTCTACACCTACGACCACGGCGGCTTATGGGAGGCGTACAACCTCACCTCCACGATCGGCTCCGGGATCATGAGCCTTGGCATCCTGGTCTTCGTGGTCAACGTGATCAGGACGACGCGGGTCGGCGCGCGGGCCGGGAACGACCCGTGGCTCGCGGACACGCTCGAGTGGTTCACCTCGTCGCCGCCGCCGCCGGAGAACTTCGACCGGCCTGTGCCGTACGTGACGAGCGCGCGGCCGCTGCGCGACCTGCGGCTGCGGCTGAAGGAACGCGACGCCCTTGCGTAGCTCGCCGAGCCCGTGGCTGCGTCTGTGCGCTCTCGCCGGCTCGGCGGCGACGCTGCTGGCCGTCGTCTCGGGGGCAGCTTCTCTCGGGGCGGCGCACGACCTGCTCTCGGCGCTCGCGCTGCCGCCGCTCGTCGCGGTCGTCGTCTCCTCGTGGCTCGAGCACCGGCGGCTGGTCGCGCCGGCGCTCGCGTCGATCGTCCTCTTCGGGGTCGCGGCGTTGCTGACGGCGCCGGGCTGGCACCTGGCCGCGGCGGCCGTCGCCTTCGCGTCGACCCTCGTGCTGACGGCGCTCGTCCACGCAGAGCAGGGACAGACCCCGGGTCTGTCCCTTGCCGTCGCGCGCGACTACGTGACGCTGACGAAGCCGCGGATCATGACGCTGTTGCTGCTGACGGGCGTCTGCGGGATGTTCGTCGGCGCGCGCGGCGTGCCACCGATCGGCGACCTTGCCGCGATGACCGTGGGCCTCGCGCTCGCGTGCGGCGGCGCGAGCGCGCTCAACCACGTGCTCGACCGCGACATCGACTCGCTGATGGGCGCGCGGACGCGTGCGCGGCCGGTCACCTCCGGACGCGTGCCGCCGTCGTATGCGCTGGAGTTCGGCCTCGCGCTGTCGGCGTTCTCGTTCGTGCTCCTCGCGGGCGTCGTCAACCTGCTCACCGCCGCGCTCGCGCTCGTCGGAAACCTCTTCTACGTGCTCGTCTACACGCGCTGGCTGAAGCGCTCGACGCCGCAGAACATCGTCATCGGGGGCGCCGCCGGCGCCGTTCCACCTCTCGTCGGCTGGGCCGCGGCAACCGGGAACGTGGCCGTTCCCGCGCTGCTCCTGTTCGCGATCGTCTTCTTCTGGACGCCGCCGCACTTCTGGGCGCTGGCGCTGCTGATCAAGCGCGACTACGCGGCCGCCGGGATCCCGATGCTGCCGGTCGTCCGCGGCGACCGCGCCACGGTCCGGCAGATCGTCATCTACTCGTTGGCGCTCGTCGCAATCACGGTCGTCCCGTTCGTCTGGGGCACCCTCGGGCTCGCCTACCTGATCGCCGCCCTGTCGCTCGGCGGCGGACTCGTCTGGATCGCGATCGGCCTCGCGCGGCAGACGACGCCTCGGCGTGCGGCGATCCTCTTCCACTCCTCGCTCCTCTACCTCGCGCTCCTCTTCGTCGCGGCGGCGCTGGACGCAGCGGTCTGATGCTCGACCCCGAGACCGAGCGCCGGAACCTCTTGTGGGGCTGGGGCCTGTTCGTCTTCGCGCTCCTGCTCGCCGCCGGGACGGTGGCGATCGCCTTCATCTACCTCGCCGTCGACTGACCCTGCGGGGCCAACGCCCTGTGGACAAGAAAGCGCACTCTTGGCACAACCCCGGTCTCAGAGACTGGGTGTGAAACGTCACGAAGAAGGACACGGCATCTTTCTCGCGCGGCCGGATGAGGTGGCCGGCGGTATCCCGCTCGGCGTCAAAGACCTGTTCGACACCGCCGGGCTGACCACGACGTACGGCTCGGCGATCTTCGCCGAGCACGTGCCGTCGAAGACGGCCGAGGCGGTCGCCCGGCTCGAGACGGCCGGCTACGCGAACGTCGGGAAGACGAACCTGCACGAGTTCGCCTACGGAACGACGTCGGAGAACCCGCATTTCGGCAACGTCCCGAACCCGATCGCACCGGGACGGATCGCCGGCGGCTCCAGCGGCGGCTCGGCTGCGGCGCTCGCGGCAGGGCTCGCCGACGCCGCACTCGGCTCCGACACCGGAGGCTCGATCCGGATCCCAGCCGCCTGCTGCGGCGTCGTCGGCTTCAAGCCGACGTGGGGGCCGGTCTCGCTCGAGGGCTGCTTCCCGCTCGCCCCGAGCCTCGACCACGCGGGGCCGATGGCGCGGTCGGTCGGCGAGTGCGCGGCGATGATGCGCGCGCTCGTCCCCGAGCTCGAGCCGCGGCGGCTCGACACGCTCGAGGAGGTCGCCGCCGGCGTCCTGTGGACCGAGCACGCCGACCCGCTCGTCCGGGCCCGCGTCGAGGAAGCCGCGGAGCTCTTCCCGCGCCGCCGGTCCGTCGAGCTGCAGCTTCCGGAGGACACCCGCGCCGTGTTCATGCGCGAGGTCGCGGACGTCCACCGCGAGCTCTACGCCGAGCACGCCGAGCTGTACGGAGACAACGTCGCGTCGAAGATCGAGCTCTGCCTCCAGGTGACGGACGCCGAGTACCAGTCTGCGGTGCGCGCCCGCGAGCGATACCGGGAGACGTTCGCGGAGGCGCTTGACGGGCTCGACCTGCTCGTCGCCCCGACCCTCCCCTTCGTCGCGCCGCCCTCCGGCCAGGACGAGCGGCAGCTCCGCGGCCGGCTCACGGAGCTGACGTGGCCGCTGAACGTCGTCGGTGCGCCTGCGCTCGCTCTGCCGTGCGGCACCGCCGAGGACGGTCTGCCCGCCTCGGTGCAGCTGATCGGGCGGCCGGGGGCGGATTCGCTGGTGCTGGCCGCCGGCGTCTTGCTGGAGGGCCTGCTCAAGCCGTAGCGCCGGTGTGCCGACAACGTGGAGGCACATGCTTCTGCGCATCTGCACCCTGGTCGCGCTCGCCGCGATCGCGTTCGTCCCGGCGGCGCAGACCGCCGCGGCGCCAGGCCGCGGCGCCCTCCCGACCGCTCGCACGGGCGCGCTTGCAGCGCCGACCGGACTGCGCCCGTTCCTGCTCCGGGCGGACGAGCCCTCCGCCACCTCGTTCTCGCGCACGCCCTCCTTCGCCTGGTCGCCGTACGACGGCGCGACCAGCTACGAGTTCCAGCTCGCGACGAGCAGGACGTTCGACGAGCGGACGATCGTCTGGTCGACCGCCGCGCGGGCGACGCCCCTCAAGGTGCCGGCGATCACCGTCCCAATCGCCCTTCCCTGGATGACCGGCGACCCCTACGCGCTGTACGTCCGTGTCCGCGCGAGCACCGCACGGGGGGCAACTCGCTGGAGCGCGCCGTTCGGGTTCAACATGGGCCCGGGCGCGGTCGCCGCGCACCTGACGCCCGACCTGCCGGGGCTGATGCGCTGGACACCGGTCGAGGGAGCAACCGGGTACGAGGTCTGGTTCACGTCGCCCGATGTCGCCCACAGCAAGGTGATCCGGACGACGACGAACGTCGCCGACGAGCGAGAGGTCTACGCCGTGCAGGCGCCGGACGAGACGGGGATCGTGCTCTGGCGCGTCCGGGCGGTCCGGCAGTTGTACGGCTCGGTGCCGAACGGGTTGCCGGTCGTCTCCTACGGCCCCTGGAGCGAGGTGTTCGTCTCGGTCGTCCCGCCGCGCGCGTCCGAGCCGCTGCGCCTGGTCGAGAGCGCGTCGGACACGATCGCCACCGGAGCTGCGCCCACCTCGCACAACCTGACCCCGGGCTTCGTCTTCACCGGCAGCGACTACGTCGCCGGCACGCCCGTCGACCACTACCGCGTCTACGTCGCCTCCGACCGGGAGTGCGTCAACGTCGTCTATACGGGCTCCGTGGTCGAAAGCCCCGCGTACGCGCCGCGGACGACCGGCCCGATCGTCCTCGACGACGCCGCCGCGACTGCGACGACGAGCACGACGACGACCACGACCACAGCGACCACGACCACGACGGCGACGACGACCACGACCACGCCCGGACTGCCGGACTTCCCGGCGGACGGCACCCAGTCGACGCTCAGCATCGACGGCCAGGCGGTGACGCCGAACGAGCAGGGAGCGTCCGGCTCGGCCGCGCCCACGGCGACGCAGACGACGACCACTCAGGCCGACGCGCCCGACGCCGCGTCGCCGTTCACCGCGGCCGGCCCGTTCGTCGACCTCTGGGATCTCGGCCGCCCGAATGCCCGCTACTGGTGGACCGTCGTCCCGGTGATCAAGGACGCCAAGTCCGGCAATTACCAGGACGCGGCGCTGCCGCAGGACCTGTGCGCAGCGGGCCGCGTCGCCGAGCTCGCGAAGACGAGCAAGCCGGTGGTCACCTCCGCGACGAGCCCGTTCGTCTCCGGCATCTCCGCCCACGGCCGGCTGGTCGCAGCGGTCTCGCGAAAGCCGTCCCTCTACCGCGCGGCGCTGATCAGCTGGCTTCCGGCGCCAGGCGCAGTCGGCTACGAGGTGCAGTGGAGCAAGTCCGCGAGCCCGTGGAAGGCGACACTGCCGCCGGTCTTCACGGCCGCCACCTCGCTGCTCGCCGACACGCTGACGCCGGGCACCTGGTACTACCGCGTCCGCGGGATCGACCCGTACGTGCCGGGGCCCGTGAAGCAGATGAGCTGGTCGCCCGCGGTCGCGATCTCGATCACGAAGCCGCGCTTCGTGGTCGAGAACGGGGTCAGCATCCAGCGCGCGAAGAAGAAGCGCTAGCGCCGCGCGGGCGCGATCTGCGAGGCTGCCGCGGTGGATAGAGCGGACGTCGACCGCTGGCTCGAGGCCTACGTCGAGGCGTGGAAGACCTACGACCCCGAGCAGATCGCCGCGCTGTTCGCAGCCGACGTCGAGTATCGCTACCACCCGTACGACGAGCCGATCCGCGGGCGAGAGGCCGTGGTCGCAGCGTGGCTCGGCGAGTCGGAGGCCCCGAACGCGTCGACCCGGGACGAGCCCGGCACCTACGAAGCTTCGTACCGAACGGTGGCGGTCGACGGGGACGTCGCGGTCGCCGTCGGCACGTCGACCTACCTCGACTCGCCGGGCGGCTCGGTCGACCGCGTCTACGACAACTGCTACGTGATGCGCTTCGACGCCGACGGGCGCTGCCGCGAGTTCACCGAGTGGTACATGAAGCGCCCCTGAGGCGGCGGCTCACCGGCTGAGCAGCCGAGCATCGACGCGGCGGCGCCACAGCCGCGACCCTGCGAGCGAGAGAGCCAGCAGGACGAGCAGGGGCGCGCCGACGATCAGCACGTAGACGGCGACCTTCAGCTCGTCGAGCAGGATGGAGCCCGAGCGGTCGAGGGCCCGCTCGATCCGGCCGGGTCGGTCAGGAGCGGCCGCTGCCTGCCTCGCCGACCGCAGCGACAGCGACACCGTCGCGAAGCTCATCTCCCGCAGGAGCGCCGCCTGCTCCTTCTGGAGGACGACGAGGCGGCGGCGCTGCGCGACCAGCCGGTCCTCGAGCGCCCGGCGCTCGTCCGCCGTCAGCGCCGGGCTCTCGAGCCGCGCCTGCAGCTTGGCGATCACGTCGCGGATCGCCTGCATCTGCCGGAAGCGCCGGTCGACCGTCGGCTGGACGTCCTGGATCGACGTGTGCTGGTCGACGATGTCGCCGAGCGCGGAGAAGGCGACGATCGCCTCCTGGACGCGGCCGACCGGTACGCGCACGACGAGGTAGGCGCTGCCGCGCCCGGTGCCGGAGCCGTAGTCGACGCTGCGTACGTAGCCGCGGTAGGAGCGGGTCAGCCGCAGCGCGCGCTTGGTCGCCGCCGACAGGCTCGCCACCTTCAGGGTCAGCTCGGACTCGTACCGCTGCGCGCGGCCGGGCGTGGCCGGAATGCTGCCGGCCGCGCCGCTGCCGGTCGCCTTCTCCCGGGCAGTCGTCGCATCGCGCGCGAACGGCTGCGCAGCCGGCGCCGGCTCGGCGCGCTTGGTTCGGCCCGAGCCGGCTAGCCCCGCGACCAGCGCGCCCGCGATCGCGATCGCGACCGCCGCCGGAACGAGGACGAGCGCGGTCGGCCGCGCAGACCAGCGGCGGCGCGGCGGCGCGGGCGGCACGGCGGTCGCGAGCGCGAGGACGCGGGCGCGCAGCTCCGGCGAGGCGACTATGCGCGCGGCGCGGATCTCGTCGACGAGCTCAGGCTGCGACATCGGCGCTCATCCTCTCCTCGAGCTTCTTCAGCGCCCTGCTCAGCCGGGTCGAGCAGGCGGTCGGGGAGATCCCGAGGACGCGCGCGGCGGCCTCCCCGTCGAGGTCGAGCAGGATCCGGAGCGCGATCACCTCGCGCTCGCCCGCCGAGAGCTCCGCAAGCGCTCGCTCGAGCGCCGGCGAGAGCCCGCCGAAGACGCCGTCCTCGTGCTCTCGCCGCTCCGGCGCGTAGGCGCGCTCGCGGCGCCGGCGGCGTTCCTCGGCGCGAAAGTGGTCGAGCGCGGTCGAGCGCGCGAGGTTGAGGAGCCACGTCCGCGCGCTGCCGCGCCGGGGATCGAAGCGGCGCCAGCTCCGGAGCGCCTTCTCGAACGTCTCGGCGGTCAGATCCTCCGCGGCGCCGCGGTCGCGCGTCAGGTAGACGAGGTAGCCGTGAACGTCGTCGAGATGACGCTCGACGACGGCTTCGAAGCTCGGCACCTCGGCGAGCACGCGCACGCCGGATATACGCCGCCGGCCGTGCACAGGTCACACGGAGCGGACGGCCGCCTCGTAGACGCGGTCGCGCCCGTAGAGCTCGAGCTGCTCCGAGAGCAGGTCGCTCCGCGACGACGCCGGTAGCCGCGGCGGCGTCACGGCGGAGCCGTCGACCTCGACGCGGCGGACCGACCGCGCCTCGGTGCGACGCAGCCTGACCTCGTGCCGCAGGCGCGAGCGCAGCCAGCCGGCGAGCAGGAACGCCTCCGCCCGCGGGCCCGTTACGTGTAGCGCCTTCATGCCGCCGATGCCCGGCCAGAGCTCCGCCAGCCCGGCACGCCAGCGCAGCGTCCGCGCCCAGGCGAGGTCGGAGACCGCCACGCGCCCGAACTCGGCCGCGAGCCGCGCGTACGCCTGCGGCAGCCCGCTCCACTCGCCCGAGTCGACGATCAGCCGGTCGGCGACGCCGACGAGCTCCTTGAACTCCGGCCGCCCGAACGGCGCTTTCCCGCGCCAGCGCAGGAACGCGGGCAGGTCCGGCAGCTGCAGCGGCACGACCACGCTCGCCGGCGTCTTCGCGGTCGAGCCGCGCAGCCACAGGCGGACGATCTCCGCGCAAATCACGCGGCCGCCCTCGACGAAGCACTCGTGCTCGACGGCGGCGTCGATCCGGTCGGCTCTCGCCTTCGGATCGGGATGGAGCAGAATCGTGCGCGACGGGTGACGCGGCCCGAGGCCCTCGAGCACGCGCTCCGCCGCGCGCGTCCACTCCGGCGGCACCCAGGCCATGTGCGTGAGGACGCTCGTCCGCTGCTCGGCCTGCTCCTCGTGCACCTGCAGCGCATCGAGGCACCGCTCGATCTCCACCACCGTGGTGTCCTTCAGCGTCTCCGCCACTCCCGTCCGTCCCTGCGGATCAGCTCGTCGGCGGCGGACGGCCCCCACGTCCCCGCCGCGTAGTTCGGGAAGCGCACCCGCTCGCGCTTCCACCCCGCGACGATCGAGTCGACCAGCGCCCACTGCTCGTCGACCTCGTCGGCGCGGGTGAACAGCGTCGCGTCGCCGAGCAGGCAGTCGAGGATCAGCCGCTCGTAGGCGTCGGGCAGCTCGGTGCGGAACGCGCCGCCGTAGAGGAAGTCCATCAGCACGTTCCTGATCGTCATACCCTGCCCCGGGACCTTGGCGCCGACCGTCAGCGACACGCCCTCGTCCGGCTGCACGTGGACGACGAGCACGTTCGGCTGCAGGTCGTCCGCTACCTCCTTCGCGAACGGCGGGTGCGGCGCGCGCTGGAACTGGATCGAGATCGTCGTCTCGCGCTTCGGCATCCGCTTCCCGACGCGGACGTAGAAGGGCGTCCCGGCCCAGCGCCAGTTGTCGACGAGGAGCTTGGCCGCGACGAAGGTCTCGGTCGTGGACGTCCTCGCGACGCCGGGCTCGCGGCGGTAGCCGGGGACGCGGCGCCCCTCGACGGACCCCCGGCCGTACTGACCGCGCACGACGTAGTCCGGCCCCGCCGGGTGCATCGCGTGCAGCACCTTCACCTTCTCGTCGCGCACCGAGTCGGCGCTGAAGTCCGGAGGCGGCTCCATCGCCGTCAGCGCGACGAGCTGCAGCAGGTGGTTCTGGAACACGTCGCGGATCGCGCCCGCGCTCTCGTAGAACGCTGCCCGCCCCTCGATCCCGATCGACTCGGCGACCGTGATCTCGACGTGGTCGACGAACTGCCGGTTCCAGATCGGCTCGAAGATCCCGTTCGCGAAGCGGAGCGCGAGCAGGTTCTGGACCGTCTCCTTGCCGAGGTAGTGGTCGATCCGGTAGATCTCGCGCTCCTCGAAGTGCGCGAGGAGCTCGTCGTTCAGCGCGCGGGCGGAAGCGCGATCGTGACCGAACGGCTTCTCGACGATCAGGCGCGTCCAGCCGCTCCACTCCGCGCGGCGCTGCCCGAGCATGGCGACGAGCGGCGAGAACGCGGTCGGCGGGACGGCGAGGTAGAAGACCCGGTTGCCGCCGGTGCCGCGCTGCTCGTCGAGCTTCGCGAGCAGCTCGAACAGCCGCCCTTCCTCAGCCCCCCCGACGTCGCTCGGGACGTAGCGCATTCCGGCTGCGAGCCGCTTCCAGACGCGCCCGTCGAGCTTGTCGCGGCCGAACTGCTCGACCGAATCCTTCATCTGCGCGCGGAACTCCTCGTCGGTCAGCTCCGTGCGCGAGACGCCGACGAGCGCGAACCGCTCCGGGAGCATGTTGCGCACGGCGAGCTCGTAGATGGCCGGGAAGAGCTTGCGGCGGGTCAGGTCGCCGGTCGCGCCGAAGATGACGAGCGCGCACGGGTCGGGTCTACGCGGAAGCCGCAGCCCCTCGCGCAAGGGGTTGCGGTCGGTCATTTATCGTCGATCGACTTGACCGCGTGCCCGCCGAACTGGTTGCGGAGCGCGGCGTTCACCTTCGCCGCGAACGACTCGTCCTGCCGCGAGGCGAAGCGGGCGAAGAGCGCGAGCGTGATCGCGGGCGCGGGGACGCTCTCGTCGATCGCGTTGAAGACCGTCCAGCGGCCCTCGCCCGAGTCCTCGACGTAGCCGCGGATCTGCTCTAGCCCGGGATCCTGCTCCAGAGCGAGCACGAGCAGGTCGAGCAGCCAGCTGCGGACGACGGAGCCGTGCTGCCAGAGCGCTGCGACCTGCTTCAGGTCGAGCGGAAACTCCGAGGCCTGGAGGATCTCGAAGCCCTCGGCGAGGGACTGCATCATCCCGTACTCGATCCCGTTGTGGACCATCTTCACGAAGTGGCCGGCGCCGGACGGGCCGACGTGCGCGTAGCCGCCGGGCTCGGTCAGGTCCCTGACGAAGTCCTCGATCTGGGCGAAGGCTGCGGCGTCGCCGCCGACCATCACGCAGTAGCCCTCCTTGAGGCCCCAGATCCCGCCGGAGACGCCGGCGTCGAGGAACGCGACGCTCTTCGCCTTCGCCGCCGCCGCCCGCCGCTGCGAGTCGCGGAAGTTCGAGTTGCCGCCGTCGACGATCACGTCGCCGTCCTCGAGCAGGCCGAGCAGGGTCTGGAACGCGTGCTCGGTCGGATCGCCGGCGGGGATCATCAGCCAGACGACGCGCGGCTGCGGCAGCTTGCTCGCCAGCTCGACGAGGGAGCCCGCGGTGCGATCCGGGTTGGTGCGCGCGTAGGTCTCGACGGTGTGGCCGTGCTCGCGCAGGCGCTCCGTCATGTTCGCCCCCATCCGGCCCAGCCCCACCATGCCGAGATTCACCCTGCGACCTCCTCGAGTCGGACCCGCGCGACCGGGCGGCCGCGCTCCTTCAGCGCCTCGTAGTCTCCCGCAGCCTGCGCCTGGATGAGCCGGCCGAACCCGAACTCTCTGCCCGGGATCGGCAGCTCCGGGCCGACATCATCGACGATCTGCAGGAAGCAGCCGATCGGGGCGCCGCCCTTGTGGAGCTGTCCCGTCGAGTGCAGGTACCGGGGGCCCAAGCCGGACGTGACCACGCAGGACGTCTGTGACCGGATCTCCACAACGAGCGACTCGACCCGCTCCGCCTCCGCCGGGTCGACGAACGCCTGCACAGCGACGTAATCGCCCTCGCGCGCCTGCGCGAGCAGCTCATCGACGCTGCCTTCGGGGGTCAGACCCTTTACATCTTCTTTGTGGCCGGAAAGGAGCTGTCCCGTTCGGTCCTTCGCCTCCTGCACGTTCGGCTGCGTGAAGGGGTTGATCCCGAGGATCGCGCCGGCGACGGCGGTCGCGAACTCACAGCGGAAGAACTCGCCGCCGAGGTCGTACGGATCGTCGAGCTCGACGTCGTGCGCCTGGCGGTCGGGGCCCTCCGGCCGCTCGCCCGGCGCCGGCACGAGACCCTTCCCCTGCTTCCCCGTCGACTCGGCGAGCAGCTGCTCGAGCCAGAGGCCGAAGCCGTTCGCGTCCGGGAAGACGATCTTGTCGCGACCGGCCTCCCACCCGCGGCCGAGGGCGAGCCCGAGCTCCAGGCCGGGGTTGTCGTCCCCGCCCCGGCAGGCGTTCAGCATCCCCTCGGCCTCGCGGAGCAGCCGGTCGAGGTCGACCGACATCAGCGCCGCCGGGAGCAGCCCGAACATCGAGAGCGCGGAGTACCGGCCGCCGATCGTCGGCTCGCCCGCGAACACGCGCGAGCCGCGCGACCGCGCGAGCTGCTCGAGCTCCGATCCCGGATCGGTGATCGCGACGAAGCGGTTGGGGCGTTTGCTGCGCTCCCAGAAGAAGTCGAAGTGCGAGCGCGTCTCGAGCGTCGACCCCGACTTGGACGAGACGACGAACAGCGTTCGCTCGAGGTCGAGCGATTCCGCCAGCCGGCTGATCGCCTTCGGGTGGGTCGTGTCGAGGACGTGGAACCGCGACGCGGAGAACCAGCGCCGCAGCACCTCCGGCGCGAGCGAGGAGCCGCCCATCCCGAGCAGCACGACCGTCTCGACCTCGCCGGCGATGCTATGCGCGAAGTCACCGATCTCGCCGGCGCGCTCCCGCATCCGCAGCGGCTCGTCGAGCCAGCCGAGCCACTGCGCCTCGTCCTCGCCGGTCCAGACGGTCGGGTCCCGCTCCCAGATCCGCTCGACGAGTTCCTCTGCGTCCCGGAAGCTCAAGCGCGCACGAGCTCGCCGCGCTTGGCGCGGATCCCGTCCAGCAGCTCGTCGAACGAGTCGGAGAACTTCTCCACGCCCTCGCGCTCGAGCGTGTCGGTGACGTCGTCGACCGACACGCCGGCGGCCTCGACCGCCTCGAACACGCGCTGCGCCTCGTCGATCCCCTGGTCGAGCGTGAGCGCGACCTCGCCGTGGTCCTGGAACGCCTCGATCGTCTCCTCCGGCATCGTGTTGATCGTGTCCGGCCCGATCAGCTCTTCGACGTAGAGCACGTCGCGGTACGCAGGGTTCTTCGTCGAGGTCGACGCCCAGAGGCACCACTGCTTCGACGCGCCCTTCGCCTCGAGCGCGGCCCAGCGCTCGCCGGAGAAGACCTCCTGCCAGTTCTGGTAGGCGAGCTTCGCGTTCGCCACGGCGAGCTTCCCCTGCAGCTCCGGATGATCCTCGAGCCGCTTGTCGGCTTCGGTGTCGACGCGCGAGACGAAGAAGCTCGCCACCGACGACACCGGCCGCGGGTCACCGCCGTCGGCGACGAGCCGCTCGATCCCGCGGACGTACGCCTCCATCACCTCGCGGTGGCGCTGCAGCGAGAAGATCAGCGTGACGTTGATCGACTTGCCGATCGCGATCATCTCCTCGATCGGGCCGAGCCCCTCCGCCGTCGCCGGGATCTTCACGTACAGGTTGGGCTTGTCGACCAGCGCGTGCAGCCGCTTCGCCTCCGCCAGCGTCCCCTCGGAGTCGTACGCAAGCGTCGGGTCGACCTCCATCGACACGTACCCGCGGAGCCCCGCGCCGCCATCCCAGACGCCGCGCATCAGGTCGCAGGCCTCGCCGACGTCGCGCCCCGCGAGGGCGATGAAGATCTCCTTCGGGTCGTCCTCGTGCTCGACGAGGTCGCGCAGCTGGTCGTCGTACGCGTCTCCCTGCGAGATCGCCTTCTGGAAGATCGTCGGGTTCGAGGTCACGCCGGTGACGGCGTCCTCCTCCATCATCCGCGCGAGCTCCCCCTTCTGGACGAGGTTGCGCGAGAGGAAGTCGATCCAGACGCTCTGGCCGAGGGCCGAGAGCCGGTGCAGGTTGGAGTCAGGCATGGGCTGTCCTTTCTAGGTCCTCGATCTGCTCGAGCCGCTTCACGTACCGCTCCCCTCCCTCGAACCGCGCTTGCAGGAACGCGCGGACGAGGTCGGCTGCGAGCTCGGGGCCGACCACCTCCGACCCGAGGCAGAGGACGTTCATGTCGTCGTGCTCGACCCCCTGGTGGGCCGAATACACGTCGTGGCAGATCGCGGCACGGATACCCGCAAGCTTGCAGGCCGCGACCGAGGCGCCGACGCCGGAACCGCAGATCAGCACTCCACGCTCGGCTCGACCGGCGAGCACCGCCTCGCCGATCTCGCGCGCCTTCAGCGGGTAGTCGACGCGAACCGCGTCGCTGTCGGTGCCGAGGTCGACGACCTCGTGGCCGAGCGCTCTGAGCTCCTGGAGCACGCGTTCGCGGAGCTTGACACCCCGATGGTCGAACGCGACCGCGACCTCCATGTGCGAGTTACGTTACCGAGATGGACGACGTGCAGCTCTGGCGCGAGCTGGGACAGCAGTTCCGCGTCGACTCCATCCGCTGTGCGGTCGCCGCCGGCTCCGGACACCCGACCTCGGGCATGTCGGCGGCCGACCTGATGGCGGTGCTCCTCGCCAGGCATCTCCGCTACGACTTCGACGAGCCGGACGCGGCGACGAACGACCGGCTCGTCTTCTCCAAGGGCCACGCGTCGACGCTCCTCTACGCGATGTTCCGCGCCGCCGGCGCGATCGACGACGAGGAGCTGCTCACCTACCGGCAGTACGGGTCGATGCTCGAGGGCCACCCGACGCCGCTGATCCCGTGGGTCGACGTAGCGACCGGCTCGCTCGGGCAGGGCCTGCCGATCGGCGTCGGAATGGCGATCGCCGGAAAGTTCCTCGATCGCCTGCCCTACCGCGTGTGGGTGCTGTGCGGCGACAGCGAGACGGCCGAGGGCTCGATCTCGGAGGCGTTCCAGCACGCCTCGCACTACGGCCTCGACAACCTGACCGCGATCCTCGACGTCAACCGGCTCGGCCAGCGCGGGCCGACCATGGACGAGTGGCACGTCGACCGGTACCGCGCCCGGGCGGAGGCGTTCGGCTGGAACGCGATCGAGATCGACGGCCACGACGTCGAGGAGATCGAGGCCGCCTACACCGCCGCCGCGGCGACGACGGACCGGCCGACGGTCGTCGTCGCGCGGACGATCAAGGGCAAGGGCGTGAAGGCGGTCGAGAACAAGGAAGGCTGGCACGGAAAGGCGATCACGGGCGACGAGGCCGACGCGGCGATCGAGGAGCTCGGCGGCCTGCGCAACGTCGTCGTCGAGGTCGCGAAGCCGGAGCCCGGCGAGCCGCACCGGTTCGAGACCGGCGCGCTCGAGCTGCCGCGGTACGAGGTCGGCGACGAGGTCGCGACCCGAAAGGCGTACGGAGAGGCGCTCGCGGCGCTCGGCTCGGCGCGCGGCGACGTCGTCGCCGTCGACGGCGAGGTCTCGAACTCGACGTTCGCCGAGATCTTCCGGCAGGCCCACCCCGACCGCTACTTCGAGATGTACATCGCCGAGCAGCAGATGGTCGCCGCGGCCGTCGGGTTGCAGGCGCGGGGCTGGCGCGTGTACGCGTCGTCTTTCGCCGCCTTCCTCTCGCGCGCCTACGACTTCATTCGGATGGGCGCGATCTCCCGCGCGACGATGTCTCTCTCCGGCTCGCACGCAGGCGTCTCGATCGGCGAGGACGGCCCGTCCCAGATGGCGCTCGAGGATCTCGCGATGATGCGCGCCGTCCACGGCTCGACCGTGCTGCACCCCTGCGACGGAAACCAGACGGCGAAGCTCGTCGCGGCCATGGCCGATCTCGACGGGATCTCCTACATCCGCACGCTGCGCCCGAGCACGCCCGTGCTCTACGAGCCGGACGAGGAGTTTCCGATCGGCGGCAGCCGCGTGCTCCGCGACGGCGACGAGGTCACGCTCGTCGGCTGCGGGATCACCGTGCACGAGGCGCTGAAGGCGGCAGAGGAGCTCGACGGCGCCCGCGTGATCGACTGCTATTCGATCAAGCCGATCGACGGCGCGACGCTGGCGGCAGCCGCGCGCGAGACCGGCAGGCTCGTCGTGGTCGAGGACCACTGGCCGGAGGGCGGCCTCGGTGAGGCGGTGCTGGCTGCGCTCGCCGAGGAGGGCGTCACGTGCGAGCTCCGGCACCTCGCGGTCCGCGAGATGCCGCGTTCGGGCAAGCCCGACGAGCTGCTCGCGGCCTACGGCATCGACGCAGCCTCGATCGCGGCCGCTGCGAGGAGGCTGGTTCCGGCCTAACCTGACGGCGGCGATGGCCGTCGTGATCGCAACCAACCTGCGCAAGGAGCTCTCCGCCGGGCTGCTCTTCGATGGCGTCTCGTTCAAGGTCGAGCGGCGCGAGCGGCTCGCGCTCTCAGGGCCGAACGGCGCGGGCAAGACGACGCTGCTGCGGATCCTCGCCGGCGAGTCCCGGCCCGACGGCGGGCAGCTCGTCTTCGACAAGGGGACGCGCGTGGCGCTGCACGACCAGCGGCCGCCGGTGGAGCGCTCCGTGTCACTGCGGGCGTACGCGCTCGCGGGAGCGCGCGACCTCGTCGAGCTCGAGGAGGAGCTGAGGCGGCTGGAGGAAGCCATGGCCGGCGGCGACCACGCCGAGGATACGCTCCGCCGCTACGCCGAGGCGCAGGCACGGCTGGAGCACGCCGGCGGCTACGCCTGGCGCGAGCGCTCGCTCGCCGCCCTCCGCGGCCTCGGGTTCGGCGAGGACGAGCTCGACCGTCGCCTGGAGACGTTCTCCGGTGGCGAGCTGACGCGGGCGTCGCTCGCGCGGGCGCTGGCCGGCGACCCGGATCTGCTGCTCTTGGACGAACCGACGAACCACCTCGACGTCGAGCGGCTCGAGTGGCTCGAGCGAACGCTGGTCGGCCTCGACGCCGCCGTGATCCTCGTCGCCCACGACCGCTGGTTCCTCGAGGCGACGACGACCGCCGTGCTCGAGCTCGAGGCAGGGCGCTCCACGTACTTCCCTGGGCAGTGGCACGTCTGGCGGCGGGAGAAGGCGGCGCGGATGCTCGACGCGACGAAGTCGATCGAGCGGTACGACGCCGACATCGCGCGGCTGCAGCGGTTCGTCGATCGCTTCCGGTACAAGAAGACGAAGGCGAAGCAGGCGCAGGCGAAGCTCACGCACATCGGCCGGCTGAAGGAGGAGCGAGCCCGGTCGGCGGAGCAGGTAGCGCTCCTGTCGCGGCGATCGAAGCGGCTCGGCTTCGAGTTCCTGCAGCCGCCGCGGAGCGGTCGCGTGGTCGTCGAGGTCGAGGGCCTTTCCGTCGCGGCGGGCGACAAGGAGCTCCTGGCGGGCGTGTCGTTCGCGGTCGAGCGCGGCGAGCACGTCGCCCTCGTGGGGCCGAACGGAAGCGGAAAGACGACGCTGCTCGAGACGCTGCTGGGGCGCCGCGACGCGGCCGCCGGCGTCGCACGGCTCGGGCACGGGGTCGTCCCGGCCTACTTCTCCCAGCACGAGGCGGAGCTCGACGAGCGCGGGTCGGTCCTCGAGTGCGTCCAGTCGATGACGGGGCTGCGGCGGCCGGAGGCGCAGAACCTGCTCGGCCGCTTCCTGTTCTCGGGCTGGGAGGCTCACGACAAGCCGGTCGCCGTCCTCTCCGGCGGCGAGCGACGGCGGCTCGCGCTCGCAGTCGTCGTCGCCTCCGGAGCGAACTTCCTCGTCCTCGACGAGCCGACGAACCACCTCGACCTCGAGAGCCGGGAGGCGCTCGAAGCCGCGCTCGAGGCCTTCCCGGCGACGGTGCTCCTCGTCTCCCACGACCGCGCGCTGCTCGACGCCGTCGCCGAGCGGACGCTCGCGATCGAGGACGGGCAGGTGCGGAGCTACGACGGCGGCTGGGCCGACTACGTGCGCGTCAGCGAGCTGTGGACAAGAAGTCGCACTATCGGCGCTACCCCGGTCTCAGAGACTGGGTTGAAGACGTCACGAGGAAAGCCACGGCCGAAAACGACTATGCCGAAGCGGCCGAGCGCCCTGGAACGGGTCGAGGCAGAGATCGCCGCCGCGGAGGAAGCGGTCGCCGAGCTGGAGCAGAAGCTCGCGGACGACTGGGGCAACGCCGAGCTCCTCGCCGCGCACGCCGCGGCGCGCGCGAAGCTGCAAGAGCTGCTCGGACGGTGGGAGGCGCTGTTCGAGCAGGCGCAGGTCTGAGTTACGCTCGGCGGCGATGAGCGAGACCCGCGACTTCCTCCGCACGATCGGCCTTCCGCCCGGCGACCTGAACGAGCTGCCCGACTCGCCCAAGCGCTTCCCGGACGGCGCGCAGTACCGGATCGAGATCCCCAGCACGGAGGGGCCGAGCTGCCTCGAGGCGGTGCTCGAGGAGGCGGCGCGGCTCGAGGTGACGGTCCACCGCGTGTCGCAGGGCAGCGGCGTCTTCCTGCTCACCGACGACGAGCTGGACGAGACGGCGCGGCTCGCCGCCGAGGCGCGGCTCGAGGTGAGCCTGTTCGCGCGGCCGAATGCCGCCTGGGACACCTCCGCCGCAGCGCGTGCTCCCGCCGGAGGGGTCTTCGCACCGGTATCACGCGGGCAGGAGCAGGTCGTCGCCTGCCTCGACGACGCGCGCCGTGCCGCCGACCACGGCTTCCGCAGCGTCCTGATCGCCGACCTCGGCGTGCTCGCCGCATTCGCGGAGGCGCGACGCGCCGGCCTCGTGCCCGCGGACATGCAGGCGAAGGTGTCGGTGATGCTGCCGGCGGCGAACCCCGCTGCCGCACGCGTCCTCGCCGACCTCGGCGCCGACACGATCAACCTCCCGACCGACCTGACGCTCGCGCAGATCGCGGCGATCCGCGCCGCCGTCGACGTGCCGCTCGACGTGTACGTGGAGGCGCCGGACAACGTCGGCGGCTTCGTCCGCCACCACGAGATCCCGGAGCTGATCCGCGTCGCCGCGCCGGTCTACGTCAAGTTCGGCCTTCGCAACGCACCGGACGTCTATCCGTCGGGTACGCACCTGGACGCGACGACGATCGCGCTGTCACGCGAGCGCGTCCGCCGTGCGCGGCTCGGGATGGAGCTGCTCGCCCGCTCGGGCTACGAGCCGACGACGTCAGAGCTCGGCGCCGAGGGCATCGCCGTCCCGCTGCCCGTTCCGGCGGCGGCGTGATCGTCCGCCTCCTGCTCTGGAACCTCGCGGACTCGAAGACGACGCTCGAGGAGCTCCGCCCGCGCCTCGCCGCGTCGCCGAACCGAACCTGGATCTCGGATGCGACGACGGAGCGCTTCGGCGCGATCGAGACCTGGGAGGGCGAGCCAGGCGAGTTCCCGCGGGAGATCCTCGACCTGATCGGCAAGGATCCGCAGATCGCAGAGGAGTTCGAGGTCGAAGCATGACCGACCTGGACGGCGCCACGCACCGCCGGCTCGCCGTCGAGCTGTTCAATCGCAGCTGGCGGCTGCTCGAGCTGGAGCGCCGCACGCCGGAGCAGGACGACGAGCTCGTCCACTGCGTCCACGCCTCGTGTCACCACTGGCGCGCCGCCGGCACCGCGGCGCACCGTGCCCGCGGCGAAGGCCAGTGCGCCCGGGTGTACTCGGCGCTCGGCCGCGCCGAGCCGGCTCTCCATCACGCGAAACGCTGTCTCGACCTCGTCCGCGCCGGCGGCGAGGGGTTCGAGGACTGGGATCTTGCCTCCGCGCTCGAGGTGATGGCTCGTGCGGAGCTTCTCGCCGGGGAGCGCGCAGAGGCGGAAGAGCACCTCGAGCTCGCCCGCAAGGAGCTCGCGACGGTCGCGGATCCGGAAGACCGTGCAGTAATCGAGCGTCAGCTCGCGGAGCTCGCCTAACCGGGCTCGAAGGTCGCGATCAGCGCCTCCGCGACGACCTTCAGCGGCCGGCTGGCGAGCTGCGAGGCCCGCCGGAGCCGCTCGAACGCCTCCTGCTCCGTCAGACCCTCCTTCTCCATCAGCAGCCCCTTCGCCCGCTCGATCGACTTGCGCGCCGCCAGCGCCTCGGCGAGCGACTCCGCCTCCTCGCGCAGCGCCGCCAGCTCGTCGTGCCGGGCGCGCGCCGTCTTGATCGCGGGCAGCAGATCGCCCTCGCGGAACGGCTTGACCAGGTAGCCGAACACGCCCGCCTCGACGGCGCGCGCGACGAGCTCCTCCTGGCCATACGCGGTCAGCATCACGATCGGGATCGGCCGCGCGTCGAGGATCCGTCGCGCCGCCTCGATCCCGTCGAGGCGCGGCATCTTCACGTCGAGCACCGCGAGATCCGGCTGCTCCGACTGCGCGAGCTCGACCGCCTCGATCCCGTCCTTCGCCTCTGCGCAGACCTCGAACCCGGCCGCCTCGAGCAGGGCGCGCAGGTCGAGGCGGATGATCGTCTCGTCCTCTGCGATCAGGATCCTCATGCGGGGAACGCGACCTCCGCGCGCAGCCCGCCGTCGTCGGCCAGCGACAGCGTCCCGCCGAGCTCGTCGCGGACGAGCGCCTCGACGATCGACAGGCCCGTTCCCGCCGGTGCGCCGATGATCCCGTTCCCATCGTCGGCGATCGCGAGCAGGACCTCCCCGTCTCGCTGCGCAAGCTCGATCCGCACCGAGTCGCCGCCGTGCTCGAGCGCGTTCTGGAGCAGCTCGCTGAAGACGAGCGCGAGCGCGGTCGCACGGGCGCCCTCGAGCGTCACGCTCGCGAGCGCAGCCGAGACGTCCTTGCCGCCGCCGAGGCCCTGGACGAGCATCGCCCGCAGCCGCTCGAGCAGCTCCCCGAGGTCGACGCTCTCGTCGCGCCGTTCCGTCAGCACCTCGTGGACGGCGGCGATCGCGAGGATCCGGTTGACCGAGTCGTCGAGCGCCCGGCGCGGGTCGACGGCGTCGCCGCGGGCCTGCAGGCGCAACAGCGAGGCGACCGTCTGCAGGTTGTTCTTCACCCGATGGTGGATCTCTTGCGCGAGCACGCCGCGCATCACCGCGCGACCGTGCTCCAGCGCGACCGCGGCGTGGTGGGCAATCGAGGCGAGCAGCGCACGCTCGTCGTCGCTGAACGGCGTGTCGCGGTCGGCGACGAGTTCACCGATCTGGCGGCGCTTCCAGCGCAGCGGCGTTCGCACCGCGTGCTTCCCGGCGCGTCCTTCAGGCCACGCGATCTTGCCGTCCTCGAGGACGAGCGCCGCCCCAGTCGCCGAGACCGCGTCCATCGTCGTCTTCACGATCGCCTCCAGCGACTCCTCGAGGTACAGCGACTCGGACACGGCCTCCGAGATCCGCGCCAGGGCCTCGAGCTCGTCGACGCGCCGCTGCGCCTGCGCGTAGAGCTTCGCGTGCTCGATCGACTGCGCGACCTGGGCCGCGATCGCGAGCAGCAGGTCGATCTCGGCCGGCGCGAACTCGCGCGGCTCGCGGGTGCGCACGTTCAGCGCGCCCTCAAGCTTGTCCCGCGCGAGGATCGGGACCGCGAGGATCGACTCGTACTCCTCCTCGCGCAGGTTCTTGAACCGCTTGAAACGCGGGTCGAGGTGCGCCTGCGACGGGATCATCACCGGCGCCCGCTCGGCCGCGGCCGTCCCGGTGATCCCCTCGCCCGGCCGCATCTTCGG
>Ga0070741_10008410_pt1 | contig 20716 bp, 18 predicted proteins | sample Coa_R1_4_FD_66440 | JGI IMG/M metagenome (GOLD analysis project Ga0070741, IMG submission 66440) | Surface soil microbial communities from Centralia Pennsylvania, which are recovering from an underground coalmine fire - Coalmine... | ecosystem: Environmental > Terrestrial > Soil > Unclassified ...
CTGGACACGGGGAGGTGATTGATGGCGCAGAGTCCCGCGACCGCGGCCGTTGCGCGGCCCGCGGCGACCATCGAGAAACGACGCCGCACCTGGGATGATTACGAGGGGACCGTCCTGGGCGTGGTGGCCGTAATTGTCTTCCTCCTGTTCTGGGAGGGTGTGGGCACGAAGTGGACCTATTTCGGCTGGCAGCTACCCTTCGCGTCCGCCCTGCCGCAGATCAATCCGATGTTCACCAGCGCCCCCTCGCGCATCCTAATCGCCGGCGATAAGCTCTTCTTCGACGGTGGCATTGGCGCGATGTTCGCGGCGCTCGGCGCGGGGAACCTTGCCGGCGCCTGGCAGGTCATTGCCAAGGGGAGTATCTGGAAGGACATCTGGGTCAGCTTCCAGGAGTTCGCCCTCGGCTACCTCCTGGCGGTCGCGTTCGGCATCCCGTTCGGCATGCTGACGGGCTGGTACCGGCGGCTGAACTACGTGTTCGAGCCGTTCGTGAACGCGCTGTATGCCACGCCGCGCGTGGCCCTGCTCCCCCTGTTCATCATCTGGTTCGGCATCGGCATCAACTCGAAGATCGCGGTGGTGTTCGCGGGAGCCATCTTCCCGATCATCATCAGCACCTTCTCCGGGATGCGCACGCTGGACGCCAACCTGTTGAAGTGCGCCCGCTCGTTCGGCGCGAACGACTGGCAGATCTTCCGCACCATCGCCATCCCCGCCTCGATCCCGTTCATCATCACCGGCCTGCGGCTAGCGGTCGGTCGTGCCTTGATCGGCGTCGTGGTCGGCGAGCTGTACGCGGCTACCGCCGGCGTGGGCTACCTGATCACCGTCGCCGGCGCGACCTTCCAGACCGACAAGGTGTTCGTCGGCGTGATGATCATCTGCTTCTCGGGCCTGGCGATGATGGAGCTGCTCAAGGGCCTCGAGCACCGCTTCGAGCCCTGGCGCCAGCGAGTCGGCTCCGGCTAGCCTCGCCGCCTCACCTTCCCCACCGCGACGAATCAGGAAGGAGCCCACCCCCGGCGGGGGTGGGCTCCTTCCATCTCGCGCCAGATCGCCGCCGCGATAGGCTTTCGCCCGACTTCCATGCAGCATCAGGAGACGGGCGCCGGCCGTCGATCCATCGGCGTGGCGCCGGAGGCGGGCGGCAGCTACGAGCTGCGAAGCCAGGCGACTCGCGAGTCGCCTCAGGGGCCGCTGCGCGAGCTGGCCACGTTCCGCTGCTGAGCCGCATCGCGGAGGTACGCGGTGGCGCGGTCGAGCTGCCCGTCGCGGCCCGCTTGCAGGTCCTCGAGTCGCAGCTCGACCTCTTCGTCCGGCTGCACGCCCACGCGGTTCAGCCGCGCGCCCTGGCCGGAGAGGATCTGCATCACGCTGAGCTGGAGCGCCGCGCCATCCGACAGGGGCAGCACCTGGCTGGCAGCAACACTACCCATCGTGCCGGTGCCGATCAGCCGACCCACCTGGTGCTCGCGGATGTTCACGGCAAAGATCTCGCCCATCGAGGCCGTGCCTTCGTCGATCAGCACCGCCAGCGGCACGGTGAGAATCGGCGAGCCGCTGCGCACGTTGCGAATCGCCTGGCGGCCGCGACGATCGACCTCCTGGTAGATCGGACCGCTGGGGACGAAGCGGCTCAGGAGGCGCGAGCCGACGTCGAGGCGCCCGCCGCTGTTCCCGCGCAGGTCGAACACGATCCCGCGCACCCCCTGCGCCTGCCGGGCGAGCACCGCGCGTTCTACTGAGTCGATCACCGATGGCTCCGGGAAGCCGCGCAGGCGGATGTAGCCGAGGTCGCCGATAATGCGGCTCTCCACGAAGGGCATCTGGATCTCGGAGCGCGTCAGCGTGATCTGCTCGCGCTGGCCGGTGCCGGCCCGCTGCACGGTGAGCGTCACCGGGGTCCCCTCCGGGCCCCGCACGAGCAGGACGGCCTGGTCGACCCGCAGGTCCTGGGTGGGCGCGTCGTCCACCTGGAGGATCTGGTCGCCCGGCCGCAGCCCACCGAGCTCGGCCGGACTTCCGGTAAAGACCTCCACGATGGTCAGCACCGGGCCGCGCAGGCGGGCTCCAATGCCGCCGTACTTGACATCACCGCGGGTCCAGGCCAGGTGCTCCTGGTACTGGCGCGGCGTGAGAAAATGCGTGTGGGTGTCGTCCGCGGCGTCGGACATCGCGCTGAGGGCAGCATAGGCGAGTGCGCGGGGCTCGATGGCTTCATATTTGTTCGCCAGCCCCTGGAAGCGCGCAGCGAACGCGGCCCAGGCAGCGGCGCGATCTCCGCCGAAGCTGAGCGGCGCCTCCGTTGGATTCAGGTCCGCGTCCCGCAGCGCGGTGAGCATCGCTTCGTCCCCCGCGCGGGCGAGCTCCAGCGGATCGAGGGGGTCGAAGAACCGATCGAGCAGCAGGTCCCATCCCTCTTGAATCGCCGCCAGCTCGGTGGCGATCGCGCTCGCACGGGCCGCGCCCGTCAACGGCGCGGCCGGCGTAGGGCTGGGCCCGGCCGTAGGCACCGCCGTCGGGGCGGTCGGCGGCGACGGTGTCTGGGCGGCCACCACCCCCGGCAGGGGCGCCACGAGGAGCGCCAGGAGTACCGCGAACAGGAGCGCGCGAGCTTTGTCAGGCATCGATGCACCGTCCTCGCACGAGTGGGGCCAACCGGTCGAGCGCACGCGTACCCGTGAGGAAGCAGGGAGTGCCGACGCTTGCCCTGGGCCCGGAAGTCTGCGAACATATTACGTTGGTTCGACAATGTACGCCAGGTTTCTTCCGGCTACCGCCGCGATGCTACAGCGATGCCCGTAGCGCTATCTCCGAGCGCCCGACCGCGGGGCACGTCGCCTGAGGAACGGCGGACAATTGCACACGCGCCCGCTCACCCCGGGAGGGAAATGTGAATCCGCGTACCGCGGGCCCCACGCCGGTACGAGCCGACGTAGCCGAGACAGGGTTGCCGCCGATGCTCGATGAGCGCGGGCCCGCGCTCGGAGCGCCGTCCCACGACGTTACAGTCGGGCTACAGCGCCGCCTTTCCACGCCGCCCGACCCGTACGCGGGCAGCCGATGATCGCTCACGAAGCGGACTCGCCGCCCGAGGCACCCCGCGTCCTGGTGACGGACCCCATCGCGCCGGATGGCGTGGCGTTTCTCCGCCAGCATGCCGCGGTCGACGTTCGCCCCGGACTGTCGCCGGAGGCGCTGCGGGCGATCCTAGCGGACTACGCCGCGCTCGTCGTCCGCAGCGAGACCAAGGTGACGCGGCCCATCGTCGAGGCAGGCGCGCGGCTGCAGGTGATCGGGCGCGCTGGGGTCGGCGTGGACAACATCGACCTCGACGCGGCGACCGAGCGCGGCGTCGTCGTGGTGAACGCGCCCGCAGGCAACACCATCGCCGTCGCCGAGCATACGATGGGGCTGCTCCTGGCGCTCGCCCGCTGGATCCCACAGGCGAATGACTCGCTGCGACACGGCGACTGGCAGCGGTCGAAGTACCTGGGCACCGAGGTCCGCGGCAAAGCGCTCGGCATCATCGGCCTGGGCCGCATCGGGCGGGAGGTCGCGCGGCGCGCGCAGGCGTTCGAGATGCGCGTCCTGGCCTACGATCCGTACGTGGGCGCCGATCACGCCCGCCGCCTGGGCGTGGAGATGATGGAGCTCCCGGCGCTGCTGCGCGCGGCCGACTTCGTCTCCATCCACACGCCCGCCACGGCGCAGACGAGCGGGCTGCTCGGCGCAGCCGAGCTCGCCCTGATGAGGCCTACAGCGTTCCTCTTGAACTGCGCGCGCGGCGGCATCGTGGACGAGGCGGCGCTGTATACGGCGCTCGAACAGCGGCAGATCGCCGGCGCGGCGCTGGACGTGTACGCGAAGGAGCCGCCTGGCGACCACCCGCTCCTGAGACTCGACAACGTGGTTGCGACGCCACACCTCGCGGCCTCGACGCGGGAAGCGCAGGTCAACGTGGCGCTGGAAGTCGCCGAGCAGGTCATCGCGGTGCTCGAGGGCCGACCCGCGCTCTACGCCGTCAACGCGCCGTTCGTCCCGCCCGAGGCGCTGGCAACCCTGGGACCCTATCTCCGCCTTTGCGAGACGCTCGGCCACGTCGCGACCCAGCTCAACGACGCCCAGCTCCAGGGCATCGAGGTCACGTACAGCGGCGAGATCGCCGAGCACGACACGGCGGCCCTGCAGGCGACGACGATCCGGGGCTTGCTGGCGCCGATCTCGGAAGAGCCCGTCAACCTGGTCAACGCGCCGGTGATCGCGCGACAGCGGGGCCTACTCGTTTCCGAGCGGAAAACCACCGCCCCGGAGAACTACACGAACCTCGTCACGGTGGCGCTGCGGAGCACGCGGCGCGAACACGTCGTGGCGGGCTCGGTGATGAATGGCGAGCCACACGTAGTGGGCATCGACGGCTACTGGGTGGACCTGGTGCCGACGGGTGGCTACGTCCTGCTCTCGCGGCACGTCGATCGCCCCGGCATCGTGGGCAAGATCGGCACCCTGCTCGGCGAGGCGGACGTGAACATCTCCTCGATGCAGCTTGGCCGGGACCGACCGCGCGGCCAGGCCCTGATGGCGATGACGGTGGACGATCCCATCGCCGCGGACTTACTGGAGCGCATCCGTGGCGTGACCGACGTCGAGGAGATCCGCGTCGTTCGTCTGTAGGCCGGCAGGCAACCGGCGCAACCGCGGAAGCGAGGGACGATCCACACGTGGCGAGGCTCTGGCGCTGGTACCGTGGACTCCCCCCGACCGAACGCGGTCTGGCGGCGGCCTTCCTCACGGTAATCCTCGGCACCCTACCCTGCTACGGCCTGGGCGTCGCGCTCATGCTCACCGCGCCCGGCGCGGCCGGGGGCGTCGCCCCCACCACGCCGCCACCGACCGCCACGCACGCTCCCGCCCCTCCGACCGAACCGGCACCCACGGCACCTCCCGCCACGGTGACCCGCACGCTGGCGCCGCAGCCAACGGATACACCGCGCACGACGGCCACCCCGGCCGCTACGGAGACTCCACCGCGAGCGGTGTCTACCGCGACGGCCACCGCGCTCGCACCCGCGACCCCGACGTCTCCGCCCGCCGCGACCGCCGCGCCCACCCGTCCGCCCGCGGTCCCGAGCGCCACGCCCCCCGCACCCCCTCCCACGGCCACGGCGAGCCGGGCGCCCGCCGCCCCGACCCAGACGGTCGCCGCACCTCCCCGTTCGCCGGTCGTGACCGCGCCCCCTCGCGCCCCCGCGCAGCCCGCGCCATCGGCCACCGCGCCGGCGCGTGCGCCAGAGGCGCCGCGCTTCGGGCCGCCGGGCGCTCGCCTCAGCCGATAGGTCTGCCGGGACAGCATCGCGGGCCCGCGATGCGCTATTCTGGCATCGAATTTGCACATCGCCGGCATCCGCAACAGAGCGGGGCAGCCCCGGCCGGAGCGCCGAGGAGGAGTCAGGTGCGTAGCCACGTGGACCCACCCTGGGTTCGGCGAGCGTCCCAGCAGCCAGGGGACCTCGGCCGCGCGACCTTCCTGGCCCTCCTGGTGGTCGTCGCCGTGCCGGCCCTGATCGTCGCCCTCAGCGCAGGGTGGCGGCCCGTCGACCAGCACGTGCTCGACGCGATCGGGAGCACGATCGGCAACTTGCGCAGTGAGCGCGGAGCGGCAGCCCCGGCCGCTCCCTCCGACTGGCGCATTGCCGACGGCTGGTTCTTCACCGAGGTCCAGTCAGCCCCTGGCCCTGCGAGCGGTGGGCCTGCCGGCTACGCCGTCACGGATGCCGACGGCGTACTGTTCTGGAGCGAGTTCCAGCGCCTCGGGGGAGTGAGCGCGCTCGGCTACCCTGTCTCGCAGCGCTTCACCTTCGACGGAGTGACCTACCAGGCCTTCCAGCGGGCTGTGCTCACCTTCGATCCGGCCAGCGGCGCCGCCGGCGTCGCGCCGATCCTCGATCAGCTCCACGAGGCGCAGCTTGACCAGCGCCTGGCCGCCGAGTGGGGAATCCCCGCGCTGTCGCTGCCGGTGCCTGCCGGAGAGGATACCGTCCAGACGCGTGTCGGCTGGCTGTTGGCGGACTATCCCGCCATCCAGGCCTACATCGCGGGGTTGCCCGACGGCGAGGCGCTGTTGGGCCTGCCGACCTCCACGGTCCAGGACCTCGGGCCCTACTACGCTGTACGGTTCCAGAAGGGCGTGCTCCAGCAATGGAAGGAGGACGTACCCTGGGCTCAGCAAGGCCAGGTGACGGCAGCGAACGTCGGCGAGATCGCCGCGCGCCTGGACCGTTTCCCAGGTGAGGCGCTCGTTCCGGCACCACCTCCCTAGCCGCCACACCTACGCGGCTACGGTCGGGCAGCGAGCGCCGGCCAGAGGGATCTAGAGCGCCAGTCGCCGGGGGCCGTGGTATGATACGCCCGGATTCGTCCCGGGAGTTGCGGCATGGCCCGCGTGGACTGGAACCGGCTCCTCGTCATCCAACTCTCGATCCTCGCGAGCATCGTGCTCCTCGTCGTCGCCTGGACAGCGCTCCGAGCCGTCTCCAAGACGATGGTCATGTTCGCCCTTGCCGCGGTGCTCGCCTTCGCCCTCGCGCCGCTCGTCGGCCGGCTCCAGGCGCGGGAGGTCCCGCGAGCGCTCGCGGTGGCTTCGGTTTACGCGGGCGTGGCGCTCGCGCTCCTAGTCCTGACGGCGGTGCTGGGGCGTCCGTTCCTGACGCAGGCTACCTTGCTGGCCGAGCGGTGGCCGAGCTACGCCTCTGACATCCAGGGGCAGCTCCTCAGCCTCGATCAGTGGCTGTCCACCCTGGGGCTAGGCGGCACCGTTGCCACGCTGCAGGCGGAAGCGGGCCGCTACCTCAGCACGGCCGGAACCACGATCCTTGGCGACTTACTCGGTTTCGTGACGCATCTCGCCGGCAGCGTCGTCGACGCCCTCCTGACGCTAGTCATCTCCTTCTATCTGGTGCTGGATGCGCCCCGCCTCCGCGCGGGCCTGTTCCGTATTACGCCCGCCGAGCACCACAGCAAGCTACGGTTCGCCGAGGTGAACCTCAACCGCGTCCTCGGCGGCTACATTCGCGGCCAGCTCACCATGGCGGCGCTCCTGGGCATCATCGTCACGGTGGGGCTCACCGTCATGGGCATCCCCTACGCGCTGGTGCTCGGGGGGCTGGCCGCGCTCCTGGAGCTGGTGCCGATGCTAGGCCCGATTCTGAGCGCGCTGCCGGCGCTGGCCGTGGCGGCCTTCTTGCCGTTTCCCACGATCCTCTGGGTCCTGTTGTTCTTCGTCATCGTTCAGCAGATCGAGAGCAACGTTCTCGCGCCGCGGATCACCGGCCACGCCGTCGGGCTGCACCCGGTCGGCGCCATCCTGGCCCTGCTCGCAGGCCTCGAGCTAGGCGGCATCCTGGGGGCGCTGTTCGCCGTGCCCATCGTTGGCTTTCTCTGGGTCATGGTCTCCGCCCTCTACGTGCGCACCGTGAACCCAGAAGCGGCGGTGGCCGAGCCAACCCCCGCCGGGTCGGTGACCGCGGACCGATTTTAGAGCGCATTTCAATACAGGGTGTGGGTCCCAGACCCACACCCTGGATCTTGCGTTCTGCAAGGAGTGCTTAGTGGAGGCACCGTGGGCATCTTGACCCGCGATGCGATCCTCGCTCGCATCGCCGATGGATCGCTGCGGATCGACCCCTTCGACCCTGCCCAGGTCGGGCCGGCGTCGATCGACCTGCACCTCGACCACCAGTTCCGGGTGTTCAAGAAGGTCCACGAAGTGTTCCCCGTCACCGACGACGTGGAGTACGCGGCTGTGACGGAGCTACTCGAGGTCGAGGATCATTTCGTCCTGATGCCGGGGGAGGCGGCGCTCGGGCTGACCCGCGAGCGGCTCACGCTGCCCGACGATCTCTGCGGCTGGCTGGAAGGGCGCAGCCGCTTTGCGCGGGTGGGGCTGATGATCCACATCACGGCGAGCTTCATGCAGCCCGGCATCGACAACCGGCAGGTGCTGGAGATGTACAACGCCGGCCCGATCCCGCTGGCGATCCGTCCGGGCATCGCGGTCTGCCAGTTCATCTTCGCCCAGTGCGTCGGTCGCGCCCACTACGCGGGGCGCTTCCAGAACCAGGTCGAGCTGTAGCTCCCGGGAGGCCATCCCGTCCGGGCGTGCGCGAGCCAGGACGGCCCGAGCAACGCAAGGACGCTACACGCCGCCATCTGGCTCCCGCGCGGCGGTCGGAGCGGGGGGGGCCGCCTGTCCGGGCAACCAATCGGCGTAGAGCTGCGGCGTGTCGATGTCGGCGAGGATCCCCGGCGCCGGCGTCGGCACCTCGAGGACCTCGTCCGCATGGGCCCGCACTACCGCCCTGGCCCCCTGGTCGAGCGGCGCCGCCAGGAGCTCGGGCACCAGGCGCGCCGCGAACAGCACCGGATGCCCGCGGCGGCCGTCGTGGACGGGCACGACGATCGCTCGCCCCGTCGCCTCGTAAGCCGACACGATCGCGTCGACGACCGCGGACTCGATCAGCGGGTGGTCGACGAGCGCCATGATGACCGCGTCGTACGCTTCGGCGCTGGCCGCGCGCAGCCCGGCGACCAGGGACGACAACTGGCCCTGGGGCCAGTCCGGGTTGAGCACGACCCGTGCGGGGTGTACGTTCACCTGCGCCTGAATGCGCTCGCTCTCGCTGCCGAGCACGACGTACACGTCGTCCACGCGCGACCGGGCGAGGGTCCCGACGATGCGTCCGAGGAAAGTCTCGTGGTCGATCGGGAGCAGGGCCTTGGGGAAGCCCATCCGACTCGACTGGCCGGCCGCCAGAACGATAGCCGCGACGCGCATCGAGCGCCGTCCAACGCTGAAGTTGGCTCATTCTAGGGACGGTTCGGATGCCGGTCAAGACTCGACCGCGCCGAGGCTCATCGTGTGTAAGAGTTCAGACTCGAGGGTGAGTGAGGAGTTCGCGGCAGGCTTGGAGAGGATCGCGGTGCTGGGCGAGCCAGGTGCCGAAGAGCGTGCTCAGCACCATGAGGGTTTCGGAGCCCGCCGCCGAGCGGGTGCCCCCGCTGATCTTCCGCTGAGTCACGCGGGGCCGCAGACTCCGCTCGGCGGCGTTGTTGTCCGCGGACACGCCCGGCTCGGTGACGAAGGTAAACAGCTCGCCTTCGTACCGGCGGAGCCGCCGGGCCAGCGTCTGATACACGGGCGGCGGCTCGGCGGTCGGCACCGTGGCCAACTCGACGAGCGTCGCTTGCAGTTCCGCCCGCAGCGCCTGCTGCTGCCGCTGCGCCGGCCGCGAGCCCGGCGTGGGGCCGGCCGCCCCCGCCCGCCCCCGCTCGAACAACGCGTGCAGGCGCGTCGCCCACGCGACCAGCGCGGCATCGTCCGGGTGCTGCTGGCAGAGCGTCTGCACATCCCGCAACAGGTGCACCCAGCAGCGCTGCTTCGCCGTCCGCACGTGATCGTAGGCCGCGTAGAAGTCGCTCACCAGCACGCCGGCGAACGCGGCGCCCAAGGCTGCATCCACCACGCTCCCGGCGCGACTCCCGTGCACGAAGTAGCGGGCGGTGGGGGGGCTAAACGTCCACACGTAGCCGTTGCGCCCGTTCTCCCGCCAGCCGGTCTCATCCGCGTGCACGACCGGGCTCGCGCGCACTTGCTCCCGGATCCGCCTCGCTTGGGCCGCACCCTGCCGCGCCACCGTCCGCATCGCCCCCACCAGCGCGCCTTGGCTCAGCCGCAGCCCGTGCACCGTGGCCAGGTACCACTGAATCTGCCGGTACGGCCAGCGCCCCACCGCACGCAGCGTGGCAATGAGGCTGATGAGCCCCACTCCCAGCCGCTGGCGCCCGACTACTACCGCGTCGAGTTCTGCCGGGGGGACGCAGCGGCGCCGACACTGCGGACACTGCCGCGCGAGGTACACCTGCTCGACGACGGCGACGGGCGTGGGCGCCAACTCCAGCACTTCCCGACGCCGCTGGCGCGTGCCCCCCACCAACGCGCAGCCACAATCGGGACACTGCGCTAGCGCGTGCACCACCTGCTCCGTCGGCACGCTGCGCCGCCGCCCGTACCCCTGCGCTCGCCGCTTGCGCGGTCGGCGCGGCTCCTCCACCCGCTGTTGCGGTTTGTGGCCCGGCATCCCCTGAGGTGAGCCCGGACCCGCCCGCCCCTCCAACTCGCGGACACGCGCTTGCAGCGCCGCCACCGCTGCTTCCAGCGTCGCGATGGAGGCGAGCAACTCGTCCCGACTGGCCGTCTGGCGGTCCATAGTGCCCAGACCCTACCGCATCTGCCCGGCCCCTCGCCACCCACTCACACTCGTCCCCTCAAATCTGAACTCTTACCATCGTGTTGGTCGCTTGCGGCCCGAAACGGGCCTAATATATCATGCCCCAGGCCGCGTCCCAGGCACAGCCTTGCTGCTTCGCCACGCCCACGCCGCGCCTGGTGTCGCACCGGCCGCGCCGGGGGACCCACACCAGTCGAGGAGGTACTGTCCATGGAACAGACGATCCACCTGCGGGTAAACGGCGAAGCGCACGAGCTGACGGTCCGGCCGCGGCGGCTGCTCGTCGACCTGCTCCGCTACGACCTCGGGCTCACGGGCACGAAGGAGGGCTGCTCGGTCGGCGTCTGCGGCGCCTGCACGGTGCTGCTCGACGGCAAGAACGTGGCCTCGTGCATCCTGCCCGCCGTCATGGCCGACGGTGCCGAGATCACGACGATCGAAGGGCTGGCGCAGGACGGCCGGCTGCACCCGCTGCAGCAGGCGTTCATCGACTACGGTGGCTTCCAGTGCGGCATCTGCACGCCGGGCCAGATCATGGCCGCCAAGGCCCTGCTCGACACCAACCCGCACCCGACCGAGGACGAGATCAAAGAGTGGATGATGGGCAACCTGTGTCGCTGCACGGGGTACTACAAGATCCTTGACTCGATCAAGGCCGCGGCGGGGAGCGAGGCATGATCGACTTCGACTACCAGGCACCAACCAGCCTCGACGAGGCGCTCAGCGTCCTACAGCAGCGCGGCGACGACGCCCGCGTCATCGCCGGCGGCACCGCGCTCGTCATCCTGATGAAGCAGCGCCTCGTGCGCCCCGAGCTGGTCGTTTCCCTCCGCCGCGTGCCAGAGCTGCAGCGCCTCGCCGCCGACAACGGGACCCTGCACATCGGGGCCACAGTCACCCACCGGGCGATGGAGACCGACGCGGCGGTCCGCCAGCGCTGGCCCCTCCTGGCCGAGACCTTCAGCCGCGTCGCCACCGTGCGCATCCGCAACATGGCGACGGTCGGCGGCGGCATCGCGCACGGCGATCCCAACCAGGACCCGCCGCCCGCGCTCATCGCGCTGGACGCCCGCGTGCGACTGCGGTCCAGCCAGGGCGACCGCGAGGTCCCGATGCAGGACTTCTTCCTGGACTACTATGAGACCGACATCCGCCCGGGCGAGGTGCTCACCGAGGTCGTGGTCCCCGCTCAGCCGGCGGGCGCGGGTTGGGCGTACACCAAGTTCCTGCCGCGCACCGCCGACGATTACGCCACCGTGTCGGTCGCCTGCGTCGTCAGTCTCGAGGACGGCTCCAATCGCTGCCGCGAGGCGCGGGTCGCCCTCGGCTCGGCCGGGACCACTCCTATCCGCGCCGAGGCGGTCGAGGCGGCCCTGCGCGGCCAGGAGCTAACGCCGCAGCGCCTGCGCGAGGCGGCCCAGCAGGTCGAGGGCCTGGTCGACCCGATCTCGGACTTCCGCGGCTCGTCCGAATACAAGCGCGAGATGGCCGTGGTCTGGACGCGGCGAGCGCTGGAGCAAGCCATCGAGCGAGCGCGCAGCGGGAGTTAGCCCATGGCCTGGGAGATGCCCGGCCTGACCGGCAAGCCGCTCACCATCGACTGCCACGCCCACCTGATCCCGCCAGACTGGTACCTGGACACGACCCCGCGCAGCACCATCGATCTCGATGCCCTGTTCGCCCAGCAGGACGAGGCTGGCGTCAACCTGAGCGTCTTCGGCAACAACTGGATCCGCCTGCCGGGCGGCCTGACCCGCCTGGATGCGGTGCGGCAGTACAATGCGTTCGCCGCCGAGCTCACCGCCCGCTTTCCCCACCGGCTCGTCGGGCTGGCGTCCACCGTGCCCTTCGGGGGCGACGAGTACCTGCGCGAGCTGGAGCGAGCGATCTGCCAGGACGGCCTCAAGGGCGTGATGATTAACACCAGCGTCGACGGCGAGTACCTCGACTCGCGCCGCGCCGACGGCTTCTGGGACCTCGTCACGCGCCTCGACGTGCCGGTCTTCCTGCACCCGCCGCGCGAGACCATCGGCAACGAGAAGATGGAGATGTACCGTCTGCCGGAGATGGTCGGGCGCCCGTTCGACACCACGCTGACGCTGGCGCGGATGATCCTGACGGGCGTCCTGGAGCGGTACCCCACGCTCAAGCTCGTCTGCGCCCACGTGGGCGGCATGATCTCGATGCTGGCGGGCCGCCTGAACTTCGGCTACGAGCTCCGACACGACTCGACCTTCGGGCCGTGGGAGCCAGACGTTCTCTCCCGCCCGCCGAGCGAGTACATCTCGCAGCTCTACCTGGATACGATGAGCTTCCACGTGCCCGCGGTGATGTGCGCCGTCTCCACCGTCGGTGTGGACCACGTCGTCTTCGGGAGCGACCATCCGCCGGTCCACGTGCCGATGACGCGGTCGGTGGCCGTCGTGCAGAACCTTCCCCTCTCGCACGGCGACAAAGAGAAGATCCTCGGGCTCAACGCCGCGAAGCTGCTCAAACTGGGTTAGCGGTAGCGGAAGCGAGCAGGCCCTGTCGCAGCCGCCGCCGCTCGCTTCCGCCGTCGACGCTCGACCAGGCGGGCGGTCGCGGTCCGGACGGCGGCGTCAGGGCTCGACCAGCACGAGCGTGTAGTTGTCGAGGTCGAAGAAGCGATTGGCCACCCGCTGGACGTCGGCCGACGTAACGGCGCGGATGTGCTCCAGGTACTGAGCGATCGGCTCGCGAACCCCCAGCGCCTCCTGGCTGGCGAAGCGGCGGGCCTGGCTCAGGTTCGTCTCCAGCCCGAGAACCGATCGGCCTTCCAGGTAGCTCTTGGCCTCATCCAGCTCGCTGTCGCTGACCGGCTCATCCCGCAAGCGGCGCATCTCGGCGAGGATCAGGTCCCGCACCAGCTCGACGTTTCCCGGATCGACCCCCGCCGCCGCTAGCCACACGCCAGCATCGGTGAGACTGATGAGGCTCGAGCCGACCGAGTAGGCCAGGCCGCGGCGATCGCGGATCTCGGTGAAGAGTCGCCGGCCGGCGTCGTCGATGATGGCGTCGAGGACGGTCATCGCGTAGCGGTCCGGATCGGCGAGGCTGGGTCCGGGTACCCCGACCAGGACCTGCGCCTGGTGCGTTCCCGCGCTGACGCGCAGCAGCTCCTGCCGACTGCGGGCCTGCGCCACCGGCGGGCGTGGGGGCAGCGGATGGCTGGGCAGGTCGCGGAACGCGGCCTCGATCTGGGTCACGATCGTGTCGGGGTCCACGTTGCCGACCACCGCGATTACCATGTTGTTGGCCACGAACCACCGCTCGCGGAATTCCATCAGCGTATCGCGGCTGATCGTGCGCACCGTCTCCGGGCTCCCGCCGGGCAGGTGCTGGGCCGGATGGCCGGCGAGCACCGACTGAAAGAACAGGTCGCTCCCGCGGGTGTTGGGATTGTTGAGCCGCGCGTTCAGCTCCTGGATGACGACACGGCGCTCCTTCTCCAGAGCCTGCTCGTCGAACAGCGAGTTCGTGAGGATGTCCGACAGGACGTCCAGCGCGGCGGGCACGTCCATCGATCGCACCACGGCATGGAACGTAATCAGCTCCCAGCCGGTGGTGGCGTTCAGGCTCCCGCCTCCCGCAGTGATCGGGTGATCGATGTCCAACGACGTGGGCCGCCGGGGGGTGCCCTGGAAATACATGTGCTCCATGAAGTGCGCCGCGCCGTTGGTCGTCTCGTCCTCGTCCCGCGAGCCAGCGCGCACGGCGACGTTGATAGCCACCGAATCGGGGTCCGGCCGGACCTTGGTTAGCACGACCAGCCCGCTCGGCAAGACGGTGCGCTGCACGTCGTCTTCGAGCTGGGCCCGCCCGGCCGCGGGGAGTACGGCCAGGAACACGAGCACGGCACAGACGAGGGCCACTGAGCGAGCCATGGGGAGCCTCCGGCGGCGCGCGCTCCACCACCAGGGTGGGCTGGCCGTGAGTATAGCCCTGGCTCCCGCACTGGACCAAGAGATGGTATCTTCTACGTGCACGCCGTGACTGCGACCTCGCCCCGGGCCAGGCCACGAAGCGGGCTCGTACTCTCCTGCGTGCGATCGCGGCTCTTCCGGCTGGGCGACTGGGCGGCACGCGAGGAGATCAGTGGCCGGGCTGTTCACCTTCCTGCGCCGGCAGGACCGACACGACCGCCTCGACCGGGCCATCCGCGACGGCGAGCGATACGTCCGCGAGCGGCAGTGGGCCGCGGCCGAGCGCGCCTTCGACTTCGCCTGCGCCCAGAACCCCGCCGATCCCCGTCCCTATCTCGGCCTGGCGCTGATGTACCACGCCCGAGGAGAGCTGGCCCGCGCCGACGAGCGCTTCCGCGCCTTTCGCACGGCAGTGGAAGGAAGCAAGCTGCCGCCCGGCGAGCGGGCGGCCTTGCTGGCCAGCGGCCAGGAGCGCATGGGCAACGCCGAGCAGGCCCGCCGGCACTGGCAGGAGGCCCTCGACGCCGATCCGGAGGCTCCGGCGCCGCACGAGGCGTTAGCGCGGCTGGCCGAGAATCGCGGCGAGCTCGCCATAGCCCGCGACCACTACGCCTGGCTGGTTGCCCACGAAGCCGGCCGGGCGGACTGGTGTCGCGCCCTGGCGCGGACACAGGCGACGCTCGGCGATCTCCCGGCGGCAGCCGAGGCCCGCCGAGCAGCGCTGGACCTCGCCGAGAACGCCGCCGACCGACTGGTGGACACCTTCGAGCTGGCGCGACTGCACCGCCAGCTCGGCGAGCTCGACACCGCGCTCGTGGAGCTAACGACGTGCGCGACGCTGGACCCGAACTGGCCGGACGTGCAGCGGGAGCTTGGCTACCTCTACCTCCAGCGAGCGGAGTGGGGCCCCGCCAGGCGGGCGCTGGCGGCCTATGTCGCCAGCGCACCTAACGCCCCGGACCGCGAAGCCGTCCAACGCCAGGTCGTCGCGCTGGAGGGGGCGCCGGATGACGACGACCAGACCGAGGAGATCAGGCTGCCCGAGAGTAGCGCCGCGCCGGCGACGAGGACGCCGACGACTCACGCTCCGATCGTCGTCGTCTATGGTCTGCAAGGGGGAGTGGGTCGAACGACGCTCGTCGCGAACCTCGGCCTGTGCCTGGCCCAGTGCAGCGAAGCCGTCGCCGTGCTGGACGTCGCCCACCCCACCGGTGAGCTCGCCTCGCACCTCGACCTGCACCCGACCCAGGGTCTCGCCGAGCTGGCGCGTGAGCTGGGCGAAGACGTCGTGGACTGGCACGCGGTGGCGCGAGTGACGGTCCGCCACTCGAGTGGCCTGAGCGTTCTCGTCGGCTCCACCGGTCCCCTGGCCGCCGAGCTACTCACCGAGAAGCTGCTCCAGCGCGTCCTCCCCATGCTGCAGCTCAATTACGGCTGGCTGCTGGTCGATGCCGCCGCGGACATCGCCGAGCGGACGCTGTGCGTGCTGGAGCGGGCCCACCTGGTGCTGCTCGTCGCCTCGCCAGACCTGCTCGGCTTCCAGGCGATGCGTGGTGCGCTGCAGGTCTGCGACACGCTCAACGTTCCCACCCGCCGTCGCCGCCTGGTCTGGCACGCCACGCGCGCGCAGGCGAGTCAGCTCGACAAGAACATCGCCGAGCGGTTCCCACTCGAGACTCACCGCTTCCTCCCCTACGCCGGTGACGAGTTCCGCACCGAGACCCAGCTCGGGCAACCGCTCGTCCAGCGGAAGCCGCGGCATCGCTGGTCCCGCGAGCTGGCCAACCTGGCCCAGGAGTTCTCCATCTAGGACCGGGTCACCCGGAGTGCGCCTCGGGCAACCCCGCGCATGCTGCCGCAACCGCAGCTCGCCAGCAAGGTGTCGGCTCATCCACCGGGCCGACTGCTATAGTTGCGAGTGAGCTTCCGACCCGCAGGTCGGTGCCGCGGTCGAGGTGACGCGTGCCTTTCGACGACTTTCGGAGCTTCTTACGCGCGCTCGCTGCCGAGGGCGAGCTGGTCGAGGCAGCGGCCCTGCCCGGGCACGAGCCGCCCGCGGACGTCAACCACGCCGCCACGGCGACGGAGGCGCCTGCCACGCTCGTCGCGACGGTGGAGGGGCGAATCGGACGGCTCGCCGTGGGAGTACACGGCTCGCTGCCCCGGCTGGCACTGGCGCTGGGACTCCCGCGCAGCCTGGAGTTGGATGACCTCGTGGCCAGCGCCCTCGGGCGGCTCGGCGAGGCCGTGCAGGCCGATTACGTCGCCCCGAGCGCGGCGGCCTGCAAGCAGGTCGTGTTGCGCGGCGCCGCGGCGGACGTCACGCGCTTTCCGCTGCTTCAGCCGCCCGGACAACCCGGGCTGGCTCTCGACAAGGCGCTGCTCGTCACCCGCGACCCTGCTACCGGCGCCGTGGGCATCAGCCTGGCCGAGCTGCGGGTGATCGCTCCGCGCCAGCTCGCGGTCCGGCCGCGCCTGGGAGGGGCGCTCGAGCGCCACGTCGCTGCTCTGGCCGCCGGCGTACCGCTGGAGGTAGCCGCGATCGTGGGCAACGATCCGGTCCTGCCGCTCGTCGCCGCCAGCAACGTGCCGCCGGCCGACGACGCCTACCTGTACGCCAGCGCGCTCCGCGGGAGTCCCCTCCTGATCACCGATTGCGAAAGCACCGAGTTGGAGATTCCGGCGCGCACGGAGATCGTGCTCGAGGGCCTGGCCGAAGTGGACTCGCGACAGAGCGACGGCGTTTCGCTGGCGATTCACACGATCACCCATCGCCGCGACCCGGTTTACGAGGCGCTGCGGGGGGGCTGGGCCGGGGACGAGGCACGTCTGCTAGAGCAGTGGGCGGCGGCCATCCGCACTCGGGACCCGGACGGGGCCGCGCGCGCCGCCGTCCTGGGCGGTTCGCTGTGAGTGGGCGCGCTGCCCTGCCGGCCGGGCTGATCGCTCTGTCCCTGGCCCTGCTGCTCCTGCCGCTGCGCGCCGGCGCCCAGGTGGTCGAGACGGGGGTCGTACCGGTCTCGGCGGAGGAAGTCGTCCGCGGCGACCCGGCTTCCCCGCGCGTGGCCCTGGTGGTGAACGTGGGGGCTGGCTCGACGCCGGCGGTGTCGATGCTCGACACGCTGCGCGAGCGCTCGCTGCGCACCACGTTTTTCGTCCTGGGCTGGTGGGCCGAGCGGTTCCCGGAGATCCTCGCTCAGATCGCCGCCGACGGCCACGAGGTCGCCAGCCACGGCCATTCGGTGTTCGACCTGACGAAGGTGTCCGACGCCGAGGTGATCGCGGACCTGGAGCGCGCGGACGCGGCGATCTCCGCGGTCACCGGCCGCACGACCCGCCCCCTTTGGAGCCCCTCGGCCGGCTACCGCGACGCGCGGGTTCGCAGGCTGGCGGCCAGCCTCGGCTACCGACCGATCTACTGGACCGTGGATTCCCGCGATTGGCAGCCGCAAGCGACGGCCGAGAGCGTCCACCGCCGCGTGATGGACGAGACGGTCAACGGCGCCATCGTCGTGCTGCACTTCGACAGCCCAACCTCCACGACCTCGACGGCCGCCGCGCTCGGTCGGATCGTCGACGACCTGCGCGCACGGGGCTTCGAGCTGGTCACCGTCACGGAGCTGCTGACCGGCGCGCCACCCCGCTAGCAGCCCGGCCCGTCCTGCCCACTGGCGCCCCCCGCCCGCCGCGGCCGGCCGTCGCCCTACGCCGACCGCCCCCGCCGCCGGCGCGCGGGGGGCGCCGCTACCGCCCGGTCCGCCCGCTGCGCGAGTACGACCGCCGCGGCTCCGGCCAGGGTCACCGATCCTACGAGCGGCCAGAGCATCGCCCAGGCGCTGCCGAGCAGCCCGAACCCCAGCATCAGGTACAGCGCTAGGGCCACTCCCGCCAGGTGCGGGCTGGTCCACGGTGCGCCGCGGATCGCCCGCGCCGCGGCGTAGGTTCCCGCCAGCGCCAGCCCGTACCCCACCGCCGCGAGCGCCAGCCCCACCAGGAGCCACGGCCAGCCAAGCAGCGCCGTCTGCCGTGACGCGAGCGCCTCGAGCTCGGCGGCGTCGCGGGCCATCGCCCACACGTCCACCTCGCCGGGGGCCGCCTGGCCGTAAGCGACCACCAGCGAACCGTAAGGGTAGTCGCCCGGCGAACCGTGCAGGTCGAAGCGCGCGCCCTCGAGCCCCGCCTCGCCGCTCTCGTCGTGCAGCCGCGTCCCGGGTGCCAGCACGTATTCGACCCGTCGGCCGGTCAGCGCGCTCGCGGCCACCGCCTCGACCGGGCGCTCGCGCCGCACGTCGCTGGCCGCCGCCAGGGTACCGGCCACGAGCACCGCCTGTCCGGGAGCGGAGGGCCCGAGCGACGCCAGAGGCGCGGGCGGGCCGGCCAGCGCCTGCTGGCCGGCCCGCCCGCGCGGCACCTCGCGAAACGGCTGAAAGGTGACGACGACCAGGAGAAAGCAGGCCAGCCCCGCGCAGAGCAGGAAGGCGCGCACTGTCCGCGGATCGAGGGCCGCTAGCCCTCGGTCTCCTCGTACTGCTGCTTGATCTCGGCGAGAACGGTCGGGTCGGTAAGCGTCGTGGTATCCCCGAGCACGCGGCCCTCCGCGACGTCGCGCAGCAGGCGTCGCATGATCTTCGCGCTGCGCGTCTTCGGCAGCTCCGCGGTGAAGTAGATCTTGTCCGGCCGCGCGATGGCGCCGATCTTCTGCGCCACGTGCTCGCGCAGCTCGTTCGCCAGCGTATCGCCGGCCTGCGTGCCGCCGCGCGGGGTGACGAAGGCGGCGACCGCCTGGCCCTTGATCTCGTGGCTGATGCCGATCACCGCGGCCTCGGCCACCGCCGGGTGACTAACTAAGGCGCTCTCGACCTCCATCGTGCCGATGCGGTGGCCGGCGACGTTCAGCACGTCGTCGACCCGGCCGAGCAGCCAGTAGTAGCCGTCCTGGTCCCGCCGCGCGCCGTCGCCGGTGAAGTAGATGCCCGGGAAGCGGCTCCAGTACTGCTGCACGTAGCGGTCCGGGTCGCCCCAGATGGTCCGCATCATGGCGGGCCAGGGACGCCGCAGCACGAGGTAGCCGCCCGCGTCCAGCCCCACGGACTCACCTTGCTCGTTCACCACGTCCGCCTCAACGCCCGGGAACGGCAGCGTCGCCGAGCCGGGCTTGAGCGTGGTCACGCCGGGCAGCGGGCTGATCAGGATCATGCCCGTCTCGGTCTGCCACCAGGTGTCCACTACCGGGCAACGGCCGCCGCCGATGTTCTCGTGGTACCAGACCCAGGCTTCCGGGTTGATCGGCTCGCCGACCGTGCCGAGCAGCCGCAGGCTGCTGAGGTCGCAGCGCTGCGGGTACTCGACGCCCCAGCGCATGAAGCCGCGTATGGCGGTCGGCGCCGTGTACAGGATCGTGACCTTGTACTTCTCGATCAGGCGCCACCAGCGGTCCTTGTCCGGATAGTCGGGCGTCCCCTCGAACATGAGCTGGGTCGCGCCGTTGGCCATTGGCCCGAACACCACGTAGCTGTGCCCAGTGACCCAGCCGATGTCGGCGGTGCACCAGTACACGTCGTCGTCCTTGACGTCGAAGATCCAGCGGTGCGTCGTCGACGTGCCCACCAGGTAGCCACCCGTGGTGTGGAGCACGCCTTTCGGCTTCCCCGTGGTGCCGGATGTATACAGGATGTACAGCGGGTGCTCGGCGTCGAGCGGCTCCGGCGCGCACTCGCGGCCCTGCACGCCGGCCAGCCAGTCGCTCCACCAGATGTCGCGCGCCTCGTGCATCGTGACCGGGCGGACGTGGCTGCCCACGCGCCGCACCACCACCACACGCTGGACGCTGGGCGTGCCGGCCACCGCTTGATCGATGTTGTCTTTGAGCGGCACCAGGCCGCCGCGGCGGTAGCCGGCGTCGGCCGTGACGACGAGCTTCGCCTGGCAGTCGTTGATGCGGTCGCGGATCGATTCCGGGCTGAAGCCGCCGAAGATCACGGTAAAGGGCGCCCCAATCCGCGCGCAGGCGAGCATGATGATCGGCAGCTCGGGGATCATCGGCAGGTAGATCGCCACCGTGTCGCCTTTCTGGATGCCGCACTGGCGCAGCCCCAGCGCCACCCGGTTGACCTCACGGTAGAGGTCCTGGTAGGTCAGGACCCGCTCGTCGCCCGGCTCGCCCTCCCAGATGATCGCGGCCTGGTTGCGCCGCGCGGTCGCCGCGTGGCGGTCGACGCAGTTGTAGCAAGCGTTGATCTGCCCGCCGACGAACCACTTGGCCCACGGGGCGTTCCACTCGAGCACCCGGTCCCAGCGCCGGAACCAATCGAGGTTGTCGGCGGCGCGGGCCCAGAAGCCCTCCAGGTCGTTGGCGGCTTCCTGGTACACCGAGGCGTCGCGGACGTTAGCCTGCGCCTGGAACTCTGGCGGCGGCGGATAGCGGCGTTCCTCCTGCAGCAGCGCTTCGAACGCCCCCGATCCCTTCTGCGCCGACATCAGCTT
>Ga0070741_10008411_pt1 | contig 20715 bp, 18 predicted proteins | sample Coa_R1_4_FD_66440 | JGI IMG/M metagenome (GOLD analysis project Ga0070741, IMG submission 66440) | Surface soil microbial communities from Centralia Pennsylvania, which are recovering from an underground coalmine fire - Coalmine... | ecosystem: Environmental > Terrestrial > Soil > Unclassified ...
CACCGCTTCCTTGACGCACACGTGGCCATTTGCCGTGTTCTGCGGAAGATCGAAGTCGGCGATTCGCTCGCCCAGCATGAGCCTGCAAGCGAGCTTGGCGATGGGAACACCAATTGCCTTGGAGACAAACGGAACCGTGCGTGAGGCCCTCGGATTCGCCTCGATCACATAAAGGGTCTCGCCGTGAATCGCGAACTGGACGTTCAGCAGTCCGACCACTCCCAGCTCGAGCGCGATAGCAGCCGTCTGGGCTCGCACCTGGGCGAGCATCTCTTCACCCAACGCGTGCGGCGGCAGCACGCAGGCGGAGTCCCCGGAGTGGATTCCCGCCTCCTCGACGTGCTGCATGATGCCTGCGATCCAGACCTCCCCTCCTCCTCCGGCGACTGCGCTGCCGTCGCAGAGCGCATCGACGTCGATCTCGATCGAGTCCTCGAGGAAACGGTCCAGGTAGATGGGCCGGCCAGGTTCAAGCTCTGCTCGCTGCAGATAGTCGCTCAAATCAGCGAGCGAGTAAACGATCTCCATGGCCCGCCCACCAAGCACGTAGCTAGGTCTGACCAGCAGCGGGAAGCCCACGTCGGCTGCGCGGTGCAGCGCTTCATCGACGGATCGCGCGGTGGAATATGGAGGCGCTCTGAAACCCAGCCGGTCGAGCAGCGGCCCGAAGCGTGAGCGGTCTTCGGCCAGGTCGATCGCCTCCACGCTGGTGCCGAGGATGGGCACCCCGGCCGCATGCAAGCCCGCCGCCAGCTTGAGTGGAGTCTGACCACCGAACTGCACGACGATCCCCTCCAGCCTTCCGGGCTCATCCGCGTCGGCGGCTCCGTTGCGCTCAAACGCGCCGAGCCGTTCCGCTTCGCAGACCGCCAGCACGTCCTCGAGCGTGAGCGGCTCGAAATACAGCCGGTCCGAGATGTCGTAGTCGGTGGAGACGGTTTCCGGATTGCAATTGATCATGACCGCGTCTCGCCCGGACTCCCGAACCGTCTGGGCGGCGTGGACGCAGCAGTAATCGAACTCGATTCCCTGCCCGATCCGGTTGGGACCCGAGCCGAGGATGATGACCGTACCGCGAGCGGCCGGTGCGTCCTCCAATGTCGTCGGACCTCCGTTGCGCGAGTGGACCTGGCCCATCGTCGGCGGACGCTCCCAGCTCGAGTAGAAGTAAGGCGTGTGGGCCTCGAATTCGGCCGCGCAGGTATCCACCGCCTTGAAGGTGCGCTCGCCTGGGGGTCTGCGAGGTTCGCTCTCGAGCTCGGCGAACTCGTTCAAAAACCAGCGGTGGATATGGGTTCGCGCATGAAGCTCATCGACCGAAACGCCGCGTCTGATCGCCTCCAATAGGCGGTCGAACCGCTCGGCGCCGGGCCGCGTTACAGTCTCCAGCAGCGCTTCCAACGACTCCTCGAAGCGGGGCCTCGCGTCGAGCTCGCGCGACCGGAGCGCTTTGGCGAAGGCCTGCTTGAACGTTCGTCCGATCGCCATCGCCTCCCCCACCGACTTCATGTGCGTCGTCAGCCCGGGCTCGGCGCCGGGGAACTTCTCGAAGGCGAAGCGCGGCCACTTGACCACGCAGTAGTCGAGCGCCGGTTCGAAGCTCGCGGGAGTTGCCCGAGTGATGTCGTTCGGGATCTCCTGCAGCGTGTAGCCCACCGCGAGGCGCGCGGCGATTTTGGCGATCGGGAAGCCCGTTGCCTTGCTCGCCAGTGCGCTGGAGCGAGAGACGCGTGGGTTCATCTCGATCACCACAACCTCATCGGTGTCCGGATCGACAGCGAACTGGACGTTCGAACCGCCCGTCTGCACCCCCACCGCGCGGATCACGGCGATCGCCTGGTCCCGCAGGCCCTGGTAGGCGCGATCGCTGAGGGTCTGCTGGGGTGCCACGCAAACGCTGTCGCCGGTGTGGACACCCATCGGGTCGATGTTCTCGATCGAGCAGACGATCACGACGTTATCCCCGCCGTCGCGCATGACCTCGAGCTCGAATTCGCCCCACCCGAGCACAGACTCCTCGAGCAGGACTTGGTGGATCGGCGAGCTGGCCAGCCCGCGCCCCACGAGGCGTTCGAGCTCTGACTCGGAGGTCACCACACCCCCGCCTGTACCCCCGAGGGTGAACGCCGGCCGTACGATGAACGGCAGGCCCACCTGCTCGAGCGCCGCCAGCGCTTCGTCCACCGAGTGGGCGATCGCCGAGCGTGGCACACGCAATCCGGCTGTGGTGATGGTCTGCCGGAAGAGCTCGCGGTCCTCGGCGCGCGCGATCGCCTCGTAGTCGGCGCCGATCAACTCGACCTGATATTGATGCAGCACCCCGAGCTCGTGGAGCTCCTTTGACAGGTTCAGCGCGGTCTGACCGCCCAATGTCGGTAGGAGCGCATCCGGGCGCTCGCGCTCGATCACCTGGGTGACGGCCTGCGTTTGCAGCGGTTCGATGTAAGTCGTCGTCGCGACTTCGGGATCCGTCATGATCGTCGCTGGGTTTGAGTTGACGAGCACCACCTCGTAACCCTCTTCCATGAGCACTCTGCAAGCCTGCGTGCCCGAGTAATCGAACTCGGCGGCCTGCCCGATCACGATCGGACCCGAGCCGATCAGGAGGATCTTGCGGATGTCGTCTCTACGCGGCACGTGCCCCTTCAATGAAGCGGTCGAACAGATGCAGTGCGTCGTGTGGGCCGGGTCCGGCTTCCGGGTGGTACTGAACGGTGGCCGCTGCAACCTCGCGCAGGGTCAGACCCTCCACGGTGCGGTCGTAGAGGTTGATATGCGTCAGCTCGGCTGCGCCGAATTCCGTTTCCCAGCGAACGGCTTCGTCCCCCTCGATCGTCGGCGACCCGTCAGGTCCTAAGACCGCAAACCCGTGGTTCTGGCTGGTGATCTCGATCGTTCCTGTGGCGAGGTCCTTGACCGGATGATTGGCTCCGTGATGGCCGAACGCAAGCTTGTAGGTCTCGAGGCCGACAGCCCGGCAAACGAGCTGGTGACCGAGGCAGATTCCGTACACGGGAACCTTCCCGATGAGCTGCCGCACAACTTCGACGATGTAGTGAAGCGCGCCCGGATCACCCGGCCCATTGGCGAGCAGAACTGCGTCCGGGTCGTGCTCAAGAAGCTGGTGCGCGCCGGCGGTGCTCGGATGGAGCTCCACGGTCACGCCGCGGGAGCGAAGCTCCGAAACGATCGATCGCTTCACGCCCGTGTCGAGAACCGCAATCCGAATCCCCGGCTCTCCCTGGAGCACCGTCCGCTTCTCGGAGGTAACCCCAGGGACCAAATCCCTGCCGGCCATCGGCGGCTCGGCCTCAATCAACGAGCGTGCCCGGCGTTCGCTCATCTGCCCCGGAAAGAGCCCTCCGCGCATGGCGCCCTGACTGCGGATGTGTCGCACCAGCGCCCGGGTGTCCACTTCCGTTATGGCTGGCACGCCGTGAGCGTCCAGCCAGGAAAGCCATCGCTGTTGCGCACCCGGCGAGTCGTCGCGATCCACCGCCGCGCGCATGACCGCGGCGCGTGCATGGATCCGGTCGGATTCCATCGCGTCGGCGCGGACGCCGTAGTTGCCGATCTGCGGATACGTGAAGACCAGCAGCTGGCCGGCGTAGCTCGGGTCGGTGACCGCCTCCTGGTAGCCGGACATCGAGGTAGTGAAGACAACCTCGCCCACCGCGACGTCGTCCGCACCGCAGCTCACGCCGTCGAAGCGGGCGCCATCCTCGAGCATCACGTAAGCCGCGCCGTTGGTCATGGGAGCGGCGCCCCCAGGCTCACTTGACGGCCGCCAGTGCGGCGGAGTCGGCCAGCGCCGGTGCACGGAACGCGACGCTTCCTCCGGCCACGGTCAGCAGCACGCGACCGCGGAAGGTCTCGCCGTGAAAGCAGCAGTTCTCGGATCGGCTGACGTATCCGCGCGCGCCGACTTGGAAGCTTGCCTCGAGATCTACGACGCACACACTGGCCGTTTGGTCCAGCGCGATCCTCGGGATGGGAAGGTCGAACAGCGCCCCGCCGCAGGTCATTCGCTCCACGAGCGTGGCGAGCTCGAGCTCGCCGACCAGCACGAGCTTTGTGTAGAGGGCGGCGAATGCGGTCTCCAACCCGGTCGTTCCCATCGCTGCCTGCTCGAAGGGAACCTCCTTTTCGTGCGTCGCGTGTGGCGCGTGGTCGGTGCCGATGCAATCGATCAGTCCGCTGCGCAGCGCCCCCACCAGTGACTCGCGGTCGACCTTGGTGCGCAGCGGTGGGTTCATCTTGAAGCGGCTGTCCAGCGTGCGCACGGAGTCATGGGTGAGAGTCAGGTGGTGGGGCGAGACCTCCGCCGACACCGGTGCCCCCTCCTCCTTGGCGCGCTCGAGCGCAACCAGCGATTGGACACACGAAAGATGTTGGAAATGGACGCGCCCTCCTTCGTAGAGCGCAAGGGCGGCATCCCTGGCGATCATCGTCGACTCGGAGAGGGAGGGAATTCCCGCCAGCCCCAGCCGGGCCGATACTGCGCCTTCGTGCATGACCCCGCCAGCCGACAGCGCCGGATCCTCCTCGTGGAGGGCCAGCACACCGCCGCACAGCCGCTGATATTGCAACGCCCTACGCAGCATGCCCGCCGAGACGACCGGCCATCCGTCGTCCGTGAAGCCCACCGCCCCGGCATCGCGGAGCTCCGCCATCTCGGTGAGCTCCTGTCCCTTCTGACCACGCGTGATCGCGGCGATAAACCCCGTCGGGACGCGAGCGTCCTGACGCGCGGTCTGAGTCTGGGCGCGGAGGATCGATGCGTCGTCCACCGGCGGGGCGGTGTTCGGCATGGCCACCACCGTTCCAAAGCCCCCGGCGGCAGCGGCCGCGGTACCCGTCGCGATCGTTTCCTTGTACTCCTGTCCGGGTGTCCGCAAGTGGACATGGGGATCGACAAAGGCGGGAAAAACATGCTTTCCCGTCGCCTCGAGCAGATCACCGCCCTCCGGCGCGGAGAGCGTGTTTGCGCAAGCGATCTCGGCAACGTGGCCGTCCCGGATCAGTAGATCGTGCGGACCGTCGATCCCGGTCCGGGGATCGAGCACATGGCCGCCCCGAATCAGCAGTTCGGCTTGGTCCGCTGATCGCTGAAAAATGCTGGGCCGCCTCATGCCACCGCCTCCAGCGTGGGCGAGCCGACCAGGAGCTCGTAAAGAACCGCCATTCGGACAGCCACGCCGGCCTTGACCTGGTCCGAGATCAGCGCCCGGGGAGAGTCGATCGCGTCGGCCGAGAGCTCCACCCCCCGGTTGACCGGCCCAGGATGCATCAGTAGCTGGTGGGCGTGCAGGTGCGTGGAGGTGATCTGATAGCGCTGCGCATATTCGCGTAGCGAAGGCACGAAAGCGTCCTGCATTCGTTCCTGCTGCATTCGCAGGACATACACCACATCGGCCTCGCCAACGTCATCAAGCGAGGGCGTGGCATCGCATCCCAGGGCCTCGATCTCGCGCGGCAGCAGCGTGGGCGGCCCGCAGACGGTGACTCGGGCGCCCATCCGCCGCAGCGCGAGGATGTTCGAGCGGGCCACGCGCGAGTGCAGCACGTCGCCGACGATCCAGATACTCGCGCCCTCGAGCGACCCCAGCTTGCGCCTCAGTGTGAAGACATCGAGAAGCGCCTGCGTGGGATGCTCGTGCTTGCCGTCGCCGGCGTTGATCACCGAAGCCGCGGTCCACCCCGCGACCAGCGCCGCCGCGCCCACGTGCGGGGAGCGGATCACCATCGCCGCGGGGTCGTAGGCCGAGAGCGTCTGCACCGTGTCCTTGAGTGACTCCCCCTTATCCACGCTCGAGCCGATCGAGCGGACGCTGACCACATCGGCGGACAGCCGCTTCGCCGCCAGCTCGAACGAGGAGCTCGTGCGCGTGCTGGCCTCGTAGAAGAGGTTGACCACGGTGCGTCCGCGCAATGCCGGGACCTTCTTGATTTCACGGCCGGAGACCTCGGCAAACGACTCGGCGCGGTCCAGAATCCGCTCGATCCCAGCGCGGTCGAGGTCTTCGATCGAGAGCAGGCTCCGTTGCAGCCTCCCGGTCACCGCGCGCCGCCCCCCACCACCTCGATGCGTTCGGCCGCGGGACCGACGGTAATTTCGTCGACCCCGTCGAGCTCGGTGACGCAGACGTTGACCCGCTGCCGGCGCGACGTGGGCAGGTTCTTGCCTACATAGTCCGGGCGGATGGGGAGCTCCCTGTGACCGCGGTCAACCATCACCGCGAGCTGGATCCGGGCCGGCCTGCCGAAGTCGAAGATCGCATCGATCGCCGCCCGCACCGTCCGGCCGGTATAGAGGACGTCGTCGACGATCACCACCGTGCGCCCGTCGAGCGGAAACTCGAGCTGGGTGGAATGCACCACCGGCGCATTGGGGCGGATCGTAAGGTCGTCGCGGTAAAAGGCGATGTCGAGCTCGCCGAGCGGTACTCCCGTGTCGAGCAGCTCGCTGGTGAGCGCGTGGATGCGGCGTGCCAGTACGGCACCACGCCGGTGGATGCCAACGAGCGCGACGCTGGCATCTCCACCGCCCTCGAGAGGATTTTTCTCGACGATCTCGTGAGCGATCCGCACCAACGTGCGGCGCATATCCTCACCGTCGAGGACAACTGTGACATCAGCCGTCAACCAAGCTCCTTCCTGGCCTCGCCGGACCGGGTTAAAGGGGCCAAAATTCCTCCGGCAGCGTAGCAGCGCCGCGGACGGAATCCGAGGCTCAGCTCGTGCTACGCGCCCGCGCGCAGCACCGGTAGAGCACAAACTGCTCTGCTTTGAACGTGATCTCGCGTTCGTAAGAGAATCCCGACTTCTCCATCACCCGGCGCGAGGCGACGTTATCCGGCTGCGTGTAGGCGATCACCTCCCCCAGCGCGAGCGGACCGAACACGACTCCAAGCGAGGCGTGCGCGATCTCGGTGGCCAGGCCCTGACCCCAGCGCTCCGGGACGATCACCCACCCGAGCTCGATCTCGTCACGCCCTGAAGCCATAGTGTGCTGAGGGCCTCCCCGGCCCACCATCGCTTGGCTCGCGCGGTCTCGGAAAAGCCACTGCCCGAAGCCGTGGTTCTTCCAGTGAGCAAGCTTGCGTTGCAGCCCGGCGCGAACGTCCTCTCGCGTTAGCGTTTCGTGCGGAGACCACATGGTCTGCGCAACGCGCGGGTCAAGTAGTAGACGCACCAACTCGTCTTCATGATCCAGCGTGAGCCACTCGCCCACGAGGCGGGCAGTCTCGATTCGCTGCGGCGCGCTGCGAGGCTGTTCTGCAGCCCCCCTACCGGGCCCCCGCCGGCCGTGAGTGGCCGGCGCGGACTCAGCCTCGGACATCGCTGAGCAGCTCCTGACCCGCCTCTTGTTGCTCGCTCCAACGAGTGAGCTCGGGGCCGCCCCGTTCGGGGAAGGGGATCTCGATCGTGTCGAAGTCGCGGGGAATGGCAGTGTTGGGGAAGATCGCCCGGGCCTCATCGCGAAGCAGGCCGGCGGGATAACGGGTGGAGAAGTGGGTCAGCGCGAGCATGGAGACCTCAGCGGCTCGCGCCAGTTCGGCCGCCTCGGCAGCCGTCGAGTGGCCGGTCTCCGCTGCCCGCTCACGCTCCTCCTCGGTGAACGTCGCCTCGTGGACGAGGAGGTCCGCGCGGTGGGCCGCCACGCGCAAGCTCCCGCAGGGCCGTGTGTCACCTGAGATCGCGAGCTTGCGTCCCGGCCGTGGTGGGCCCATCACCTGCTCGGGGGTTACTCCTCGAACCGTCTCCCCGTGCGCAACGCGGCCAAACTCGGGTCCCGGCGCCAGACCAAGACCGACCGCGGCCTCTGGGTCGAAGGCGCCCGGACGCTCGTCCTCGTATAGGACATATCCAAGCGAGGCGCCGCGATGAGCCACCGGGAAGGGGGCAATGCGATATCCATCTCGCGCGATCTCCTGCCCGGGCTCGAGCTCGGCAAGCTCGAGCTCGAAGTGGACGCGGCCGACGGCGCGCACCACGACTGTCATGAGCTCGCGGAGCCCTCTGGGGCCGTGGATATGGAGCGGCTTCTCCCGCGCGCGCAGGTCGAAGGTCTTGAGCAAGCCGGGGAGACCGAGCCAATGATCGGCGTGATAGTGCGTGAAGAAGAGATCCGACATGTCGGCGAGCCCGATCGTGGCGACGAGCTGCCGCTGAGTCCCCTCGCCACAGTCGAACAGCATCCTGTCCCCTCCGCGGCGGACCAGCAGCGCGGGCATGCCTCTGCGGGCAGTGGGAACCGAACCTGCCGTGCCCGCGAAGAAGACCGAAAGGTCCACGGGGCCAGTGTGTCAGGGTCTCGGCAGCTGCGCGGTAGGCTTAGCAGCGTCAAGCGCCCGTAGCTCAGTGGATAGAGCGCTGCCCTCCGGAGGCAGAGGCCGCAGGTTCGAATCCTGCCGGGCGTGTTTATGCGGCCGCGCGCGTCCGCCTGGCGCGCCAACTGACTATCTTGCGCGTATGGAACAGACGGCACCTGGCGAAGTCGGGGCTGAAGCGGCGCGCGCGTTCGTAAACGCGGCTTATCGATCGCGCAGCGAGGATGAGGACATCGACCATCCGTTCGCCGTAGCCCGACTGCTGCAGAACGACGGTCAGCCGCCTGTGCTGGTCACGGCGGGTCTGCTGCACGACGTGCTGGAGGACACCGACGTGAGCGCCGATGAGTTGCGGCAACGCTTCGGCCCGGAGGTCACGAGGATCGTCGAGGCGCTCACTCAGGATCCTTCGATCCCGGGGTACGAAGAGCGCAAAGCGGCGCTGCGGCGCCAGATCCTGGATGCGGGCAGCGACGCCGCGACCGTGGCGCTTGCGGACAAGGCGGCGAAGATCGGGTCGCTGCGCTCGCGGCCGAAGGGCGAACAGCTCGAGCACTATCGGGCCACGATCGACGGGATCGAGCAGCGCTACGGACGGCGCCCTCTCAGCGAGCGGGCGCGAGCAGAGCTCGAACGGCTGCCCCCGGCATAGCGATCATCCCACCAGCCTCCGCAGCGCGAGGGCGTTGGCGGGCGCGTATCCCTTCCAGTCGTTGTTGAAGTACGCGTACACGTCGCGGGAGCGGCGCCAACGGCGAAGCTCCTCCCCCCACCGCTTCAGCTCGGTGGCCGAATAGTTGCCATTGCGTCCGCGGCTGCCGTGATGGAAGCGGACAAACATCCACGAGGCCGTGGGCGTGTGGGGCTGGAACGGCCGCTTTGGATGGTCGCCGATCACCAGAGCGATGTCGTGCTCTCGCAGGGCAGCCAGCACGGGCTCTTCAAACCAACTGGGATGGCGGAACTCGATCGCGTGGCGCGACCCGCGTAGGACCGGAGGCTGCTCGTTCGCAAGCACCTCCAGCCAGTTGCCGAGCTTCTCGTCGTCGCGGTGGAAGTTCTCGGGAAGCTGCCACAGCAGGGGGCCAAGGCGACGCGCCTCTATCAGCGGCTCGATGCGTTGCGCAAAGAGGGCGAGTCCATCCGCGGTGTTGGAAAGCCGCCTTACGTGCGTCAGGTAGCGGCTGATCTTCACCGTGAAGATGAACGCATCCGGAGTCTGCTGCACCCAGCGGGCCACCGCGTCGCGCTTGGGCAAGCGATAGAAGGTGGCGTTGATCTCCACCGTCTCGAAGCGCTCGGCGTAGAGCTCAAGCCAGCGGCGTTGCGGCTGGCCTTGGGGGTAAAGACGTCCGCGCCAGTCGGCGTATTGCCAGCCAGAGCAGCCGATGTGGACGGCCTTGGCGCTGCTCACCGCGTTACGGCTCTCATCCGGAACGGAGCACGCCTCCTATGTGGCCAAGCGTTCCGAGGAGCGCCATCGTTCGGGCCACTCGCGTCAGCGCCGTGGCCGGACGGTGGCGTTCCTCGGGAACGCACTACGTTAGGTGGTTGGCCTTCAGGAAATCGTGGGCCACGGCGGACGGCGACTGCTTGTCGAGCTCCACGGCCGCGTTCATCTTGCGGATCGCGTCGAGGGTGAGCAGCGCGCTGACCTTGTTGAGGGTCTGCTCGAACACGGGCCCCTCGGATTTGATCAGGCTCTTCTTCACGATCGGCGCGACATTCTGGAATCCGAAGACGTTCTTTGGATCGCTGAGGATCGTGTACTTACCAAGCGTCAACTGCGGATCGGTGGTGAAGACATCCGCGACCTGGACCTGGTTGGAATCGAGCGCCTTGTAGGTCAACGCGATCGCAAGGGGCTTGAAGGTGGGATTGACGCCGTAGACCTTCTTCAAGCCGATTAGGCCCTCGTAACGGGTGGCGAACTCCGGGGCACCGCCCAGCGTCACGGAATGCCCGAGCGCTTTGAGGTCGGAGATTGTGTGCAGGTGGTGCTTGGTGGCATAGGACTTCAACGTCCCCATCGCGTCGGTGTCGTAGAACGGGGTCGGCTTGAGCAGCGTGAAGCCGTGCTTTTGGACGTACGCCTGCGCCTCGGTGTATGTCTGCGATGCGCTGTGCGGCGGCTTGGTGTTGCCCGCCAGGACTGAGACGATCACGCCGGTGTACTCGGGGTACATCTGGATCTGCCCCGAGGTGAGCGCCTTGTAGGTGATCTCCGAGGACCCGATGTTGCCCTTCAGCGTGACGTGGTAGCCCCTGGCCTGGAGCGCCTGTTGGTATAGCGACCCGAGGATGTACTCCTCGGGGAAGTTCTTATCGCCGATGGTTATGGCCGGCTTGGAGGCACCCGCGCTCTTCTGGCTGGCCTGGGTCTTTTGATGGGTGGCTGTGTTCGTACTCGAAGAGCTTCCGCATGCCGCGACCGCAAGCCCCAGCACCGCAGCCACGATGCCGAATATGAATTTGCGTTTCATCGTTTAGTTCCCTCCTCCGGGTGTCGATTTGTTGCAGCTGAAATTCAGGCTCACACGTTCTCCGCCAGCGGTGGTCCGATCGCCTCGGTGCGCGCCGGGTGCTTTTCGAGCGACACGCCGCGCGGGGTCAGCACCCGCTGGATCAGAGCGAGCAGTAGATCCGTCAGCAGCGCCAGCGCGGCGATGCACATCGCCGCTCCCAACACTCCCGACAGGTGGTAGCTCGCTTCGTTGTTGATGATGTCGCCCAAGCTGCCGCTGTAGCCGGTCAGCGCGGCGATCGTGGTCGTCGAGACGACAAAAAGGGCGGCGGTCCGGATGCCAGCGAAGATCAGCGGTACGCCCAACGGCAGTTCGACCTTGCGGAGAATCTGCCATCCGTTGAAACCCATGCCGCGGGCGGCGTCGACCACGTCTCGGTCCACGCCGTCGATCGCGACGTAAGCGTTTGTGATGACCGGTGGCACCGCGAGCACGATCAGCGCAAGCTCGACGTTGCGCAGCCCCAGTCCGAGAAAGGCCACCCCGATCGCCAGCACCGCCAGGCTGGGAAGTGCCCGCCAGATGTTGCCGACGTTGATCGCAACGAACGACCCGCGATGGATATGTCCGAGCCACAGGCCGATCGGCAACGCGATGACGAGCGCGATCCCGACACCGATCCAGGCGATCTTGATCGTTTCGAGAGTCAGGTGCACCAAGGTGGGGAGCTGCGGCTCGCCGGGTATCTGGCCGTTGCGACCGATGAAATCGAGCGCTTGCGAGAAGCTGTTCATTGGTGGACCCTCGCCCATGGAGTGAGCGCGCGCTGAAGCAGCACCAGAAGTCCGTCTGCCAGGAGGGCGAGAGCGATCGCCATCCCCCCCGCCACGATCAGCTCGGTCTTGAATACCTCGTTGGAGATCGCCTGCAGGATGGGGGCGCCCAGGCCCTCGTCGTCGATCAGCGCCGCCACCGTTGCCAGCGAGATCACCGTCACGGTTGCGATGCGCACGCCCGCGATGATCGCCGGCAGGGCGAGCGGCAGGTCAACCCGTAACAAGGTGCGCATCGAGCCCATCCCCATGCCTGCCGCGGCGTCGCGTACCTCCGCCGGCACCTCGCGCAGGCCGGTGAGGGTGTTGCGAAACATAATCAGCAGGGTGTAGGAGACCAGCGCCACCTCGGCGGTGGTCCGGCTCAGACCGAGACCCGGGACGCCCACCAACAGTTCGAACAGCGCCAGCGACGGGATCGTGTAGAGAATCGAGGTGACTATGACCACCGGCCGCTCTACCCAGCCGCGCCGATAAGCGAGCAGCGCCAGCGCCGTCGAGATCGCAAACCCAATTACGACCGCGATCACGGTCAGCACGATGTGTTGCCGCAGGGCGGGCCATAGCACCGAGCTCCAGTTCTGCGATACCCAGTTGGGGCAGAACAGCCGGTTCGCACGCTCGCACGCGAACGTGGAGCCGCCGCCGCCAAAGTTAGGTATTACCGGACCGTTGGCAAATACGATCATCGCGCGGCCCTTTCCTCGCTCTGGGTGCCGTTCAGCGTGCCGTCCCGCAGCAATCCGCCGAACAGCTCCAGGGTGACGGCGCCGACCGTCTCCTCCCCGTCGACCACTGCCAGCGCGGCCCCGCCGGCGGCGAGAACCTGGGAGAGCGCGTCTCGCACCGTGGTCGTAATCGGCACGCGCCGGTCGCCCACGTCGATTCCGTTTAGCTCGACGAGCTTCACGCCGGCCAGGGTTTCCAGCCCCAGCCGCTTGAGCGCGCGGTCGGTGCCGACGAACTGCGCCACAAACTCGTCGGCCGGCTCGGTCAAGATCTCGGCCGGGGTGTCGTACTGGGCGAGGGTTCCCCTCTCTCGCAGAATCGCGATCCGGTCGCCGAGCTTGATCCCTTCATCGATGTCGTGGGTGACGAAAACGACGGTCTTCCGGAGACGGTGCTGCAGACGCATGAACTCGTCCTGCAGGCGGTTTCGGTTGATGGGATCGATTGCTCCGAAGGGCTCGTCCATGAGCAGCAGTGGCGGGTCCCCTGCCAGGGCTCGGGCCACTCCCACGCGCTGGCGCTGACCACCCGAGAGCTGCGCTGGATAGCGCTTTCCGATTTCTTGCAGTCCGATCAGCTCGAGCAGCTCGCGAACGCGTGCGGCGATGCGGGAGCGGTCCCAACCCAGCAGGCGTGGCACCGTGGCGATGTTCTCGTTGACGTTGAGGTGCGGGAAGAGCCCTATTTGCTGGATCACATAGCCGGTCTCTCGGCGAAGCTCCACGGGATCGCGCTTAAGGACGCTGCGCCCCCCGATCAGGATGTCTCCGCCGGAGAGGGGGATCATCCGGTTGATCAACCGCATCGCGGTGGTCTTGCCCGACCCGGACGGGCCCACAAGCACGCACACCTGACCCGCGTCGACCTTAAGGTTCAGGTGAGAAAGGGCTGGCTGCTCCTGATCCGGGTAGACCTTCGTGACGTCACGAAGTTCCAGCGTGGCTGCCTGGCTGCCGGCGCTTGGCGGTGCCTGCGGGTAAGCCGACGGCCCCTCGGTTTGGGCCATGTTGTCGTTTGGCAAGAGAAAAAACCGCCGATCGGGGTCTGTTCAGGCTATCGGGTCGGGCAGAAAAACACGCGGACGGAACTACGATCGAATCGAATGACCGATAGCACCGAAACGACCTGCAGCCACAGCCGGCGGCTGCTCATACTGGCCATCTGCTGCATGAGTCTGCTGATCGTCGGACTCGACACGACGATCGTGAACGTGGCATTGCCCTCCATCCGCAGGGAGCTCGGTGCGTCCGTGTCGGGCCTGCAATGGACGGTCGACGCCTACACCTTGGTGCTGGCAAGCCTGCTGATGATCTCCGGCTCAACCGCGGATCGGATCGGCCGTCGCCGGGTGTTCCAAATCGGCCTGTTCGTCTTCTCGCTCGGATCGCTGCTCTGTGGGCTGGCACCTAGCCTGCCGGCACTGATCGCGTTTCGCGTCCTGCAGGCAATTGGGGGATCGATGCTCAATCCGGTGGCGATGTCGATCATCCGCAATGTGTTCGAGGATCCCCGCGAGCGCGCTCAGGCGATCGGCCTCTGGGGAGCAGTGTTCGGACTGAGCATGGCACTGGGCCCGGTGATCGGCGGCGCGCTCGTGGACGGGGTGGGCTGGCGTGCGGTGTTCTTCGTCAACGTCCCCATCGGGATGGCCGCAATCTTTCTGACTGCCATGTTCGTCCCCGAGTCGCGCGCGTCCAAACCCCGCCGACTTGATCCCGTCGGCCAGGCGTTGGTGATCATCACGCTGGCCACTCTCACCTACGCGATCATCGAGGGACCGCGTAGCGGCTGGACCTCGGCCGAGATAGTCGCGCTGTTCGCGGTCGCGGCGATCGCGTTCGTAGCGCTGATCGTGTACGAACTGCACCGGCGCGAGCCACTGATAGAGCTCCACTTCTTCCGCAGTGCTCCATTCTCGGGAGCGACCGCGCTTGCCCTGCTGACGTTCGTCGCCGAGGGCGGGTTTCTGTTCCTGAACACGCTCTATCTGCAGGAGGTTCGCCATCTCTCGCCGTTTGACGCAGGGCTCTACATGCTGCCTCTGGCAGGGATGCAGCTGATCTTCTCGCCCCTGTCGGGGAGGATGGTCAGCCGAGCCGGCGCTCGCCCATCCTTGCTGATCGGGTCATGCGCAGTGACCGCGGCGGCGCTGATGCTCACGACGCTTACCGCCACGACCTCCACCGGCTACCTGCTCGCCTCGTACTTCCTCTTTGGCATTGGCTTCGGGCTGATCAACCCACCGATCACTGATACGGCGGTGTCCGGGATGCCCTCCTCCCAGGCCGGCGTGGCGGCGGCTATCGCTTCTACCAGCCGCCAGATCGGCATAACGCTCGGTGTGGCGGTGCTGGGGGCAATCGCTGGAGGGACACTTTCCGGGGCTCTCGGACCGAGCTTCGCTGAGGCGACCCAACCGGCCTGGGTCGTGGTCGCCGTGGTGGGAGTCGCCACGTTCGCAATCGGCGCTCTGACCACCACTCGGTGGGCCCGTGCGACGGCTGCCCGCACGGCTCAAGCGGCGAGGGACCGCAGGCCGGGCCTGCCGCTTACTCCTCAAGCGGCGGATCGCGCAGGTTCGCGTTGATCCGTTCCGAAAGCGCCTGCGACTCGGCGCGCAGAGCCTCTTTCAGCCGCTCCTCCTGCTCGCGGCGCATCTGCTCGGTCTCCAGCTCGCCGGCCAGCTCGCTCCAGCGCTGACGCTCGCGGTCGGTATCCAGCGCGGCCTGCCGGCGCAGACTCTCCGCCCGCTCCGCGACCACCGCTCCCGGCTCATCGCCGGAGTGAACCTCGCTGTGCTCCACCTCGGCGACGAACGTGAACTTTCCCTCTCCGCTTGGCATCGGCCGGTGGCGCGTGCGCACGATCGTGATGGCGCCGTCCTCACCGACGTCGGTCGAGACCTCGTATCGCGTGTAGGGCTCGATCGCAGCGAGCCAGCGCCCAGTGCGCTCGAGCGCGGCGCGCTCCTGCCGGCCATCCAGCGTCATGGCCGTGAACTCGGCCACGTGGACCCAGCCCCAGTGCGTGGCGAGGAGCACGAGCCCGACCGCCAGCGCGGCAATCTCGAGGGCACCGAAGCCGCTGGCGACTATTCCCACCAAGGCCGCGATGATCAGCGCGAGCCCGCCCACGAGCGTCACGCCCGTCAGCGTCGCGCCCACGCCTACGATCCAGCGCCGCCGCTGGCTGTTCGGGAGCATCGGGGCGGGGCGTGCAAACGCCACCGGCAAAGCCGACGGTTCGGAGACCAAGTGCTCGTCGGCGATGCGACCAAGCAGTTGTTCGCTCTGTGAGGTTGCGTTCGGCTGCTGCCCCTGCGTCTCGCCGGGCGGCGCTGTGTGCTCGTCCTTATGCGCCACGTGCCTGAAGGTACTAACGTTTCAGGCGATGCCTCTTTTCTTCTTCACAGTTCAGCAGCAGGAGCGCGCGATCGTCGAGCGATTCGGCAAGTTCGTGCGCGTGGCCGGTCCCGGCCTGCAGTCCAAGTCGCCGTTCGTGGAGCGCGTCGCCGGACGCATGAGCCTCCAGGTCGAGCAACTCAACGCCGACATCGAAACCAAGACCATGGACAACGTCTTCGTCCACGTCAACTTGGCGGTCCAGTACAAGGTGGGCGCCGATCCTCAGCAGGTGCAGGACGCCTTCTACAAGCTCGAGGACCCCGAGGTGCAGATGAAGTCCTACGCCTTCGACGTGGTCCGTTCGCACATCCCGAGCATGAATCTCGACGAGGCGTACGCGGACGCTGACACGATCGCGATGCACATCCAGGACACCCTGCACCGCCAGATGGCGGAGTATGGCTACGAGATCGTCAAGGCGCTGGTGACGAATATCGAGCCCGACCAGCGGGTCAAGGATGCAATGAACAACATCAACGCGGCCCAGCGAAACCAGGTCGCCGCCGGTGCGCAGGGAGACGCGCAAAAGACGCTCGCGGTCAAGAAGGCTGAGGGTGAGAAGGAGACCATGCGACTGCAGGGCGAGGGCGTCGCTGCCGAGCGGCAGGCCATCGCCGAAGGGCTCAGAGAGTCCCTCGAGATCATCGCCAAGCAGGGCCTGGACCCCCGCGAGGCGATGGCACTCGTCGCTCTGACTCAGTACACGGACATGATCAGGGCGCTGGGCGAGGGTTCCAACACGAACACGATCCTCTTGCCCCACTCGCCGAGCGGCGTGGGTGACCTAATGGCTCAGATCCGCGATGGCATTCTCGTTGCCGATCTCGCAGGCGACTCCGCCGGCGAGGCGCTGGGCGCAAAGCCGCGCGGGATTCCAAGGGCTACCCAGGCACCCGCGCAGACCGGTAGCTGAGCCGGCCGCCCGTAGACCAGGCCGCCCCGCGCACAGGGGGATTGACCGGCTCTACGCAGCCGAGCCCACGCGCTCGCGCGGCTGCTCCCCCTTGCCGCGCACCAGCGGGCCGTCGTAAGCACCGGGCTTGGGCCGCGGCTTGCCGCCCGGGAAGGCGAGCCGCAATATCGTTCGCTGGACCATTCCGAGCTGTGTGTGCAGCGGGCCTGAGCCGTACGGCAGCCCGTAGCGCACGCAGATCTCGCGCACCTTCGGAGCGATCTCGCCGTAACGCGTGCTCGGCATGTCCGGGTACAGGTGATGCTCCACCTGATAGCCGAGGTTGCCGCTCAGGACGTGGAACAGCGGTCCACCGTCGATGTTGGCTGCGCCGGTGAGCTGACGCACGTACCACCCGCCGCGGGTCTCGTCCTGCACTTCTTGCTGGGTGAAGGTGTAGGTCTGGTCGGGAAAGTGGCCGCAGAAGATGATCCCGTAGGACCAGATATTGCGGATGATGTTTGCGGTCGCATTAGCGGTCAAGGTACGGACGAACGGCTCGCGGAACGAACGCCGCTGCACCAGCTGCGCCAGGAGGTCCTTGCTCGAACGCGACCGCTTGCGCTGAAACCTGCGCCCCGCGCGCTGGAGCTTGGCCACTGGACGACGAGTGGTGGGCTGCTGGGAGCGGGCCTTCCAGGTGAGGACTGAAGCCTCGACCAGCGTCATCACGATCCCGCTGATGAGAGGCCAGGCGATGTAGTCCTTCTGGATCTGGGTGCGGGCCTTTCCTGCGATCCCCTTTAGCTCCTTGCGAAGGTCCTTGAAGTCCTTCTCGCCCGCGCGGATCGCCTCGAGGTCAAGGTCGTGAAGCGCCACGCCCCACTCGAAGAGCATCATCAGCACCACGTTGTAGAAGGGCTGCAACAGATACACGGGGTGCCACTTCTGGTGGGGATCGATGCGCATGATCTCGTAGCCGAGATCGCGGTCTTTGCCGAGAATGTTGGTGAAGGTGTGATGGATGTAGTTGTGGGAGTGGCGCCAGGCCTGTGCGGTGGACGCCGTGTCCCAGTCCCAGGCCCGCGAGTTGATCACGGGGTCGTTCATCCAGTCCCACTGGCCATGCAGGACGTTGTGGCCGATCTCCATGTTCTCGAGAATCTTCGCCAGGCCCAGGGTGGCCGCTCCGACTACCCAGGGCCCGCGCCACCGGGAGGCGATCAGCTCGAAGCGGCCGATCAGCGCAAGCCGGCGCTGCATTGCGATGATCGAGCGGATGTAGCGAGCGTCACGCTCGCCGAGGCTCGCCTTGACCTCCTCGTGGAGTTGGTCGAACTCGCGTCCGATCTCCTCGATCTGTTCGGACGTCAGGCGGTGCATCGGGTTTTCGGGCACCTCAAGCGCGACGTAACCGTCCGCGCGGTGACCGTTTCCGCCCGTGTTCTGGTGATTTTCTCCGTCGCTGGGTGTCTCCATCGAGGTTCTCCTCGGTCGTTTGGTCGTGTCTACAGGTCGATTTCGACCGGCCCCTCCGGAGCGCTGATGCAGGTCCGGATCACTTCCCCCTCCTGCCCATAGACCTTGCCGGTGCGCAGGTCCCTCACGCGTCCCGAGCGAAGTTCGCCCACGCATGTGTGACAGATCCCCTCGCGGCAGCCGTATGGCAGCTCGAGCCCCGCCTCCTCGCCGGCCACCAGGATCGGCACATGGCCGTCTGACTCCGTCTCGCAGTCCGACATCAGGAACTTGATGGTTCCTCCCTCGCCTTCCCCGGCTTGTCCCAGGCCGAGCTTGGGCTGGAAGCGCTCCATGTGGAGCTTCTCGCAGTCGCCGTAGCGATCGAGGTGCTCGGTGAAGGCGTCGAGCATCTCATTCGGGCCTGAGATGTAGGTCTCGCGCTTGCGCCAGTCGGGGCACAAGCGATCGAGGTCGGACGGGCCCATCCGGCCCTGCTCGCGAGTCAGCTGCTCGTGGAGGTGAAAGCCCGGCCTGCGCGCGGCAAGCTCTCGGAGCTCAGGGCCGAAAATGACATCGTCGGCGTGGCGGGCGGAGTGCAGCAGAACGGCGTCTGAGAGCTCGTCGTAGTGATCGAGATGGCGCAGCATGCTCATGATCGGCGTGACGCCGCTGCCCGCGCTGATATAGAGCAAGTGTTGCGGGGGCGGATCAGGCAAAACGAACTCGCCTTCGATATTGCTCAGCGAGACGATCGTGCCCGGCTTCGCCTTGGAAACGAGGTATGGAGAGACTTTCCCGCTGTCGACCTTCTTGGGCGTGATGCTGATCAGGCCGTCCTCGCGGTAAGGGTCCGAGGTAAGCGAATACGCGCGCCAGTGGCGCACGCCATCGATGTCGATTCCGATGCGCACGTATTGCCCGGGCTTGTGGCCCGACCACCGATATCCGGGCTTGATCAGGATGGTTGCCGCCCTCCCCATCTCCTGCTCGACGCGTTGCACACGCCCTCGCAACTCGCGCGTAGACCACAGGGGGTTGAACAGCTCCAAATAGTCATCTGGCAGTAGGGGCGAACTCAGCGAACTGAGCGCGTTCAGGACGCGCTCCTGCACCGGATGTACGTTCGGACGTGCACCCTTCTCGGGCATGCCTACGAAAGCTATTCCCTGGACTCGGAAGCCAAAAACAATCCTACAGTGCTGTCAAGTTCGCTGCGTCTTGTGCGCGCTGTCGAGCACCACTCCGAGCTGCGTCTCGAGCGCGTGCTCGCCAGCCTCGGTGACCATCACGGCGCGCGAACGCGGTGCGGGCTGCAGCCATCCTCGCTGAAATAGAACCCGCGCCACCGCCGCACCAAGAGCTCCGGCGAGGTGGTGACGCTGCTCGCTCCAGTCGAGGCAGTACCGGATCAGCGGTCGCCGCCCGGCCTGGACCGCATCAATATCGATTCCAAAATCGCGCAGCCAGCTGGCTCCGTTGTCGCCGAGCCGGTAGTCGACGTCGCGCCCCGGCGCCGCGAGCCTGTCATCCCGCGCAAGCATTGGGTGCAACCGGCCGTCGCCGCCAACTATGACTTTGCGCTCGAGGAGCGAGTCCATCAGCGCGACTGCGAGGCGGCCGCCCAAGTGGTCGTAGCAGTAACGCGCCTGGCGTACGGTGTGGGCCCGAGTGCCCTCCTTCAAAGAGCGCACCGGCGCGGTGGGTGCGTATTGCGCGAGCGTCTCGAGCAAGCGGGCGACGTGCGGCCCGGCCAAGCGGTAATACCGGTGTCGGCCGTGTGACTCCACGCGCACCAACTGGGCGTCGAGGAGCTTGCCAAGGTGCTCGCTCGCCGTGGAGGGGGCGACCCCGGCCTCACTGGCCAGCACACTCGCGGGAAGCGCCCGTCCGTCTCCGAGTGCGAGCAGTACGCGGCAACGCCGCGGATCGCTGAGCACGGCTCCTAAGGCGGCGATGTTGGTGTCGCCCTTGATCGGACAATCCTAGGTCCATGACGTTTCGGCCCGCACCGAAATGATGTCTGCCAATACTCGGACAATGACCGCTCAGAGCCACCGAGGGCGATCCGTGGCGCGGCGCGCGACCGCGCGCCAGAGGGCCGCGTTCGTCGTGATGTGCGTCGGCTACTTCCTCGTTCTGCTCGACGTGACGATCGTCAACGTGGCCCTGCCCACCATCGCCAAGGGGCTGCACGCGAGCGTCTCAGACCTCCAGTGGGTGGTCGATGGCTATGCGATCGCACTGGCCTCCGTGATGCTCGGCGGCGGCACGATCGGCGACGTCTACGGACACAAGCGCGTGGTGCTCGGGGGACTCACGTTGTTCGGAGCGGCTTCTCTGGCTTGCGGCCTTGCCCCCTCCAGCGGTGCGCTTGTGGGTTTCCGGGTGCTCCAGGGTCTGGGGGCTGCCCTGATGCTCCCCGGTACCTTGGCGGTCATCACCAACGCCTATCCCAGCGAACAGGAGCGCGCCAAGGCGATCGGGGTGTGGGCAGCTATCGGCAGCGTCGCGCTTCCGGCGGGGCCCCTCCTCGGCGGGGCATTGATCCAGGCGGCCAGTTGGCGACTGATCTTCTTGGTGAACGTTCCCCTCGACGTG
>Ga0070741_10008412_pt1 | contig 20714 bp, 20 predicted proteins | sample Coa_R1_4_FD_66440 | JGI IMG/M metagenome (GOLD analysis project Ga0070741, IMG submission 66440) | Surface soil microbial communities from Centralia Pennsylvania, which are recovering from an underground coalmine fire - Coalmine... | ecosystem: Environmental > Terrestrial > Soil > Unclassified ...
TGGCGCGGGGCAAGCCGCAGATCGAGCCGGCGGCGCGCCAGGTGGTCCTGCTGCAGCGCAAGTCGAGCAAGCCGGGCGCGGGCCTGGGCAAGACCACCGGCTGGATCCACCGCGCCGCCCTGCAGATGAAGAAAGTGGAGATGCTGGCCGGCGTCAATTACGAGGCGATCGACGAGCGCGGCCTGCTCATTTCCTTTGGCGAGAAGCGCGAGAACGCGCAGCTGCTGGAGGTGGACCACATCGTCCTCTGCGCCGGCCAGGAGCCGCTGCGCGAGCTGGAGGCGCCGCTGCAGGCCGCGGGGATGAAGGTGCACCGCATCGGCGGCGCCGACGTGGCGGCGGAGCTCGACGCCAAGCGCGCCATCAACCAGGGCAGCCGCCTCGCGGCGGCGCTTTGAGCGCCGCGACGCGGCGCGGGATGCGCGGCATGGCCGGCGAGGAGGAAGGGGCGGCGGGCTGGAAGGCCCTGCCGGGCCGGATGGGCGAGTACCTGCGCAACCTGTTCGACCTGCAGTTCAAGCAGCTGCTGACGCCGCGCATGCTGCCGACCCTGTTCCTGCTGGCCATCGTCGCCAGCGCCATCTGGGTGGCGGCCTACGTCGCGGAAGGGTTCTCCACCAGCCGGTACCAGGGCCTGCTGCGCCTGCTGCTGCTCGGGCCGGCGGCCTTCCTGACCCTGGTGACCCTGGCGCGGATCGCGCTGGAGCTGTGCCTGGCGATCTTCCGCCTCGCGGTCTACGCCAGCCGCATGGCCGGGCACACCGAGGACATCGCCGGCGGCCTGCCGCGCATCACCTTCTGGAAGAGCGGGCGCCGGCGCGAAGACGGCGACGACTTCTAGGCGGTTTCCGAAGCCGGCGCCGCCTGCGCGATAATAGGCGGATGGAAGTGAAGTCTCCCTGCATCAACGTCTGCACGCTCGACCGCGGCGAGGTCTGCGTCGGCTGCGGCCGGCACATCGACGAGATCGCGGCCTGGGGCGGCGCCAGCAACGAGCTGAAGCAGCGCATCGTCGAGGCCGCCCGCCGGCGGCTGGCGGCGAGGCAGGTCCCGGACACCCGGCAGGCCAGGCAGCCGTGAACGCGCCGAAACGCGAGCCCCGCCGGGAGGATTTCCGCCAGTTCATGCCGATGACCGTGCGCTGGGGCGACATGGACGCCATCGGCCACGTCAACAACGTGCAGTACTTCCGCTACGGCGAGTCGGGCCGCATCGCCTACTTCGACGCGCTGCAGGAGGAGGATCCGACGTTCTGGAAGGAGCACGGCATCATCCTGGCGAGCATGGGCTGCGATTTCCTGGCCCAGGTGCACTACCCGGCGGAGCTGGAGATCGGCACGCGCATCTCGCGCCTGGGCCGCAGCAGCCTGGAGATGACCCAGGCCATCTTCCAGGGCGACAAGCTCGTGGCCCAGCTCAAGGGCGTGATGGTCTGGTTCGACTACCGCGCGCAGAAGACGCTGCCGATCCCCGAGCATGTGCGCGCCTGGATTCGCCGGCGCGAGACGGTGGCGCCGGAGGAGTAGGCCTCGGTGGCGCCCGGCCGCCGCTTCACTGCACGGTCTTTTCGATCGACTGGACCACGCCGTTGGCGAACACCACCCGCACCTTGTCTTCCGGCGCATCGCCGCCGGTGGCGACCCCGACGCCGCCGCCGACCCCGCTGTGGCTGCCGAAGCTGCCGCCGCCGACGCCGAAGCTGAACATCGGCCCGCTGTCGCGATAACCCCAGACCTCGGTGTTGCCCTCGGCGCTGCTGCGGGTGTACTTGTGGTCCGGCTCGCCCAGGGCCATGCGCACCTGTTCGGGGGTGAAGCCGATGTCGGCCTGGCCGGCGCGGATCTTCTGCTGCACCGCCGGCGGATAGCTGTCGAAGGCGGCCTGCTGGTCGTGGATGCGCGACTCCGGGCTGGCGCAGGCGGCGAGCAGGGCGAGCAGCAGGACGGAAGGGAAGTGCAGGGGTTTCACGGGAACACCCTTGTCGGTATCGCTAGCGCTTGGACCGGGAGGGAACGCGGGAGTTCAGCAGCCCGGGCGTGCCGGCTCAAATCCCCAGGCCGCGCATGTCCTGGGCCGGCTGGGCCTCGTTCCAGAGCTGGTCGTAATCGCCGCCGCGGGTCTTGCCGCGGCGCGGCTCCTCGGTCCAGAACTGGCATTGCAGGGCCTCCGGCGACAGCCGCTCGAGCAGCATGCGGCGGTCGGCCAGCAGCCATTCCACGGGATCGAGTTCGCCCTGCTCGGGAGTGGGCTCGCGGAATTCGATCCGGCTGCTGAGGCGCCGGCCCAGTTCGACCAGCCGCGGCGCATTGCGTGCCGCCTCCTGCGGCTGGCGCACCAGCACGCTCAGGCGGGCGCGCTCGCTGCCGAGCAGGAAGCCCTTCACCGCCTCGGCGAATTCCTCGCTGCCGTAGACGCCGCGCTCGAGCGCGTCGCTGCGCAGCAGCAGCTCGTGGCGCGCGGCGCGCACCAGCTGCAGGGCGCGGGCGGCGAAAGCGGCCCGGCCTTCGAGGATCTCCGGCAGGTCCGCCCCGGGCGTGCTCATTTCAGCGCCTTGGCCTGTTCGGCGGCGTTGCCGACGTAGCTGGCCGGGGTCATGGCCAGCAGGCGCAGCTTGTCGGCGTCGGGCAGGGCCAGCTCCTGCACGAACTCGCGGATCGCCTCCGGGCCCATCTTCTTGCCGCGGGTCAGGCGCTTGAGCTGCTCGTAGGGCTCGGGCAGGCCGTGGCGGCGCATCACCGTCTGGATCGCCTCGGCCAGCACTTCCCAGTTGTCGTTGAGGTCGCGGCCCATGCGGTAGGAGTCTTCCTTGAGCTTGCCGACGCCCTTCTCGATCGACTGGAACGCGACCACGGCGTGGGCCACGCCGACGCCCAGATTGCGCAGCACGGTGGAGTCGGTGAGGTCGCGCTGCCAGCGCGAGATCGGCAGCTTCTCGGTGAGGTGGCCGAGGATGGCGTTGGCCAGGCCCAGGTTGCCCTCGGCGTTCTCGAAGTCGATCGGGTTGACCTTGTGCGGCATGGTCGAGCTGCCGACCTCGCCTTCCACCGTCTTCTGCGCGAAGTAGCCGAGCGAGATGTAGCCCCAGACGTCCCGGCAGAAGTCGACCAGGATGGTGTTGGCGCGCATCAGCGCGTGGAAATACTCGGCGATGAAGTCGTGCGGCTCGATCTGGGTGGTGGCCGGGCTCGGCTCCAGGCCCAGGCTGCGCACGAACTCGGCGCCGAACCTGGCCCAGTCCACCTCCGGGTAGGCGGCCATGTGGGCGTTGTAGTTGCCCACCGCGCCGTTCATCTTGCCGAGGATGGCGACGGCGGCGAGCTGCTCGCGCTGGCGCTTCAGGCGGTGGGCGAACACCACCATCTCCTTGCCCAGGGTGGTGGGGCTGGCCGGCTGGCCGTGGGTGCGGGCCAGCATCGGCTGCTCGGCGTAGCGGCGGGCCAGGGTGGCCAGCGCCCCGATCAGCTTGTCCAGGGCCGGCAGCAGCACCTGGCTGCGCGCGTCGCGCAGCATCAGGGCGTAGGCGAGGTTGTTGATGTCCTCGGAGGTGCAGGCGAAATGGATGAATTCCTTGATCGCCGCCAGCTCCTCGTTGCTGGCGATCTTCTCCTTCAGGTAATACTCAACCGCCTTGACGTCGTGGTTGGTGGTGGCCTCGATCACCTTGACCCGGTGGGCGTCCTGCTCGTTGATCTGGTCGGCGACGATCTTCAGGCGCTGCAGGGCGTCGGCCGACAGCGCCGGCACCTCGGGAATGCCCGGATGGGCGGCCAGGGCCTCGAGCCAGCGGGCTTCCACCTGGACGCGGTAGCGGATCAGGCCGTATTCGCTGAAAATCGACCTCAGGCCGTAGGTCTTCTCGGCGTAGCGGCCGTCGATCGGCGACAGCGCCGTGAGCGAGGTCAAATTCATCGTGTCATCTGCGTTTGTTAAAATCGTGGCGCATTTTAGCTGACCGGGCGCCCGCTTACGGTTTGCGAGCCCCCAAAATGCCTGCCCAGGGCTCACCACAGGGATCGAACCGATGAGCAAACAGTCCGGATCCGGCGGCTTCCGGGTCGAACACGACAGCATGGGCGAGCTGCGGGTGCCCGAGGCGGCCCTGTGGGGCGCCCAGACCCAGCGCGCCGTGCAGAACTTCCCGGTTTCCGGGCTGCGCCTGCCGCGGGGCTTCATCCGCGCCCTGGGCCTGATCAAGGCCACCGCCGCCGAGGTCAACGCCGAGCTGGGGCTGCTGGACGAGGCCATCGCCCAGGCCATCGTCGCCGCCGCGCTGGAAGTGGCGTCCGGCAAGCACGACGCCCAGTTCCCGATCGACGTGTTCCAGACCGGCTCGGGCACCTCGACCAACATGAACGCCAACGAGGTCATCGCCCACCTCGCCGGGCGGGTGGTGCACGCCAAGGTGCACCCCAACGACCACGTCAACCTCGGCCAGTCGTCCAACGACACCATCCCCACCGCGATCCATGTCGCCGCCAGCCTGGGGGTGAAGGAGGAGCTGATCCCGGCGCTCAAGCACCTGGCCAAGGCCATCGACAAGAAGGCCAAGGGCCTGAAGGGCGTCACCAAGACCGGCCGCACCCACCTGATGGACGCGATGCCGGTGCGTTTCGACCAGGAGCTGGGCGGCTGGTCGCAGCAGGTGCGCAACGGCGTCGAGCGGCTCAAGGCCTGCGGCCCGCGCATCCGCCGCCTGGCCCAGGGCGGCACCGCGGTGGGCACCGGCATCAACGCCCATCCCAAGTTCGGCGCCAAGTTCGCCAAGCTGCTGGCCAAGCGCACCGGGGTGGCCTTCGAGCCCAGCCCGGACTACTTCGAAAGCCTGTCCAGCCAGGACGCCGCGGTGGAGCTGTCCGGCGCGCTGAAAACCATCGCCGTGTCGCTGACCAAGATCGCCAACGACCTGCGCTGGATGAACTCGGGGCCGCTGGCCGGCCTGGGCGAAATCGCCTTGCCGGCGCTGCAGCCGGGTTCCAGCATCATGCCCGGCAAGGTCAACCCGGTGATCCCGGAAGCCACCGTGATGGCGGCGGCCCAGGTCATCGGCAACGACGCCACCATCACCATCGCCGGGCAGGCCGGCAACTTCCAGCTCAACGTGATGCTGCCGGTGATCGCCTACAACCTGCTGCAGTCGATCGAGCTGCTGAGCCGGGTTTCGCGGCTGCTGGCCGATTCGGCCATCGCCGGCTTCACCGTCAACGAGGCGCAGATCAAGCAGGCGCTGGCCCGGAACCCGATCCTGATCACCGCCCTCAACGGCGTGATCGGCTACGAGAAGGGCGCCGCCATCGCCAAGCAGGCTTACAAGGAAGGCCGCCCGATCCTGGACGTGGCCAAGGAAAACACCAAGCTGCACACCGACGAGCTGAAGGAACTGCTCGACCCGGCCGGCCTGACCAGCGGCGGCATCAAGGGCCCGGGCGGGGGCGGCGGCTGAGCGGCGGCGCGGTCCGGCGGATCGGCAAGGTCCGCGTGCAATCAGGGGGTTAACACACCCCTGTCAATGTCGTACGATCACCCAGGGGCCGGCCCTGGGGTGCCGGGACAGCACGCCGGGGCGCCAACCTGAACCGCTAGTCGGGCCACGGCCCGCTGTTCGTCGGACGCCTCGGGCGGTACCACCGGGTCGATTTAGCCTTGCTGCTTCAGCCGTTCAGTGGTCAGGGAGATGCCGCGATGTTCCGTATGGGTTCCAAAGCCGAGCCGACGCAGACCTTCGACCGGCGCCCGCCGGCTTTCCTGACGGTGGTGGGACAGGAAGTCCTGCGCACCGACCGCGACTCCCTGGCGCTGCTGCAGAAGCACGTGCCGGAAGGGCAGCGCTTCGAGTTCATCTCGCCGCTGGAGCGCAACGCCGCCGAGCCGCTGCAAAGCGACTACGTGCTGAGCCTGTTCGTCGATCCGACCCAGCTCGACGGCATCGCCGACAAGGTCTACGAGGCGCGCCGCAACGGCCGCAGCTCGGTGCTGATCGTCGCCATCTATACCTCGCAGTTCGTCGCCCTCGGCAACTGGCTGGACAAGCGCGCGCAGGAAGGCAAGCTGGTCGGCACCCGCCTGATGGTCGGCGGCGACATCGCCGCCATCGCCCGGCAGCTGCCGGAGCGGATGAAGCCGGTGGCGGAGGACAACGTCATCCGCATGCCGGCCTCGGCCGAGATCGAGAACAGCGTCTACAAGAATTTCTACGTCTTCAGCCCGGAGCTGCAGACCCTGGTGGCCCGCGTGCGCGGCTTCGCCCGCAACGGCGTGACCCGCGCCATCCTGATGGGCGGCCCCGGCAGCGGCAAGACCACGCTGGCTTACTACTATTACCTGGTGCGCGGCCTCGGCCAGTGGGTCTCGGTCAACCTCGCCGCCGAGAACGTCGGCGACAAGGCGGCGATCAAGTCCCTGCTCTGCGGCCACGTCTCCGGCGCTTTCCCCGGCGCCGCGGCGCGCAACGGCGCGCTGACCACCGCCCGCGACGGCGTCTGCTTCATGGACGAGAGCCACGAGATCGCCGGCGCCGTGATGGAAGTGCTGATGGAAGTGCTCGACCAGGGCCAGTACATGCCTTACGGCGCCTCGGCCAAGCGGCAGATGGAGTGCGCCCTGCTGTACGCCACCAACCGCAGCTGGGCCCACCTGCAGAGCGGCGTCAACCTCGACGAGTTCACCCGCCTCGGCGCCGCACGCCTGGAGGTGCCCGAGCTGTACCGCCGCGAGGAGGACATGATCGCGGTGGTGGCCGGCGCCCTGGCGCGCCTGGCCGCGCCCTGCAAAGACTGGAAAGCCCCGTCCGGCATCAGCCTGGAGAGCTGGAAGGCGATGCGCGACTGCCGCTGGCACGGCAACATCCGCGCCGTGATCCGCGTACTGGAAGCGGCCTTCGTCGACACCGCCTCGCTGACCGGCGACTCCCTGATCCAGCTGCCCGAGATCGAGCGCGGCATCGAGATGTGGGAGCCGAAGACGCACCACAGCCACCAGATTTACGCGGCGGCGTAAGCCGCCCTTCGGGGCGATGGCAGGTCGGCCCGAAGCGCCGCCTGCCGCCGGGCGTCACGGCAGCAGCAGGCTCGCCCCTCTGGTTTTCCTTGCCTCCAGCTCGGCATGGGCGCGCGCCACTTCGCGCAGCGGGTAGCGCTGGCCGATGTCGGCCTTGATCACGCCGCGGCTCAATGCCTGGAACAGCCCGCCGGCGGCGGTGTCCAGTTCCTCGCGGGTGGCGGTGTAGTCCGCCAGCCTCGGCCGGGTCAGGAACAGCGAGCCCTTTTCCGCCAGCAGCACCGGCTCGAACGGCGGCACCTTGCCCGAGGCATTGCCGAAGCTGACCAGGGTGCCGCGCCGGCGCAGCGAGTCGAGCGAACCGGCGAAGGTATCCTTGCCCACCGAGTCGTAGACCACGTCGACGCCGCGGCCCTCGGTGAGCCGGCGCACCTCGGCCGCGAAGTCCTGCTCGCGGTAGGGTATGACGTGGTCGCAGCCGGCCTGGCGCGCGGCCTCCGCCTTGTCCGGCGAGCCGGCGGTGCCGATCACCACGGCGCCGAGGTGCTTGGCCCAGGGCACCAGGATGCTGCCGACGCCGCCGGCGGCGGCGTGGACCAGCACGGTGTCGCCGGGCCTGACCGGGAAGCTCAGGTGCAGCAGGTACCAGGCGGTCATGCCCTTGAGCATCAGCGCGGCGGCGCTTTCCTCGCTGACGCCGTCGGGCAGCTTCACCGCGTTGACGGCCGGCAGCAGGCGTTCCTCGCTGTAGGCGCCGAGCGGGCCGCCGGCGTAGGCGATGCGGTCGCCGGCGGCGAAGCCGGACACGCCGGGGCCGACCGCCGTGACCACGCCGGCCGCCTCGGAGCCGAGGCCGCCGGGCAGGCTGACCTTGTAGACGCCGCTGCGGTGATAGATGTCGATGAAGTTGAGGCCGATGGCGCGGTGGCGCACGCGCAGCTGGCCGGCGCCGGGCGCGCCGACCTTCTCCTCGACCAGCTGCATCACCTCGGTACCGCCCTGCCGCTCGATCCTGATGCTGAGGCTCATCCTTGACCCTCCGGGGATTGGGGACGTGGAAATCGTAGCAGCAAGCTTACGAATCCCGAATCCCGCCGATCAATGCGCCGCCTGTCACGTCCTTGCGGTTCAGGCGGCTTCCAGTTCCCGCAGCGCTTCCTCGGTGTAGTCCAGCATGCGCTGCAGCCCCGGCACCGACTTGCGGCAGGCGGTATAGCCGAAGCCGAGCTGGTCGCCCAGTCCGTTGAGGGTGATGTTGAGGGCGCCGTAGTCGATCGGGATCGACAGCGGGTAGGTCTCGTCGAGGCGGAAGCCGTTCATGTACATGGCGTGCCTGGGACCCGGCACGTTGGAGATCACCACGTTGAAGATCGGCCGCTTGCCGGCCTGGCCGGTGAGCATGCTCGGCCCCAGCGGCGTGGCCATCGCGGCGGCGTGGGCCATCTGCTGCAGGCGCGACATCTTGGCGATGCGCTGCTTGGCCTGGGTGGTGGACTGCATGATCAGCTTGAGCCGCTGCAGCGGGTCCTCGACATGGGTGGCCAGGTTGGCCAGGATCATGCTGACCTGGTTGCCGCCTTCCTGGCCCTCGCCGCGGATCGATACCGGCACCATCGCGATCAGCGGCCTTTCCGGCAGGGCGTCGTGGGCAAGCAGGTACTTGCGCAGTGCGCCGGCGCAGATGGCGAGGCTGACGTCGTTGAGGGTGGCGCCGTGCTTCTTGCCGAGCTTCTTCAGGCGGTCCAGCGAATAGGACTGCGCGGCGAAGCGGCGCGAGCCGGAAATCTTCACGTTGAACATCGTCGGCGGCGCCTGGAACGGCCTGGCGTCGGCCGGGTTGGACTGCGAGGAGCGCACGATCTCCCACAGGCCGCTGCCGATACCGGGGGCGATCTCCCGGCCCATCTTCGCCGCCTTGAACAGCGGCTCCAGCAGCTTGCGCGCGGCGGCGGGCGGCTCGGCCTTGGCTTCGCGGCGGCGCGGCACCTGAGCCCAGGGCGGCGGCCGCTGTTCCTGCGGATCCTCCGACAGGGTGCTGGCCAGCATCTTGGTCGCGGCGACGCCATCGAACAGGGCGTGGTGCAGCTTGACGTAGACCGCGACGCGGCCGTCCGCCAGGCCCTCGATGATGTTCATCTCCCACAGCGGGCGGCTGCGGTCCATCAGCGAGCCGTGCAGGCGCGACACCAGGGCCAGCAGCTCGCGGATGCGGCCGGGCCGGGGCAGGGCGGAGTGGCGCAGGTGGTAGTCCAGCTCGAAGTCCTCGTCCTCCTCCCAGAACCAGTGGCCGAGCTTGAACACCGGGCGCAGGTTGAACGGCGGGCGCGCCTCGGTGTGCTTGCGGAATTTCTCGACCAGCTCCTGCACGAAGTCCGGGCCGGCGTCCGGCGGCGGGGTGTAGAGCTGCAGGCCGCCGACGTGCATCGGCTGGCGCCGGTGCTCCATCCACAGGAACATCGCGTCCATCGGGCTCAGCGGTTTCATTCTTGTTGTCTCCTCCAGCCGATACAGGGAGTATCACCTTTAGGCCGTGCGTCGTACATAGCCGATGCAGCCGCAAGGCCCCGCCATGGCGCAAGGGAACGCTCCCCTCCCTCAAGGGAAGCAAAAGCGGCGCTGCGCCTTGCGTTGCGGCCCGGAACCGCAGCCGCTACGCTGCGGTCCATTGCGCCGCCAATCACGGCCGACCACACCCGCCCTCCATGACCCCATTCAGCTTCCGCGTCCTTTCGGCGCTCGGTTTCCTCGGCTGCGCCGGCGCCATGGGCTTCGCCCTCTACCTGCAGCACGCCAAGGGGTTCGAGCCTTGTCCGATGTGCATCTTCCAGCGCATCGCGATGAGCGGCGCCGGCCTGCTGTTCCTGCTCGGCGCGGCGCTCGGCCCGAAGTCGCCCGGCGGCCGCTGGACCTGGGCGGTGCTGCCGGCCCTGGCGGCCCTGGCCGGCTCGGCCATCTCCGGCCGCCAGGTCTGGCTGCAGCACCTGCCGGCCGACCAGGTGCCGGCCTGCGGCCCGACGCTGGACTACCTGATGAAGATGATGCCGCTGCAGAACGTGATCACCTACGTGCTCAAGGGCGAGGGCAGCTGCGCCAAGATCGACGCGCAGTGGCTGGGCATCGCCCTGCCGGAATGGACCCTGTTCGGCTTCGTCGCCCTGGCCCTGTTCGCCCTGGCCATGCCGCGGCTGGCGCGCCGGACCGCCTGATTTCCCCCTGGACCCACAGGAACGCCCATGAGCTTCGCCACCACCGATCTTTCCGACGCCCATCCCGAAGCCCAGGTATGCGAGCCCTTGTTCGCCGACTTCGGCGGTCGCATCGCCTTCCACGGCGCGATCAAGACCCTCAAGGTGTTCGAGGACAACGCGCTGGTGCGCGCCACGCTGGAGACTCCCGGCGAGGGCCGCGTGCTGGTGGTGGACGGCGGCGGCTCGCTGCGCTGCGCCCTGGTCGGCGGCAACCTGGGCGCGCTCGGCGTGAAGAACGGCTGGGCCGGCATCGTGGTCAACGGCTGCATCCGCGACGCGGACGAGATCGCCGGCCAGGACCTCGGCGTCAAGGCCATCGCCACCCACCCGCGCAAGAGCGAGAAGGGCCTGCACTCGGCCCATGCCGACAAGGTGGTGGTGTTCGCCGGGGTGACCTTCAAGCCGGGCGCCTGGCTCTACGCCGACGCCGACGGCATCGTCGTTTCGGACCAGCCGATCCACGGCTGAAAATGGCCGCGGAACGCAGCCGCGGTGCCTGGAACGGCCTGGCGGCGGTGATCGCCGCCCTGGTCGGCTTCCTGGCGCTGCTGGTCTCGGCCTATACCGCCTACATCCAGCGCCAGCAGACCCGGGCCCAGGTGTGGCCGCGGTTGCTGGTCGGCAACCGGCCGGCCGACCGCCTGGTGGTGGTCTACGACAAGGGCATGGGCCCGGCGATCATCCGCAGCGTGCGGATCTCCGTCGACGGGCATCCGCAGCCGGACTGGGATCATGTGGTGGCGGCGATGGGCCTGAAGCTGTCCGAGCCTCCCAAGTATTCCACCATCAGTTCCGTGGTGATCTCGCCCGGCGAGGAGCTGCACCTGCTCAAGTTCGCCAGCGATGCGGACTATGCCCAGGCGATGGCGTCTCCCCGGCAGCCGGCGGTCCAGATCTGCTATTGCTCGGTGCTGAACGACTGCTGGATCATGGACGACCAGCAGAAGTCCCCGGCGCTGCGGCTGCGTGAAGTGGATGGCTGCCCCGCCGATCCGGCCCTCGATTTCACCGAGTAGGGCGGCGCGCTAAGCTGGTGGCCGGAGGCGCCCGTGTTCTACCAGATCGAAGTCACCACCCGCTGCAACTTCGAGTGCTTCTATTGCGCCGGCCGCAACATGGCCCAGCGCAACATGGAGTGGGCGCTGTTCCAGTCGATCCTCGGCCGCATTCCCGCCGGCAGCACGGTGTCGCTGCAGGGCGAGGGCGAGCCGTTCCTGCACCCGCGGTTCTGGGACATGGTCGAAGCGCTGCGCGCGGCCGGCATGGTGCCGTACACCATCACCAACGGCACCCTGGTCGACGACCCGGCGCGGGTCGCCGCCTGCTTTCCGGTGATCGGGGTGTCGCTGGACACGCTCGATCCGGAGCTGTCGAAGCAGACCGGCCGGCTCAGCCTGGAGCGGGTGCTGGAAGGCCTGGCGCGGCTGCACCAGGCGATGCAGCCGGCGGCCCGCATCGTGCTGCACACGGTGGATTTCGGCCAGCCGCTGGAGCCGGTGCGGGACCATGCGCGGACCCAGGGCTTCCGCCACATCGTGCAGCCGCTGCAGCCGAAGGACGACTACGCCCGCTACTACGCCAACGAGGTCAGCCTCGGCCCCTGCAGCTACCGCTGCCGCTACATCGAGCAGCCGAGCCTGCGCTACTACAACATCGAGGGCCTGGAAATGCCCTGCTTCTGCATCAAGCAGACCGGCCATTACCGCGGCATCGAGGCCATCGCGGCGGAGCTGAAGGCGCAGCGGGTGCCCGCCACCTGCCGCGGCTGCCGCGAGATCTATCCCGAGGCCAGGGTCAGGAGCTGGTAGGGGGCGGGCGTACCGGCCGTCACAAACCAGTTGTGACGGCCAGGGCAGGCGAGTAGCCTGTGCCGCGTTTTCGCGGATTCTTCCCATGAAAGACCTCACCCAAGGCTCGGTCACCCGGCAGCTGCTGGGCATGGCCGGCTTCATGATGATCGGCATGGCGGTGCAGACCCTGTACAGCCTGGTCGACCTGTACTGGGTCGGCCGGCTCGGCGCCGCCGCGCAGGCCGCCGTGACCCTGTCCAGCAACCTGATGATGATCAGCATGGCGGTGTCGCAGATGCTCGGCGCCGGCACCGGCGCCCTGGTGGCGCAGGCGGTCGGCCGCAAGGATCCCGCGGAGGCGCACCACGTCTTCAACCAGGCCCTGGGCATCGGCCTGAGCCTGATGGTGGTGTTCCAGCTGCTGGCGATGATGATCGAAGGCCCCTTCGGCCGCGCCTTCAGCGCCGACGCGGCGACCGCCGGCTACACCGGCGAGTATCTGCGCTGGTTCATTCCTTCGATGGCGCTGCAATTTCCGATGATGGCGATGGGCGCGGCGTTGCGCGGCACCGGCAACATGAAGCCGGGCACCACGGCGCAGGTCGCCAGCGTGCTGCTCAACATGGCGCTGGCGCCGCTGCTGATCTTCGGCTGGCTCGGCTTCCCCGCGCTGGGCGTCGAAGGCGCCGGCCTGGCCACCTTCATCTCGGTGGCGGCGGCCCTGGCGGGCCTGTGGCTGTACTTCCTGCGGCCGGCCACGTTCCTCAAGCTGCGGCCGCGCGAGTGGCCGGCGCAGGCGGCGACCTGGTGGCGCATCCTCAAGATCGGGCTGCCTTCGGCGGTCGAGTTCTCGCTGATGTTCCTCTACATGATGTTCGTCTTCGCCATCCTGCGGCCGTTCGGCGCGGCCGAGCAGGCGGCGTTCGGCATCGGCCAGCGCCTGCTGCAGTCGGCGATGATGCCGGTGCTGTCGCTGAGCTTCGCCGCCGCCGCCGTGGCCGGGCAGAACTACGGCGCGCGCCTGCCGCACCGCGTGCGCGAGACCTTCGCCGCCTCGCTGCGGGTGGGCCTGGTCTGCACCGCGGCGCTGGTGGTGCTGGCGGAGCTGTTCCCGGCCCCGCTGGTGCGCGCCTTCAGCGCCGAGCCGGCGGTGATGCAGGGCGGGGTGGAGTTCCTGCGGGTGATCTCGGTCAACCTGCTGGCCACGGCGGTGGCCTTCGCCTGCTTCGGCGTCCTGTCCGGCCTGGGCAACACCGTGCCGACCCTGATCAGCTCGGCCACCCGCATCGTCCTCATCGTCGGCGTGACCTGGCTGCTGTCGTTCCACGTCGGCTTCCGCCCGCTGTGGCTGTGGCTGGTCTCGGTGGCCGCGACGGTGGTGCAGATGGGGATGAACCTCTACTTCCTGCGCCGCGAGCTGCACAAGCGGCTGGGGCCGGCCATGGCTCCCGCGGCCCGGGCCGCGGCCTGAGGAACTGGCGGTAAGCGGAGGAAATCATTGGCTTGTTGCGCGGCGGTCCCCGCCGCGGCAGATTTTCGCGCGCCGGCAATGACCCGGGCGCCTCAATCCCCTGTCGTTGCTGCAACGCAACGCAAATTTCATTTTTGAGTATAATGCGCGCCTTTCGCGGCGTCCTTCACCCCGAGGGCGCTGTCATCCAAGAACAGGCAGGAGTTTAGGATGAGCGTGAACAAGGGCATCGTTGTCACAGGTCCGTTGACCCCGGCGTACCGTAAGGTACTCACGCCCGCGGCCCTGAAGTTTGTCGAAAAGCTGGTGCGCAAGCACGCTCCGCGCCGCGAGCAGCTGCTGGCCCTGCGCCAGGAGCGTCAGGCGAAGATCGACGCCGGCAAGCTGCCGAATTTCCTCTCCGAAACCAAGAGCGTCCGCAGCGGCAAGTGGACCATCAAGGGCATTCCCGCGGACCTGCAGGACCGCCGCGTCGAGATCACCGGTCCGGTCGACCGCAAGATGATCATCAACGCGCTGAACTCGGGCGCCAAGTGCTTCATGGCGGACTTCGAGGATTCGGCGGCGCCGACCTGGGAGCTGATGGTCCAGGGCCACATCAACCTGATGGACGCGGTGCGCCGCACCATCAGCTTCTCCTCGCCGGAAGGCAAGGAATACAAGCTCAACGAGCAGATCGCCACCCTGATCGTGCGCCCGCGCGGCTGGCACCTGGTGGAGAAGCACATCCTGGTCGACGGCAAGCCGGCCCCCGGCGGCATCGTCGACTTCGCGCTGTACTTCTTCCATAACGCCAAGGAGCTGCTCAAGCGCGGCACCGGCCCGTATTTCTATCTGCCGAAGATGCAGTCGCACCTCGAGGCGCGGCTGTGGAACAGCATCTTCGTCGACGCGCAGAAGGAGCTGGGCATTCCCAAGGGCACGATCAAGTCCACCGTGCTGGTCGAGACCATCTGGGCCACCTTCGAGATGGACGAGATCCTGTACGAGCTGCGCGACCACATCGTGGCGCTGAACTGCGGCCGCTGGGACTACATCTTCAGCTGCATCAAGACCCTGAAGAACCGCGCCGACTGGATCGTGCCGGACCGCCTGCAGGTGACGATGGACAAGCACTTCCTCGACTCCTACTCCAAGCTGCTGTGCGAGACCACGCACAAGCGCGGGGCGCAGGCGATGGGCGGCATGGCCGCCTTCATCCCGGTGAAGAACAACGAGGAGCTGAACAACCAGGTCTTCGCCAAGGTGCGCGCCGACAAGCTGCGCGAGGTGAAGAACGGTCACGACGGCACCTGGGTCGCCCATCCGGGCCTGGTGCAGGTGGCGATGGACGTGTTCAACGAGAACATGCCGGAGCCGAACCAGGTGCACAAGCAGTTCAAGTACGGCATCAAGGCCGCCGACCTGCTGAAGTGCCCCGAAGGCCAGATCACCGAGGCCGGCCTGCGCAACAACGTCAATGTCGGCATCGGCTACACCGAGGCCTGGCTCAACGGCAACGGCTGCGTGCCGCTGCACAACCTGATGGAGGACGCGGCCACCGCCGAGATCTCCCGCACCCAGGTGTGGCAGTGGCTCAAGCACGGCGCCACCATGGCCGACGGCCGCAAGGTCACGCGCGAGCTGGTGCTCAAGACCATCGACGAGGAGCTGGAGTCGTACCGCAAGCAGCTCGGCGAGGAGCGCTTCTATAAGGGCCGCTTCGCCGAGGCCGCCGGCATCTTCGCGCGCATGAGCACCGCCAGCGACTGCGTCGAATTCCTGACCCTGCCGGCTTACGAGTACCTGGACTAACGTCCGGAACCGGCCAGACGGCGGGCTTCCGCCAGGGTATTCCGGACACCGTACTGTTTTTCCGCTTTTGACCACCGGGCTAAAGGCCCAAGAGGACGCTGCAATGACCCGCGACGAGCAAATCAAGGCCCTCGAGAAGGAATGGGCCACCAACCCCCGCTGGAAGAACGTCAAGCGTGGTTACACCGCTGCCGACGTCGTCCGCCTGCGTGGTTCGGTCCAGGTCGAGCACACCCTCGCTCGCAACGGCGCCGAGAAGCTGTGGAAGCTGGTCAACACCGAGCCCTACGTCAACTGCCTCGGTGCGCTCACCGGCGGCCAGGCGATGCAGCAGGTGAAGGCCGGCATCAAGGCCATCTACCTGTCCGGCTGGCAGGTCGCCGCCGACAACAACAGCTACATGGCCATGTACCCGGACCAGTCGCTGTATCCGGTCGACTCCGTGCCGAAGGTGGTTGAGCGCATCAACAACAGCTTCAAGCGCGCCGACGAGATCCAGTGGTCCAAGGGCGTGAGCCCCGGCGACAAGGGCTACGTCGACTACTTCGCCCCGATCGTGGCCGACGCCGAAGCCGGCTTCGGCGGCGTGCTCAACGCCTACGAGCTGATGAAGGCGATGATCCGCGCCGGCGCCGCCGGCGTGCACTTCGAGGACCAGCTGGCCTCGGTGAAGAAGTGCGGCCACATGGGCGGCAAGGTGCTGGTGCCGACCTCCGACGCCGTGCAGAAGCTGATCGCCGCGCGCATGGCCGCGGACGTCTACGGCGTGCCGACCGTGATCCTGGCCCGTACCGACGCCGAGGCCGCCGACCTGCTGACCAGCGACCACGACGCCAACGACAAGCCGTTCATCACCGGCGAGCGCACCGCCGAAGGCTTCTACAAGACCAAGAAGGGCCTGGAGCAGGCCATCAGCCGCGGCATCGCCTACGCGCCGTACGCCGACATGGTGTGGTGCGAGACCGGCACGCCGGACCTGGAGTTCGCGCGCAAGTTCGCCGAAGCCGTGAAGAAGGCGCACCCGGGCACGATGCTGGCCTACAACTGCTCGCCGTCCTTCAACTGGAAGAAGAACCTGGACGACGCCACCATCGCCAAGTTCCAGCGCGAGCTGGGCGCGATGGGCTACAAGTACCAGTTCATCACCCTCGCTGGCATCCACTCCATGTGGTACAACATGTTCGACCTGGCGCAGGACTACGCCAAGCGCGGCATGTCGGCCTACGTCGAAAAGGTGCAGGAGCCGGAGTTCGCCGCGCGCGACCGCGGTTACACCTTCGTCTCGCACCAGCAGGAAGTGGGCACCGGCTACTTCGACGACGTCACCACCGTGATCCAGGGCGGCGCCTCCAGCGTGACCGCGCTGACCGGCTCGACCGAGGAAGAGCAGTTCCACTAAGCGGTTGATTGCGCTGCAGACAAGGGCCGCCTCGCGCGGCCCTTGTCGTTTCCGGCGGAAATTTTCCGCAGCCGCCCCCGGGCTTGTGGCTGGACCGGCGCAAGCGTAGGGTGTGTCGCAAACGACACATAGGGGGAGAATTCATGCTGCGCAACCTCATCCTCGGCCTGCTGCTCGCGGTGGCCCTGTTCTTCACCATCGGCTTCGTGCTGCCCGACAAGGTGCACGTGCAGCGGACCGAGCGGATCCAGGCCCCGCCTTCGCAGATCTTCGCGGCGGTGAACGGCTTCCGCCAGTTCGACCGCTGGTCGCCCTGGGCGCACAAGGACCCGCAGATGAAGGTGCGGATCAGCGGGCCGCCGCTGGGCGTGGGCGCGCACTACGAATGGAGCGGCAACAAGGAAGTGGGCAGCGGCAGCCAGGAGATCGTCGCCAGCACGCCCTACAGCCAGGTCAAGACCCGGCTGATGTTCGCCGGCTTCGACCGGCCCAGCATGGCGACCTTCGACCTCGATCAGAACGGCGAGGTCACCCGCGTCACCTGGAGCCTGGACGTGCCGCTCGGCTCCAACCCGATCGCGCACTACTTCGGGCTGCTGATGGACCGGCAGGTCGGCCCGGACTACGAGCGCGGCCTGACCGAGCTGCGCGGCATGACCGAGAGCGGCTCCAAGGTGGACTTCGCCGCCCTGCAGGCGCAGCTGGTGGACGTGCAGCCGCAGACCTACGCCTACGTCTCCGGCAGCACCGCCACCGACCCCGCCGCCATCGCCAAGGCGCTCGCCGCCGCCTACGCCAAGGTCGGTGCTTTCATGTCCGCCAGCGGCCTGAAGCAGGCGGCTCAGCCCATCGCCATCACCCGGCGCTGGGACCCCAAGGCCAACGTCTACGAGTTCGACGCCGGCATCCCGGTGGACAAGGCCGACGCCACCGCGCCGGACATGGTCAAGGGCAAGCCCGGCGAAGTGAAGATCGGCCATACCTATGCCGGCACGGCGCTGAAGGCCGAACATCGCGGCGCCTACCAGGACATGGGCAAGACCTACGCGCTGATCGACGCGTACAAGACCGCCTATGCGCTGCAGGACAACGGCCTGTCCTGGGAGCAGTACGTCAGCGACCCGGGCAAGACGCCGCAGGCGCAGCTGCTGACCGACATCTACGTGCCGGTGAAGTAATTCCGGAAAGCGGCCGGGCAGGGGCGCCCGGCCGCCGGGCGGGCTTCTCCGCGGGATCTTCGCGTTTCCCGCGGCCTTTGCGCCCGGGCGCGGGGGCAGTTTTTCGCCCCGTTGGCGTATCCTTGGCACTGATGAACCAGCCGTCCCAGCCGTTCGACTCCCGCACCTTCCTGTCCCAGCTCACCACCGCGCCGGGCGTGTATCGCATGTACGGCGAGAACGACGAGCTGCTGTACGTCGGCAAGGCGCGCAACCTGCGCAAGCGCGTCGGCAGCTACTTCCTGCGCGCCAGCGGCAATCCGCGCATCGAGAGCATGGTCGGGCAGATCCGCCGCATCGAGGTGACGCTGACGCACACCGAGGACGAGGCGCTGCTGCTGGAGTCGGCGCTGATCAAGGAGTTCACGCCCCGCTACAACGTCTCGCTGCGCGACGACAAGAGCTTTCCCTACGTGCGCATCACCGCCCACGAGTACCCGCGCATCACCTTCTACCGCGGCGCCAAGGCCGGGGCCGACCGCTATTTCGGCCCATACCCCAGCGCCGGCTCGGTGCGCGAGACGCTGCAGACCCTGCAGAAGCTGTTCCTGCTGCGGCCCTGCAACGACACCTTCTTCGCCAACCGCCAGCGCGCCTGCCTGCAGCACCAGATCAAGCGCTGCTCCGGGCCCTGCGTCGGGCTGATCTCGGCCGCGGACTACGCCCGCGACGTGGCCAAGGCGGTGCGCCTGCTGGAAGGGCGCGGCGACGAGCTGGCGCAGGAGCTCGGCGCGGAGATGGAGCGCGCGGCGGCGCAGCTGGAGTTCGAGCTGGCGGCACGCCTGCGCGACCAGATCGCGGCGCTGAAGCGGGTGCGCGAGCACCGCGCCATCACCGGCGGCGCCGAGCAGCTGGACGTGATCGTCGCCGCGCCCCACGCCTCGGGCAGCTGCGTCGCGGTGGTGTCGGTGCGCGACGGCATCAACCTGGGCCACGGCAGCTTCTTCCCGCGCCACCCGCCCGGCATCGCCATGGACGAGCTGCTGGCCGGCTTCATCACCCAGTACTACCTGGAACGGCCGCCGCCGCCGGAGGTGCTGGTCAACGAGCTGCCGGAGGACGCCGAATGGCTGGAGGCCAGCCTCTCGGCCAAGGCCGGTCGCAAGGTGCGCATTCTCCGCCCGGAGCGCGGCGCCAAGACGCGGCTGCTGGAAATGGCCGAAGGCACGGCGCAGCAGGCCCTGTCGGCGCGCCTGGCGGAGGCCGCGAGCATGGACCAGCGCCTGCTCGAGCTGCAGCAGGCGCTGAACCTGGAGCGGCCGCCGCGGCGCCTGGAGTGCTTCGACATCAGCCACACCATGGGCGAGAAGGCGGTGGCCTCCTGCGTGGTGTTCAACGAGGACGGGCCGCTGAAGGCGGCCTACCGCAAGTTCAACATCGAAGGCATCACGCCCGGCGACGACTACGCCGCGATCCAGCAGGCGGTGGCGCGGCGCTATGCCCGGGTCAAGGGCGGCGAGGTGCAGGCGCCGGACGTGCTGTTCATCGACGGCGGCGCCGGCCAGCTCGGCGCGGCGCTGCAGGCCCTGGCCGACGTCGGCTTCGAGGAACTGCGGGTGGTGGCGATCGCCAAGGGCCCGACGCGCCGGCCCGGCCTGGAGCAGCTGATTCTGCCGGAGAGCGAGCAGCCGCTGGTGTTGCCGCCGGACTCGCCGGCGCTGCACCTGATCCAGCGCATCCGCGACGAGGCGCACCGCTTCGCCATCACCGGCCACCGCGCCCGGCGCGAGAAGGCACGCATGACCTCCGGGCTGGAGACCATCGAGGGCCTCGGCCCGGCGCGGCGCCGCGCGCTGCTCAAGACCCTGGGCGGGCTGCCGCAGGTCAAGCGGGCCGGCATCGACGAGCTGGCCCGGGTCGAGGGCATCAGTCGCACCCTGGCGGAACGGATCTATGCGCACTTCCACTGAGGGCATGCACGGAAGCGAGGGGAGGGAGGCAAAAACCATGATCCCGCGCGGCGTCCGGCCGGATTTTGCAGATCGGGGTAGGGGCAGCTATCGTGTCTGCACCATGCGGACCCTAGTTTGGCCTTCGATGCTGCACCTGCCGCCTTCCCGCCCTCGTCTCCCCTCATGAGGCTGAACACCCCCACCATCCTCACCGTCGGCCGCGTCGCGGTGATCCCGGTCGTGCTGGCCTTGTTCTACGTCGACTGGTCGCAGGCGCGCCATGCCGCGGCGCTGCTGTTCATGGCCGCGGCCCTGACCGACTGGCTCGACGGCTACCTGGCGCGCGCCTGGAACCAGACCAGCAACTTCGGCGCCTTCCTCGACCCGGTGGCGGACAAGCTGCTGGTCGCGGTGGCCCTGGTGATGCTGCTGCGCGACGACCCGCGCAGCGTGATGGGGGTGCTGGTGGCGATCATCATCGGCCGCGAGATCACCATTTCGGCCCTGCGCGAATGGCTGGCCGAGCTGGGCCAGCGCGCCCGGGTGGCGGTGGGCATGCTGGGCAAGCTCAAGACCGTGTTCCAGATGACCGCCATCGGCCTGATGCTGTGGCAGACCCCGCTGGGGCCGATCCCGGTCTACCAGATCGGCTATGTCCTGCTGTTCATGGCCGCGGCCCTGACCATCTGGTCGATGATCCAGTACCTGCGGGCCGCCTGGCCCGTCATGCAGGACGACTTCAAGGCCTGAAAGCCGGCTTCCTTGGGGAGTTCTCCCCCGCAGGTACTTCCGCGGCGACTCCCGCACCCACATGCGCGGCCCTGGCCGGCGATACGGGCCGATTTCAAGGCCCGAACGGGGGCAAAAAAGGCTTGCTTCGCCGATTGCCGATCCCTACAATACGCAACTC
>Ga0070741_10008413_pt1 | contig 20713 bp, 16 predicted proteins | sample Coa_R1_4_FD_66440 | JGI IMG/M metagenome (GOLD analysis project Ga0070741, IMG submission 66440) | Surface soil microbial communities from Centralia Pennsylvania, which are recovering from an underground coalmine fire - Coalmine... | ecosystem: Environmental > Terrestrial > Soil > Unclassified ...
TACGAAGTCACGATTCCCACCTCTGCGCCGGCCAGCTCCGCCTGAGCCCGCCGGATCACCGCAACGTCCCACTCCGGGTAGAGCACCAGGCTTCCACCCGCGATTTCACTTAGATCCCTGTGCGCGGCGTAGTATGGAACGTCGCGCTCGAAAAACACCACCCGGTGCCGCCGGCGCGCGAGCGCCTTGCACAGCCCCCGCCAGAGAGTGGCGTGCCCATTGCCCCACGAAGAACTGATGGACAATCCAAAAATTACTATCTTCATCCCGATGGCGAGTAACCTGGAGCCAGTAAAATCCGCCTGCAGCGAGGCCGCGCATCCCTGTGGTTGCGAATGCAGGGCCAAAGTACACAGCAGAACAATTCGGGATCGGGGGACATATGAAAACGGACAACAGCCCGGCTACCACTTTCCTGTTGATTCGTCACGGAACGTACGATGATATGAGCAGGATCCTCTCCGGGTCGCGTCCGGGCGTGGGCCTCAATGCGTCAGGGCGTGCGGAGATCGCCCGCCTGGCGTCCTGCCTGCACAGCGTGCCGGTCCGGGCGTTGTATAGCAGTCCTCTGCCGCGCGCCAGAGAAACGGCAACGCTTCTCGCCGAAACGCTCCGAGTGCCCGTTGAGATTTCAGAAGCCTTTGGCGAAATAGATTTCGGCGATTGGGCGGGAAGAAGTTTCGATGATCTGGCGGGATCGACCGAATGGCGGAACTTCAATACCTGCCGGAGCGGCGCTCCTACAGCCGCCGGGCAGCTCATGGCCGAAGTTCAAACGCGCGCCGTCCGGGAGATGATGCGGCTGGCCAACCACCGCCGCGGAGAAACAGTGTGCGTGATCAGTCACGGAGACGTCATCAAGGCGGCGCTCGCGTATTACGCGGGCATTCCTCTCGATCTGTTCCACCGGCTCGAAATCAGCCCCTCTTCGGTCAGCGCCATACGGCTGCATGATTCCGGCCCGCAGTTGCTATGCATCAATTGGCTTGACCACGTTCCCTGCTAGGCGGAGTCCCGTCGAGCGGGTTCCCCGGGCTGAACCACCCTCCTTGACGCCGCTTGGGAAACATACAACTCCAGTTCCCTCGCGCGATGCGTCGCGGTATGGCCGGCCAGGACGCGCTCGCGGGCGCGTTCCCCCACCCTCGCCAGCTCATGGCCCGGCATTTCGCGCAGGAACCGCAGAGTGTCCTCAGCCGACCCGGAAACCAGGATTTCTCTACCGATCTCGAAAATATTCTCCAGACCCGGCCAGTAATCGCTGATGATCGGCGTGGCGCAAGCCGCAGCCTCAAACAGGCGCACGCTAGGCGAATAGCCGGCTCGCTTCATTTCAGCGCGCGTCACATTCAACGTGCACCGCTGCGAGTTATAAAACTCGCGATGCCGCTGGGGCGGAAGATGATCGAAGCGCTCTACGTTCGGGGGCCATTGTATGTGATCCGGGTAGAGCGGACCAGCCACGACGAACGAGCCGTTGGGATACCAGCGGGCCGCCTCCAGCAGGAGGCGCTCCAGAGCCGGCTGGCGGTCATCACTATAGGTCCCCAGATATCCCAGGTCCCACTGTGGAGGGCGACAGGTCGGGTAGTAGAGGTCCGGGTCAGCTGAGCAGAAAAGAGACCGGGCCATCGGGGCGCCGTATTCCCGCTCCAGGCGATCCAGAATCGGGCCGCCGGTGAAGGATAAGTAGAGATCAAAACGCGGAATCAACTCGGGCGAGAGATATTCGGTATCGCCTCGTTCCAGTTTCGCCAGCGTTATCGGTGTGTCTATATCGTAAAAGGCAGCGACGCCCTGGGCGGTTTCTAGCACCCATTCCCCGACGGTGACGCCCTCGGGCACATACGATCCGACAATCACCAAATCGGCTTCTCTGATTTGGGCCCGGAAACGGCGCTCCAAATCGCCAAAACTGGTATAGAGCCTGGCGCAGCCAAAGCGCGGCTCCGGAACGTCCCGATTTCTGGCGTACCATGGCATGTCGCGCTCCAGGAACAGCGCATCGTGCCCTCGCCGGGCCAGGGCGCGCACCAAACTCCGGTATGTAGTGGCATGCCCATTCCCCCACGACGACGTGATCGAAAGCCCGAGGATTACGATTTTCATCGGGAGGCGGCGATTGCATCCGGCGGGCCGGGCCGGCGGCCGTCGTAACAGCCCAGCAAATTTTCCAGTTGCGCAGCGCGATGGGCGTAGGTGTGCTCTTCCAGCACGCGGCGCCGAGCGGCTGCGCCGATCGAACAGGCGCGCTCGGCGGTAAGCGAAGCCAGCAATTCGGCCACTTCGGCGCCGCCCGGGGCCACCAGGACCTCACGTCCAGGTTCGAGGAACTGCTCGATGCCGTCCCAGGCATCCGTGATCAGGCAGGCGCCGGCGCCCGCCGCTTCGAAGACGCGTGTTGCCGGGCAGAAGCCGTACTTCGCCATGCTCTCTCTCGAAATGTTCAGCACAGCGCGGCAGGAGCAGTTGAAGGCGTTGTGTTCGCCCGTGTACACATGCCCAACATATTTGATATTGGCAGGCAACTGCCGATCACCCCAGCCGCTTCCCCCCAAAACAAAGACCGATTTCGATCGCTCGGCGGCGCCGAAAAAGAACTCTTCAACGCGCGCCTCCCGATCCGGCAGCCGGTTTCCCAGAAAGCCCAGATCGGCCGCAAAACGCCGGTCCCGCGCCGCCGGATGGTGAGTCACGGGATCCAGGGCGTTGTAAACCGGCGTACAATGCTGCGCGCCGAACCTCTTGTAAGCGCTCGACACCGGATCGCCGCCGCCGTATGTCACCACCAGGTCATACCTCGGAATCAGCGTTCGGAACGGGTCCTCCGGATGGCGCTCGATGCGCTCCAGCGTGGCAGGAGCGTCAACGTCCCAGAAAACAATACGCCTGGCAGGAGATCTCAACTCGAGGACGGCTCGCTCGAGCAGAGCGTCAAAGACTCCCACCCCGCTTGCCTTCACAATCAGATCCGCGCCGCGCGCATCTTCCAGAGCGGCGTACACGCCAGACTCAGTCTCGGCTGGGTACACATGCACGCGCGCCCACTCCGGTTCAGAAATGTCCCTGTGGTTCTGTCGGCCGTAGGCGTCCGGCTCGTAAAAAGTAATCCGGTGCCCCCGCTCATGCAGGGCGCGGATAATCCCCCGGTAGTAAGTAGCCGCTCCGTTCCAATAAGCGGAGAGGAGGCTCGAGCCAAAAAAGGCAATTTTCAGCCTTTCAGGCATAGGGGTCCCCGGAGGAGGAAGACAGGCGGAGCTGCGCGCAAATTTCCAACAGCTCATCCACGCGATGAGCGCAGGTATGACGCCCCAGAATCGTGCGCAGCCCGTGATTGGCAGTTTCCCGGGCGGCTTCTGGATCGCTGAGCAAGAACCGCAAAAGCTTCGTCATTTCCGTCCCATTTCTCGCGATCAGAAAATCTTTACCCGGCGCAAAGAGGTTCTCGCAGTCTTCCCAGGGGGCCGAGATCAGCGGTATGCCGCACGCCAGCGCCTCAAACACGCGGATCGTGGGAATCCCCGGCAGCGCGCCCGCGTAGGGACGGCGCGGTACATGCACCGTCGCGCGGAAGCGGGCGAAGACGTCCGGAACCTCATAGTTCGGCAGCCAGCCTAGGTACTCGGCGCCCGCCTGCCGGAGGGCAATCTGGGCTTCGGGCGGGTAGCGGACGCCGTAAACCCGCGCCCGCAGCCTCAGCGCCCGAACGGGCTCCAGCAGAAACTCGTGCAATTCGGCGGTCCGCTCTTCATCCCCCCAGTTTCCGATCCACGTAAGATCGCCCTCGCACGCTTCTACCGCGACGGGATGAAAAATCCGCGTGTCGGCTGCTTCGTGCCACGTCCAGACGCGACGCGCCCACCCTTGGCGAAGGTAGATCCCGCGAATGACGTCTCCAAAAACCAAAACTCCGTCGTAGCCCGCCAGATCGCAGGCCGCCATGCCGGGCTGGTCGGTTATCGAGCGATGATGCGTGTCGTGGAACAGGAGCCGGTACTTTCCAGAGCGGGCCCGATGCGTTCCGATGCGCTCGATGAGATCGCGATCGTTCCACTCATGTACCATTACAAGATCAGCCCCGTCGAGCGCGCGATCCAGGTCGAGAGTCCCTCGGTCATACCTTTCCACCGCGATGCGCGGGTAGACCGTGCGCACCGCATCGGTCGCTGCTTCTCCCTGCTCGCGGATCAGATGGCGCACGCTCCAGGCGTCTCGCGGCTCGTAGGCGCGTACGTCATGTCCTCGGGAGCATAGTTCCGAGGCGATGCCGCGCAAAAAATGGGCATTCCCGTGATTCCAGTCCGAAAGCAGCGAGTGGCAAAAGAGCGCAATTCTCATCCGCTTTGGCTCGCTTCCGTCCAGACCGCGATCCACCGGGCCTGCCGGCCGGACGCTTTTGCCGGCTTGCTTCCGGCGTCAGCGATGGGCGCCGGCTTTCACCCGCGAGAAAAGACGCATCATCTCGCGATCGAACGCCGGCAGATCAGAAGGCTGGCGGCTGGTCACCAGGTTGTCGTCCACTACAACTTCTTCATCGATCCAGTTCCCGCCCGCATTTCGTACATCATCCTGTATCGTGTGATAACTGGTGAGGCGCCTTCCCTTCACCACACCTGCCGAGATCAGTTCCCAAGGCGCATGGCAGATCGCCGCAATGGGCTTGCCCGCACCTTGGAAATGGCGAATGAACTATTGAAGCTTCGGCTCAATTCTGATTCGGTCGGCGTTCAACGCTCCGCCGGGCAGCATTAACGCATCGCAGCGCTCAGGGTCGGCCTCTTCCAGCGTTCGGTCCACACGAACCGCACCCGCCTTGTCGAAATGATGAAATCCCTGGATCTGTCCGCTCTTGGGGGAAATCACCTCCACGTGCGCGCCCGCTTCTTTGAGCGCACGCATTGGGTCGGTGAGTTCCGATTCTTCGAAGCCGTCGGTGGCGATAATCGCCACTCGCACGCCGCTTAGGTTTTCCATGAGTCCCTCGCGCATTATTCAGGCGCCGGAATCCGGGTTACGATCCGAATAGCGCATCCAATGCCAACGGGGTGAACAAGTCCGTTGCGGTTCCTTCGATCAGTCCGGCCGGCAATGCAACCACCCGCTTCACGGCTCGAGTGGAGGATCCCGCCAATTAAGAAGCAACCTGTATGCCACCAGATAGGCGCGCGCCATTCTGCGTGGTGTGAAAGTTAGCGCCCGCCTGCGGCTGCGCGAGGCCATTTCTGTCCGCAGCTGTACATCTTTGATGAGCGTGCGGAGTGCGTCCGCGAGGCTCTTATGATCGTCCGGCGGCACATAGAGTGCGGCGCAGCCCCAGACCTCCCGGAGACTGGGAATATCTCCCAGCACCAGCGCGCAGCCGGCCAGGGCCGCCTCCAGGACGGAAAGCCCGAAGGGCTCGTACCGGGCAGGCAAAGCATATATGCTTGCTGGGGCCAGCCAGTGAGCGAGATCGTTTGTGCTCAGCCGCCCCAACAGGTGAAGGTTCGAATAATGCGGCAGAGGGCCGTTCCGGCGGCGGGAATGTCCCGCCACATACACTGGCCAGGGGAGTTCTTCGGCGGCGATCCCGAGGGTCGCCAGATTTTTCGCCTCGTCCCAGAAGCGGCGCGCCGAAAGGATATATCCCTGCTTTCTTCCGGGCGGGAAAACCGCCGCATCGCGGGCGTTCGGAATGACTCGCCGGTTTTCCGGCAAGCCGTAATGCGCGTCCAGACATTGCAGCATGGCGGCTGTCGGCGCAACCAACAGATCCGCCGCCCGCAGGCCCTGAGCCACGAGGCTGCGATATCGATCCCAGCGAGGAGGGGCCGGCGCGCCCTTCACCGCTGCCCACCAGGAGAGTACGCAGGAGTGCCCGGCGATCAAGGTTGGCGCGTGCCAGGCAAGAGCGGCGTGAACATAGCCGTTGAGGTGAACCACATCCGGGCGGATGCGCGATTCCAAGTCGAGAAGCCATTTGCCGGCGCGAGCAACGTCCCCCCAAGGGTCGTCCATCCATTCCAGCCTGTAATTGCTCTCGAATAACTCCGCATTCCGAAGCCCGCGGATTTCGGCCCGCTGGGCCGGCGTGGCCGCCGGACCCATGGTCGCCAGCGCGGCCCGGACGCCCAGCGGGCTCAGAGCGCGGATCAACTCGACGGCGTAGGTCCAGACGCCCCCCACTGTGTCCGCCGTCATCAGGACAGTGCGGGGCTCGTTCACGGGCATAAACCAGCGGCCTCCGGGGGCCATATGTGGAATCGCGCAGTACAATACCGAACTTTGCGGCCGCCGTGGCGCAAACGCGCAAAGAGAGTGTGAAGAGCGCAGCAACTCGCGCGCCATCTCGGTGTCGCCGCCTGCGACCGCGCTTGGGGACAAAACTTCCCCGGCGAAACCGCAGCGCCGGCGGCGATTGCGAGCGAAGCGAATTTTTTACTGAGAATAAATTGCGGGAATAAATTTCAAAGGAAGAACTTACCGGGAGCGCACCTTCGACCGGCTTCGGGCTGCGATGCCCTCTGGTTGCGCCCGGCCGGCGTTTTACGGCCCTTTCCGGAAAAGGCGCTGTCCGGGCATCGCTCGATATTAGCAGTGAGCCGCGATTTCTTGCGAGGGCCGCACAGCAAGCTTCCTCCCGAGCTTTATGCGGCAAGGCAGGACGGCGTACGCCAATCAGGAAGCTAACCGCGCGGCTTGTGCGTTGACCTGCCGTTCGGCTATCGCAGTGAGCCTCTTGTCGGCTTCGCCTTCCTCGTTTAGAGTCTGCTGAAGCAGGCGGGCGGCCTCCTCGATGCCCAACTGTTGGGCGTAGGTGCGCACCGTTCCGTAGGCTGCGATTTCGTAATGCTCCACTTTTTGCGCCGCACCGATAATCGCAGCGTCTTTCACCCGGGGCTCATCGGCCGAATCGATGACGTCTTCGGCCTCATCGATGATTCCATCCATACCCTTGCAGCTCTCCGATTTTGCTTTTTCATCCATGATGCCGAAAACGCGTTCCAGCCTCGTCACGTGCTCGCGCGTCTGCGTCAAATGCTCCTCCAAAGCGGCGCGAAGGTCGCCGGCGGAAGCCGACTCCGCCATTTCCGGTAGCTTCTTCACGAGGCGCTTTTCAGCATCGTAAAGATCCCTGATTTCGTGCACAAACAGATCGCGTAATGACTCGAGTTTCATTGCTGGTTCCTCCTCCGTCTCTGACGCTAACATGGCGCTTTCTCGCTGTCGGTGCCATTACTTACGCGTGGCGCCGCCCGGGTGCTCAGGCGCGCATTCCGAAGCCTCGCGAGCCAGCCTGATTCAAGAGAAAGCCGCGTACCGGGTTCCTGTAGATCAAGAGCTCGCTTCTTGCGCTGCCCAATACCACGGCGCACTCGGCAGCAAATTTGAACTTCTAAATATGCCGGCGCTGAACCTGCCGCGGCCTTCCTGGTCAGCAGCGGCCGTTGCGTCTCGCCATTGACTAAATGCGAAACTGGAGGAGGAGGCCCCGGGGCGCGGTTCCGACCGCCGTATCCCCGGCAGGCACACACAAAGCTGTGAGATATTTTTGCCTGGCCACCGATTACGACGCCACTCTGGCGCACGAAGGCAAGGTCGCGCCACGAACGATCGCGGCATTGCAGGCGCTCCGCAAATCCGGCCGCCGGCTGGTGCTGGTCACAGGGCGGGAGCTTCCGGATCTGTTATCGGTCTTTCCCGAGCTGGACTTGTTCGCGCGCGTAGTCGCCGAGAATGGCGCTTTGCTCTATCGTCCTGAGACCAAGGAAGAGAAGCAGTTGGCGCCCGGTCCCTCTCCCAAGCTTGCGGAGGCTCTCCGGCAGCGGGGCGTACAACCGCTCTCTTGCGGCCGCGTGATCGTTTCCACGATCGATGCGCATCGCCAGACGGTGCTCGAGGTAATCGAGACCTTGGGCCTGGAACTGCAAATCATCTTCAATAAGGGATCGCTGATGATTCTTCCCTCGGGCGTAAACAAGGCGATGGGCCTGCGGACCGCTATCGAGGAGCTCGGCTTATCTCTGCACAACACGATCGGAGTCGGCGACGCAGAGAACGACCATGCGTTTCTGAGCATCTGCGAATGCTCGGCGGCGGTGGCCAACGCCCTGCCGGCGCTTCGCGAGGCCGCGGACATCGTCACCGCCGCCGGCAACGGCGAGGGCGTCGTGCAGCTTGCCGATTCGCTTCTGCTCAACGATTTGGCGGAGGCGGCCCCGCGATTGGAAAGGCACGCGATTCCCCTGGCCCGGCTCGATAGCGGCGAGGAGTTCCGGATCCCGGCTTACGGCAGGAACGTGCTGGTGGCGGGAGAATCCGAGTCGGGAAAGTCGACAACGGCCGCAGCTCTGATCGAGCGGCTGGTGGAGCGAGGGTATCAGTTATGCGTCTTTGATCCTGAAGGCGATTATCACGGCCTAGGCCGCCTGCTCGCCGCGGGTTCTGAAGACGCGGAACCCTCCGCGGAAACGCTGATGAGCACGCTTCGCAAGCCGGACCAGAGCGCAGCGGCGAACCTAGTGGGCGTTCCCCTGGAGCGGCGCCCCGCGGTGTTTCGCACTCTGCTGGCCCCGCTGCTCGAGCTGCGCGCTCGAACCGGCCGGCCTCACTGGATTATCGTTGACGAGGCTCATCATGTTCTTCCCCGCGACGGCCTGCCGATTCCGTTCGCCTGGCCGAAGAATTTGACCAATCTCTTCCTCGCCAGCACCTCGCCTGACCGCATCGACCCGGCAATCCTTGGGTCGATAGATCTCGCCTTGGTTCTCGGCCAAGACGCCGATGCAAAACTTCGCGCGTTTGGCGCGGCCGCGGGATGGATTCTGCCTGAAGACGCCGCCCCGCCGGTGAATCGAGGAGAGGCTTTGATCTGGTCCAAAAATGAGAAGCCCTGGCGTGCCCGGATTATTCCGGGCCGCGCCGAACGGCTGAGGCATGCAAGGAAATACGCAGCCGGCGAAATCGGCCCCGGCATGGAGTTCTGCTTTCGCGGGCCGGAGGGCAAGCTCAATCTGCGGGCCACCAACCTGATTACCTTCGTGCAGCTCGCCGCCGGCGTCGATCCCGAAACCTGGTCGTACCATCTGCGCCGCGGCGAGTATTCGCGCTGGTTCCGGGACGCCATTCGCAGCGAAGAGCTCGCGCTGGAGGCCGAGCGCATCGAGAAAGACCGGAAGCTTAGCCCGGCCGAAAGCCTCGCCCGGATCCGGCGGGCGATCGAGTCGCGCTTTACATTGCCAGGATGATCGCGGCGCACGCGGGCCGGGATGGCGTGCAAACGCCGCCGGCGGCGCTTTGCCGGAAGCTGGAGACCTCCTCTTTTTATGGCGAACCCGGATGTGATTGTCATCGGGTCGGGACCCAATGGCCTTGCAGCCGCCATTACGCTGGCTCAGGCTGGCCGCTCCGTTGTGGTATTCGAGGCGGAACACACGCCCGGCGGAGGCGCCCGCTCCGCGGAGTTGACGCTGCCCGGGTTTGTTCACGACGTCTGCTCCGCCGTGCACCCGCTCGCGCTCGCCTCGCCGTTCTTCCGAACGCTGCCCCTCGCCGAACATGGACTCGCATGGATCGAGCCACCCGCCGCCCTGGCCCATCCTTTTGACGACGGCACAGCCGCCCTGCTCGAGCGCCCGGTCCAAGCTACGGCACAGCATCTCGGCGAAGACCAGAGCGCTTACATCAAATGGATGACGCCTCTGGTGGAGGATTGGGCGCGGCTCGAAGCCTCCATTCTCGGCCCGCCCCGCTGGCCTCGGCATCCCTTGACCCTGGCCCGCTTTGGCGCGAGCGCGCTCCGCCCGGCTTCCGCCCTCGCCCGTTCGCTTTTCCGGGGAAGGAGGGCGCGCGCGCTGTTCTCCGGCTGCGCGGCGCACGCCATGATGCCCCTGGAAAAGCCGCTCACGGCGGGTTTTGGCATGGTGCTGGCGTTGCTGGCGCATGTTGTTGGATGGCCGCTGGCGCGGGGAGGCACGCAAAGCCTTACCGACGCTCTCATTTCTTACTTGCGTTCGTTGGGCGGGGAGGTTCTGACGGGCGCCCGCGTCACTTCGATCGACGAGCTCCCTCCGTCGCGCGCGATTCTGTGCGACCTTTCTCCGAAGCCGCTGCTGCAAATCGCCGGCCATCGTCTTCCCGGCGCATACCGGCGCAAGCTGGAGCGCTACCGTTACGGGCTGGCGGCCTATAAGATCGATTGGGCGCTCGATGGACCGGTCCCGTGGCGCGCGGCCGAGTGCACTCGGGCGGCCACCGTTCATTTGGGCGGCACGATGGAGGAGATTGCAGCCTCCGAGAGGGAATGCTGGTCCGGCCGGCCCCCGGAACGCCCCTTTGTGCTTCTGGTGCAGCCCAGCTTGTTCGATCCGGCCCGCGCCCCGGCGGGCAAACACACAGCATGGGCGTACTGCCACGTGCCGAATGGCTGCTCATTCGAAATGGCAAGCCGCATCGAGCAGCAGATGGAAAGATTCGCGCCCGGCTTTCGCGACCGTATATTGGCCCGGCATATAATGCCGCCGGCGGAAATCGAAAAGCACAATCCGAACCTGGTCGGCGGAGACATCGCAAGCGGCGTTCCGGATCTGCGCCAGTTCTTCGCCCGCCCTGCCTGGAGTCTGTATTCCACTCCGATAAACGGCCTCTACATTTGCTCGGCGTCCACACCGCCCGGAACGGGCGTTCACGGGATGTGCGGCTATTTCGCCGCCCGGCGGGCGCTGAAAAACTTGTGGGGCGGCTGAACCGCGAACGCTTTTCCCTCACGCGAGCGCGGACGGAAGTTCGCTGCCAGCTCGGTCTCGATCTTGCGCCGGGCAAACGGCGAAGAAGTCAGCGAAGTCTCGATTCTTCCCTTGCTTTTGTCTTTCCGCATCGCTTGCGTACGAATCAGCACCCTTCGCCGCACAAAGAGCTTGATTGTACATTGCTCTGCTCATACAATCTCCAGATTGTACCTTAGGCGACGAAACAGGGCCTCTGGATGTTGGTAGACATACCGGCGCCTGCCAGCGCTTCAGCGGAGCGGGACGAGCGCCTCCGGGAGGGCAAAGGCGGCCTCGCTTCCCCGGTTTGGCAAGAGCTGCTGAAACCCTATCGCGGCGCGTACAGCAAATACATCGCCGGGGTCATCTTGCGCCAAGCCATACTCGTGCTCGGCGGCTATTCGATGGTGTGGGCCATACGCCTTTGCACGGGGCGCCCGACCTTCCCCGAGTGGCTGGTGATCGCGGCTCTTCTCCTTTTCGACAGCGTCTATCTGAGCCTCGATACCGGCCTGAACACACTTTTCACGACACGGCTTTCTTTTCCGCTGTTCGGCCGGATGAAAATCGCGGCGCTCGAAAAGATTTTTCAGATGCCGACGGAGTGGCATCAGGAGCAGAGCTCGGGCACTTTGCTGGGCAAAGTAAACAACGGCGTTGGACGAGTCATGGGCATGGGAGAGGCGGTGAGCCGCGAACTGCTCCCGGCCGCGATTCGCACTATCCTGAGCCTTGTTCCTCTGTTGCTCCTGAGCCTCTACACTGCGCCTTTGCTGCTGCTCGCGCTGGGCTTGTTTAGCTGGCTCACGCTCCGCGAAAACAATCGCCGCGCGGCGTTGCGGAGCAAACGGCACGCCTGCTATGTCCGCGACTCTGGTAAATTCGGCGAGTATGTACAGGCGGCGCAGCCGGTCGTCCAATTCGGCCAGACACGGCGGCTCCTCGCAGACTACGGGCGGCTGCAAGAACGCATCGTCAGACTCGGCCGAGCGGAAATGCGCGTAGCGAATACGTATTCCTGGCGGCGCAGCCTGGTGCTCTCGCTGGCCAAACGCGTTTCGCAGGGAATCTGGATCTGGCAGCTTCGCCGCGGCGCCCTGGACGTGGCTATGGCCATGTACCTCAACCTGCTCACCGAGGAGCTGCTGGCGTCGTTCTGGGGCTATGCCGGTTTGCTCGAGCGAATCTTCGAAGGGCTCGAGCCCGCCAGGATCCTGGTGAAACTTTTGAACGAACAACCCGCCGTCAGGGATCAGCCAGGCCCGGCGCCAGCTCCCGCCGAAGGGGACTGCGGCATCGAGATGATCGATGTCCAGTTTTCCTACTCACGCGGCAAGCACATCGTCCGCAACCTGAACCTCTCCATCAAACGGGGCGAGGTGCTGGGCATCGTGGGCCGTTCCGGATCGGGCAAAACAACCATTCAGAATCTTCTCTCGCGCATCTTCGAGGCGCAGCACGGCAAAATTACCGTCTACGGCGCCGATATCCGCCAATGGCCCCTGGGCCGCTTACGCGGACTTTTTGCCTGCGTATCGCAGAATGGAGGCGTGTTTTTCTCCGGCATGACTCTGTTCGATACGATCCGCTTCGCGCGGCCCGAGGCGACATTCCGCGAAGTAGTTGAAGCGGCCAAATGCGCCTGCATTCATCAGGACATCATTCGCATGCCCGCCAAATACCGCACCAAAATGAAAGCCGGCGGGGCGAACCTCTCGAAAGGACAACAGCAGAGGATCGCCCTGGCCCAAGCTCTCCTGGCGCTGAAAGACGACCGTAAAATACTCGTGCTCGACGAATTTACGAGCCAGCTCGATTCGGAAACCGAATCCAAGATCCTGGCCAACCTGCTGCCGCACCTGGCAGGCAGGACCGTAATTCTCATCGCTCACCGGCTGTCTACGCTGCGGCAGATCGCCGACCGAATCGCCGTGCTGGAAGATGGGAGGATTATCGAGCAAGGCGCCCACGAGGAGCTTGTGCGGTCAAATGGCTGGTATGCGGAAATGGCCCGGGCGCAGGCCGTCACTTAGTCCAGGATTGCGGCCCGGCGGCCGACCTTTCGAGCTGTTCGAGCGCGAGCGGTCGTTCCTCCTGAATATCGCTGAACTCAGAAAACGCAGCTAGATATTCGCGATAGGCTCGTTCCCAGGCCACATCGTCCGGAGCTCCCCAGCGCCGCAGATACTCCGGCGACCCAGGATAGGGAAACAGCGGCACCGGCCGATTGGCCCAAACACCGTGCTGCCGCAGCTCCGCGCGCCATGCTTCCACCTCGGCCGGGTTATCGTTTTGCGACTCCAGCAAATTGGCCTGGACAAAGGGGACGCGCTGCCTGGCATAAATCAGCCGTTCGGCAAGGTCGGCCGTAGACAGCTTGCACCGCTTATCGAGCAGAGCGCGCCCGTCTTCTGTGATGCTTTCCACGCCCGCTTCGATCGAAACGCAGCCTGCCCGCCCCAACAGATCAATCATGGGCGGCGCCCAAAGATCAATGCGCGTTTGAATTCCGAACCGGATCTTCCGGCGGGCCAGAGCTTCGAGCAGATCCGCGTACGGCAAAAAGATTTCGTCGATGAAATAAATGTACTCGACGCCTTTCGCCAGCAACCCGTCCAGTTCCACCAGCACCGCGCACAGCGGGCGCCGGCGGAAGCTGTTTCGAAAGTTATCTTTCGCGCAGAAGGTGCAGTGATAAGGGCATCCGCGTGTGGTTTCCATTTCCGCGCCGGGACCGCTGGGCGCCGCGTCGAAGCGATGATGCTGGTGCCGGTGCAGCCGTATCGCCTCCTGAGGCCAGTCGAGAGCCGGCAGCCGCGCCATGTCGCAGGCATGAGGCCCGCCCTGGATTACGGGCTCCCCGTGATCCAGATAGCACAAGGAAGGAATTTCTTTCCAATCACCGGCAAGTTTCGGCAAGATTTCTTCGCACTCGCCCAGCACCACGGCGTCGGGCTCGAGCTTTCGCAGGACGGCGCGCGGCGTTGTCGAACCGTGCGGCCCGACTACGGCGATTTTCCCGGCAAGGTCCCGTACCGCCTGCAACGCCTCCAGAGGAACGCGAAGCTCCGGCGGCGCACAGCGCCAGAAAAGGTAGCTCGGAGCGGTGGTGACCACCAGAAAGTCAGGCCGATACGCCGCCGCCGCGGCCCGCACTTGTTCCAGAGAAAGGTTCTCGAGTTGCGCGTCGATTATCACCGCCTCGTGATGCCGTTGCCGCAACAACGCCTGGGCATATCCGTATTCCAGGGGAAGGTGCGGATAGCGGCACCCGAAATAGATGCTTCCCTCGAACGACCAGTTGGGGTTAAGAAGCAAGAATCTCATGGATGCCCTCGATCGCAGCCGGATGAGGCCGTCCTGCGCTTCTTCCTTCCGCCAGCCAGCGATAGAGCTGCTGGATTCCCTGACGGGCGCATACCTTGGGCGCCCATCCGGTGGCGGCCTGGAACTTTCGCGTATCGGATACGTAATATCTCTGGTCGCCCGGCCGCGGGTCTCCAAACCGTAGCTGGGGTCTTTTGCCGTCGATCCAGTCGATCATCTCGATCAGTTCGAGAAGACTCATCGTGTTGCCGAGCCCGCCTCCAATGTTGAACGCCTGCCCGGAGATGGAGTGGATATTGGCGTGGGCCAGTAGAAATGCGTCCACAAGATCGTCCACATAGAGAAGATCGCGAACCTGCAAGCCGTTTCCGTAGAGCACTATAGGCTTGCCCTCGATCGAGCGAATGAGGAAGTGCGCCACCCAGCCTTGGTCTTCCGTGCCCATCTGGTGCGGCCCGTAAACGCAACTCATCCGGAATACGACGGCGGGAAGTCCGAAGGTCCGCGCGTAATCGAGCACGTACTGGTCTGCCGCTCCCTTTGAGCAACCGTAGGGGCTGTGAAAATCAAGCCGGCGCTCCTCGCTGATGCTCGCGGCCGCGGGGCTCAGGGGGCAATACCGCGAGCCATTGGCTTGCAGCGGAATGTCATCCACCGGCCCGTAGACCTTGTTAGTTGATGTAAACAGCAGCGGTGCAGGGCACTCCAGTTTTCGCAGCGCCTCTAGCAGATTCAAGGTGCCCCGCACATTCACCTCGAAATCTTCAGTGGGATCGATGAGGCTGCTGGTGACGGCGACCTGGGCCGCGAAGTGAAAAACCTGTTTGGCCGCCCGCACCGCGGCGCGCAGTGCGGCGGCGTCCCGCACGTCGGCGGCTTCCAGGTGAACGCGGTCTCCATATCGCTCTTGCAGCCAATGAAGGTTCCGCTCGGTTCCGGGGCGGGACAGATTGTCAAATAGCAAGACCGATTGGCCGCCGGAAAGCAGGCGGTGAGCCAAATTGGCGCCTAGAAAGCCGGCGCCTCCGGTGATCAGGACGTGCCGTCGCCGCCCCGTGGAACGAGCGCGCTGGTCCGCGCGGGCCTTGTCGCGAACTTCTTCGATCCCGCCGCGGGCCCAGACCTGAAACAACAGCTTTGATTTCCCGTCTCCCTGCTTCAGGCCAAAATGGCAGTCGCGTTCGTCGGTGCGCAGAGCGCCGCCTTCCGCAGCGCGGTCCTGAAGCGCTTTCCAGTAAACTCGCGGCACGGGCGCTTCCACAGCTTCAGCAAAGGCTCGGAGCTGGGCTCGCTCATCCTCGCGCCAGGTCGAGTAGCCCGCTTCCGTGATCCAGATTTGCGCCGCCGATCCGCCTTCGGCAAGGGCGCTTTGCGTGTCCTGGATGTGTTTGGTCCAGCCGCTCCAAGGGTGCTCGGAGACGCCGGGAAACCCATGAATGCCTACGGCGTCAACATAGGCCATCACGCCCCGGTCAAACATAAGTTTCAGCCACCGGCAGTCGGGCGGCCACGCGCCGGGCAGCACAGTTTTCTTGCCGCGCTTGCGGGCCCAGTACGCCGCCCCGCCGATCATCTCACAGAAGATCTCCCAACCGGGGTCGAGGCGATAATCCCAGTAGTCGATGTTGTTCGGCTCGGTCCAGAATTCGATCCATTCGAAAAGCCTGCCGAAACGCGTGATCATTACATCCAGAAAGTCGGCGTACGCTTTGGGCGTTCTGGGGGGAGAGGAGATCTTCGGCACGATGCCGAGCGAAGGCGGCGTGTAAAGAAAACAGGGGAGGATCGAGACTTCTTTGGCGAGTCTCGGCAGCAGCCAGGCATACCACCCATCTCCTTCCGACCGATACCAGTCGGCCCAGCAAATCGTGGTGCGCAAATCCTCGACTCCCAGGCTCTTCAAATCGGCCAGCGTGGCTTCGACGCGCTCATATTCGCCCGGGAAGAAGCATTCCACCATGCCGACTCTCTGCCCGCCGCACGCCGGTCCCGCTTTTCGCGGCGTCTCCTCGTGGTTTCGCGCTCGCTGGCCGGGCGGCCTCTTCATATCACCAGCCCCCTCGATGCCAGTTCACTGCGGGCCTCTGCCACGCGGTCCCTGGCGATTTGCCCTTCGAGCCACTGCGCCAAACCCGCCACGCCCGGCTCGAGTTCCAGCCCTGGCTCGTAACCGAGCACGCGCCACGCCAGGGTGATATCCGCAAAGCAGTGCCGGATATCACCGGCGCGATACTGGCCGGTCACCTCCGGCTCGAGCCCTCCTTTGCCGAGAACGCGTCCCAGCAAGCAGGCGACCTCGCGCACGGACCGCGCTTTTCCGCTGCCCACGTTGAATACGCCGCCGGCGGCCTCCGGCTTCTCCAACGCCAGCCGGCAGGCCCGCACCGCGTCGTACACGCTGACAAAGTCGCGCTGCTGCCGCCCGTCTTCAAATAAAAGCGGCGGCTTTCCATTCATCAGCCGCGCAGCGAAATTTACCAGCGCGCCCGTATATGGGTTGGACAGCGCCTGGTGCGGTCCGTAGACATTGAAGAACCGCAGCGCCACTACCTCGATTCCATAGGCCGCGCCTACGATCTGGCACATTTTCTCCTGATCAAACTTCGAAAGCGCGTAGACCGAGGCGAGGCACGGCGGTTTGGTTTCGGGCGTAGGGACGGGAGTCAGCGGGAAGCCGTTTTCATCGCGAATTTCCCAATCTCCCAGGGTAAGCTGCTTGGGAGTCCGCTGTACGCGTTCGCGAAAGCTCCCATCGGAGGCGCGATAAAGACCTTCGCCATAGACGCTCATGCTTGACGCGACTATGAGACGCCGCACGCGGCGGCGGCTGAGCGCTTGCAGCAGCACGGCCGTTGCCAGGTTGTTCATGCTGGTGTATTCGGCGATGCGGTACATACTCTGCCCCACGCCGACCGCGGCGGCGAAATGGTACACAGCGTCCACGCCGCGCACGGATTGGTCCACAAAAGTCTCATCCCGCAGGTCGCCGGTGAGCAATTCCACGTCCCGGTTCAGGTAGCCGGGCCGCTGCCGATGTTGTCCGTGGACTTGGGAAGTGAGGCAATCGAGAGCCCGCACAGCATATCCGTGCCGCAGGAGCTCGGTGGCGAGATGACCGCCTATAAATCCGGCGCCGCCTGTGATCAATACGTTCCTGGACATCACTGATTCGCCGATCAACGAAGATCGCCGCGCCACGTCACGCCCGTTCCCTCGCAAAACAAGCGCTCAATTGCGTTGCAAGAGCGGTACCAATATTGGCGCGAACCGTATTGCAAAACAGCTTCTTACCCTGTTTTCGTACACCCAAACCTGTGTTGTGGCATCGAACCACTCTTGAAGCATCTGCCAGCCGAGGGCCCTCGATGTCACCGGCGGTCCGGAATCCCCAGGGCGTTCGAAACTCCGCATTTCGGATCTGGATCAGAAAGCCATTGTCTAAATGCCGGCCGCAAAGACCGCGCGAGTTCCTTCCTGGCCGCGCCGCTGCGAAAGATCTACTCACCTCCGGCCATAACACGGCCGTTCGTCCGGCCACAATTACCAGAAACCGGGCAGCCAGACACCGCGTTTCCGCCGAGAGCGCCCGCTCCGCCTGAATCCGCAAAAGCCCCTAACGGCGGGCCGGCTCAGTGCTACACTGGCATTCGTATGACAGCGGTTGTTTATCAAATCTGAATTCCATTCACGGGCTCGACGGGATCGAGCCTGGCCGCCGACCCTGCCGGTGTGAATTGAGGCTAACCTCCTCGCCGCGCCGGTTTGCGGGACGGAGTGAGGGAAAACTCAATGATGCCTGGTACAAATACTGAGAACGTTGAGACGAAGCTCGATCAGATCTGCGCGGAGATCATCGGCCCTGCGGCGCCTGAGGTCGATCGGACTGGCAGCTTTCCGACCGAATCCATTGCAGCATTGAAGAACGCCGGATTGATGGGCGCCATGAGCGCCCGCGAAGTGGGCGGGCTCGGCCTCGGATTGCGAACCACGGCCGGCATCATCCGCCGCGTTTCCCGCGAATGCGGGTCCACCGCGATGGTGCTCTGTATGCATTACTGCGGGACGGCGGTGCTGGAGGCCTACGGGAGCCAGGATGTCCGGCGAGCCGCGGCGGCGGGCGACCATCTCAGCACGCTGGCCTTCAGCGAAGCGGGGTCGCGGAGCCATTTCTGGGCGCCGGTCAGCACAGCCCGGCGGAACGCCAACGGCGTCCTGCTCGACGCGAAAAAGAGTTGGGTCACCTCCGCATCCAAGGCCACCGCCTATGTGTGGTCGTCCCAGCCGCTGGAAGCACCCGGGTTCAGCACAATCTGGCTCGTTCCCGCCAGCGCCGCAGGGTTGACCGTTCACGGCCCATTCGACGGCCTGGGGTTGCGCGGCAATGATTCCTCGCCGGTCTCCGCCGCCGGCGTGCACGTGCCTGAATCGGCGATGTTGGGACCTGACGGGAAAGGTTTTGACGTGATGATGGGCATCGTGCTGCCGGTCTTTAACGTGCTCAACGCAGCCTGCTCGGTCGGATTGATGGAAGCCGCCGTCGAGCGCACCACGCGGCACGCGGCCAACACCCGCTACTCCCATATCACATCGAGCCTCGCCGACCTGCCGACGATCCGCAATTATCTGGCGCGGATGCAGATCAAAACGGATATGGCCCGGGGTTTGCTGGAGGAGACCCTTGCCGCCATCGAAGCCGGGCGCGGCGACACGTTGCTCCGCGTCCTGGAGTGCAAGGCGGCTGCCGGAGAAACGGCGAACGAGGTTCTCGATATGGCAATGCGGATCTGCGGGGGCTTCGCGTTCCGTAAAGACATCGGCGTGGAGCGTTATTTCCGTGACGCGCGCGCGGCCGGAGTCATGGCCCCGACTACCGATGTACTCTACGATTTCATTGGCAAGGCCGTCTGCGGAATGCAACTGTTTTGAGGGAAATGGATGAACGACAACGTTCTTCTCTTGGGAGCGGTCGCGTACGACCCGAAAGTCGTTACTATCTGGGACGGCTTCAAACATTACTTCACCAAACGCGGCCTGGCCTTTGACTACGTCCTTTACTCGAACTACGAACGGCAGGTTGAGGCGCACTTCTCCGGCCATATTCACGTCGCCTGGAACTCGCCGCTTGCGTGGCTTCAGTCGGAGCGCATAGCCAGAGCCTTGAGCCGGCGGGCGGAAGCGATTTGCATGCGCGATACGGACCGCGATCTGACTTCGCTCATCATCGTCCGTCCGGAAGGCGTGGGCGAGATTTCCGCTCTGCGGGGCAAGCGGGTCGCCGTGGGCGCCAGAGATTCGCCGCAAGCCACTCTGATCCCTCTCAGCTATATCGCCTCTCACGGTCTGGAGCCAGGCCGGGATTTTGAGGTAATCGCCTTCGACCGCCTGGTGGGCAAGCATGGCGACCACATCGGCGGAGAGAGGGACGCGGTGCGCGCTCTACTGCGCGGCGAGGCCGACGCCGCCTGCCTCATCGACGGCAACTATCTCTTGTTCGCCCAGGAAGGCACGCTCCCTTCAGGCGCCGCGCGCATCCTGGCGCGGACGCCGGCTTACGATCACTGCAACTTTACGGTTCTAGAGAATGCTCCGCCCGAGCTGATCGGCCGGTTTCGCGAATTGTTGCTGGAAATGTCCTACGCCGATCCCGAGATCCGGACGCTGCTCGATCTGGAGGGCCTCAAACAGTGGCAGCCGGCGCGCACCAGCGGTTACCGCGCCCTGGCGGCCGCAGTGGATCGTTTTGGAACTATTAACTCGTTCGTCACGACGATTGTCACCCGATGCAGCTAGATTTACACGATCTCGGATTTGAAGAAGGCGGCCACCTGCTCGTGAAGAGAAGCCTGCGCCAGGTTCCTGTGGGCGGCGAAATTGCGGTCACAGGCGCAGCGCCAGAGCTCGAAGTCCACCTGCGCGCCTGGTGCCGCGCGGAAGGCCATCAATTCCGCTGGGAGCAGCGCGGCCAAAATGGAGGCTGCGCCATCATCGCCCGCGGCGCGGCGGAAACAGGGCGCTGGGCCGGATCGGAGCGGGCTGGTATGCCCGATCCTTCCCAGCCCGGCGCTGTCGTCGAGCATGCCCCGAGAAAATGGGGCTTGGCCGCGCGCGGTGCGAAGGTCGAGGCGGGAAGCCCGGAATTCGACTTCCGGTTGACGGACAAGCTCGAGGTGTGGGCTGACGATGCCGCGCGCATCTACGCGCAGGCGGTCGCCGCGCAGTGGGACCCGGAGACCGCCATCCCTTGGAACACCGATTTCGACATCCCCGGGGAGATCGAAGACGCCGTCGTCCAGGTCATGACCTACCTCATAGAGAATGAGACGGCCGCGCTTGTGGTCCCCAGCCGCTTCATCGCCCAGCTCCACCCGCATTTCCGTGAAGTCATGCAGGTTTTGGCGATACAGGCCGCTGATGAGGCCCGGCACATCGAGGTTTTTACCAGGAGGGCGCTACTGAAGCGCAACGCGCTCGGCCTTTCCACTGCCGGCGGCCAAGCTTCCCTCAAGACTTTGTTAGATGAGCCGGACTTCGCCATCGCGTCCTTTTTGCTTTCGGTGCTGGGCGAGGGAAGTTTTCTTTCTCTGCTTTGGTTCATTGAACGTTTCGCGCCGGATCCGGTCACCGGAGCGGTGGCGCGGCTG
>Ga0070741_10008414_pt1 | contig 20711 bp, 17 predicted proteins | sample Coa_R1_4_FD_66440 | JGI IMG/M metagenome (GOLD analysis project Ga0070741, IMG submission 66440) | Surface soil microbial communities from Centralia Pennsylvania, which are recovering from an underground coalmine fire - Coalmine... | ecosystem: Environmental > Terrestrial > Soil > Unclassified ...
CAGTACATCACAATTTCGCCAAGACCTGACGGGTTTTCCTACCGCGATGCCCGATTTTCTCGATAGTGTTCGGAAACCCGTCAGGTCTTTCTACCCAAATCTGTGATGTACTGTGTCAGGCAGAATGCGACGCACGAGGGAGCACAAATGAAAATCACCGCACGCGTACAAAACCGTCAAGGTCAGCATCAAGTCAGCGTCAGCACAAACGAAAATATCCACACCCTAACCATTCCGCCCAAATCAACGGGCGTTGGCTCGAGTATCAACGGCGGCGAATTACTCTTTCTCGCTCTCGCCACCTGTTACTGCAACGACATCTATCGGGAAGCCGCCAAGCGCAACATCCGCGTCGAGTCTGTCGAGGTCGAGGTTGACGGCGACTTTGGCTCTGAAGGCGAACCCGCCACCAATGTCCGCTACCACGCCAAAATTGCTGCACACGCCAGCAAACAAGACATCCGCATCCTCGCCTCTGAAACCGACCGCGTCGCCGAAATTCAAAACACCCTGCGTCTCGCCACACCCGTCACACTCGATGAGATTGAACCTATATCTATTTGATGCGCAAACCCTCAACCCGTTCTAATTATCCCACGTCATCCACTAGTTGAAGATTGGCATTATATTTGCACGTGCCACATCATCCGCTTATCCGCTGCGACGTTCTTTGTCGCACAATCCGCTGGCAGCATTCCCTGCCAACCCCGTTGACTCTCATCCCAATGACCATATAATGACACCAACGCCCCATTGCCCTAATGCCCCAATGCCCTAATGTCCTAATGCCTTAATCACCCCTGCACCTTGTCACCACGTCTCGTTGTCATCTTTGCTCCAGCACTCTGAAAGAGGAATTGCCATGCCCCTCTCCCTAAACGACCTCAACACCAATTGGACCATCATCCCGCCGACCGCGACCGTACGCGAGGTGCGCGACGCAATACCCCGCGACGAACGCCGCAAGCGCTACATCATCACGCCGCTCAATGATGAACAATTCGCCGTGTTTCGTATCGCCGACCTCATCGCCTTTTTGCAGAGCAAGGCGCACGGAGAATTTCCCGAGCCGGGAATGCACAGCGCAACTCTCGCCGACCTCGCCGAATTTCTCACACCCCTCGCGTGGCACGCCGTTGACCGCAGCGCGGACTTGAAAGAGATTCTCAAAACGTGGAACCGCGACACTGACCCACCGCTCGTCGTCCTCGATCACGGCAATCCTATCGGCATTCTTACGGGAACACGGCGCGGGGCAGGCGGCGATGCGGACTGGTTAGACGTTGAACCTGCCAGCGCGAACGGCGGCGGACATGGCGCAAAAGCCAAACCGCCCTCGCGGGAAGGAGAAGCTCCGCCCCCAGTGCCTCCGCCCACAGCAACACTCGGCGCGGAAGAAGCCGTCGCGCCACCCGCCCCACCTGCGCGCCGCATCAACGTCAGTTTCGAGCCACCCGACCAAAAAGACAAACCCCTCCAAGTCGGTGAAACCTACACCCTCGTTTTCAGCGTGGACCTCCAGCGCATCGCCGAAGCTATCGCCGACGCTGCCTTAGACGAGCGCCGCATCTTTCCGCCCAACGTGGATCAAGTCGAGCTCTTTGTCCAGCTCTTGAGCGACGATTTCGATGTTCTCACCGACCCGCAAAAACTCATCGTCCCGCGCGAAGGCAAATCCAAAAACCGAGCGCGCTTTGATATCGTTCCCAAGCACAATGGCGAAGGCGAGCTCACAGCGGTCTTTAGCAAAGAAGGCAACGCGGTGCAAGCGATTACATTGAAATTGAACGTCGGGGCGGCGGGACAAGCGGCCCTGCTCGAAAGCAAAACGTTGGGGCGTCCCGTCGAAGCAGCCGGTGCCGTCCAACCGCGCGGCTTGTCCATGTGGATTGATTATCTCGGCGCGGGCTTTAAAGTTTCCATCCTCGATCCGAATGGCACCACGTCATTCATGGTTCCACTTCAACTCCAGGAGCTCGAACAAGCCATTGATGATGCCCGCGCCGCGCTCAAAGCCATTGTCGAATTTCAAGACAAAGGCACTCCTGTCTATCAAACGGGGATTGACATTCCTGCGTCCGTCAACCAAAAAACGCTGCCGATGCTCGCCGAAGCGGGCTATCTCCTCTTTCAAACTATTTTCATGCACCCCGGCGCGGGACAGCCCGCCAAAGATTTCGCCAAACGTCTGCGCGACATGGCAAAACAAGATACGCTCAAAATCCAAATCATCTCCAAAGAGATGTTATTGCCCTGGGGCATTCTCTATCTCGCCGAACGCTTTGACCCCAACAACATCCAGCCCGAACTCTTTCTTGGACTCAAGCACATCATCGAGCACGCGCCCATGCAGCCCGACATGGATTTCCCGACCAGTATCGCCACGCAGCCCCAGCTCACCGTCAGCTTGAACGTCAATCAAGACATTGATAAGCAAATGGGCTTTCCGCTTATCGCCAATCAAGTCAAGTACTGGAACGGTATTGAGAAAAAAGCGGGCGTCAAGATAATCACCCGCACCAAAGGCGACGACCTCCTCACCGCGCTCGCCGACGACAAAACGCCCGACCAGATCGCCTACTTTTATTGTCACGCCCTGTCCAGTTCCCTCGCGCAAGGCGGTGCGAACAACTCGGTCTTGCAGTTCGGCAAAACCGATTCCCTCAAACTCCGCGATTTCATGCTCCGCGCGCCGAACGACATTCGCCTGGCCAGCGCACCTCTCGTCTTTATCAACGCCTGTGAATCTGCCGAACTCTCGCCCCTCTTTTACAATGGCTTTATGCCGTACTTTGTGGACAAGGGCGCACGTGGCTTGATTGGTACCGAATGTTCCGTCCCTGCGTTATTCGCGGTAGACTGGGCGCAAAAATTCTTTGACCAATTCCTCGACGGCAAGCCGCTTGGACAAATCTTTCTCGATTTACGCCGCGACTATTTCTTTAACCACAACAACATACTCGGCCTACTCTACGCTGTCTATTGCGACGCGGATACCCAAGTCCATCCCGCCCTCGCTTTGTAGCTCGAGGCCCATTGTTATAAATGATTCGTTCTTGCGGCGCAAGAACGAATCATTCATAACAGACTATTTCCATGTCCAGCCAACCACCTTCCAATCCCGTCCTCGCTACCCAGCTCCTCCTCGAAAAATTACGAGAGCTTGTCGCGGGCGGCCTCGCCTTTCTTCTCATCCTCACATTTCTCATCATGTGCGTCATCGCCGTCCAAAATTTGCCCAACGCCGACGTCTTCCAGCGCACCAAAGATTTACTTCTTCTCATCAATCCCTTTGTCGGTGTTGTCATCGGCTATTACTTTAACAAAGTCACCAGCGACGCCCGCGCCACCGCCCTTCAGCGCGCCGCCGATACCGCCTCGGCCGAAGCGCTCGAAGCCACCACCGACCGCGAACGCGCGCAGCTTCAAGCGCAGCAAGCGCAGGAGCAGGCAAACAAAATGCGCGGCGCACTTAGCGAAATCGTCACCGCCTCCGACACTATCGTGACAGCGCCCACTGCAAAACCCGGCACGCTCGGCGCGACCGAAGAAATACCCCCCCAAGCCCAAATTGATTTCCGCGTCGCTCTCGAACGCGCCAAACGCGCACTTGAGACTTGATTACTAAAACCAAACGAGGCGCTGTGCGCCCCGTTTGATTTTAGTAACCTTCTACCTCACCATCCCCCACACAAACACCCGATTCCGCCCCGCCGCATCCAGCTCCTTGCCGCCTCCAACCTGCACAATGCGGTTAAACTGCACTTTGCCCAACAGGAACGAATTAATCTGCTCCTCGAACCGCTGCGCCAACGGCGTGACCACGACCCACCCAAACGCCGACCCTTCCGGCGTCGGCAGCACCTTCACCCACACCGCTTCCAAATGAACCGGCACTGGGTCCGTCGTCAATTCTACCTGCGCTAGGAATGGCAAATTCCCCGCGCTCGTCAAATTCCCGCCCAGCGCAATCTGCCCCGGCTCATCCATAAACCGCGCCTTCCCATCCGTCACACCGAGTCGTGGCGCGAGAATAAATCGAAAATAGGAACTCACCTCATCTTCCGTAAACACCTGCTGAAACGACGACCCTGGGGGCATTGAAGTAATGTTGTCAATCTTTGCCTGCATCTCCGCTGCCTTTTGCGGTGACGACCCGCCCACCAGCGGACGATTGATCACACCTACCACTGCCGCCGCCGAAAGCGCCCCAAAAATAAAAAAGCAGGCTGCCGTCAAAAACACCAGCCCGCCCACAATAATCACCAGCCGCTGCACTTCGCCCGCGCTATAGCCGCGCTGCACTGTCACATTCTGTCCGGTGATCGAATCCCCCGCGATATTCACATCGCCCGCGACAATATCATGGTCTGCGTGCACCTCGCCGCCCGTAATCTCAATCCCACCGTGCGGGTGTTCTTCCGATAGCTGGGAAGGTGTTTTTTCCGAAGGCGTGTTCGGCGTATCCATCGCCCGACCATTATAGAGGTCTTTTCTACCCGCGACAAGACACCTTCATTTTCCCTTAAACCGCAGCGTCTTCTTACTCCCATCCCTCTTTCGCCAACGCCGCGTGCAGTTCTTCCGGATGATGCCGATAATGCAATTCTAGCTTGCTCGCTTCCTCGTGCGCGTGGTCGTAATCCATGCCCTTTTCCATGATATTGCGCTCATGCAACTCGTGAAGAATCACGACAGGGCGTTCCGCATCCGTAATATCGTCGTCAATCCAGACCTCGTTCGTTGGAATAAACTCGTACACGTGGTCGTGTCCGCCCGCCGTGAATTCAATATCAAAAACGCTCCGCACATAGCGACCTTTGACAATCCACACGCTGACACCCGAAACCAATTTCTTTAACAGTCGTACATGCATATCCTCTGGATTAGCGAGGTGTCCCTTCGGACGCAATTTCTTCAAATCCCCGGCTTCGCGCCGCGCTTCCAGTTCTGCCTCATTCGATTTTTGCCGCGCCGTTTCCTCATCCACTCCGCGCGCCAGCAGACGACGCTCGACCATACAGTGCTTGATAAAAAATTGCTGCTCGTCGTCATCCGCCTGCTGGTCTAGCCAAATCTCATTTTCAGGAATAAACGAATAACCGTAATGATGTCCGTAATTATCCCATTCCTGTTCAATATTCGTTCGTACCCACGAACCATCCACCAGCCAGACGCTCACCTTTCCGCGCTGCGCCAGCTTCTTGATATACGGCAATTGTCGTTTGCGAGGCATGATGGGTCTATCATAATATAACTCGCCTAAAAAAGGGAGTAGTGTTCAACCTACCAAGTCATTCCCCTTTATAAATCATCTTCGCCAACGTATCACAATCCAGCTTTACTGCCTTGTACGTGATTCGATAACTCGAATCTTCTTCCGTCCACCACATCACACCCGCGTCCGTGTTCGTTTGCCAATGATTCTGCATGTCAAATGCGCCCTGTACACAAGTCCCCGCGCGTCCACGCACCGTCACCGTTTTCTGTTCCGAAGCGGGATACGCGACCGACGGCCATTGACCAACGGTGGATTCAACCTTGATTTCTCCTCCATTCTTTAGATGTTCAGTCACTTGATACCATTCCGGCAATTGGCTGATATCGTACGTTTCTGAAACCAATTCGTCTGGGTACGAATTGAAATAAATAAACTTCCATGGCACTTGAATCACTAACGTCACAAACGTCAGTTCCGCGCCCCCCGCCCGCGCCGTGATTTGCCAGCATCCTTCCGATGGAAAAATTAATGCGCTCGGCAAAAATCCTGTTCTCCCATCCCCGCCCGCCTTGCCCAAGCTCGGCTTGGGCGCGGGCGCGTCCAGTCGTTTTCCATCAATCGTCAATTCCCCCACCACATTGTAACGAAACCACGGCCACTTCATCGCCAACGACCCATCCGCCCCAACAAACCCCGGTCCTTCCTTCGCAAAAATCACAATTCCGTTAGTCCATAAACTTGTGAATAACGTATTGTCATCGTTCCCATATCCAAACTCCTCGTTGGGCGGCGATTTCCCATTCGGCAGCGTAACGGGACATGATTCAATCGTCGCGTGCGTCAATGGTGCAGGTGTCGAAACTTGCGTCGAGTTCTCATTTGGTGCTCTCGCCTGCGTCGGCGCGGCTTGCGTGGATGTTGATGTAATCAATACCGGCGTCGCGCTCGCAGCTGGCACAGGCGCTATCAATACAGGCATCGGCGTCACCTGCGCGCATCCCGCCACTCCCGTCAAGCCCAAGCAGAACAACAAAATCCATTTCCGTAATTTCATCAACCTACACTCCTCGCTAATCTCTCTTGTACTACAACGCTTCCTCGTTCCAAGTTCCATTTATCAATTTCATTTATTTGACATACCAATTTCAAATTTGCTACAATCAGTTAGACTCTACCAAATCACCAATCATAATTCCGAAATCATAAATTCCCCCACGAGGTGTTCTATGGCAGATACCGATACCAAGACCGAAGTGAGCGAAGCGCAAATCGCCGTCCACTGGAAAGAAGAAGAATACTATTACCCGTCAGAGAAATTCGTCGCTCAAGCCAATATGAACGACCCCAGCGTGATCGAACGCTTCGCGCCCGACAACTTTCCCGATTGTTTCCGCGAATACGCCGACATGCTCGAATGGTTCGAACCATATCACACTGTCCTCGATACCAGCAACGCGCCGTTTTGGAAATGGTTCGTCGGCGGCAAGCTCAACGCGTCCTATAACTGCGTGGACCGTCACCTCGATAACTATGCCGACAAAGCCGCCTACATCTTTGTCCCCGAACCCGAAAACGAAGAAATCATTCACCTCACCTACGAACAGCTCTATGCGCGCGTCAACGAAGTCGCCGCGTTATTACGCGGACTCGGCTTGAAAGCGGGTGACCGCGTTACCTTCCATCTCCCCATGACGCCTGAACTGCCGATTACGATGCTCGCGTGCGCGCGACTCGGCGTGATTCATTCCCAGGTGTTTGGCGGATTCAGCGGGCAAGCCTGCGGCACGCGCATCCAAGATTCCGGTAGCCGCGTTCTCGTGACGATGGATGCCTATTGGCGCAACGGCTCACTGATTGACCACAAAGTGAATGCCGACATTGCGGTGCAGACCGCGCAAGAAATGGGGCAAGACGTTGACCGCGTTCTGATCTGGCAGCGCTATCCCGGCAAATACAGCTCGCCTACGCCGCTCGTTCAAGGGCGCGACGTGATTATGAACGATTTGCTCAAAGACTATGCGGGCCAGCGCGTCGAACCCGAACCAATGGATGCCGAAGCCCCGCTCTTTTTGATGTACACCAGCGGCACGACCGGCAAGCCCAAAGGCATTCAACACCGCACCGGCGGCTATCTCGCCTATGTCACTGCGACCTCCAAGTGGATTCAAGACATTCATCCCACCGACGTGTACTGGTGCATGGCGGACATCGGTTGGATTACTGGACATTCGTACATCGTGTACGGTCCGCTCTCGTGCGCGGCGACGGGCGTGATTTACGAAGGTGTTCCAACTTTTCCTGATGCCGGACGCCCGTGGCGCATCGCCGAAAAATTAGGTGTCAATATTTTCCACACCGCGCCCACTTCCATCCGCATGTTGCGTAAACTCGGCCCCGACGAGCCGAGCAAATACAATTATCATTTCAAAGCCATGACCACCGTCGGCGAACCAATTGAACCCGAAGCATGGCGCTGGTATTACGATGTCGTCGGCAAAGGCCAAGCCATCATCACTGATACATGGTGGCAGACCGAAACGGGCGGATTCCTCTGCTGCACACTTCCTGCCTTGCAACCCATGAAACCCGGCAGCGCGGGCCCAGGACTGCCCGGCATCTATCCCGTCATCCTCGACGAGAACGGCGACGAGGTTCCGCAAGGTTCCGGACGCGCGGGCAACCTTTGTATCCGCAATCCCTGGCCCGGCGAAATGCAAACCATCTGGGGCGACCCCCAGCGCTACATTGACACCTACTATCGCCGCTACAACCGCGACAACGCTAGCAAAGATTGGCGCGACTGGCCCTACATGGCGGGCGACGGCGCGATGCAAGCGGAGGATGGCTATTTCCGCATTCTCGGACGTATTGACGATGTAATCAACGTGGCGGGGCATCGTCTCGGCACAAAAGAAATCGAGTCCGCCTGTCTCACCGTCCCCGAAGTCGCCGAAGCCGCCGTCGTTCCCGTCGCCGATGAAATGAAAGGACGCGTCCCCGTCGTCTATATCGCACTCAAACCGGGCATCGAACCGAGCGATGACATCGTGAGGCGCGTCGTCAAAGCGAACGAAGAGCTCATCGGCAAAATCGCCCGTCCCAAATTCGTTTACATCGTGCCTGACATGCCCAAGACCCGTTCCGGCAAAATCATGCGCCGCGTCCTCGCCTCCATCTCTAACAAACGCGAGGTCGGTGATGTCACCACCCTCGCCAATCCCGGCGTCGTCGAAGAAATCCGCGTCATGGTACAAGGTCAAGAAAAACAAGTCGAAGCGGGCGAAATGCCGGAGGATATTGCCAAGTTTGGACAGGTGGAGTAAGCGATGCAAGACCTGTCATTTCTCGCGCTGTGACATACGCAGCAGGAGAAAGCTCATTTTTGGAGTGAACACGGACACAAAACGAAAAGACCTGATGGTTTGCACCGTCAGGTCTTTTGAATTCAAATCGGTGAGGAAATCGCAAACGTTTAGGTGAATTAGAATCCTACTGGCACAAACAACTCTGGTCTTGCGCGTTTCAAATCCAACCTCCGTGCGGACTTGATTCTCGCCAGGACAATCGGCTTGCCCTCGCTTCCCATGTGATCCAACAAGTCGAGATTGTACAATCGAATTTCAGGGTCATCTTCCGGCAAAATCACCAACTCGAAATTATCAGGTAGCGCAGCAAAGATATGAGGTTCAGCCAGCAAGTACCGCATCAGTTTATCTACCAATGCGATATTCCGTTCCACGACGCGACGCGGTTTCCTTTTTATTTCTTTAGCCACTTTTCATACCTCGCTCGATATATCTGCCAACTTCTTGAAAGGTCACGAGGCGAAATTCAACGTTACGCATGAAGAAAATGAAAGAATATCGAAATTATAACACATACAATTCCATTACTCGCGTCACCCAAATATACATGCTAAAGTCGTTCGAATGATATTCGCGTTAGAGAAATAATATGGCTAACAAACAGACGGCAATCGAAATCTGGGACCTCTGGTATCCGCACGGTGGCGCAACCGGCGTCCCCTTCGCTCGCGGCCGCCTCGATGCTACCGATATTCTCATCGTCCACGCCGCACCCGAATCCCTCACCGTCGAAATTCGCACCGATGATGGACAACGGCTTGCTTATGGCAAAGATTTAGCGCGCACCGCCGACCGTCCGATGGCGCGGCTCACGCGGCGCGGTGAAACCATCGAACGCGAAGATACTTGGCTCGACGCATCCGACATCGGGCGTCCCGTCATTCTCCCCGGCGGCGAAGTCGGCATCCTTCTACTGTGGTGGAACGCCGACGACGGCAGCGAATGGCGCTGGCAAGTCGAGTTTTACAATCATCGTTAGAAAAAAATTAGAAGAAGAATGTCGAAACGACATTCTTCTAATCAGCATAAGACTGACACCCTTGTCAGACACCATCTGATAGCGTATCAAATTCTCACACATTATACTCAATAGTACAAATTGTGTTGGGAGGTATTCTATGGTGTCCGTTGATTTGGGCTTACTTGGAATTCGCCTCGTCGTTGGCTTGGTCATCGCCGCGCACGGCGCGCAAAAACTATTCGGCTGGTTCGGCGGCAAAGGACTCGCTGGCTCACAAGGCATGATGACGCATCTTCATCTCGAACCCGCGTGGTTCTGGGGATTCGTGAGCGCAATCAACGAGTTCGGCGGTGGCATACTGACCGCGCTCGGCTTGCTCATGCCGCTCGGTCCTTTGATGATTCTCGCCAACATGCTCGTCGCCATCACTCTTGTACACTGGAAGAATGGTTTTTGGAATGAAAAACGCGGCATTGAGTTTCCCCTCACGCTCGGTCTCGTCGGAATCAGCTTGGGCTTAACAGGTGCAGGCGCATACTCCCTCGATGCGTACTTACCCTTTGCGCTGCCCGAACCCATTACGTTGGTCGTCGGTCTCATCGCCGTGCTCGTCGGCGTCGGTATCACATTTGTCCTCTCGCATCGTGTACTCGCTCCCCAGCAGCCGCTTCCCAGACCGCGCTAACATTTCTTGAATGCCACATCCGCGCAGTAAGACCCGAAGTGGTTTGTGCTCCGCAAAACGACGCGAGAAACCCTTCGGGTCTTACTGCTTGCATTCCACCCCCGCACGTGCTAGCATATCTCACACAACTTTCCTACGACTTGCTACCTACTACCTGATACTTAGGCTTCATCCGTCATCCGTCCGGAGCTTGCCCTGAGCGCAGTCGAAGGGTCGTCCGTCATCTATGGAGGTTCCCATGTCCGATAATTTCACCCGCGCCATTTCCGTAAATCAGCTTGCGCCCGAAACCTGTCGCGTCGTCAACGTGGATGGTCACACCCTCGCGCTATTTCATCATCAAGGACAAGTCTATGCGGTGGACAATCGCTGCCCGCACATGGGCTTTCCCCTCGAACGCGGCACCGTACGCGATGGCATCCTCACCTGTCACTGGCACCACGCGCGCTTTGACCTCGCCACGGGCGGCACATTCGACCTCTTTGCCGACGATGTTCCCTCGTTCCCCGTCGAAATCCGCGACGGCGCGGTATGGGTGGATGTGACCTCCTACCGCGACCCGCAAGCATACTATTTGCGCCGCCTCGATGATGGACTCGAACACGAGCTGCCGCTCGTACTGGCAAAGACCGTCATCGCCCTCGACGATTTGTATGGCGACGAAGGCAAAGGACTCAACCAAGCATTCATCGCAGGTCTTCAATTCGGCACGCGATACCGACGCAACGGTTGGGGACAGGGCTTGACGATGCACACCTGCTTTGCCAATCTCTTACCCTACCTCGACGACGAAGACCATTCCCAAGCGTTGTATCAAGGGTTGAGCGCCATCGCCCGTGACACATTTGGAATGCCGCCCCGTTTCATCATCGGCGCGCTGCCCGGCGATGCACCCGACATGCCAACGCTCAAACGCTGGTTCCGCCGCTTTGTCGAAGTCCGCGATGGCGAAGGCGCGGAGCGCTGCATCGTCACCGCTGTCCGCGCGGGCGCGAATGACCGCGACCTCGCCGAAATGCTATTCGCCGCCGTCACCGACCATCGCTACATCCAAATCGGACACGTCGCCGATTTCACGAACAAGGCGCTCGAAGCACTCGACCGCGCGGGCTGGAGCCAATCGCTCGCCGAAACCGTCTTGAGCAGTCTGGCGAATGGCTATGTCAACGCCACACGCCAAGAAGAATCCAACGCGTGGCGCAATCCGATTGACCTCATCGAAATTTTGGACCAAGCATTCAGCGCGCTCCCTGATGCGCTTCAAACAGGAATGTCCCTTCGCGGTATGTGGCGCGACCGCGAATCCTTGCTGCCCATTCTCTTGAGCGACGACCCGCAAGCCATAGCCGACGCGCTCCTCGACACCCTCCGCGCGGGCGCAAGCGAAGACCAGCTTGCGGGAACTGTCGCCTATGCTGCCGCGCTTCGCATCGCGCGCTTTCACACCTCGAACGAATTCACCGATTGGGACACCGCGCTCCACACCTTTACCTTTGCCAATGCGATTCATCAAGGCATCCGCCGCGTCATCCATGCTGAATCGCCCATGTCCACGCGCGCCGAACTTTTGCGCGGCGTGTTCGACGCCGCGATGAGCGTCTATCTCGACCGCTTTCTCAATATCCCCGCCGCCAAAATCCCCGAACCCGATGGCGCGAATGCCAACGCGGATGACCTTCTCAACGAACTGCCTGCGCTGCTTGACCGCCAGCAGCAAGTCAACCAATCCGCCGCCCTCGTCGCGCGCTATTGGTCAACAATGGGTACATCGTCGAACGCGCACGGCGACCCCGCGCGATTACTACCAGTTCTCGGCAAACTGCTCTTGCGCGAAGACCGCGACTTTCATACCATTCAGACCGTCGAAGCCGCGTTCCACCAATACTCACTCTTGAAAAATTCGCCCGAAGCGCGCAACGTCCTCATCGCCGCCGTGCGTTACCTCGCCGCCCATTCACCCACCGTCCGCGCCGAAGGGCAGACCTATCACATCGCGCAACGTTTGCATCGCGGCGAAAAATTATTCGAGGATTCCGAGTGAGTGAGTCTACTGTTATGCGGTTGAGCGCGGCAGAAATGGGTTTCACGGCACACACGAGGCCGCGCCAAGAAGTTGGTTGCACTTTGCAACCAGTCATGCTATGATTGTTATAGGAGGTCATAAATGGCAATCTTGCATGTACGGAATGTGCCCGACAAAATATACGCTGATATTCAAACACTTGCAGCGGAACGCAACCGTTCGGTCAGTGCGGAAGTAATCACCTTGCTCCAAGAGGCACTTCGCCAGGAACAGTTGCGTCGCAAACAAGCCGCACTATTGGCGGACATTCGGCGCAGACGATATGTTTACCCCAAACAAAAAAGAGTGCCTGACAGCGTGACCTTGCTGCGGGAAGACCGCGCGCGCTGAAAAACCGTGTCAGGTGAATATGTTATTGATGCCAGCGTCGGCATCAAATTATTTATTGAGGAAGAGTTGGCGGATAATGCTGCCACTCTATTTGCGGAGTTGGCATCCGAGCCACCTACACGCCTCTATGTGCCCAACTTGTTTTATATCGAGTGTGCCAATATTCTTTGGAAGCATGTTCAACGGCTTGGGTATCCGCAGGACAAAGCGCGTCGAGACATCCGCGAGCTTGTTCAGCTCGCACTCGACAGTACGAATACAGCATTGCTTGCGGCGGATGCGCTTGCCCTCTCACTGGAATATCAAGTGACAGTGTACGACTGTTCCTATATCGCTCTTGCAAAAAGAATGGCTGTACCGTTGGTAACGGCAGATGAAAAATTGTTGAAACGAATGGAATCTTCGGACTATGAACTAATTTGGCTAGGCGACCTTTAACTTTCTGAAATCCTCATCGCAAGGAGTCCCATGTCCGCCGACCAAAATCTCGCGCTCGTCCATCGCCTCTTTGATGAAGTGAACAACAAACACAATCTTGCCGTCGCCGATCAATTAATCGCGCCCGACTATGTATTGCACGACCCTGGCAATCCGAATTTCAGCGGCGGACGCGAGGGCTACAAACAATTTCAGACTACCTTCACCCAAGCCTTCCCCGACCATCAACTCACCTTCGACGCGCAATTCGCGGCGGGCGAGCTCGTCGTCACGCGCTGGACTTCAACCGGCACGCAGACGGGCGCGCTGCTCGGCGTTCCCGCCACCGGCAAGCATGTCAAGGTGTCCGGCATCACCATCAGCCGCATCGCCAACGGCATGGTCGCCGAAGATTGGCAAGAATGGGATCAATTGGGGCTGCTGCGGCAGTTGGGCGTGATACCGGGATAGCCGTATGAGGTAACAATGGATATTAATATCGGCGAAGAAAAAATTATTGAATTGATTGCGCCGCTGTCCGCCGAGACCATTCGGGACAGGGCGCTGCAAAAACGCGTAGATGCCTTCGGGCAGCTCATCAAATTTATGCAGCGCCCCAAGCCCGAAGAAATCGAAATCTCCCAGACCCAAAAACGCTTTGAACCCTTCTGGTATGGCTCGGCGCGCGCCTTTTACAAATACGATCGTCGGCATCAGTACCAAGTCCCCGTTGCCCCCGAAGTCCGCGCCGTTACCTTTTACGACCATGAGCATCCAGTTCACGTGAATCATACCTTTACTCTCGACGCGCTCGAACATTGCGAAGAAGAACTCACGCGCGAACTCATGCTCGACCCGATAACTGGCGAAGAGCACGACTATCACAAGTATTTGAGTTTTCCGAAACACGAAGTGCCAAATCTGGAGGCGCTACAAGGCGAGGAGATTGTCGTCGTCCAGCCCGAAATTCGCAGTTCGTTTCTCATCGGCAAATTGACGCAAGCGTTGATGAAAACGATTCAGGCGGACAAAATTTACGAAGAAGTGATTGACGTAAGCGAGGTCATTCTCTATTACCGTCCGCTCTATGCCTTCGAGTTTTACTGGAAAGCGCGCGACAAACGCCAGGTGGTCGAATTCGACGCATTAACGGGCGAAGCGCGCGCCGAAGCGGGTCAAATCAAAAAACAAATCGTGCGCGTGCTCGATAATGACGACCTCTTTGACATTGGCGCGGACGCCGTCGGCACATTTGTCCCCGGCGCAAATCTCGCCGTCAAGCTCGGACGCTTTGCCGCGCGCAAGGCATTGAAATAAACGAGAATTCTAGCAGGCACGTGTCACACCGCGTATGACACAATTCCCCGCACGCCGCGCTTCACTCTGGCTCGCGCTGGGAGCAACCTTGCTTCTCGGCGCGTTTTTGCGTTTTTATCAACTCGGCTACAAAAGTTTGTGGGTGGATGAAATCCTTCAGGTGCTCGTCGCGCGTAATGGAATGGTTGGCGTATTACGCAACGCCCAGCGCCACGTTCTCGGCGCCCCGCCATTAGACTATCTCGTGACAGCGCTCGTCCGCACACTTGGCGAAAACGAATTCATTCTGCGCTTTCCGCCCGTCGCATGGGGCATCCTCGCCATCGCTCTTGGCTTTGTCCTCGCGCGCCGCTTGACCCGTTCCCATTCCATTGCGCTAGTGACTGCCGTGCTTGTGGCCGCTGCCCCGCTCGTCGTCCGCTTTGCTCAAGAAGTCCGCTTTTACAGCTTGCCGATTTGTTTATCCGTACTGATGGTGTATCTGTTTGTGCGCGCATGGCAGGAATCATCTCCTGTTCACTGGCTTCTATTTTCGCTGGCAATGCTCGCTGCCCTGTTCGCACATTATTACGCGTTATTCATCGTCATCGCACTCGTCGTTACTGCATTCTTGGATACCTTGCCCTTTTTCCACGACCGCCCGCGTGACCTCCGCCACGCGGGGTTGGGATTGATCGCGTCGCTGATTCCACCCACCGCCATTCTCCTATTCTGGTTTACTTCTCACGGCTTTACAGGACAAGCCGCCTTTGGCTTTACGCCGCCCACGTTTGACGACGTGCTGGTCGAACCAATCTTTGGCCCTTCGGTGGAATTTCCCGAACAGCGAACCCTGCTATTCCTCGTCGGCGCGGTGATATTTCCTTTGCTTGCGTTATGGAGCGTTATTATGAGCTTGCGCGAGCAGCGCGTATGGGGCTTGTTGCTCGGCTCAATCGTCGCTCTCGGCGTCGGCGGTGTACTCGTCGCCGATTGGCGCGCGGCTTATTTTTATACATCGCGCCAATTGCTCTTTGTCGTGCCATTCTATTTACTCCTGGTCGCCGCGGGGTTAGATGGCATCATGCGCGCAGTGCTTCGCCGTCCGCTGTTTGCAGCCGCAGGCACAGCCATTGCCGTCGTTTTGCTTCTCGGACTTTTTAGCTTCTCATTGCGCGCATCCTATAACGCGCCGAAAGACGATTGGCGCAGCGCCGCGCGGTTTCTCTTGCAAAACATCAACAGCCACGCCAATACAATTGTTAGTACACCGTATGGCTTGGAGCAGTATTTGTTTTACTACGAACCGTCACTGGAAGAACATTTTGTCTTGCAAAAGGAATTGACTACAGAGGATGCGACGAGTCGCGTGTGGTTTGTCACTTGGGGGGATCGGCAAGCTCCGCGCACGCCGAACGAATTGACTGCGGCAGACGGCTGGCATTCGATTCAACTCGCGGTCAGCCCCAACGTTCGCCTTGCGTATCTGGGCGCGGCATCCCAAAATGATTTACGTCGTGAGCTCGCCGCGCTGGACTTGCCGCCGCAGGTCGTGATCTATTCCAATTTCTTGGAGCAACTCCAAGCGTTAGATTCCAATTTGGCGCAGCAAGTCGCACAGACAAGCGTGGACGCTCTGCAAACCACGCGCCCGCCCCTGCTCGATGCCCAGCTCACGCGCTTCTGGCGAAAAATCACCCGCCTCCCGTAGAGACGTGTCACCGACACGTCTCCCCTATTGGAATGTCCACCCTTGTAGAGACGTTACGCCGTAACGTCTCTACGGCGTAACGTCTCTACGGCGTAACGTCTCTACGGCGTAACGCCTCTACGGCGTAACGCCTCAATTCACCGCGCCGCATTCCTCGAATAATACCGCCGCGCGTTCATCGTCTAGCTTTGCCGCATCTTCATTGCCGCGTTTCTCCCACATCTTCGCCCGCGTCCCTAGCGCCCGCGCCAGTTCCAAGCGCGAACCGAGCTCTTGAAAAACTTCAATCGCCTCATCCAATCGCGCGCCCGCCGTTTCCCAATCCTGCTGTGCGAGAGCGATTTGTCCCTGTACCCGTCTTGCCAGTGCGAGACGATGCGGTGCCTTGCCCCTTTCCGCAACGATAACGGCTTCCTGTACCACCTGTGCTGCCCGTTCCACGTCTCCCACACCTAGCAATGCTTCAGCCGCCGATGCCATGACCAGCAGCCGCGCCGCGCCGTTCTCACTGGGCGCAACCAGATCGAGATAGCGCGTATAGTATGCCGCTGCTTCCTTCCCATCTCCGCGATGCAAATGCCAATAGCCGACCGCGTGCAGCGACCAACTCAACAGCACAATCTGTCCGAGTTGTTCCCCGCGCGTCAGACTGCGGGCGGCGAGTTTCTGCGCTAGCTCATCTTCGCCCATGTCGCTTGCAATCATCGTCAGCAGCGGGTCAATCCACGTTGCAAGCCGTCCTTCGCCAATCCGTTCCGCCAGCTCGATTCCTTCGTTCGCAATCTCGCGCGCCTTTGCCAGCTCGCCCATGCCGTACAGCGCGGTGGCGCACGAAAAATCTGCCCATCCCATCCGATCCAGCGCGCCAATTTTTTCCCCGATTTGATGATTCCGCTCGCCGTATTCCAACGCCGTTTGCCAATGCCCTCGATTGAATCCATTTTCTGACAAGAATTCATAGCCCAAAGCGATGGACCCTGGCGAATTGTGTCGTTCCCCCAACGCCATAGATGCTCTTGCCCACTCATTGCTCGTATCAAATTCCAGAATATGCTGATACGCTCCGGCGAGATAGGTATAAATTCTCGTCAGCGTGCTGGCATCATCCAGCGGTTCCGCCAGCGCACGCGCCTGTTGCAGAAATTGAATCGCTCGTGCGTGCTCGGTGCGATAGTGATGATACCGTCCCAGGTGTGCCAAAGCTTGGGCATATTCAAGGCGATTCGTTTCTGGGTCGAGTTCCTTGAGCGCACACTGCAAATAGTCCAGCCCGCGCGGGTCGCCGATGTTTGCATACACCTCGCCAATTTTGACATGCAGGATCGCGCGACGCTCGCCCTCTGCTATGCGCTTTAACGCGCGTTCATAACTGGCTATCGCATCCGTCATCAACCCTTGCGCGCGATACAAATCACCGCGCCGCTCCTCGATTTGCGCGAGCGTCTCGGGTTGATTCAACGCCTCTGCTGCTTCGCGCGCTTGGTCTAAAAACCGCCGGGCGTCATCGTGCGCGAACACGCGTGCGGCGCTGTCCGCCGCGCGCCGCGCATATGTCAGCGATTTTTCCAAATCGCCGCTCTGCGCGAAATGATACGCAATGTCCTGCACATGCCCATCGCCCGATTCGCCGTACAACCGCACAAAGCTTTCGCCAATGCGTTGATGCAACCGCCGCCGCCGCACCGGATTCAATTCTTCGTACAACACTTCCCGTATCTTGTCGTGCGTAAACGTAAACGAATCGTCCGCGTTTGCGCGCACCAACTGCGCCGCGCTCGCTTCATCCAACGCGTCGAGCAGTTCATCCTCGTTCGCGGTGGATACAATCGCCAATTCGCGGAACGGAAATTGTTTGCCAATCGCCGCCGCCGTGTGCAGCACATTCACCGTCGTTTCTTGCAACCGATTCAAGCGCCGCCCAATCGCGTCCTTGACGCTTTGCGGCACCGCCATCTCCTGCACTTCTTTGCGCCCCCACGTCTCGCCCTCGCGGTAAATGCTGCCCTGCTCGATTAACGCCTTGACCACTTCTTCGAGAAAAAACGGATTGCCTTCCGTTTCGCGGAACAGCACATCTACGAATTCATCGGAAACGCTCGCCTGTCCAAACAATGCCGCGAGCAGCCCCGCCGTATCCTCGCGCGTCAACCGTCCCAACGCGATGCGTGTGGCAAGTCGCTCGCGGTTCCAGTCCACCAGCGCGGCGGAAAGCGGATGTGTACGGTCCAATTCGACTTCCCGATACGCGGCGAGAAACAACACGCGGCTGTTCCGCAAATGACGCAGTAAATAATGCAAGAGCGAAAGCGTGCCTTGGTCTGCCCAATGCAAATCGTCAATAAAAAACACCAGACCGCGCGGCGCGGCGAGCGTTTGCACAAGACGCGCCACATTATCGAAAAGGCGCAACCGTTCCCCGTTTGGCTCCAACGAAGGATTAGGCGTGAGCGCGCCGAGCTTGGTTTCGATTTCGGGCGCGAATTTCAAAATTTCGGGCGCAGTCGCTCCCAGCTCTACGCGCAATTGTTCGGGACTTGACCAATGCACCCAATCACGCAGCGCCTCGACAAACGGCAAATACGGCGTCGTCGCTTCATACTCGTAACAACCGCCGTGCAGCACCAACGCGCCCTCTTTTTGTGCCAACGCGCCAAGTTCTTGGGCGAGGCGCGTCTTGCCCACGCCCGGCTCACCCGAGACCAATACCAAATGTCCGCGCGCTTGCTGCGCTTGTTGCCATTGACGCGCCAATTGTTCCAATTCGCTGCGCCGCCCGATCAGCTTGCCGCGCACCAGATGGTCAAGCAGCGAAGATGCATCCGCCGCACCCACTTCCACAACGCGCAATGGCGGAAATTCTGCGGGCAAATCGGCAGCGACCAGCTGATAAATCACTTCGGGCTGCGCCACCCCGCGCAATTTGTGCGCGCCCAGCTCGCGTAACGTCACGCCCGTCGGCAGTTGTCCACGCACCAACTCCGCCGCGGCGGATGACAACAACATTTGTCCCCCGTGCGCCGCCGACATAATGCGCTGCGCGCGCGCCAGCGTCATATACGAAATATAGGTATCGCCCTGCGTCTCGACGTTGCCCGCATGAATACCCATTCGCACTCGCAGCGCGCCGAGCTCGCCCCATGCTTCCGCATACAAAGCGCGCTGTGCCTCCAATGCAGCACACACCGCATCGTCAGCATTTTCAAACGCCGCGCAAAACGCATCGCCAATAATTTGAAACACCTGCCCGTTGTGTGCGGCGATATTGCTCTGCAACAGCTCATTGTGCCGCGCCAACGCGCGGGGCATCGCGTCAGGATGCTGTTGAAATAACGGCGTCGAGCCTTCAATATCCGTAAAAAGAAAAGTGACATTTCCCGTAGGCAGCATACTCATCGCCCATCTCCCCGACCGCCTCCGCGACCGCATTCTCGCGCGCTTATAAGATAAAGCAATTATTTTCACCGCCGAGAACGCGGAGGACGCGGAGAAACATTTTTTTATTCCCCTGCGTCCTCTGCGCTCTCTGCGGTAAACAAACCCAACGCTTTATTGCACCACGCGAAAATTTCCCCGCTGTACCAATCGGCTGTCCACGTACATCTCCACCTGATAATTCCCTGGCGTCAGCGGCACGCCGCCCGTCGTAATCGGCAGCGTAATGTCGCCATCCGCGCCGCCCATCTCGACAGAGGAATACTCGTCCACCACGCGCAAGCGGTCATCCTCGTATCCATCCACATAAAGTTTAATGACAATCTGCTGCCCGTCGCGGAACCCTTGAAAGCGCACCGCCATATAAATTGGTTCATCCGTCGCCGTGAATGTATCTGTCGCTTGAATCGGCTGCGCCTCTTCGGTCAATTGACGCGAAAATTGAAACGGCTCAATGGTCACATTCGCGCTGCCCGCAGGCGGTTTGCTCGTATATTCCAGCGCGACCGAATTTTCCTTAAGTGTAGTAATTAATTCCTGCGCGACCCGCGCGATTTCATCGGGATTTTTTAGCGCGCTGTACGGCGGCGAACCCGTACACGATTGCTGCGACGCGCACACGAGCAGCGCCTGAAGGTCTTTTGCCCCATCGTCAAATTGAAACCACAAGACAGGCGACACTTCTTTCCCTTGCGCGCGTATCGCTTCCACTTGCTGCGCCGCCTGCTTTAACGCTACATCATATTCCGCGCGCGCGTTTTCAATTTCCCCCGACGCGAGCAATCCCAGCGCGTAATTAAAGCGCACCCAAATTTCGTTCGAATCGGTTAATCCTTCTTTGTTCAGCGCGTTCGCGTCATTGAAACGTCCCAGCGTATAGTAAAGAAATCCAAGACTGCTCACCACATCGCTGCTCGAATCGCCATTTGCCCGCGCCAGCATGAGGTCATTCGCCGCGCCCGCCGCATCCCCCGAAATATATTTCGCATACGCGCGGTCTCGATAGGCGTTAACGTACGTCGGCGCGAGTGACAGCGCGGTATCATATTCCTTTAACGCCTGTTGCGCGTCATTTTGATAGAGCGCTGCCGCACCCCGCGCGTACGCCTCAATCGCCGCATCCGGCAGCGCGGTGACAGGGCGCAAATATGTCAGCAGCATCCATCCAAACACAATCAAGGTCAGCCCAAGCCCAATCCCAAAAAATAAA
>Ga0070741_10008415_pt1 | contig 20710 bp, 14 predicted proteins | sample Coa_R1_4_FD_66440 | JGI IMG/M metagenome (GOLD analysis project Ga0070741, IMG submission 66440) | Surface soil microbial communities from Centralia Pennsylvania, which are recovering from an underground coalmine fire - Coalmine... | ecosystem: Environmental > Terrestrial > Soil > Unclassified ...
GTATGCCTGGCTGATCGGCGAGTTCCAGCAGCCGGTGTATGGACTGGTATACCGAATCGTGAATGATCCGGCGGACGCGGCCGACACTACACAAGATGTCTTTCTGAAGGTGTTTCGCGGGATCAAGCAGTTTCACGGTCAATCCAGTTTGAAGACCTGGATCTACCGGATCGCCTTACATGAAGCGGCGAACCGCAGGCGCTGGTGGTTCCGCCACAAAGCGAAGGAGACTTCGATCGAGCCGGCGGAAACTGAAACGCCATCTCCAGGTGAGCATGCGCTGCAGATTGCGCTGACGGATCCGGCAGATTCTCCATTCGATAGTGTCGCGCACCACGAAGTGCAGGAGCGTGTGGAGCGCGAGCTGAGAAAGGTCGCCGAACCGTACCGGACGACGTTGATTCTGCGCGACCTGGAAGAGATGTCCTACGAAGAGATTGCTGAAGTTTTGCAGGTGTCATTGGGAACGGTGAAATCGAGACTGACCCGCGGGAGAGAAGCGCTGCGACAAAGGCTGGCTCCGTATGTCCGCGAGGTTGGCAATGAGTTGGGGTTGACCGCTGATGAAGAGAAGTCCGAGCGGTCACAGGTAGCTGGAGGGGGTAGAAGGGCCGAGGTGATGCCATGATTGGCATTGGAAAAACGGGTAGAGGGAAATTGCAACAATTGCGGTGTCCCGAAGCGACGCAGTTGTTTTCTCCATATTTGGATGGAGCAGTGACGGGCACAGAGATGCTCGCGCTGCAACGGCATCTGGCGGGGTGCGTTCGGTGCAATGGGCAGTACGAGTCGTTAAGACGGACGCAGCAGATATTAACCAGCGTGGCTCGTCCGAAAGTTCCAGCGGATTTGGGCTTAAAGCTGAGGCTGGCGATCTCGCGCGAGGTGGAATCGGCCAAGCGCGCGCGTTTCGAAGGATTGATTGTACGGCTTGAGAATGCGCTGCAGGCATTCATGGTGCCAGTGACGGCCGGATTCGTGAGCGCTCTAATCATTTTTGGAATTGCGATGGTGTACTTTGTCACGCCGGCATCGCTGCACGCCGATAACGATGTCCCTCTGGTGATGGTGAATACGGCGCCAGAACTGCAGCCCACTGCGTTTAACATGATGGATTCGATCAAGGACGACTCGCTCGTGATCGAGGCGTACGTCGGGGCGAATGGACGCGTGGAGGATTACAAGATCCTCTCGGATTCAGGAGATTCGAAAACGGTGCTGCCGGAAGTGAAACAGATGCTGATTTTCACGACCTTCCGTCCGGCGCTGTCCATGGGCCGTCCAACGCCGAGCCGCGCGGTGCTTTCGTTCGCGAAGATTAATGTGAAAGGGTAGAACCCGGGACGCGGTACCAAGGGGGACTTTGGGCAGAACTTCGGTTCTGCCCTTTCTGTCTTTCGGGAGTTCGGGGTTCTTCTCCGGTCTAATCACACCACTCTGTGCGCAGGATCACCGCTAATTCTTGGGCCAAGGCGCAGCATCTTTTACTGCCCGCTTCGCTGGAGGCGGACTGCTGGCATCATCCATGTCAGATCAGGCTGAAGGCGCCCGCTTTTTCGGGGGCTGCTGTTCGGTTATGCCCCGGCGTGATCGCCACGATTGCGCCGGTTTTTGAGCTCAGTGTTGGGAATGACCGCCGGGTCTCACGAGCGGCGGAGCAGTGGATCAGCCCATGACGGCTGCCCATATCCTATTAAACATCATAGGTTGCGAGGAGCCCGGTCTCCGTTTTTTGGTAGTCGCGGGTGCCACCTAAAACGTAAACGACAGAAACAATGCGATTTATCTGTTATTTGTTTTGGTTTTTTACTTGCACGAAACAAATTGCTCGAGTAATGTTTTCCACCGATCCCTGTTCGACTTTTAACACGAAGATGTCGCGGTCATTAGCTCGGGTTTGATCTGTTCTTCCAGAGTTCAGGAGAAAATCTATATGAATAAGGGCGTGCGAATAGTAGCCGGTTCTGGATTTGTACTGGCATTGGTCATTGTGCTGGGACTGTGCGCTGTTGGGGCGTTTGGGCAAGCAATTGACGGAAGCGTGGTAGGAACCGTCACCGATTCCAGCGGTGCCGCTGTAGTGGGAGCGGAAGTGACGGCGACCAATGTCGCCACGAACATCACGGCGACTGAAAGGTCAGGATCGTCAGGTGGTTATCGTTTCGATCACCTTCCTGTCGGCACCTATCGAATCGACGTAAAAATGAGCGGGTTCAAAAGCACCGCGGAACAGGTGTTGGTCGAGTTGAACAAGACCTCGACCCGCAATATGTCGCTGCAGCCGGGCGCAACGAGTGAGACGGTCGAAGTTTCGGGCACCCCGCCGGCGATCGATACGACGACCAGCCAACTCTCCACGACATATGAGAACAAGCTGCTGCAGGATCTGCCATCGGCGACCGTGGGCTCAGGCGTGTTGAACGCCTCGTTGCTCCAGGCTGGCGTAGGCAGCACCGGCGGATTGGGCGCCGGCTCCGGGCCATCCGTGGGCGGGCAGCGGCCTCGGGAAAACAACTTCACGATTGAAGGCACCGACAACAATGACAAGACGGTGACCGGTCCGCTGGTTTACGTCCCCAATGACGCGGTGGCGAACTTCACCGTCATTCAAAACCAGTTCAGCCCGGAGTTTGGACACTCGGCTGGCGGCCAGTTCAACCAGGTTGTGATCAGCGGAACGAATTCCATGCACGGCGCAGTTTACGAATACTTCCGCAACCGGAATCTGAATGCGCTCGATCAGAAACTGGTAAACCAGGGAACCTTAACCAACCCGCGGTATGACAACAACCGCTTTGGCGGCTTGATCGGCGGACCGATCGTCAAGAACAAGTTGTTTTACTTCGTGAACTTCGAATACAACCCGATCGGAGAGGCCGCGTCACCCAGTTCAGCCGCACTGGCCCCGACGGCTGCGGGTTGGAGTCAGATCCTGGCAATCCCGGGAGTTTCAGCGAGCAACGCGAACGGCTTCGCCAAGTTTGCCACGGCGCCTGCCGGGAACGGTCAGACGGTGACGGTAAACGATTACGTCTCGACCCCAGGAACGCCGATCGCGCACAACATCCCCATCGGGGTGGTTCCGATCGTAGCTCCGGCTTTCACGAACAACCGGGCCTTAGTCAGTTCCATGGACTGGGATGTAAGCGACAAAGATCAGGTCCGCGGCCGTTACATCTACAACGAAATTAAGTCGATAGACACATCCGCTGAGCTGCCTGCTTTTTACACGCCATATATCCAGCCTTATCACCTGGTAACGCTGGCCGAATTTCATTCGTTTACTCCGAACATTGGCAACGAGTTCCGCGTGGGATTCAACCGCACGGCGCAGAACTATACGGTGCCAGCCGGCGCCCTGGGGAAGTTCCAGAATCTGGATGCCTTTCCGAACTTAACGATTGACGAACTCGGCAGCATCAACGTGGGGCCTGACCCCAACGCCCCGCAGTACACAATCGAGAACACATACCAACTCGAAGATAACTTCTCGTGGGTGATCAAGAACCACAACCTGAAGATCGGTGCGGATCTGCGAAAGCAAATCGATCCCCAAAAGTTCATCCAACGCGCTCGCGGCGATTACGAATGGTCCACGCTCGATGGATTCGTAAACGACTTTGGGCCGAACTCGACCAACGCGGCCGGTTTTGCGCAGCGTAGCTTTGGATCGGCAGGGTACTCGGGCGACGACCAGATGTATGGCTGGTATGTGAATGACGTCTGGAAAGTCACCCGCAATCTCAGCTTGAACCTGGGCGTGCGGTACGAGTATCTGACCGTTCCCTACGGATGGAAGCAACAAAGCTTGAACGCGATCTCCGACGTGCCCGGGTTGATCACATTCGGCGTGCCCCAGGCTCCGAAGAACGATTTCATGCCGCGCATCGGCTTCGCGTATTCGCCTGGCAACAGCGGCAATACGTCGATTCGTGGCGGCTTCAGCATGGGCTACGACGTTCTGTATGACAACATCGGAACTTTGTCGCGGCCGCCGCAGATTGGATCCACCGTAAACTGCCCCGATACACAAGGCATTTGCCACTCCACGGGCTTCTTAGCCAATGGAGGCATTCCGCCGGAGCAGTCGAGCGGCATCACGATTTTGAGCCAGGCGGATGCGCGAAACGCGACCTCTTCCTGGTTGCCAAATAAGGTGCAATACCCCTACGCCGAGTCATGGAATTTGGGGGTACAGCATGTGTTCAAGCAATACACCGCTGAGGTTCGCTACGTGGGATCGCGCGGCGTTCACCTTCCGGTTCAGGACATCCTGAACTACTACACGTATGTAACTCCGACGAACTCTCTGCCGACGTATCTGACGGCGCCGTCGCAGGCATCCCTTGATGCGCTGCCGATCACGCTCGATGGTCCGGGTGGATTGTTCGATCAGAGCTACAATTGCGTGACAACTTGCTTTGTCGGCGCAAAGTGGCTGAACGCAGGATTCGACTCTGGCAATCCGATTACCTCGTTCGGGCCATGGGGCGCATCCACTTACCACGGTTTGCAGACACAGGTGCAGCGCAGTTTGAGCAACGGACTGCAATTCCTGGCGGCGTGGACATGGAGTCATACGATCGACAACAGCACGGCGGATTTCCACTCTACGGACATCACGCCGAGACGTCCGCAAGACTTCCAGAACATCAGTGCGGACCGGGCGAATTCCTTGCTCGATCACGCACACCGCATCACGATGCAGGTCAGCTACGACGTGCCGTGGTTCGCTCACGACTCAAGCTGGGTCAAGAAAAACATTCTCGGCAACTACGAGTTCGTGCCCGTCTACACTTGGGAATCGGGCCAGTGGGGAACGGTGCAGAGTGCGGTAGACGCGAACTTAAACGGAGACGCAGCGCCCGATCGGGCGATTTTCAACCCGAAAGGCATCAAGGGAACCGGAAGCGACGTAACTGCGTTGACCAATAGCGCCGGATACACAGTCGCGTATGTGGCGAATAACCCAAATGCGGAATTCATTACAGCAGGCAACGGCGCGTATGCAACAACGGGCCGTAGCAACCTGCAGACTCCGCCCATCAATAACTTCGACATCACAGCTGCTAAGCACCTGAGATTCGGCGAGCGCTACCGCCTGGATTTCCTGGCGCAGGCATTCAACGTACTCAACCACCCACAGTTTGTTACCGGGTATCTGAACGATATTGGCAGCCTCGGAGTGACGGGCCCGTCGAGGGACAACTTTATTCCCTCGTCGAGTACGTTTAATCAACCACGGTTGAATTTCTCAAGCAGCCCGCGCACCATGCAGCTGGCGTTGAAGTTCAGCTTCTAGGCTGACCGCTAAACAATAATTGGGAGGCTCGCGAGAGCCTCCCTTTTTTTCATGGCGCCAGTTCCCTGAAGACAGCCTGTATCCCGCTAACCAGACCTACGTCTCGGGCAGCACCCATCCGGCTTGGGAGCGCGTCAGAATGAAACGTGCGCAAGACCAGCTAACCTCTGACGAGGTTTGACCGTGTACGCCAGAGACCTTAAACTTGGATATACTCCGCCTATTTGCTGAGATTTGCCTTCCCGGGTTCGGGTGCGGGAAGGCCATCGCGCGGGAGGGATTCCTGAGTCGTTCTCTGGGTTTTGGACTTCGAACGTTTGCAGTCGCCGCTCTGCTGGGACTAGCCTCTTCTTTCTGCGCAGCCCAGAACAGCAATCCCATTACACTGGATACGAGCGAGACGCTGTTTGCGGTGCTGACCGCAATGAACGCTTGCGGCTATGACGCCGATCTGAATACGTCCGACGCGCAGCGGCTGAACATCAGGGCCGAGGTCACAAGAAACCTTCGGGATTCTGAAGACGGTCTCGCCGCGTTGACATCGATGTGCGACTGGTACGTGCAGCACAAGGGCCGGGATGCACAGCATGATCTCTCGCAATTCGTCTCGCTGGCTTTGTATCTGCAAGGGCCGCCACAATTCCTGCCGCGAGGAAAAGAAGACGAGATGCCTCCAGATGCCTCGCCGCTCGCGGGATTTGGGACTCTCCTCGAAAAGTTCTACGGCAGGGCCAACCTGCACGGAATCTGGGAGGCGCATCGTGCCAACTATGCTTCGCTGGTCGCCCGCTATCACGACCCGCTCGCCAAGATGGTGTTCGATACCGACATTTACCTGAAGCTGCAATCGGGCGGCTATCTGGGACGGACGTTCACGATCCTGCTGGATTTTATGGGCGATCCGAATGAAGCGAACGCCCGGAATTATGGAGCGGACTACTACGTCGTGGTATTCCCGTCTCCAGATCCGAACTCGAGCCAGCCCTTAAAGATGGAACAGATCCGGCACACATATCTGCATTATTTGCTGGATCCAATGGCGGAAAAACATTTTTCCCACGTGAAGCGCTTGGAACCGCTCCTGCAATCGGTAAAGCGTGCGCCGCTGGAAGAGAGTTTCAAGACAGACATTTCACTGCTGGTGACGGAATGCCTGGTACGGGCGGTTGAAATCCGGACGATGGGCACGAAGCAAACCGCCGAGGCGATGCGGGTGCAAGCCGCGGACGATGCAGTGAGACAGGGATATATCCTGACCAGGTACTTTTACAACTCCTTACTCGGATTTGAGAAAGATCCCGCCGGGCTGCGGTCCGCGTACTCGGACATTCTGGATGCGATCGACGTGAACCAGCAGCGGAGGGCGGCGAGCGAGATCCAGTTTGCGCAGAATTCCTCCCCGGAATTGGTCCAATTGTCGAGGCTCGAAGATCGCAGGATGCTGGTGACAGCGGAACAGCGGCTGGCGGCGGGGGACCCAAAGGGGGCGCAGGAACTGGCGCAGCAGGCTCTAGATAAGAAAGTTGGCGATGAAGGGCGCGCGCTATTTATCCTGGCACAAGTTGCTGTAGCAACAAGGAACCGTGACAGCGCGGCAGAAAATTTTCAGAAGGCGATCCAGTCGACCAAAGATCCGAAAGTCCTTGCATGGTCGCACGTTTACCTCGGTCGAATTCTGGATATGAAGGAAGATCGCGAGGGGGCGATGAACGAATATCGCGCGGCGCTCACGGTGGCAACGAATCTGCCGGAAGTAAAGGCAGCGGCGGAAAAGGGCTTGCAGCAGGCGTATGAACCGCCCGCAAAGCCGCAGCAGTAACGAGTCCCCGAGTCGCGAGTCCTCAGTCCTGAGAAACCCAGCCGGCGGGTTTATTCAGAGCCCGGCTGCTGTAGAATGCTGCGTTATCGAGTTCACGTGAAATGATGAGATTTGTTGGTCGAGGAGAACGCATGAAGCGTATAGCGATCGTCGCGGTAGTGTTGGCAGTCTGCTTGTCGGCTTTTGGTCAGGACAAGAGCAAGCAGCAGAGCACACCAGCAACACAGACGCCGGCGCAGGGCGCGGCGGGACAGGCGGCGACTCCGCCGGGAAAACGACAACCTCAGGCAAAAACTCAGCCGGAATTCGACGCTTACAAGGCGGCGATGGCGCTGACGGATGCGGCCGCACAGGAGAAGGCGGCCGATGATTTCGCCGCTAAGTTTCCCGACAGCGAGTTGCGCGTGGTGATTTACAAGGCAGCCATGCAGAAGTATGGGGCCGTCGGAAACTCAGACAAGATGCTAGAGATAGGCCAGAAGGCTCTAGCGCTTGATGGGGACGATCCCGAGGCACTGGTTACAGTCTCGCAGGTCTTGGCTGAGCGGACAAAGGATACGGCGTTGGACAAAGATGAGCGGCTGGCCGAGGCGAAGAAAGATGCCGAGCGAGCGCTGGTCACGGTTGACACAGATGTGCCGACCGCGGGATATCCGCCGGAACGAATTGATATGTTTAAGCGGTTTGTGCGATCCGAAGCATATGCCATCTTAGGCACACTGGCATCGAATGCCGAGAACTATCCGGAGGCCGAGACCGATCTAAAAAAGTCGATCGATGCTTTCCCAGAGCAACTCGATGCGGTTGCGATTTTGCGTCTGGCGATCGCGCTGGACAAGCAAAACAAGACGGCGGACGCGCTGAAGTATGCGAATCAGGCGGTGGACCTGACGAAGGATCATGCGGACAGTCCGGCTGGTAAGGCGGCGCGAGCGGAACAGGATCGGCTGACTAAGTTGAGCAGCGGCACGGCGCCCGGGCAGCCAGCCACACCCGCGAAAAACTGAATCGCGGTGACACTAAAGAAGTAAGTCGCGCGAAAAAGGCGAGCTTTACCCGCTCGACAGCCGCAAGTGGCCGTCGACAGATAGGTATCTCGCTTTCCCGCAGGTGTTCGGCCTCCGACCTTGCCTGTTCTCCCTACTGACATGAAAGAACGAGAAATTACGGCGCTGGAAGAAGGGCTCGGATATCACTTCCGGCGCAGAGCGGTAATCGAACAAGCCGTCACCCACAGCTCGCAGGCGCGCGAGATGGAGGCTCAGCAGGCCGGTGAGAGCAAGTACAAGGTTCGGGACAACGAGCAACTTGAGTTTCTGGGCGATGCCGTCCTGGCTCTGGTCACCAGCGAGGAACTGTTCCAGCGCTTTCCTCAATTCCGGGAGGGAGAACTTTCGAAGCTGAGAGCGCATCTGGTCAGCGAGCGGCATCTGATCCAGGTGGCCCAACAACTCGAACTGGGGCACTATTTGAGGTTGGGACGCGGCGAGGAAAAGAGTGGCGGGCGCGGAAAGACCGCCCTGCTTGTCGACGCGCTGGAAGCGATACTGGCGGCAATTTACCTGGATGGCGGCTTGGAAGTCGCGCGGGAGTTCGTGCTGCGGAATGTGATTGCTCCCGAGTTGGAGCGGATGGAACGAGGTGGAGGCACCCTGCCCATCACAGATTTCAAGTCAGCCCTACAGGAGGCTGTGCAAAGCCTCGGCCTGCCCCAGCCGCTTTACGCTCTGGTGGATGAAGCCGGCCCAGAGCACAGCAAGACCTTCACGGTTGAGGCACGCTTGAACTCACGGGACAACCGGCCTCCGGAATTTGTAGGACGGGCGAAAGGCTCGACAAAGAAGACGGCCGAACAGGATGCGGCCCGTCAACTTCTTACGTATTTGGCGTCCCGCCCGAAGGCCTCCGAGACGAAGTCTGCAGGTTCCTTGCCGACGGTGGATAATAAGTAGTGTCGATGGATTTGCCAAACCAGCCCACCGTCTCCCCGGCAGAGACTGTTACTCCGCAAGGCGATGTTCCGCCCGCGACGGATACGGTTCCAGCATTCGATGAGCAGAGGTTCAGGCCAGTTGATCCTTCCACGGGCGCGACTGCGCCGGTCGCGAACAGTGTGCCTCGTGGCAGGGTTGCTGCAAATATCGGCGCGGACCTGGTTAGTTCCATACAGTCACTGGTAGGCACGATCGTGATTGCGATTTTTGTGATCACCTTCATCGTGCAGGCATTTCAGATTCCGTCGGAATCGATGGAGAACACCCTGCTGGTGGGAGATTACCTGCTCGTCAACAAGCTGTGCTATGGCGGCCAAGGCCTGGGCGATCACATTATGCCGTACCAGAAGATTCAGCGAGAAGACATCATCGTGTTCCACTACCCGGTGGATCCGACGCAGCATTTTGTGAAGCGCGTGATTGGTGTCCCCGGCGACCGGTTGAAGCTGGTCAACAAAAAGGTGTACGTCAACGGCAAACCGCTGGATGAACCGTATGTGCATTTCATCGAGCCGCCGAATAATGTGTTTCGCGACGACTTCCCTCGCGTGGATATTCCAGCCTACGGCCTTGAGGGCAAATGGTGGTTGCAGATGAGGAAACTGGTGGAGGATGGCGAACTGATTGTGCCCGATGGAAATTACTTCGTGATGGGAGACAATCGGGACGACAGCCAGGACAGCCGTTACTGGGGATTTGTACCCAGGGAAAACATTATCGGGCGCCCTCTCATCATTTATTGGTCGGTGCAAGAGGGAGATGCGCCTGCAACGTCCACGCTGGCAGGGCGACTCCAACATCTGGCGTACGCGATGACCCACATGTTCAGCAATACACGATGGGACAGGACCTTGCGACTGGTACACTAAATGCGCCGCAAACCTTAAGGGCTGAATCCTGATCACTGCGGCTTTTGACGGCGCGACTGTTAAGTCATGTCCGGGGTGGTAACTCTGATTTGTCAAAGGTGTTAAGGCGAGAAAGTGGCGAAAAAGGAAGCGGTTTTAGACAAGCACGTCGAAGAAGAAAAAGCTGAAAAGCCGAAAGAGACGACGGTCGAGTTCCTGTCGTCGCTGGCTGCCGTCTTGGTGACTGGACTTTTCATCATCACGTTCATCGTTCAGGCGTTTGAGATTCCATCAAGTTCGATGGAAAACACGCTGCTGATCGGCGATCACGTATTTGTGAACCGCCTCCAGTTCGCACCTCCTACCAAATGGATTGGCCCACTTCTCCCGTATCGCGATGTACATTTCCGCGACATCGTGGTGTTCTTGTCGCCAGCGGAGCCGGGCCTGTACGTTGTGAAAAGAATTATCGGCGTGCCGGGAGATCGCATCCACCTGCGCAACGGCATTGTATATCGCAACGGGCAAGCGCTGGATGAACCTTACGTCGATCACGACCGGGATACAATCGATCCCTATCGAAACAATTTTCCCTCAGTGCCTCCCACGGATGACCCGAATGTGTCTCCGAGTTGGATGGTCGATCTTCCCGGTTACATTCAGGGTGATGACATTGTTGTGCCGCCGAATCACTACTTTGCGATGGGCGATCATCGCGGCGTAAGTCTCGACAGCCGGTATTGGGGATTTATTCCAAAGGAAAACGTCATTGGCCGGCCAATGTTCATTTACTGGTCGTTTGAAACTCCGGACGATCAGTACCGGAAGACGGACTGGGGTGACCGCTTGCTGTTCCTGGGCAAGGTCGTGATTCACTTCTTCGACGAGACACGTTGGGGAAGAACCCTTAAGATTGTGAAATGAGGCCCCTCGAGTCCGGTGTGAGGGCGCGTTGAGGTCGGTTTCCTTCAAGCGACGCTGGATCGCAGCAGCAGTATTGCTGTTGCTGGCGCTGTTCTTTGTGAGGCCGGGGGTCTCCCGCCTCAAATCGCGCATCATCTCTTCCATTAGTGCTGGCGTGGGACGGCCAGTCGATATTGGGTCGGTACATGTCCGAGTGCTCCCGCGCCCTGGTTTCGAGATTGAGAATCTCGTGATCTATGACGATCCCATGTTTGGCGCTGAGCCGATGCTGCGCGCTAGCGAGGTCACCGCCGACCTCCGCATCATATCGCTCCTGAAAGGCCGCATTGATGTCGCTCGGCTGGACCTGACGGAACCCAGCTTTAACCTGGTTCATCGGGCACAGGGAGATTGGAACCTGCAAGCGCTGTTAGAACGTGCTGCGCACAATTCCCTGGCGCCTACCGGAAACAGCAAGTCTGCGCCCCGCCCGCATTTCCCCTACATCGAAGGTTCCTCAGGACGGATTAATTTCAAAACTGGCGCCGAAAAACATCCGTATGCGCTCACCAATGCGGACTTCTCGTTGTGGCAGGAATCGGAAGATACCTGGGGGATTCGGCTGAAGGCACAGCCGTTCCGGACCGATCTGAATTTGACGGATATCGGGCAATTGCAGATCAGCGGAACTTGGAAACGCGCGCAGAGTTTTCAGGAAACCCCGGTAGAACTCAGCGTGGAGTGGAGCAAAGCTCAACTCGGGCAGTTGACGAAATTGTTTACCGGACTCGATAAAGGCTGGCGCGGCAATATCCAGGTCGATGCGCGGCTGACCGGAATGCCGACGGATATGAAAGTCGTGAGCACGGCAGTCGTGGACGATTTCAGGCGATATGACATCACAAGCGGCAATGCGTTACGTCTGGATGCTCAATGCAATGGCCAATACAGTTCTCGCAATCACGAATTTCATGACGTGATGTGCACCGCTCCAGTAGGTGAAGGCGGGCTGACATTGAGCGGCGACATCGGACTGCCTGGAAGCGGGCATTACGCAATCTCTCTTAGGGCCGATAACGTTCCGGCAAGTGCTGCCGTTGGATTGATACAACGCGCGAAGAAAAACATTCCCGAAGATCTGGCGGTCGACGGAACTCTCAAAGGCACAGCAAGCCTTGAGCGAAATGGATCTTCAGGATCCGGAATGCGGTTCCACGGCGCCGGCCAGATTGCGGATTTCCGCGTAAGTTCGGCATCCACGAAAGTGGACCTTGGTCCTACCTTGGTTCCTTTCCAACTCGTGGATGACTCGCTAAATATTCATGAGCGATTCCTGAAGAACCGTGCCGGAATTTCATTCCCGAAGGGCGCTCACATCGAGATCGGGCCCGTCGGTCTAGCTGCAGCGCACAGTGGATCGGCAACGGTCCGTGGCTGGCTGAGTCGGACCAGCTACAGCTTCAACGTTAGCGGTGAGACAGAAATTGCCCGGGTGCTTCGGCTCTCACGTGCGAGCGGTATCCCTACCGCCGGTGCGAATCCGGAAGGTAGCACGCAATTGAACCTGCAGGTTGCTGGCTCGTGGGTCGGGCCTGGTGGCGAATTGGGTATCGGCTTTCCATCTCCCGAAGTTACCGGGACAGCAAAACTACGAAATGTTCGTGCAGCGATTCAGGGAGCGAGCGAGCCGCTGGAGATCGCATCCGCGGACGTGCGCCTTTCGTTAGACAAGGTCCAGGTGGAAAACGTGAATGCGGCCGCGCTTGGCGCTGTCTGGACCGGAACGCTTGAACTGCCGAGAGGATGTGGAACTCCAGACACATGCTCAATTCGGTTCTCCCTGACTACCCAGGAGCTCGCCTTCACGCGGATGGGAGAATGGATTCATGGCCGCAGGAAGTCACGTCCTTGGTATAAAGTCCTTGAGCCCGCGAGTAACTCGAGCCAGTTGCTGTTCGGACGACTGCACGCGACAGGACAAATGCGCGCAAGCCGATTCGTACTGCACGGCGTGACGGCTAATAATGTATCGGCGAGCGTTCGACTCGACTCGGGCAAGCTCGAATTGTCGGGACTCGATGCTGATCTATTGAATGGAAGACATCGAGGGAAGTGGAATATTGAGTTCGCCGGGCCGTCACCGACCTGCGCGGGACGAGGGAATGTCAGCAACGTTGCCCTCGCGAAAATACCAAATGAGACGGACAACACTTGGCTGACCGGGACCGTGAGCGGCAACTACGAACTTCAAGGCCCTTGTTCGGCAGATTTCTGGCCATCGGCTGAAGGAAAATTCCAGGCGGAAGTTCGAAATGGCAGCATGCCACATGTGATTCTAGGGGACGATGCGGGCCCGCTGGTGATTACTCGGCTGGATGCTCAGGCGCAGCTCCATTCGGGCAACTTCGAGATTCGCTCCGCAAAATTGAATTCGATGCATGGAACTTACGAATTAACCGGAAGCGTGAACCTGGATCGGGAGATCGACCTGAAAATGACCCGCGTCCCGGTGGATTCCTCTCACAGTGGATATTCCGTAACAGGCACGCTTTCGCAGCCGCGAGTTTCCACTCTGGCAAATACCGAGCAAGCAAAACTCAAGCCCATGCCCGCCAAATAGGCTACGGAGTGTAACCGGGCCCGCGCAGGACTTTGCCCGGGAGTGCGCCGGTCATCTTCCCTTGATCGATCACGGGCACGCCGTTCACCAGCACAAAGTCCATTCCTTCTGACAACTGATTGGGATTGTCGAACGTCGCGCGATCATGAATTGTGGCGGGATCGAAGATCACCACATCGGCCCACATACCAAGTTTCAACACTCCGCGATCGATGAGACGCATGCGCTGCGCCGGGAGTGCAGAGAACTTTCTGATCGCATCCTCCAGGGGGAGAGCCTTGTCTTCACGAACATATTTGCTGAGAATTCGTGGGAACGTTCCGTAGGCGCGGGGATGTGGATGAGCCTGCCCAAGAATGCCCTCGGGCGATGTGCCTTCTGAATCATTGTCGACAGAAACCCAGGGTTGCTGCAGCGCAAGGGTGACGTCGGGTTGCGACATCCCAAATACTGCGACGCCAATGCTGGGATCTTCGATCAGCAGATCGCAGAGCGCATCGATGGGATCCTTGTTGGATGATTTTGCGATTTCGGACAAGCGCTTGCCTTGCAGCGAGATCAGCTTAGGGTTCTGAACTGCGCCGATCATGATGGCATCCGGTCCGGGGATTTCCTGCCATTCGTTGTCCCAGGTTTTGGAAGGCGTGAGCATGTCTTTGCGGACCCGTGCGCGGGTGGCTGGATCTTTGAGACGCTCTACAAGCTTGGTTGTGCCGCCATCATGCGCCCACGGTGGTATGAACGCGGAGAAGTCGTTGTACCACGCCGTGTAAGCGTAAGTGTCCGCTGTGATGTCAGCGCCCGCCGCGCGGGCTGCGTTGATCTTGGAGACGACTTCGGGCATGCGTCCCCAGTTGGATTTGCCCGCAACTTTCAGGTGCCAGATTTCAACCGGGATACGCGCTTCGCGGCCGATGCGGAACGTCTCGTCGAGCGACTCCATGATGGCATCGCCTTCGCTGCGCATGTGCGTCGCATAGATGCCGCCGGATTTCGAGGCTTCAGTGGCAAGAGCAATCAGTTCGTCCGTTTTGGCATACGGCGCGGGAGCGTATTCAAGAGAAGTCGAAACTCCCCTTGCGCCACCTTTCATGGCGTCGCGCACCAGTGCTTTCATTTGTTCGAGTTGCTCAGGCGTGGGCTGAATATCGTTGTCGCCGAGAACGATGCGGCGAACCTGCGTTGCACCTATGTAGTCAGCCACGTTGATCCCGATTCCCTGCTTTTCCAGCCTGGCAAAATATTGGCGGAACGTGCGCCAGTCGGGATTGATTCTGTAATGATCATAAGTGTCGCGGTCCGATTGGATAATCGCATCATTGAGCGGCGCGATGGAGTTCCCCTCGCCCGTTACCTCTGACGTGATGCCCTGGTAGATCTTCGATGGCAGGCGCGGATCGACGAGGATGGTGAGTTCGGATTGCCCGAGCATGTCGATGAAACCTGGGGCGACGACTTTGCCCGCGGCGTCGATCGTGCGCTTGCGAGCGCTCGCTGACAGGTTGCCGATGGCAGCGATTTTGCCATCGCGGATGCCGATGTCACCGGAGTACCACGGAGAGCCGGTGCCGTCGATGATGTGGCCGTTGGTGATGATGAGGTCGAACCCGTTCGAAGCGTTTTGCGACAGCAAAATTATTGGTAAGAAAATTACGACAAGTAACAGCAGCAAGTATCTCTTGAACATTACAGTTCCATTTCCTTGTGGCTTTCTGTCGGAACTACTTTCTTAACATCGCTCCAACTGCGATCCACACAGCCAAAGCCAGCCATTCATACCGGGTGAATGCTCCCGGGACTACCGGCACCACTTTCATAAGTCCCATTGCGATAGCGACTGTCAATCCTAGACCCGCAATTCCCTTTTCAGCGCCCGAGAGAGCAACCATATCTGGCTTGCTGCGCGCGAGGGCCAGGCACGCTGCGCAAGCCGCCGCCCATCCGGCGGCACACGCGACCGAGCCCACTTCGGTCACTGGAACCAGGATCGCGTCGCCCAGAAGCATACACGCTCCTGTGGCAAGTCCGACGCATAGAACCGCGATCGATGGAGTTCGAAACCCCTCATGCACCGTGCCGACGAGCGAGGCGATCATGCCGCGGCGTCCCATGGCGAAGATCAGGCGGCTGGCAGCTACGAAATTTCCGTTGAAGCATTTCACCAGCGATAGCAGGGCGGCCGCGAGGATAATGTTAACGATCCAGCGAGAACCTACGGCCTGCTGGAAAGCTACCGCGGTCATGAATTTCTCGCCGATCAAATTCCTCCACGGCGCAACGAACGCGACTGCAGCCACGATGCTCGTATAGAAAAGAATCCCAATGACTACCGCCATCCAGATGGCGCGATAAAAGCTGCCGACGCGGAATTCTGGCCCGGCTTCTTCCGCGGCCTTCCCGACCGATTCGAATCCAGTCATGAAATAGGGCACGATCTGCACGACCAGGATGATAGAGACGAACGATGTGTGTGTGAACAGCGGCGCAAAATTCGTCGTCGAGCCGCGAGTCACTCCGACCAGCACAAAGGTGACGAACAGAACCAGCGTCCCGAAGGCCGTCCAGTTCTGAAAAGTCGCGCTGAGCCGCACGCCGCGATAGTTGAGGATTGTCAGCAAAGCTGTGAGCGCCAAACCGACAATGAGGTGCGGAAGGTACACCGGGCGTCCGGCGATGCGGTAGAGTTCGATCGAATCCAGACTCGGCACGATGTATGCAGCGATTCGGCCAATCGCGACCGCTTCCCACGGACAGACAATTAAGTAAGCGAGCGTCATCATCCATCCGGTGGCGAAGCTGACGTGACGCGGGAAGACGGCCGAGGTGTAGGCGATCTCCCCCGCGGCATCGGGCATGGCGATAACGAGTTTGCCGTAGACCCAACCGATCGGGAGCAGCAGTGCGCCGCCGATGGCGAATCCGAGGACGGCCCCGAGGGCACCGCCGCGGGTCAGCCAGTCGTCCATAATGACCAGCCAGCCCACGCCGACCATCGTGCCCCAACCGAGAGTGAAATAGTCGACGGTACGCAGTTTGCGGGCTAGTGTCGTCACGGGGTCCGGAACTGGATCGATGGGCGGCGCGATTATAGCATCGGAGCTTCAAGCACCAGATCCAACGTCCGCTTCGCTATGGAGTTTCGCTCTTGGCCTTTAGCGAATGGCCAAAAGCCATTAGGCCAAAACCGCCATTCTGCATGGTAGTATCGATGTTCAGCCCTGCATGTTTTGTTAACTGCTGATTGCACCGTTGATGGTGCGTTCTATCCCAGAGGCTGTAGCCATGGGGCTTCCTAGAGAATGAATCCTCCATTGAAAACCCGCAAACGCGTGCTCAGTGGTATGCGTCCGACAGGCAAGCTGCACCTTGGAAACTTCGTCGGGGCGCTGCAGAACTGGGTTGGAATGCAGGACGAGTACGAATGCTATTTCTGCGTGGTGGATTGGCACGCTCTGACAACCGATTACGCCGACACCTCGAAGGTGAAAGAGAATTCGCTCGAAGTGGCATTTGATTGGCTGGCCGCTGGGCTCGATCCGGAGAAGTCGGTGATCTTCATGCAGTCGCATGTTCCCGCGCATGCGGAGTTGCATTTGCTGCTGTCGATGATCACACCGTTGGGATGGCTGGAGCGCGTGCCCACGTATAAAGAGCAGCGAGAAAACATCAAAGAAAAGGATCTCGGAACGTATGGGTTCCTTGGGTATCCGCTGCTGCAGGCGGCCGACATCCTGGTCTATAAGGCGAATGCGGTGCCCGTGGGCGAAGATCAGGCAGCCCATATCGAGATCACGCGCGAAATTGGACGCCGGTTCAATGGATTCTACGGTCCAGTGTTTCCTGAAGCGCAGACCTTGCTGACCCCTGCGGCTAAACTGCCGGGGACCGATGGGCGGAAGATGTCGAAGTCGTACGGAAATACGATTCAGCTTGCCGACCCGGAGCCCGTCATACGACAGAAGTTGAAGACGATGGTAACGGATCCGGCCCGAGTGCGGCGAACGGACCCGGGGAATCCGGACGTATGCCCGGTGGGCGATCTGCATAAGATCTTCAGCAGTAAAGAGACCATCGCTAAAGTGAACGACGGTTGCCGTTCCGCCGGGATCGGATGCATCGAATGCAAGTCGTGGGCGGCGGACGCCCTGGTGCAGTTGCTGAGCCCGATGCAGGAGCGGCGAAAGAAATTTGAGGCGAATCCGCGGCTGGCGTGGGATATTCTGGAGGCAGGTTCGGAACGGGCGCGCCAGACTACCGGAGAGACTATGAGGGACGTGCGGGCTGCCATGGGTATGTCGCTGGAGTACGAGGCGCCGGCAGAGTCGTAAACTCAAATCCCTCTCAGGGATCACAACGCACTTACGGATGACTGAGGAATCCAAAATCGTTGCTGGCGCGGATCCGACTCCTTCCGCCGTCGTAGCTCATCCGTCTTCTGCGAAGAAGGACGGCGCCAAGAAAGACGAGAGCGACTTCCCTTTTGCGGTCGCTGTGTTGGATGTCTACGAGGGGCCGCTTGACCTGCTGCTCGATCTGATCCGCAAGCAGGATATCGATATCTACGACATTCCGATCGCGAAGATCACGGCACAGTATCTGGCGTACGTGGAGAAGATTCGCGAACTCGATGTGAACGTCGCGGCCGAGTTCATCTACATGGCCGCCGTGTTGATTCATATCAAGTCGAAGATGCTGTTGCCGAAAGATCCTTTGGCGACAGCGGACGAGCCGGACGACCCGCGAACGGAACTGGTCAACCGCCTACTCGAACACGAGAAGTTCAAATCCGCTGCGCAGATGCTGCTGCAGAAGCAGCAGATCGAAGACGCGGTGCTGACCAATCCTTCGCTGAAAGAGTTCATGGACGCCGAGGGCACGGAGCCGGAGATCGCGGCCGATGTCATCGATCTGGTCAAAACTTTTCAGCAGATTCTGGAGCGGGTGCGCACGCGTCCAGTACTGAATGTGGATGAAGAGACCGTCACAGTCGGGCAAATGATTGATTATCTGCGGCGCAGGCTTTTGCTGGAAGATCGACCGATCCGGCTGAAACAGGTTCTAATGCGGGTGCAATCGCGGCAGGCGCTGGTCTGCATGTTCTTAGCGCTGCTGGAACTGGTGCGACTCCAGGCCATTCAGGTCAGGCAGGAAAAATTGTTTGGGGAGATCGCGATCCGCAAGCACACGCATTTCGAAGAAGTGATGAACGAGAAAGCGGCGGTAAGGGACGACTGGCGGTAAAGCCAGTACTCAGTTGCCAGTGTGCTGGTAACCTGTTCGACTGAGTACTGGGCACCGCATACCGGGTACTGATCACTGATGTCACTCAAAGCACAACTCGAAGCGATTATTTACGCGACGGAAACTCCGATCACGCTGGAGCAGATGACCTCGCTGGTCAAGGATTCCGTAGTAGCTGAGGGCGTATCGGAAGACGCGGAAATCAAGTCTCGCGTACGCTCGTGCCTGGTGGAACTTGTCGGCGAGTACGGCTCGCCCGATCACGGGATCGAGATTCGCGAGGTGGCCGGCGGCTACCGCATGTCGACCAAGCCCGAGCAGCATGAAGTAGTGCGCGCATTCGCCAAGAGTCTAAAGCCGCCGATCCGCCTGTCCCTGCCGGCGTTGGAGACCCTGGCCGTCATCGCCTACAAACAGCCCGTCACGGTTCCCGAGATAAACGACATTCGCGGCGTGGATTCGGGCGGGGTCATCGGAACTCTTCTGGAGCGGAAATTGATCACGACCTCGGGCCGCAAGCAGGTCATCGGGCGGCCGATTCTGTATAAGACGACGAAAGAATTCCTGATGCGGTTTGGGTTGAAAGATGTGAACGAGCTGCCCAGCATGGAAGAGTTCGAGAAGTTGGTCGCGGAGTCATTTCAGGCCGAGTTGATTCCGGCGGAGACTGCGGCTCCCGTGGAAAGCCTAACCGGAACAGACGCAGTACCAGACCCGGAAACGAACGCCTCGGTTGCGCGAGAAGATTCCACCGAGAATGTTCCGGAAGCAGAGAAGGCAGGCTGAGTTAGTTTCAACGGGCGAATGCTCCGTTCAGAACAAAACCCCAAGGCGGCCCGGAATGGCCGTTCTTCCACGGTTTCAAACGGTTATTTCAGAGCTCACTGCGCACGACAATCTCTGATCGATGATTGGCGGTTTTCCCTATGCCCCAGGAACGACTTCAAAAAATAATCGCCGCCGCCGGCGTCGCTTCTCGACGAAAGGCCGAGGAAATGATCTCGTCCGGACACGTTCAGGTGAACGGCAAAGTTGTGACCGAACTGGGCAGCAAAGCCGATCCCGAAATCGATCATGTACGCGTCAACGGAAAGCTGCTGCAAGGCGAGCAGCGCCACACCTACCTGCTTCTAAATAAGCCCAGAGGTTATGTGACAACGGTGAGCGACCCCGAGCAGCGGCCTACTGTCATGGACCTCGTTAAAAGCGTGAGGGGGCGAGTGTATCCGGTCGGTCGTCTCGACTATGCCAGCGAAGGCTTGCTGATCATGACCAACGACGGTGAACTGGCGAACCGCCTCATGAAAGCGGCCTCGCATGTGGCGAAAACTTATTTGGTCAAAGTAGCTGGCGTTCCAAGGGAAGATGCAATCGCGAAGCTCCGCGCCGGGCTTTCCATCGCGACAGACGACGGCAAGCGCGTGCGCACAGCCCCTGCCGCCGTGAAGATCATCAAAGAGGCCACGAATCCGTGGTATGAGATCACCCTGATCGAAGGTCGGAACCGGCAGCTTCGGCGCATGTTCGAAGCCGTCGGACATCACGTAGAAAAGATCAAGCGGGTCAAATACGGTCCACTGACGCTGGATGTGCCGCCGGGAGAATTCCGCTCGCTGACCTTGAAAGAAATCGAACGGTTGAAATCCGCCACGCGGATCGGCGGGAAAAAATCCGCCAACGACCGATCTGCATGAGCCGATTCTTCGATCTTATTTCACGGCAGGTGCGTGAAGTTGGGGGGTACACTCCTCATCCTTCTCAACGGCCCACCGCAAACCAGCGGCCAGCTCTGATCCGGCTTGATTCCAATGAGAATCCATTGGGCCCTTCCCTACGAGCAATCGAATCGATGCGGATGAGCCTAACTTCCAGCAGCTTTTATCCGGATGATGATTGCACGTCATTGCGAAACAGACTGGCCGAAATGCATGGCTTGACGGCGGAACAGGTATTGGTCACTCCGGGATCCACTGGTATGCTAAC
>Ga0070741_10008416_pt1 | contig 20709 bp, 26 predicted proteins | sample Coa_R1_4_FD_66440 | JGI IMG/M metagenome (GOLD analysis project Ga0070741, IMG submission 66440) | Surface soil microbial communities from Centralia Pennsylvania, which are recovering from an underground coalmine fire - Coalmine... | ecosystem: Environmental > Terrestrial > Soil > Unclassified ...
TAAAGCGTCCCTGTTTTCGTTGATTCACTTCTAGCAATAGCATCCTGAAAGTTTTCATGGCCATCGTTGGAGCCATGAACTTCGAGAAGATATCGGATGCAACGTCACGTTGCTTTTACCAAATCCGCAACTGGCGCGCGCACTGGCGCGCTTTCTGGATGGGATCGGCAGTGATCGTTTCCGGTCTCGCGTTTTCAACACTGCGTCGTTTCAATGCTTCAGCCTGCGGCGGCGCTCAGCGCATTCGGATTGAAGGCCGGCTTTCAGCGAAAGTTATCCGCAGCAACGGCCGCGTCCTCGATCTCGGTTGCATCTCGAAACGCGTAGTCACCACGGCTGGCGTAAATTTCCTCCGTGACGATTTCGCCGGAGCCGGCAGCGACATCAGCACGTTCAAATATCACGCCTCCGGCACCGGCACTGGCGCTGAAGCAGTAAGCGACACCGCGCTCGGAACGGAAGTCACTGACAACGCGCGGACGGCGGGCACCCAGGACAATTCGGTATCGAAACATTACAAAAGCGTCGGCACGATTTCTTATACCGGAGCGCACGCAATTACCGAGCATGGCTTGTTCTCCGCGGTCAGCTCCGGCACACTCTGGGACCGCAGCGTTTTCAGCGCTGTTAACGTAGCCAACGGAGAATCGATCCAGTTCACCTACGATCTAACGATCAGCGACGGAGGTTAGGATGATCCTTCGCTCGTTAGGCCGCATCGCTGCTGTAGCCACGGTGCTGTACGCCGTCTCCAGCTTAGCGCAATCTACAAAGATCTCGGATCTTCCGTCGACCAGTAGTGTCGGGTCATCGGACATCTTTCCGCTGGTGCAGGGCGGCACTACGAAACAGGTCTCGTTTTCCGACTTTAAAACATCCCTGAATCTTGGCGACGTGGTCGGACCGGCCTCGGCGACGGATTTTGCTTTTCCGATGTTCGACGGGACGACCGGAAAACTCCTGAAGGATTCGTCAGTCACCAGCGATGCGGTAGGTACGCTTTATAACACGCACACAGCTTCTTTCGGTGGAGAATCCGTAGCTCTACAACTTACCAGTAACTATGGAGGAGGAGCTCCAAGCAACGGATTTGGAGAATATATCCAATTCAGACTGGAATCCAGCACTACGAATGCGCGCGATGCGGGGCGGTTGTCGGTGGTCTGGTCTAATGCAACTGACGCAGCGCGTAGCGCGTACATGGACTTCCAGCTGGTCAATAACGCGGCGGCCGCAGCGAGCAAGATGCGGCTCCGGCCTTCGGGCAGCCTGTCTGTAGGCAACACTACCGATCCTGGCACTGGTGGAATCATCATCGCGGATACTGGCTTTTGGGTCGGCACATCCGCCTCAACATCCGGCAAAATGATGCAGAGCGACGGATCCAAGTTCGCGGACTCCGCCGCCACCTGGCCTTCCACTGGAACGAATGGTCAAGCAGTTATTTTTGACGGCACAGACTTCATAGCTTCAACCAACGCCGTCGAGAATGACGCGCTGAATGCCTACCAGGTTTTAGGAAGCGCCATTAAAGGGCACACAGTCGGCGTAGGGTTGGATCGGGTTTCATCTTCCTTCACGATGGTCGATTCCCAGGCGCAATACGTGTCGATTTGGTTGCCGGTCCGGCAAACTCTCACAGGCGTAAAATGGTATCAGCAAACCGTCGGCAACTACACCGGCGACAACAATAACAAGGTCGGTCTGTACACTTATTCCGGCGGCACATTAACGAGAGTCGCCCAATCCACGAACGACGCGGCGCTCTGGTCCCAGGCAGGCGGGAACGTGGTTAAGCAAAAAGCGTTCAGCTCCACGTACGACGCCCAGCCTGGTCTCTATTTCGTCGCTCTGCTCTACAACAACTCCGCTCAGACAACCGCTCCAGTCATAGGCGCGGCATCAGCCATTGGTAACGCAGGGATTGCGGCTGGCGATTTCACGAATTCCGCGAAGCTTTGGGGAAATGTAGGAGCTCAGACCGATTTGCCCTCGACGCAAGCCAGCAGCGGACTCACCACTGCAACGGCGCAAAATATTTGGGTCGCCGTTTACTAGCCGTGACATTCACTCCAGGCCAGCTCACGACCGAGGCCGGGGACATTCTCACGACTGAATCCGGCGCCGGCCTGATGACCGAGCCGGCAACCTGGTATGGCGTTGAGAATGCGTCGCTCTCGTTCGCTGGCGATCCGCTAAAGCAAACGTCGAAACTTTTGAGCGGCGTCCTTTCATTCGCTGGTGATCTCGCCACTCAGCTGGGGACCTTCGTGAAGGATCTATTCGGTTCGCTTGGTTTTTCAGGCGACGTCACCAAGAGCACTGCGAAGCTGATGAGTGGAGGAATATCGTTCGCTGGCGACGTGCTTAGGGATGCGGCAAAGCTGGTTGCCGGCGCTTTGAATTTCTCAGGTGACCTCACGAGTTTGCGTCTGTTCGTTCGCAGCCTGTCCGGGTCGCTCGCGTTTTCAGGCGACGCAAGCAAGTCAATCGCGAAGCTGTTCGCCGGCTCGGTCTCTTTCGTCGGCGATTACGTCAGAGATCCTGCGAAGCTGCTGAGCGCAACGATCTCGTTCACAGGAGCGATCGACACGATTCGCGCATTCGTAAAAAGTCTCGCGGGAACTCTTGGACTGAGCGGCGATAACAACCGATCGATCGCGAAAGCCATGGCGGGAATTCTGACTTTCGCAGGGAATCCGATCAAAAGCGTGACGAAATCTTTCGCCGGCACACTGAATTTATCCGGCGCGATCGGAGCATTACGCATCCTGCTCAAAAGCCTGGCCGGCACGCTCAGTTTCTCAGGCGAATCGACCAAATCGATCGCGAAAATATTCACAGGTTCGATTTCGTTCCTTGGCGACCAATTGAAGAATGCCACGAAGCTTCTAAGCGGATCGCTTCCGTTCGCAGGATCCATCGCCAAAGAAATAGCCAAGCTCGTTGACGGTGCTCTGGCTTTCGTCGGCGACATTGCCGCTTTCGTACCGCAAACATTTCAGATTGCGATCGGAGGCGTGCTGTCATTTTCCGGGTCCGTGTTCCGGCGCCTGGAAAATATTTTTAACCTGTCGCTGAGAAACCCGACGCAAGCCCGGTCTTCATTGCAAACACTTTCTGCGACCTGTGCAACCGCGATCGCAAAGGCGGCGTCGTTTATCCAAGCGCTCGCTGCGACCAACGATCTCGGCCCGACCGACAAAGCGACCAGCGATCCACAATCAACGGAGGACGAAGAATAATATGGTTGAACTAAAACAGCACGATACTGCGCGATCGATAACCGACGTGCTTAAGCTCGGCGACCAGGTCATCGATCTGACGGATGCATCAGTGGTCCTCATCATCAAAGGCCGTAACACGCCGGCCGTGAGGCGTGATGCCACAATCACCAACGCCGCTGCCGGCGCCGTGTCGTACAAGCCAGTCGCGGAAGACGTGGAGAATCCCGGTAGTTTCGATCTAGAATGGGAGATCACTTTCCAGAGCGGCGACGTGCTTTCTGTTCCGACGCATTCCTACGCGCGATTGATCATCAATCCCGATCTCGGCTGAACGGCCTCAAAATCGCCCTGGTCAGATTTTCGGCCTATCAGAGGTGCAGCCGCGGCTTCCGACGCGCTACGCGCGTTTTGCAGTGGGTTTGCAATGCCTTCTGCGAGGCGGCTACAAGCCGATTGCAGACCTAAAGAAAAAGAGTCCACTTTTCCGTTGATTCACTTGTAGCTGTAGCCGCTCGCGCCGACCGCGTCGCATTGTAGCCGCAGCGATGCCGACCAAGTCTTCAATCACCGCTGGCCTGTTGGTAATCGGAGCGATGCTTCTCGTCGCCTGGCTGCTTTTCGGATGCTCCGCTGTTCCATCCACTGCCGGCGTTGAATTGCAATCATCGATCGACAGCGCTTCGACCGCGAATCAAACCGCGCAGCGATACAACGACAGCGCGCGGACCAAAGCTCAGCGCATCGATGATAAGACCATCGTCATCCAGAAGTACTGGGGCCAATGAAGTGGAACTGCCTCACGATTGCCCTGTTGGTTTTTGGGACTGCTTGCTTGGCCTCCCAGGAAAAGCCAACGCCCGACGAGTTACTGCAAACGGTCAAGCACATCCAATCTCTCGCGCGCGAGCTACAGAGCGATCTCGACAAGGAAAAGGAGCAGCACGCTCTCGCTCAAAAAGCGCTCGGTGAAGCGAACAAGCGCGCCGATAAACTCGCGCAGCACGACAAAGAAGTCTCCGATCAGCTAAACGACGCGAACAAAAAACTCTGGTGGTATCGGCTGCATTGGTGGGGCAGTTGGATCGTTCTGGGGATTGGTGTCCTGCTCTCGATCGTTTTCGCGTTTTTGAAATTCACCGGGCGCCTTTCCATCGCAGCTGCGGGCGTAGCAGCGAAAATATGAAACGGCTCTTCGATTGGATTCGCAACAAATGGCAGCACATCGCCTGGCGATCAGTTGGCGCTGCTGTCTCGTCGGTTCTCACGATGCTGGCCGTCGCGCCGTACACGCTCGGTGACGCATCCGACGTCATTCCGCCGAAATGGAAGCCGGTCATTTTCAAAGTCTGTCTCGCTTCAGGTCTGCTTCTTCGTCTGTGGAACTCGCGCAAGCAGCCAACGCAACCAGTTAATCCGCCGGCGCCGCCGCAGGCGTTATCGAAATGAGCCCGCAGAACAAGATCATCGCAATCCAAACGGTGCTTGGCGTGGAGAAGGATGGTATCTGGGGACCGCAAAGCCAGGGAGCGCTCGATGCGCTCGTTAGGCCAAGTGAAGTCATTCACGCGGGAAAAGCTTCGTCTTTCGCAGATCCGAAGGACGTCGAGATCTTCAAAAAATATTTCGCCAAGTTCAAGGCGCAGGGCATGTCGGATGAAGACGCCAAGGCCAAGGCGTTCAGGTACGGCGATAACGGCATCGGTTGCTGGGGCGACGACACAACAGGCGCGTCGCCGTGTTGCGCGCTGACCAAGGAAGATATCATCCGTCGCTGGGGCAGTCTCGCTGCCGGCAAACATAAACTTGTTCAAGTCGCCGCGAACGATCGCGAGGTGACCTGTGTGCTCAAAGACATCAAAGGGCACATGAACGAAGCGATCATCGATTTGAATCCCGGCGCGTGCGCCGCGCTTGGACTCAAGCCGCCAATCATGGCGAGCTGCACCTGGAAATGGATCTCATGAAGCAACGTGACGTTGCATCCAAATTATGAAACTTAAAATCCTCCTCTTCGCTCTCGCTCTTGTCCTGGCACTGATGTTCTTCGCCGCTGGCGCCGACGCCGGCACGACGTACAACTCCAACGGATCACCGGATGATATTCAGCGCATCCATGACACGCTTGCGCATGACGGCGACGTGATCACGATGCCGGCAGGCGCGTTCACATGGACGCGACCTGTTCAGGTCCGAAAGAACATCAGCGTTCTCGGTGTTCCAGGACAAACGATCCTCAATGATGCGATTGCGAAGCCGGCCACTGAGCCTGGCGCGTTTCATTGCATTCTTCCGTCGCGCACAACGCTGTTTCGCATCAGCGGAATCAAGTTCAATGCAACCGGGACCGGCAACGATACCGGGTCGCTCGGCGAGATCACCGTCGACGGCATCAGCTCGACGCCAAACGTGCGAATCGACAATTGCGAATTCAATTTGTTGCACCTGCGTCCCATCGTCTTCTTCGGCGGCATCTGGGGCGTCGTCGATCACTGCAATTTCACGATGGGACCGTGGGTCGGCGGAATCAACATCCGTCACTCCGTTTGGAAAGGCGTTGGAAACTACGGTGACAATTCCTGGGCGGACGATCCGAACTGGGGATCTGAACAAGCGATCTTTCTCGAAGATTGCACGTTCAGGAATTTCAGCTCGGCGACGTGGATCGATGGCGACGGCGGAATGCGCGTTGTCGCTCGATATTGCGACATCATTGCCGGAGAAGCTGGCAATCATGGCACCGAGACCGGGCAACGTTATCGCAGCGGCCGCACGTTTGAACTGTACCGCTGCAATCTCGACGGCGGGAATCTCATTCACAATTGGGCAATCCTGATTCGCGGCGGCTCAGCATTGATCTGGGGCAACTACGCCGATCGATACGATTCCCTGGTAAAATTCCAGGAATTCCGGCTGTGGTTCCCGGCGACGCCATGGGGACAAGCGAACGGTCTGGACCCTTGGGATCTGAACGATCCTCAAATTTTCGAATCCGGCACCGCGACCGGAGCCGGCGACAAGTCGATGACCGACTCGTCGAAGAACTGGCCGGCCGATCACTGGAAAGGCTACATCCTGCGCAATCTCACTCGGGGCACGTCGAGCCAGGTTAGCAGCAACGACGCGCACACGATTCACTTCGACGGAAATCCGCAAGGTCAAAGCATGACGTTTTCGCCTGGGGATCTGTACGAGCTGCGATGGGTTTCTGTCGTTCTCGATCAACCTGGTCACGGCAAAGGCGATCTGATCTCAGGAACTCAGCCAAGTCCGGTCGCATGGCCGCATCAGACTCTCGAGCCGGTCCGCATCTGGGATAACGAGCTCGGACCGAACTTCGGAAACGGAAACGGCCGGCCGATCATCTCGACTGACGCACAGAATCTCTCACCTAATCGCGACTGGATTTTTTGCGGCGAAGGCGACGACTCATGCGCACCGGATGATTACACGCCGTATATTTATCCGCATCCGTTAACGAATGGCGCAACGCTCACGCCAACGCCTGCACCGTCGTCAACTCCGACGGCTACAGCTACGGCACCTGTTAGTCCGACTCCGACTCCACCGTGTGGCGTAGTTGAACTGGTTGGAAGACGAGCTGCGATCACTCAGGCTGAATTGGATAACCCGAACGTGGACGGTTACACGATCGGTGATTCCTGGGCGGACTTGGCGCCTACAGCAACGACCTACGATTTTTCATACATCGACGCGCAAGCCACGAAGATTAAGAACGCAGGCAAGTTCTTTAACTTGCGCATCCAGACGGGCGGCGGCGGTCGAAACGTGCCGGCCGGAAATGACGGCAATGTTCCGGACTATGTGATTAACGCCGTCATCGGCGCAGGCGGACCACTCTTCCAATTCGTCGATGGGAACAGTGGCAATGTGACGCGGTCGATCCCGTTGTTTTGGGATGCAACATTCCTGGCCAAGAAACGGCAAATGATTCAAGCCACGGCCGCGCATGTGATGGCGCAGCCTTACGCTTCGGCGCTGCGGGTTTTCTACACTGAAGTCGCCAACTCTCAGACTGGCGACTGGAATGTTCCTGATAGCAAAACGATCGACGGATTGCCGCCGAACAACAGTAGCGAAGTGAGCCGGATGCAAACCGCTGGCTATACCACTCAGAAAATCATCGACGTTGGCTGTGCAACAGGGAACGCGAACGGAATCATCGATACTGCGATCGCTGCCTTCCCATCGAACGTGTTCATCAGTTTCGCCGTCGGTCAGACTAACTTCCTCGACCCACTCGGCAAGCGTTACGCGGCCTTCAGTGTGCTCTCAAATGCACGGGCGAAATATGGCAAGCGGGTAATGATCACTGTGAACAGCCTATCACAAAAGATCGCGGCAACTCAGCCTTACTCGGGTCAGCCAAACGATCAGGCGTGGCAGCTGGCTTACGATGCTGTGAACGCTGGCGCATACCTAAGCGCACAGATGGTATCCGGCACGTCTGCGATGGACAGGTTCGCTGTGCCCGGATATTCCGGCACGCGAGGCGACGCGCTTTTAGCGGCAGCGAACGAAGGCAAAAAGTATGGCATCAAGTTCGCGGAAATTTATGGAGCCGATGTAAGAGAAACCTCGGAAGGTGTGCCCGCTGCTTTAGCCGTGATTCACGGCGTCCTGGAGTGCACGCCCACTCCGTCGCCTACGCCAACAGCAACAGCAACGGCTACGGCCACCGCCACCGCTACGTTTACTCCAACGGCCACCGCCACCGCTACATTCACGCCTACTCCTACAGCTACTGCCACAGCCACAGCCACAGCCACTGCGACGGCAACTGTTAGGCCATCGCCTACGCCAACGGCTACAGCTACAGCCACAGCGCCGGCAACGCCGACTCCCGGACAATGCCGCGTTCCCGATCTGCGCGGCCGAAAACTCCGCGAGGCCACGTGGTACTGGACTCATGCCGGATTTGATTGCCGCAACATCATCATTCCGCCTGGCGGCCCGGACGGTGAAAGCAAAATCAGAGGTCAAACCATTTCGCCAGGATCAATGCGCGATTGCGCAACAACCGTGATCGAGGTCAAACCATGAAGAAGAAACATCACAACAAACAACACGACGCGCGTGCCGCGTCTTTCAGACGGATTGCAAAAGCTCTGCGTGCTGAAAGCAAAAGCTCTGGTCAGGTCGTTCTCAACGCGCGTCAGATCGGTCGCGTGTTCGACGCGGAAGCAAAACTTCTGCGCTCGATGCGTTAAATGAACGCGGAAGCTTTCGAACGAAAACTGCGTGAGCGCGCGGCCTACCGTCGCGAGCAGCTCAGCGATGACATCGTAGCGAAAACGCTGGAGGAAGTTGCGAACGCGCTGCGCGAATCATCGGCCGAACCGGATCACGGATCACGGATCACCGATCACGAAGCGAAGCAATGTCCTGGTTAAAGAAATATTGGAGCGCAATCTGGAGTTGCCGGTTAGCGATCGGCGTGAGCACGACCGCGATCGCTTCAATCTTCGCGGCGATTCTCCTGGTTGTGGCGGTCGTTAATTTCGGCACAGCGATCAAACAGGTGCACGATCAACAAATTCTCGATCGCGCCGCGCAAGCTGAAGCCGAGAAAAAAATGCTCACCAAGGAAGACTTCAATAAAAGCAACGCCCTTGTGCAGCAGGCCGATCAGACGCTTCCGGTTGCTCAGATTGTCGAGCCCACTCCGCAGCCGCAAACAGGCAAAACGAAATCGCCAAAGCAAAAACCCGAGATCGTGATTCTTCCAGGAAAACCGCAGCCGACACCCACTCCAAAAATCAAACGTGTGCCCGGCCCGGTCCGTTACAAAAAACAACCCACTCCAAAACCGTTCCTCCAATGGTTCCAGCGTACCAGATAACCACACTCACTCTAGCAAGCTTCATGCTCGCCGACATGTACGACCGGCTAACCAGCAACACGATCGGACTCGCTGTAGTCGGCCTCATCCTTTTGCTCTCGGTGTACGTGCTGGCCATTAAAGCTGTCACTGGAACGCGGTCCGCTTTCGGCCGGCGCCCTCCGATCGACGAAGACCTGGCGAAGCACAACGCCACGATCGAAGCGATCAAGAAGGATCTGGCGAGACTCGCGCCTAACGAAAAGCTTGAAGAGCTGATCAATCGCCTGGGAACATTCGCCACGCTCACTCAGCTGGCTGAGGTCAAACTCGAATTCGGGCGCCAGGTCCAGGACGTCCGCGCGTTCTCACACCAGGAGATCCATGGGATTCGCGGAGTTCTGAACGAATACAATGCAGACGCCAAGCTTCGCAACGAACGCCTGGCGACGGTCGAGGCGTTTTCGAAATCGCATCATCTCGAACTCTCAGGCGTGCGAACACTGGTCGAAGACGTTCGGAAAGACATTCACGACCGCATCAACACGATGGCCGATCGCCTGGGCGAGCTCGCAGGCGAAGTACGCGCACGATTTAACGGACGAACCAAAACATGACTGCCGAAATCAAACGACAAATTCTGCTAACGCTTAAGCAATGCCAGCCGTTCGCCTTGCCGGAAAAAACCTTGCATTACCAGGTCAACTTCGCCATCCGGCCGCCGATCAATGAAGACGAGCTCGCAGAATTCCTGATCAGCATGCGGTCACAGAAGCTGATCGACTTCATCCTGGACGATCTCGATGAGTCGGTCCGCAAATGGCACATCACTGAGGCTGGTAAAGCGCTCTTGCAAAAATGAGCAAACCACGCAGCGACGCGAAGCTTCTCAATCTTCCGCCGAAAGTGGAGGACCAGATCTGCGATTGGCTCAATTACGGTATCGATGGAGATACCAAGTACGAGACTGTCCGCGAAAAAATTTACGAGAAGTTCAACATCCGCACATCTGTCGGAGCGCTTTATGAATTCTATCGTCAAATCGCGGCGCCACGACGCCTGGCGAAAGCCGCCGCGGCTGCAGGCAACCTGAAAGAAGAAGCCTCAGCTCGGGGAGCTCATTTCAAGGAAGCATCGCTCGCAGTGCTTCAACAAAAAGGATTCGAGATCCTCGCGCAGCAACACACCGATCCGAAAGAGCTCGTCGCTTTCTTCGGCATGATTCTCGATGCGGACCGCCTCGCGATAGACAAGCAGAAGGTCGAGCTGCAGCGGGACCGCTTTGAATTCAGCGCCGCAAAGGCAGCACTGAAACACGTCCGCGAACTGAAGATCATTTCATCCGACAAATCGCTGAACGAAGAAGCGAAGATTGAAGCGGTCCGCGAACGGCTCTTCGGCAAGGCACCGGGCAAGTGACAAAGAAAAGGAAAAAAGCAGGTCCGCTAAAACGCGCGATCGCAACGGCCGCGATTGCAGCGACGGCTGCGATGGCTCCCATCTCGACGCCGGCCGTTCATGCGCCAGCCCCGCTCGTTCCATTCCGGAATTATCAGGCGCCGGTCTTCTGGGATCACAAGACAAAGACGCTCATCCTTCATTGGTCCCGCCAGATTGGAAAGTCATACACGCTCGCAGCCTGGGCGGTTGATCGGCTGCTGCGTTTCCCAGGGCGACTGGTCACAGTCCTTTCAAACTCGCGCGATAACGGCGCCGAGTTCGTTATCAAATGCCAGGAGGTTTGTCAGAAGCTCGGGCAAGTAGTCGAGGTCGAAGATCAATCAGTCGACATCACCTACGACAACATGCGGTTCGAGATCCGCGTGGTGGTCAACGGAAAGATCGGACGCATTAAGGTCCTCGCAGCGAATCCTCGCACTGCGCGTGGTTTTTCTGGTGATCTGATCCTGGACGAATTCGCGTTCCACGAAGACAGCCGCGCAATTTGGGAAGCAGCTGAGCCGATCATTTCGAGTAACCCGGATTTTCTCTGCCGCATCGCTTCTACCGGAAACGGCCGGCAGAACATGTTTTATCAGCTGATCAGCGAAGGCCGCATTCCGGTGAATCGCATGAAGCGATCGGAAGCCTGGCGCATGGGCGAGCTGAAGATCTACAGCGCAATCGACGGCCGCGAGATTACGCCGGATGAAGCGCGCCGCGAGGCGAGCGACAAACGGGCCTACGATCAGAACTACGAATGCGCGTTTGAAGATGAGAACATGCCGCTGCTCACGCACGAGCTCATCAGCGCAGCGGAACGTTCGCTCATCACGTTCGACAGCCAGGTGTGGTCGCCGGCCAGCCTCGCCAGGATGCTCCGCGCCGAGGGCGATCTTGAAGCCGGTTACGACGTCGCACGCACGCGCGATCTTTCGTTCATTCCTGTTCTGGAACGCGTCGGGTCGATGCGAAGGACCATCGCTGGTCTCGTCATGGAAAACATGCGCCTGCCGCAGCAGCAGGAGCAAGCTCAGCTCGTGTGTCAGATGCCGAAGTTCCGGCGCATGGAAGTCGACATGACCGGAATTGGCCTCGGCGCTTTCGAATGGCTTGAGGATGAATTCGGCAGCGGAAAAATCGGAGGCGTCAATTTCGCTTCGAGCGAACCAGTCAGCGATCGCATTCGGACGCAGGGTCGCAAAGCCCTCAATGCACGCGTCACGGAAATCATGGCCACCGACCTGGTTGGTGTGTTTGAAGATCGGGCGATCGAGATCCCAGCAGATCCGGAATTGCGCGATGATTTGCGCAAGCCGGAAAAGATCGTCAGCCCCAGCGGCCGCGTATCGATCGCAGCCGCTCGCGACGCTTCTGGTCACGCCGACAGATTCTGGGGCTACGCCCTCGCCGTACGTGCCGGCAACCGCGTCTCACACTACGCAGCTGTCCTGATATGAAGTTTTTCGTCCCTATTTTCGTTGATTCACTTCTATCTGTAGCCACGGCCCTGCGGGCCGTTCACTCTTTGAGGCATCGAACCCGATGTCGATCGCCATTTCAATCTCGCTCGTTCTCGCTATGAGTTTCTTTGGCTCGATTAAGCAATCATTCGCCTCCGCGCTGCTTTCAACCGATACCGGACAAGCGCTCGTTCAAAAGTCCGCGCTCTCATGGGTTGCAGCCTGGCTGCGCGGAGACGACCCAGGAGATATCTCTGGCGATCGCCTCACACGGCCGTTCGCAAATTCTGTGTGGGTCCAGCGTGCAATCAAACGCGTCTCCGAACCAATCGCGGCTGTTCCTCTCGATTTTTACGAGCTCACTGCCAAGGGCAAAGAAGTTGAGATCTCCGATCCTGAGCTCGTCGCGTTTTGGGAAGCGCCGGCAATCGATCGCAGTGGCCCGATGGATCGCGCGGATTTCATCGAAGCCACAGTCGGCTGGCTGAAACTGTGCGGCGAATCGTTTTGGATCCTCGACGATAGCTGGCTCACACAACGCTTCGTCAAACCCTCGACTCGCGCGCCGATCATTGTCGCGCGCCCGGAGCGGATGGAACCAGTTATCGCAGATAACAAACTAATTGGCTGGGTGTTTACCGATGCCGGCGGTCAACGGCATCAGCTCATCAAAGACCAGGTGGTCCATCGCAAATTCTGGAATCCATACGACGACATTCGCGGCCTGGCAGAATTCACTTCTGCGCGCGTAGCCAGCGAAGCGGATTATCTCGCCGGCAAATTTTCGCTGAACCTCAATCGCGCCAATGGCGATCGCGGTATCATCGCGGTCGCGAAAGGCGGTCAACCAACCGACGTGCAGCAGGAACAAATCACCCGCGCGCTGCGCGAGAAAGCGATCGCAGCCAGGCGCGGCGATTTCAAACCGCTCTTTCTCTCTGGCGACGTCGAGATCGAGGATCCGAAGGTTTCTTCGCCCGACGCGAACTTCGTCGCAGCGCGCCTGGAGAATCGACACGAAATCTTCATCGCCTTCGGCGTGCCGCCGAGCATGGCAGACGTCGCCGCGAGTTATTCAATCGGCCAGGCCAGCGATCGTTACGTGTTGATCGTCGAGACGTGCATGCCGCTGGCGAATGGAAAAATCTCAGGAGCGATCGAAGCCATTTCGAAAATGTTCCTCGCCGGCCGCACCGTCCGCGCGCGCTTCAATTTCAATGATCATCCCATCATGCAACAAGTGCGATCGGAGCGACTCAAATCGCTCGATAGCCTCTGGCAAAAAGGCATGCCGGTCCGCGAAGCCAGCGATTATCTTGGTCTTGGGATTCCTGAATACTCAGGCTGGGAAATCGGTTATGTGCCGTACAACGTTCTGCCGGTCGGTGAAGCTGGATTGCCTGAGCAATTGCCAGGCGAAGAACAGCCACCAGGTGGAACCCCAGACGAAGCTGCGAATGATGAAAACGGAGACGCAGCCGCAGCGCAGACAATCGAAGAAATTTTTAAAGCGCGGAGGTCTCCGGTCCGCAATATCGAGCAAGCCTTCTCAGCCCGTAGCTGTAGCCACGGCTCTGTGAGCCGTAACGGAGAAGCGTCAACGACCACAAAGGATCGCGATCCAAAGCGCGTCGCATTAGCCAACGCGCATCTCGCCCAGCGCAAGCCCACGATCGCCGCATACAAATCCAAATTCACGGCCGAGCTCATGAAAGCCAGGCGCGAAACGCTGGCTAAGCTCGCGAAGCAGAACAAAACAGTGGAGGCAGGCGTGTCGACTTCAGTCCGCGCAGCTGCCGCCGACTTCCTGTTCGATCTCAATAAATTCAAACAGGGGATTCTTGCCGGCATGCGCAACGTCGCGCTCTCTGCGATGCAGACTGCCGGCGAGCAGCTCTTTCAGGAAGTTGGTTTTGATGATCCGTTCGAGATGCCGTCAGAAGTTGCGCTGCAATATCTGCACCTGCGCGAAAACCGTTTGTCCGATGCGAGCGATGAAGTTTACGACCGAATCAAAACTTCGCTGGAACAAGGTCTGCGCGAAGGCGAATCGATCGCAAAGCTGACGAGCCGCGTCAAATCCGAGTTCAACGATATCGGCCGCGGCGACGCGACGCGGATCGCGATGACCGAAACCTCAGCTGTTTACGGCGTGAGTCGCCAGGTGGCCATGAAAGAAGCCGGCGTAAAATACAAGCAATGGCTCACGAGCGGTCTTCCAAATGTGCGGCCGGCGCACACTGAAGCCGAAGAGCAAACCGTTGCGATCGACGAACCATTCCTGGTAGGCGGCGAACATCTCATGCACCCAGGCGATCCCGCCGGCAGCGCTGGCAACGTCATCAACTGTCACTGCGTTTCAATTGCCGTCGCAAAGAAAGAATCCGCATCATGAACAATGAGCAATTAGCAGGTCAACTTTACGAAATTTACTGCAAAGCAGTCGGAGGCGTCGCTTTCAATGGCGATCCGCTTCCATCATGGGACGAATTCAAAAACGATCCCGCGAAATCAAAACAGGCCAACGCATGGCGCGAAGTGGCGAAGGCGGCAAAAAAATCATGAACAAACTTATCCGCACAATTCATCCCGAGGTCCGCATCATCGATCGCGCGAAGGGACTGGTTGATTATATCGCCAGCGACGAAACGCTCGATCACTACCGCGAAATCATTCGGGCGACTGGCTGGCGCTTCACTTACTTCAAGAAGAATGCTCCGTTTGTCGACAGCCATCACTACTACACAATCGGAAATCTCCTCGGCAAGATCCTCGATTTTAAAGTTGCCGGAAAACAGCTCGTCGAGCGCGTGCAATGGGCCATCGACACCGGATCGGATCTCGCAAAGCTCGGTTGGGATCTGACCGTCGGCGGTTATTTGAAAGCCGTCAGCGTCGGCTTCATCCCGAAGCGCGTCGTCACAAAATGGGACAACGACCCATCCAATTTTCAGAGCACGATCGCAGAGATGGGAATCTCTGCAGAGGAAGCGGCCGTGCTTCGCGCAATTTATCTGGAGCAGGAACAGATCGAGCTGAGTGCCTGCATCATCGGCGCAAATCCGAACGCGCTCGCCAAGGCGCACATCGACGGCGTGGCTAAGGATGAAACTCTCGAAAAACTCGGCTTCGACGACAACGGTCTGCAGTTCCTTCATGAGAGCGCGGCCGCATACGAGAACGCTACGCCGGCACAACAGGCAGTGATCCGCTTCGAGCTCGGCCGGATTACCAGCCGCCAGTCGGGCCCGGACAAAACTTTTCGCCAGGACAACGCACCGCACAGAGCAGCTTCGCCCGATAACGGCGCTGACGACGAAGCCGCAATCCAGCGCCGACGCAAAGCGTTCCTGGCGGAATTAAAAACCGCAACTCAACCAAAGGATTAAAATGTTAAGATTCCAAAATTCAAAACGCTCGGTGCGCTTGCACCGTGCGGCATGCAAGTGGGGCGCGTTCGCTCTGCTTGCCGTTGTAGCGATCGCCGCGGCGACCGCTGTCATCCCACACATCGGTCATCTTCCATCGTTTGATGCGATCGCATCGATCGGCGGGAGTGGAACGCTTCTGGCGTTTCCTGTTATCGGCGCGATGGGATTCCATTCCGGTCGTGGCTTGTTCTTCATGGACAAAGCCGATGACGCCGGCGGCGGAGGTAATGGAGAATACACGCCGAAAGATGACTTCGAAAAGGCGGTGCTGTCATCGGTTAAAGAATTGCAGGCAAGTCTTGCGAAAGTGCAAAGTGGCCACGGAAAAGATATCGCCGATCTGAAACAAGCCTCCGACGACGTCGCGAGAAAGCTCGTCGAGTTCCAGAAGAACCAAATGACGTTGAAGAGCCGTGCGCTTCGTATCGCCAGACCCGGACAGGTTAGCCAGGATTGCGCACGCCATCTAGGGGCAGTCGCTTTAGCTATTGCTCTTAAGACGGGCAAAATCTCGGAGCACTCGGACACCGTCGAAGCTCAGGTTAAAGAGATCCTGGGCGTCGAATGGAAATCTTCGATCACTGCTTCCGACATTCCGCTTCCCACTGAATATAGTGGCGAGATCGTCGAGTTGGTCAGCATGTATGGCAAAGCTCGATTGTACGGCACAGTTTACCCACTCGGCGCCGGGACGGTGAAATTGCCGAGGCTCAGCACCGACCCAACGTTCGGCCTGATCGGAATGAGCGTCACGGTCACGGAGAAATCCCCGCAGGCGGCATTCGTAACGTTCGCTGCTGAGAAATTCGGCGGACTTGTTCGGTTGCCGAGCGAAATCGACGAGGACTCAATCATTCCGATGGGCCAATTCCTGGCGCGTTATGCTGCCAGGCAAATGGCGCTCTGCGAAGATTCCACGTTCTTCAAGAGCGACGGAACTGACACTGCGAATACTTACAACGGTGCAGTCAAAGGTCTTTGCTTCTCGGTCATCGACAATTCGAAAGTCGTTCAAATGGCTTCGACGAAGACTCATTACAGCGACGCCACGCTCGCGAATCTCCGGGCACTGCGCGCTGTTCCGGATGAGGCTGCTCTCGAAACGGCCGCATATTACATGCACCCGACGTTTGAGCAGTTGCTCAGCACGTTCAACACAGGAGGCGATCGCCCGTACAATCCGCAGGCGCAAATCGCTGGCTTCGGAGCGAACCCGATCACGACCGGCCCGACCCTTGATGGTTTCCCGATCCGGTGGGTGAACACGATGCCGGCGTATTCCACGGCCGCGAACGTGAGTAAGGTTTTCATTCTGTTCGGAGATCCGAGTTATCAATATCTCGGCATCCGCGGCGGAATGCGCTTCGCCAGCTCATCGGAAGCCGGATTCACGACGGACGAAATCCTGGTGCGCGCGCTGGAGCGTTATCAAATCGGTCTCATGGCCCTTGGCGCAGTCGCAGGTCTCGAAACCGCAGCGAGCTAATCGAATCGCGCTTTAACGCTTCATCGATTCAGTTCAACGCCTAACGAAAGGAGACTTATGGCCGAAGAAAACAAGGGCGACCAAAAGCCGCCTGAGCCGCCTCAAGAAGAGCAGAGCGAAGAGATGACTCATTACCGCCATCCCGATGGGCACTGGGAGGAAATGACAAAATCTCAAGCAGCTAAGCTCGCGGCGAAAGACGGCAAAAAGTCCGAGGAGGACTGGAAGAGCCAGATCAAAACGCGCGGACCCAAATAAGCCGCGCGGCATTTCATACACCGTTCCGGAGAAATCCGGAGCGGTAATGAGATGAACTTGATCATCGGAAACATCGATCAGCTGAAATCTGTTGTGCTCCCGGAAAATCTACGGGATCACTCCGAGTGGGACGACGCTCTGTCGGACCTCGGCAAAGGCGTCGCAGCTGCGCTGCAAGCTTATTGCAATCGCAAGTTCGAGCGCATTGTGGACGACACTTTTGAGCGCAGCGCAAATTGTACTTACATCTCGCTGCCGCGTTTCCCGATCGAGTCGGTTTCCCTGGTCGAGCTAAAGGTCGACGAGCAACAAGGGTTCAGCGAATTGCCGGATAACACTGCGCTCACGATCAACAAAGAAGCCGGCCTCATTGAATTCGGCAGCATCATCGGTTCCTGGACTTCGCGTGTGCGCGTCACTTACACGGGCGGTTTCTGGGTCAATTATGATTGGCCGGCCGAAGCGACTCTGCCATCCGGCGCTACGGAAATGCCGGCGGATCTGATCCACGCCTGGCATTTGCAGGTCCAGCACGAAATAGAGGCCACGAACCTTCTCAGAGGCGTGGCAGCAAAGCGCACACAGGACAAGGCCGAGACCAGAACGGGTGAGATCAAGCTTATCGAGCGAGTGAAACAAATGCTGAAGCCGTTCGTTCGTTACTCATGAGTCTGACCATCGAAATCGCTCTCAGTCCCGAAGCGCAGGCAATCCTCCGCAACTTCGAGACGCTGCCTCCGCGCATGCTCGAAAAAATGCGGCAGGCGATGGATGACGCGAACAACATCGTTCTCGGGCAAACGATCAAGACGCGGTTCCGCGGAGTTTCGCCTCGGCCGTTCCCGCCGAGCCAACATCGATTGCGCGTTCGCACCGCGCGTCTCTGGCAATCATTGCGCGCGAGCAAAGCGCAGATCGCTGGCGGCAACGCGGTGCAGAGCTCGATGGGATCGAACGTTGTTTATTTCCGCCCTCACGAATTTGGATCGACAGCCAGCGGCACCACGACAGTCCGATCTTTCACTCGAAGGCAGCCTTCGCGAAACGTCCGCGCCCCCCTCGGTCCGCGCGGAAAATTCCAAAAGCTCACCGCAACCGGAATCGCGGTTGTTCGATCCCATTCGCGTCGGTGGAAACAAAACATTCCTGCGCGTGCGCCGCTCCGGACCGGCATCGAAGAAAATATACCGCTCTACAGCGAACTGCTTTCAAAAGCGGTCCTGGAGTCAGTGAAAGGCGAGTGACGTGTTAGCCGAAATTCAACAAGCGTGCGCCGATTACCTCAATGGCGTTGTAACGCCGCCAGGTCTCCCGGAATGCACCTTCTTCAAAAAAGAGCCTGCGATAAAGGTGATTACCGAGCAGCTCGACGATTATGAAAGCGCGATCGAGCGCGACGTTCAATCGCTGGGCATCTGCGTGTTGATCATGACGGTCACGGCGAAGGATTCTCAGAATCAATTTCCAGGCGGCCTCGCGTTCGACAAAATCGACGTGCGCGCTCGCGCAATGGGCGATCCGTTCATCGCCCAACGCACAGTCGGCGTCGACGTCGCTACCGCAGCTGAAGCCGCGGCCTGGTATCTGCGCAAGCTCCGTCCGCTCGATCGAGGTGGAACGCTCACCTTGCAATCGATCGAGCTCGCGGAGGACCGCGCAGCTCCCGTCGCTTACGACGCAATATTTTCGCTCTCAGCAGAGAGCGATTCTCCCCCGGAACGTTAGTGAACCAAAACCCCAAACCAAAAACACATGAACTATAAAAAACTCATCGTCGGAAATAATTTGTTTTTCGGCCGCGACAAGGGTGACAACTTCGTCGTCCAGGCCGGAACAGTGGCCGTCGTCCTCGGCGACGCGACGGTCACCGGCACAGGAACCACGTTCACCGGCATCCCAAACGGAACGATCCTCACGATCGGCGGCCGCAAAGTTGTCGTGGATTCAGTGACTGATGCCACGCACCTGGAGCTCGCCTTCCCGTGGAGCCTGCCCAGCGCGAGCAGTCTCCCCTGGTGGAAGAACGTCGATAACAGCATCGACTTCGATAATCCGCCGGCCACCGAAAATGATTGGCTCGATCTCGGTAAGATCGAAGACGTCAATTTCAATCCGAAACGAACGGAAGCAGAGATCTATTCGCCAAACCCTGGCTCGTATGATCTCTCCGATATCCTGATCAAATCGAAGGAGCTCGGCCTCGAATTCACTCTACAGGAAGTGACCGAGTTCATGATCGAAATGTTGACGGCCTCCATCGGCCCGATCGTTGACGATTATCAGCCGTTCACTGCGAGTGGCGCTCTTTACGGTTGGTTCCGTGTCGGCCAATTCGGACAGAACAACGCGCAATTCAACCAGCTGAGTGTCTGGGGACGCGCGACGGCCGATGCCACGAAGTTCGGAAACGATCCAGCGAAAGGCAAGGTCAACGTCCGTTGTCTCTCGAATCCGAAGACGAGCGGCACGCTGGCTCTCGCAGTCGTCTGATCCGTTTTAACGCTTCGGTCCTTTAACGTTTACACGGCAGCGCGACGCGATGCTGGTCACGGCCACATGGCAAATAAAGCTTGGCTCGTTGGTCTTGCTCGATTGGGGCGAGCTCATGGACGACGAGCCGCGCATCGACCGCGCCCAGGTTAATGACATCGTCCCGACACTTGGTGCCAGTGTAAAAAAGATCTTCACGCGCGATAACGTCTCGCACGTTCTCAGGTTCACTCGCGTGAAGATCTTCGATGACGACATTGCGGCCCGCGAGTTCCTGTTGACTCATACGGCCGCGATTCCGTCATCGCTGCAGAACTGCACGATCAAGCGCGCTAATTATACCGGCGCACCTGTCACTACACTTGCAAATGCCGTGATCGATCAAAGCGGCTTCCAAGCCCGCTGCGAAGCTAATCGGTTCATCGCTAGCTATCAGCTGATCGGAGGAGCGCTCACATAAGCCATGGCCGATCAATTCGACATCAACGTCAGGTCGAAGGCCGATATCTCCGGCGCGAAGCAGCAAGAGCAGGCGCTTAAAGATGTCGAGCTGCAGGCCCGAAAAACCCAAGCGGCTACAACGACAGCTGCAGCCACGCCAACTCCTCGTGCTGCTACTCCAGCGGCCGCCGCCGCAGCTGAGGCCGAAGCCGGCGCGAGCGTCAGCGCTCTTGGAAGTTTAATCGGAAGTTTCGCCGGCATCGGCATCCTGGGAGCGATCGAGTTTATCGCAGGCAAGATTCAAAGCTGGGCCGAGAATCTTCGCCGCACGGCCGAGGAACAACGTAGCCTGAACCGCGAAATCGATCAGGCTGTCCGCTCATACGAGAAAATTCGCACACCGGAACAGTGGGACCGCGAGAACGAAAAGATCGAGGAACAAATTCAAAAGCTGCGGGACAGACGAGCGGTCACTACCGATTCCCGCGAGATCGATCAGCTCAACCAGGAAATCGCGGCGTACGAGCGGCAGCAAACGGATCTAGCGATCCTGGCTCGCCGCGGACTTGAACGCGCGCAGATCGAACAACAGGTCGCCATAGCAATTCGTGGTCAGATCATTGCGATCGCGGAG
>Ga0070741_10008417_pt1 | contig 20708 bp, 23 predicted proteins | sample Coa_R1_4_FD_66440 | JGI IMG/M metagenome (GOLD analysis project Ga0070741, IMG submission 66440) | Surface soil microbial communities from Centralia Pennsylvania, which are recovering from an underground coalmine fire - Coalmine... | ecosystem: Environmental > Terrestrial > Soil > Unclassified ...
TGCAGAAGTACGCCGACGACCAGGGCGGCTACCTGGCGGCCACGATCACTTATTACGGCTTCTTCGCAGTCTTCCCGCTCTTGCTTGTGCTGACGACCGTGCTCGGTTTCGTGCTCCGCGGCCACGGACATCTCGAGCAGTCGATCGTCGATTCGGCGCTCGGGCAGTTCCCGATCATCGGGCCGGAGCTGAAGCTCCACGAACTGCACGGGAACAGTCTCGTGCTCGCGCTCGGTCTCGCCGCCGCAGTGTGGGCGGGCATGGGCGTCTTTCTGGCGGCCGAGAACGCGATGAACCACCTCTGGGGCGTCCCCTTCAAGCGCAGGCCGGACCCGCTTCGCGCGCGTGGACGCGCGCTGCTCCTCCTCCTGCTGCTCGGCGGCGGGGTACTCGGCGCCACGATCCTCGCCAGCCTCACCACAGTCGGCGCTCACTTCGGAACGGCCTGGAAGGCCGGCTCGATCGCCCTCTCGGCTGCGCTCGACGTCGGCCTCTTCTGGCTCGCCTTCCGTCTTCTTACGGCACGAGAGGTGAGTTGGCGGCATTTGCGCAGCGGGGCGATCGGCGCCGGCATCCTCTACGCGCTCCTGCAGACGCTCGGCGGCTACTACGTCGGGCACACGCTCAAGCACGCAAGCAACGTCTACGGCACATTCGGCCTCGTGATCGGCCTGCTCTCCTGGATCTATCTGTCCGCGCACATCACGCTGCTCGCTGCCGAGCTCAACGTGGTCGCGACGAGACACCTCTGGCCGCGCAGCTTCTCGTTCATGATCGAACAGCCGGCGACCCAGGGCGACAGGCGTGCGCTCGCGCAGCGAGGGATGGTCGAGGAACGGCGCCAGGACCAGACGGTCAGCATCGACTTTCCCACCGCCCCAGACTCGAAGCGCGACCCTGGCTGACTAGTGGGCGCCCGGGGTTGGCCCGCGGCCTGCTTCGTCCTGCTCGCGCTCGATCCGCGCGTTGTCTTTCGCCACTGTCTCCTGCCGCAACTCTTCCGCATCCGTTGCCTCCGAAGTAGTCAAGGGGCCGGTCGGCGGTCGGCGCCCACCGAGCAGGCGTTCGAGGAGAGTGCGGAAGGGCTTCGTGGAGGAGAGCGTACCTCGGCGGGACGGGCGGAACAGAGGGGAGGCGGCTCGGGTGGCCGCCTCCCCTGAGCTGCAGGCGCCGTGCTCGTTAGGCCTTCGCGGCCATGCCCTCGATCGTGGCCTTGCCGTTACCGACCGCGGCCTTGCCGTTGCCGATCTGGATCCGGTGCGGCATCTCGACCTCGGCCTTCTTGACATGGACTTCGAGCACGCCGTTGTCGCAGCGAGCCGAAATCTCGTCCGCGGACACGCCCTGCGGCAGCCCGATCGCCCGCGAGAAGCTCCCATACCGGCGCTCGAAACGGTACAGCCGGTCGGCCGAGACTTCCTGCGAGCGCTCGCGCTCCGCGCTCACGCTCAGGACACCGTGATCGAACTCGATCGTAACCCCGTCCTTGGGGATCCCGGGCAGATCGAATGCGTAGACGATCTCCTCATCCGTCTCCCAGACATCCATCGCCGGAGCCCAGGCCTCGCCCTTCACGGCGCCGCGTCCCGCTCCGAACAGAGTCAAGAAGCGGACCATCTCACCCTGGAGAGCGGTGGACTCGCGGAAGGGATCGAAGCGAACCAGAGTCGTCATCGTGTACTCCTCTCAGAAGCAGGCAGCACCTTCGGAGGCAACGGCCCCCAACGGACTGGCTCAGCAGAACGCTGAGACTCGATTCATCGAGGAAGAAGAAACTGGCGGCTCATCAACGGCTACTCGCCGTCAGCGCGACTGGCTCGGCGTTTCGAATGTGAAGTTTAGCACAAGCTCACACGACGACGACGTGGACCCAATGGCCCCGGTTTCCCGAGCCGTAACCCGCTCCGCCGGGGTTCATACCTGGCCGCTTGGTAGCAGGCGACGGCGTACGTTCGAACCTCATGGAGCCGACGGGATTCGAACCCGTGACCTTTTGGCTGCCAGCCAAACGCTCTCCCAGCTGAGCTACGGCCCCGCGTCGGGTCAGTGTATCGGCGCTATCCGGCGGCGGCCTCGAGCTCCATCTGGGGCACGTCGCCCCACAGGTCCTCGAGCCGGTAGAACGCCCGCGTCTCGGGCGTGAAGACGTGGAGCACCGTGTCGAGGAAGTCCACCACGATCCAGGCGCCCTCGGCCGTGCCCTCGACCGAGCGCGGAATCGCCCCCTCCTCGGCCTTGAGGCGCCCGGCCACCTCGTCGTAGATCGCCTTCGTCTGCCTCGGGTTGCGCCCGGTGCAGAGGACGAAGAAGTCGGTGTAGGTGCACACCGGCCGCATGTCGAGGATCACGACGTCCTCGCCAAGCCTCGACTGCGCAAGGCCGGCGATGCGGCGCGCTTGCTCGAGCGGTGTCAGTGCTGTCCCGTCCTCCTGCCGATGCTGGTCCCAGTGTAGCCGCCTCCCCGGTAGAGGCCCAGCCGCGCGATCTCGTCGGCGACCGGACCCGGGACGAGCTCGTCGAGCGGCTCGCCAGCGGCCGCGCGGGCGCGGATGTCGCGCGACGCGACGGGCACGGGCTCGATGTCGAAGAACGCGACCCGCTCGGGGCGCTTCAGCGTGGAGAGCACGCTCTCGATCCGCCCAGGCGGATATCCGGGCCGCGTCCCGACGCCGAGCCGCGTCAGCTCGAGCACGCCGTCCGGGTCCTTCCACTGAGGAAAGTCGCAGAACTCGTCGGCGCCGATCAGGAAAACGGGGTCCGAGAAGCTCCAGGCGCGGAGCATGTCGATCGTCCGCGCGTGTTCGTCGAGAACCACCTCGTCGTCAGGGAACGCCAGGCGAGCGAGCTCGTGCCGGCACTCCGGGGACAGTTGCACTCGCTTGTGGCCCGGGTTCGCCGCGACGACGATCACGAATCGGTCGAACGGGAACCGCCGGCGCGCATCGCGGACGAACGCGACGTGACCGTTGTGCGGCGGATCGAAGGCGCCCCCGAAGAGCCCGGTCATTCCCATTCGAGCACCTCGTCTCCCACCTCGATCTCGTGACCGGTGCGCGCGCCGGCGGCGCGGAGCGCGTGCTCGAGCTCCTCGCCCTCCGGCGCGCGGCCGACGACCCGGAAGCCGCGATCGGTGCGCAGGATCCGGAACGCGGGCGCGCGGCGCCGCGGCCGGTAGACGAGGAAGTCGACCATCTCGGCGTCGTCTTCCGGCGTCTCCGCAAGAGGAGGAACGAGCTCGAACAGGGCGCGCCTCAGATCCTCCACTCCCTGTCCGGTCGCCGCCGACAGAGCGAACACGCGCAGGATCCGGGAATCGTTCACGGCGAGTCCGGGCGGCTCGGGCAGCAGGTCGAGCTTGTTCAGGACGACGACCTGGGGCAGCTCGTCGAGCCCCGCGCCGTACGCCGACAGCTCGCGGTCGATCGTCCGGAACTGCGCCGCCGTGTCGCCTGCGGCGGCGTCCATGACGTGCACCAGCATCCGGGCGCGCTCGAGGTGCGCGAGGAACTCGTGGCCGAGCCCGACCCCCTCGCTGGCGCGCTCGATCAGGCCCGGCACATCCGCGACCGTGAGCTGGCGGCCGTCCGGCGCCTCGACCGTTCCGAGCACGGGGCTCAGCGTCGTGAACGGGTAGTCCGCGACCTTCGGCTTCGCGTTCGTGATCCTGCGCAGGAGCGACGACTTGCCGGCGTTCGGAAGGCCGACGAGCGCCGCATCGGCGAGGAGCTTGAGCCGGAGCTCGAGCGTCGCCTCCTCGCCGGGCAGCCCCGTCTCGGCGAAACGCGGCGTCTGGCGCGTCGGCGTCGCGAACTGGCGATTACCCCGTCCGCCTGCCCCGCCGCGCGCGACGACGACCCGCGCGCCGGAGTGTGCGAGATCCGCGACGACGTGCTCGTCCTCGTCGAGCACCTGCGTCCCGACCGGAAGCCGCAGCTCGACGTCGTCGCCGCGCGCGCCGTGCTTGCCCGCGCCACGGCCGCTGCCGCCGCGGCCGGCGGCGAAGCGGCGCCGCGCCTGAAAGCCGGAAAGGTCGCGGAGCTCCGGGTCGGCGACGAGCACGACGTCGCCCCCGGCCCCGCCGTCGCCCCCGTCGGGGCCGCCCTTCGGGACGTACTTCTCGCGGCGGAAGGTGAGCGCGCCGTCTCCCCCGCGCCCCGCCTGAACGTGGATCGTCGCACGGTCGTGGAACACGCTGCGAGCGTAGCGGGAGGGCATCCGACTCCTCCCTACCGGCGCTTGTGCGAGCCGCAGAGCGCGCCGCGACAGGAGAAGTCACCGATCCGGCACGAACCGGTCTCCCATGCGTGCGAAAATCGACGTTAGGCTGGCGCCATGGGTCGGGGAGGCGGGTCTCCCAAGCACACGCGTCTAGTTTGTAGCGCTGCGGCGGCAGAGAATGCGCCGCAGGCCGGACGGCCTAGGTCGCCGGCTCGGCGTCGACGACGCTGACTGTGCGCCGCTCGCCGCTCGTCCGGAACTCGACGCGGCCGTCGCGGGTCGCGAACACCGTGTCGTCGCGGCCGAGGCCCGCGCCGGGACCCGGGCGGAAGCGCGTGCCGCGCTGGCGCACGATGATCATTCCGGCCTTGATGTCCTGGCCGGCGAACATCTTCACGCCCAGCATCTTCGGGTTCGAGTCGCGTCCGTTGCGCGATGAGCCGAGGCCCTTCTTATGTGCCATTACTCCGCCGCCTCCGTCTCGGTCTTCTTCGCCGTCCGCTTGGGCTTCTCCGCCGGCGCCTTCTCGGCCGCCGGCTTCTCGGCCGCCGCCTTCGGCTGCTCCTCCACCTCCGCCTTCGGCTTGCGCGCCGCCTTCGCGCCGATCGCCTGGATCTCGACCTGCGAGAGCCGGCTGCGATGGCCCGTATGCCGCTTGTAGCCGACCTTCGGCTTGTACTTGCCGACGCGGATCTTGTCGCCGAGAACGTGGTCGACGACCCGCGCCGTCACCTGCAGGTCCTTCGGCTTGAGCTCCGCGACGCCGTCGCCGCCCGCGAACAGGATCGCCGGGTGGAACGTCTTGTTCGCGTCGTAGGGCAAGCGGTCGACGAGGAGCTTCTGCCCCTCCTGGACGCGGTACTGCTTTCCGCCGAGTGAGATGATCGCGTAGGTCGCCATAGCGTGGAAAACCGCAGGCGTTGCCCGCGGAAGGGGCAGTCTAGCAGCGGTCAGTCGCCGTCAGAGGTCTCTGCTCCGGCGCCCGTCTCGGCGGTCGCAGCCGGGCGCTTGCGCCGGTTTCGCCCACCTCGGCTGCCCCGGCGCGTCCGCTTCCGCGGCTTCGGCTGCTCGGCGCCGTTCTCGCTCGCACCGCTTTCCACCTCGGCCACCTCGGCCGTCTTGGCGCCGAGGTCGCGGTCGGGAAGATGGATGGTCGCAACCGGAGCCTCAGTGGCGGGGACGTCGACCGCTCCGTTTCCGCTCGGCTCTGCGTCCGGGGCCTCAGCGCCCGCGGGCTTCTTCTTGCGTCCGCGACCGCCCCGCGACCCGCGCCGGGTCTTGCGCTTCGGTTTCGCTTCGCCGTCGGCCTCCGTCTCCTCGGCGATCGCCGGCTCGGGCTCGTCGGGTTCGGGCTCCCCGGTCTCGGCGACAGCTCCCTCCGCCTCGGGCTCGAGCGCGGGCTCTGCAGTCGCCTGCTCGACCTTCTCCTCCTCGGGCTCCGTCTTCGCCCCGCCCTTGCGCGCAGGCGGCTTGCGCGTCGGCTTCTCCGCCTCGGACTCGGCCGTGATAGGCACCGCGGCTGCCGGTCTGGTCCGGCCGACAAGCGTCGCGTAGACGACTCCGTCGAGCACGCGCTCCACGCGGGCCTTCACCTTCTTGCCGACGAGCTTGGCTGCATCGCCGACGCTGACGAGATAGCCGTCGAGCTTCGCGACGCCGGCGTTGCCGTCGTGCAGGCCGACCTCGACGAGCGTGACCTCGATCCGGTCGCCCTCCTTGACAGGGCCCTCCGGAGCGAGCCGCTCCTCCGTCCCCTCCTCGAGGACGACGAAGTGGTCGGCCGGTACGCTCTCCTTCCCGACGACGAAGAAACGGCGCTTCGTCTCCGCCTCGATCGCCGCGAGGAGCGCCGCTCCCGGTCCGATCAGCCGTTCCGCGACGTGGGCGTTCAGCTCGACGCGGAAGGCCTTCACGCGGGGCTTCGACGCCGCGAGCGATCGGAGCCGCCGCTCGGCCTCGACGACCGTCGTCGCCTCCGAGACGACGATCCCGTCGCCACCGCAGGTCGCACACTTCTTGGTGAGAATCTCGCGCGGGCCGTCGGTCACGTTCTGGCGGGTCATCTCGACGAGCCCGAGGGGCGAGATCTCGACGACGTACGTCTTCGTCCGGTCGCGCTCGAGCTCCTTCTGGAGCGCCTCCTCGACGGACTGGCGGTTCTTCGGATTCGCCATGTCGATGAAGTCGATGACGATGATTCCGCCGACGTCGCGCAGGCGGAGCTGGCGAACGACCTCCCTCACGGCCTCGAGGTTGTTCTTCGTGATCGTGTCCTCGAGGCGCTGGGTCGACGTCTTCGACCGCGAGCCGACGAAGCGGCCGGTGTTGACGTCGATGACGGTGAACGCCTCGGCGTAGTCGAAGACGAGGTACCCGCCGGACGGCAGGTCGACGCGGCGCGAGAGCGTCGAGCGGATCTCGGCGTCGACGCCGTAGGCCTCGAAGAGCGGTTGCTTCTCGCGGTAGCGCTGGACGCGCTCGGCCATGTGCGGCGAGGTCTTCTTCAGGTAGCCGTTGATGCGCTTCAGCGTGCGATCGTGGTCGACGACCGCGCGCTCGAAATCGCCCGTGAAGAGATCACGCACGACCCGCAGCGGCAACTCGGCCTCCTGGTAGACGAGCGCCGGCGCCTTCGCCTCCCTAGCGCGCGCCTCGATCGAGCGCCAGAGCCGCTGGAGGAAGACGATGTCGCGCTCGATGTCCTCGGCGGACGCGCCCTCCGCGGCCGTGCGCACGATCAGGCCGCCGTGCGGAAGGTCGAGGGACTTCAGAATCTCCTTCAGCCGTGCGCGCTCGTCGTCGTCGAGCCGTCGCGAGACGCCGATGCCCTCGCCTTGCGGGACGAAGACCACGAAGCGGCCGGGCAGCGAGATCTCCGTCGTCAGCCGCGCGCCCTTCGTCTTCATCGGGTCCTTGACCGCCTGGACGAGGATCTCCTGGCCGCGATTCAGCAGATCCTGGATCCGCTTGCCGTGACGGCGGCCCTCGAGCTCCGGGACGACGATCTCGTCGACGTAGAGGAAGCCGTTCTTCTCGAGGCCGATCTCGACGAAGGCGGCCTCCATCCCGGGCAGGACGTTGTCGACGATGCCCTTGTAGATGTTCCCGGCGATCGACCGGCGCTCGGGGCGCTCGAGGTAGACCTCGGCGACGCGGCCGTCCTCGAGCACCGCGACACGCTGCTCGGTCACGTCGACGGACACGAGCAGCTCGCGCTTGGCTGCGGGAAGCGGAGCCCGCTTCGGCGGCCGGCGCCGCGTCTGCTGGCGCCGCCTGGACTTCTGCTGCGATTCGACCGCTTCCGGCTTCGGCTTCTCCGGCTTCGGCTTCCTCGGCTCGCTCTTCTTCGGTTCGGCCTTCTTCTTCGGCTCGGGCTTCCGCTCAGGCTTCTGCTCGGCCTGCGTAGCGCCGTTTCCGCGCTTCCGACCCCGGCCGCCGCGGCTCCCGCGCCGGCGCTTCGGCCTCGCGGCAGGATCGGCGTCGCTCTCTGCGGGTGTCTGGGTTAGAGCTGGTGCTACGTCGTGATCAGGAGCGGCAGCCTCGGCGGGCGCCTGCTCGTCTTCCGGTTTCCGTCGTCGGAACCATGGCAGAGGCAAAGGGAATCTCCTTGGTGAGCGCGCGCGCGGCCGGCATCGCCGGGAAGGAGGCGGTGGGCGCGCAGCGCGATATGGTCGTGAATGGACATGAGAAAACTCTTCGGTGAGGGTAGCAGCGGGCCCGGCGGACGGATCGTCCGGGTCAGGCCGCGGCCGGCCTCAGCCTGGCGCGTCTCGCCCTGACGACGCGCAGGCGCTGGTTCAGCCGCGCCCAGGCCCAGGGCTCGACCTCCTTGTACCGCTGACTACTTTGATTGCGCGTCGCCTCGAGGTACTCGAACCACGCGTCCGCCTCCTCGATCTGAAGAAGCTCCTCCGCATGAGGGTGGTTCGTCGGCATCGCGGTGACCTCCCCGGTCGCTTGCGCGGGATGGTAGGACCGCGGGCGGACGGAACCGCGAGGAGGACGGAATGGAGGAAGATCGGTTCGAGCGGGGCTGGGAGAAGCTGCGCGAGCTCGCCGGAGAGCAGGGAGAACGCGTCGTGGAAGGGCTGAAGGACGTGGCGCCCGACCTCGCGCGGTACGTGGTCGAGTTCGGCTACGGCGACGTCTATTCCCGCGGCGTCCTCGACCTGAAGCAGCGGCAGCTCGTCGCGATCGCGGCACTGACGGCGCTCGGCGGCGCGGAGCCGCAGCTCGAGTACCACATCGGGATCGCGCTCAACGTGGGCCTCGAACGCGCGGAGATCGTCGAGGCGATCATCCATTGCGCGCCGTTCGTCGGCTTCGCGCGGACGCTCAACGCCGCGCGCGCGGCGAGGCGCGTGTTCGCGCGCACCGAGTAACCCGTTACACTCGCCGCGATGGTTAGCACGCTGCCCCCATATCGGTACGCCGTCGACGGCCTCGTTCTGCCGATCCGCGTCGGCGGGCATCCGGCGCTCGACTTCTGCAACACGGCGGCGGGCCGCGGCGAGCCGGACGCCCTCGACTACCTCGACAGCTACGACCACGTCGCTGCGTTCGCGAGCGAGGCAGGCCTGGTCGAGACCCGACCTGAGCCGTCGCCGGCCGAGGCGGCCGCGGTGCTCGACGCGGCGAAGGAGCTGCGCGAGGCCCTCTACCGCCTCTGCGTCTCCGGCCACGAAGACGGCGCGTGGAGCACCGTCGCGGGCAACGTCCAGGCGGCCGCGCGGGCCGCGGCGCTCGTTCCGGGCTCGCGTGCGCGCTGGACGCTGCCGCCGGAGACGGGAGCAGCCATGCCGCTGCTGGCGATCGCGCAGAGCGTCGGCGACCTGCTCCTGAACGTGGACCTCGGCCACGTCCGGCGCTGCCCGGGAAAGGGGTGCGGCTGGCTCTTTCTCGACCCGCGCGGCTGGCGGCGCTGGTGCAGCATGGCCACCTGCGGGAATCGCGAGAAGGTGCGCCGACACGCCGCCCGGGCGCGGGCTTCGCGCTAGCGGCGGTCGCGCGTCCGCGGGTCGATCGCCGCGAGCGCGACGTCCGACGCGATGTTCGCGAGGACGATCGCCTCCGTCAGGACGACGGTCAGCCCGAGGGCGAGCGGGTAGTCGCCGGCGCCGGCAGCGGCGATGAAGTATCGGCCGATCCCGGGGATCGCGAAGATCCACTCGACCACGAACAGGCCGGTGACGAACTGCCCGATGAGCGGCCCCGTCATCGAGAGCAGCGGCGTCAGCGCCGGGCGCAGCGCGTGCCTGCGGACGACGCGTGCGCGGCGGAGGCCCCGGCCGCGCGCCGCGAGGACGTGGTCACGGCCGAGCATCTCGAGCAGCTCGGCGCGGAGCACGCGCGCGATGTACGTCATCGGCAGGAGGCTGAGCACGAACGGGGGCAGCAGCTTCGAGCGCCAGCCCTCCCAGCCGTACGCCGGGACGACGCCGAGCCTCGACGAGAGCAGCCAGGCGAGGACCGTCCCGAAGAGGAAGACCGGGAGCCCCATGGCGAGCGCCACGACGGCGCTCGTGAGACGGCCGACGATCGTGCCGCTCCAGAGCGCCCCGACGATCGCGAGCGGAACACCGAGACAGACCGCCCAGACGATCGCGAGCAGCACGAGCTCGAGCGTGATCGGTCCCTGCTCGCGCAGGATCGAGTTGACCGTGCGGTCGCGGAACGTGTACGTCGGGCCGAAGTCGAACCGTGCGACGCCGCCCACGAACCGCTCGTACTGCACGTACCAGGGCACGTCGATCCCGAGAGCGTGCCTCATGTTCCGGTCGATCGAGGGCGGCTTCCAATCGCCGTACTTCACCCACCCGACGTTCGAGAGCCCGAGCAGCGGCGCGTGCCGCATCGGGCTCGAGTGGATCGCCTTCATCAGGCCGAAGAAGATCGTCACGCAGACGAACAGGACGGGCAGCGCCCAGAGCACGCGCTTCGTGGCGAAGGCGAGCATCGTCAGACCCGGCTAACCATTTTAAGAGAGTTTAACGGTTAGCGAGGAAAGCGGGCGCGGCCACCGGCGACACGCGTCACCGGCGCGCGTCGCTCGAAGTACCGCATCGCCGCCTCGCCGAGCGCGCGCGTGCCGGCGTAGGCGACGCCGCCCTTCAGCGCCCAGCCGGCGACCGGGACGAGGCCGAGCGCCTGCCGCGCGACGGCGCGGAAGCCGAGGCCGCTCCCCACCACCGCGAGCAGCTCGGGCAGCCGGTCCCGGTCGACCTCGAAACCGTACGCGTCCGCGATGCGCAGGACGAGCCGGATCTGGTTCAGCGTCAGCGCCGGGAGATCGGCACCCGGAACGAAGACGGCCGCGCCGATGAGCGCGTTCTGGCGCGAGAAGCGCGAGACGAGCTCCTCGCAGACGGGCCGCCGCAACGCGGGGAGCCGGGCCGCGAGCGGCGTCGCTTTCTCGCCGAGCATGCGGGCGAGGCGACGCGCGATCGCGTCGACGGGAAAGCCGGAGCCCGCGCCGGCGCGGATGACGTTCTCGGCCAGGACATAGGGGATCTCCGCATCGACAGTCGCCGGCCCGGCGAGGATGCAGAGAATCGGGAGGCGCGCACGGTCGGCGTCCCGCAGCATTCGCTCGTCCTCCTCTCCGACCTCGTCCGCTAGCACGTAGACGAGCGCCGCCGTACCCTCGAGCGGCCCCTGCTCGCGCACCGCGTTCGCGACGCCGCCGCGGACGAGCTCACGTCGGAGCGCCTCCGCCAGCGCCTTGGCGCCGGCTACCAGGAGCGGCTTGTCGTCGGCCGCGGCTGCCCGTAGCTCGCGGAGCAGCCCGGCCACCGCCATCGGGCTGAGCGGAACCCGCGACCGCTTCTTCTCGGCAGCCGCCACTACCGGCGCAGCCGGCCGCGCGCGTGAATCGCCTGGAGGACGCCGATCGCGAGCAGGTTCGCCACCATCGACGAGCCGCCGACGCTGACGAACGGAAGCGGGATGCCGGTGATCGGCGCGATCCCGATCGTCATGCCGACGTTGACGAAGACCTGGAAGAGGAACGCCATCACGATCCCGCCGGCGACGATCGCCGAGAACTGGTCCCGGGCGAGCGAGATCACCTTGAGCCCTCTCCAGACGACGAGGAGGTAGAGAAGCAGGAGGAAGGCGGCGCCGAGGAAGCCGCGCTGCTCGGCGAGTGACGCGAATGCGAAGTCGGTCGCGTGCTCGGGGAGGTAGTCGAGGCCCGTCTGGGTCTCGCTCGACGTCCCGCGCCCGCGCGCGCCGCCGGAGCCGACCGCGATCAGCGACTGCGTGATGTTGTACGTCGTGCCGCGCGGGTCCTTGCTCGGGTTGAGGAAGCCGGCGAGCCGGTCGCGCTGGTACGGCTTGATCACCTCCACGCCGTTCGACGGCAGCCACCAGAGCACGGCCATCGCCAGCACGACTGCCGCGATCCCGAGCAGGGCGAGGTGCAGCCAGCGCGTTCCGGCGACGAACAGCACCGCGGCGAGCGCCGCGCCGTAGACGAGCGCCGTCCCGAAGTCGGGCTGGATGAACACGAGGAGGATCGCCGGGAACGCGAGTCCGACTGCGACGAGCGGAGTCCTCGCAGACGTGATCCGCCTCGTCCCGTCGGCGAGGAAGCCCGCCAGCGCGAGGATGATCAGCAGCTTCCCGAACTCGGACGGCTGAAAGCGGAAGAAGCCGAGATCGATCCAGCGCTTCGAGCCGCGCGCGACCGTCCCGCCGAGGTAGACGAGCACCATGATGGCGAGCGTCCCGCCGTAGATGGCGCGCCGCAAGCGGCAGTACACGGCCGGGTTCACGAACAGCACGACGAGGAAGAGCACCAGGCCGACGGCGACGAAGATGCCCTGCCGGACGACGTAGTAGCTCGGGTTGCCGGGGACGTCGAAGCGCGTGATCCCGGCGATCGCCCAGAGCCCGAACGCGACGATTGCCGCCGTCGCGCCGAGCAGCAGCCAGTCGAGCCGCCGGAGGAGGCCCAGCTCGTCGACGGCAGTGCGGCGCCGCGCCGCCCTCGCCGCCGCTCCGCTCCGTGCTCCCGCGTACTCGATCATCAGTCGGAGTGCACCGTCCCGATCGCAGGCGCACCGACGTGGAAGAAGTGCTCGAAGACCTTGAGTGCCGCCGGCGCCGCTGCCGTGCCGCCGTGGCCGCCGTTCTCGATCACGGCGCAGACGGTGATCGTCGGGTGGTCGGACGGCGCGTACCCGCACCACCACGACTGGTCGAGCAGCATCGGATGGTCGGCGCCGGGCGGCTGCACGACCTTCTCGGCCGTGCCCGTCTTTCCCGCAACCGGGATCGGGAACGACCCGAAGACGGCGGAGGCGGTGCCGAACGACGAGTGCGTCGCTTCGTAGAGGCCCTGCCGCACCGCCTCGAGCGCCGTCGCGTCGACGCCGCTGTCCTCGGCCGGCGGCGGGTCGAACCTGCGCAGGACCTGCCCCTTCGCGCTCGGATCCTCCACATCGAGCGCGACGTGCGGCGTGACGAGCTTGCCGCCGTTCGCGATCAGCGCATAGAAGCGCGCCATCTGGAGCGGCGTCACGAGGATGTCCTTCTGGCCGATCGCAAGCTGGATCGAGTCGCCGGGCTTCCAGCTCCGGTCGATCTGCCAGCAGCACGGATCCGTCTTCTTCGTGTACGTCGACTCGCGCCACTCGGGCGTCGGCAGCAGCCCCGTGGCTTCACCGCCGAGGTCGATCCCTGTCGCGCTGCCGATCCCGAACCGGCTCGCCCAGGCCTGGAGTGGGTGGCCCTGGCTGCCCGGGAGCCCGTAGAACATCATCCCCAGTTGGTAGAAGTAGGTGTCGCACGAGGCCGCGATCGCCGTCGGCAGCGACATCGGCTCGTCCACGTTCGGGTCCCAGTTCTTGAAGATCTGTCCCGGCCCCGTCACGCCGTGGACGAGGTATGAGCCCGTGCACTGAAGCGTCTGGTACGGCGAGATCAGGTGCTCCTGCATCGCCGCGAGCGCCGTCACCGGCTTGAACGTCGAACCCGGCGGATAGAGGCCCTGCGTGACGCGGTCGAGCGACGGGTAGTTCGCCTCGGCAGCCGCCTTCCGGTCGAGGAGCGGGGCGAGCTTCTTCGGGTCGGTGCGCCCGACGAAGACGCTCGGCTTGTACGTCGGCGCCGACGCCATCGCCAGCACCTCGCCGTTGTTCGGATCGAGAGCGATGATGGCGCCGCCGTTCGCAGCCCAGTGTCCGTCGTTGCGGGCGAGCTGGATGCCGTAGCGGAGGGCGCGTTCCGTGGCGCGCTGCAGCCCGATGTCGATCGTGAGACGGAGGTTGTCTCCGGGCTGCGAGGTCGAGTAGACGTCCTGTGAGATCGTCGCGCCTCGCGCGGTGACCCGCTTCTGCACGATGCCGGCGTCGCCGCGGAGGTAGCTGTCGTAGGTCGCCTCCACGCCCGACTGTCCGATCTGGTCGCCGCCCGCAACGCACTTGGGCGGGCTGCTCGTCGCGCGGAACGGCGTGCACTCGAGGCCCTGCTTGCGGAACTGCTCGAGCTCGGGTGCCGAGACCTCGGTCGTGTAGCCGAGGAGCTGTGCAGCCGACGCCTCCGTGTTCCAGTAACGCTCCGGCGTGTCGACGACCTCCACCCCGGGGAACTGGCTTTCGCGCTCCTCGAGGAACTCGACCTGGTTCTTGTGGACACCGACCCGCAGCGTGATCGGCGTGAACGGATCCGTCCGGGCCGCCTGCAGCTTCTCGGCGATCGTCGCGAGCGGAAGGCCGAGCGCCTCCGCGAGCCCGCGAAGCTCCGTGTCGCGCCCCTTGCCCGCTCGCAGCCGATCCGGCCGGACGACGACGGCCGTTCCGGACACGTTCCTGACCAGCGTCGCGCCGTTCCGGTCGAGGATGAGACCGCGCGGCGCCGGCAGACGCTCGGTCCGGATCTGGTTGTTGTCCGCGAGCTTCGTGTAGTGGCTGCTCGAGAGGATCTGCAGCGACCAGAGACGCAGGAGCAGGATGCCGAGGACGGCGAACGCGAGGATGCCGAGGACGGCGACGCGCAGCGCCATCTTCGGTGTGAAGAGGTACGGCTCCTCGACTCGCGGGTCGGGCGGGAGGAAGCGCGGAACCCGCGCCCGCGCTCCGGTGCTAGCCAAGCAGCTCGACTCCCTGGACGCGCTCGGGCCGCTCGGCCGGCGGCAGGAGGCGGCGCACGAACGCGTAGACGGGCCAGGTCACGAGCAGGTTGAGCCCGATCGTCTGGAACAGCGTGTCGACGAGGACCGTCCGCGCCGGCGCCGGCTGGTCCAGCACGAAGTGGAGGAACAGTGCGCCGAAGGCGTAGAGCACCGTGATGATCCCGACCGCGACGAACGGCGCGTGAGAGCGGTCGCGGCCGGTCGTCTCGCCGTAGCGCCCGGCCCAGTAGCCGACGATCGTGAGGAGCAGCGAGGTGACGCCGAGCGTCGCCAGGTTCTCCGTGTCGATCAGCAGCCCGCCCCAGAAGCCGGCGGCCGCACCGACGAGCGAGCCGCGGAGCAGGGCGGCCGCGATCAGGACGACGAGCAGCACGTCGGGCGTGCCGTGGAGGATGGAGATGGAGGAGAAGACGGAGGCCTGCAGGATCGCCGCCACGAAGACGACGACGGCGGCCTTCGCGGCGACCAGCATCAGCGGACCGGCTCCGTCGCGACGAGGACCAGCACGGACTGGAGGGAGGAGAAGTCGACGAACGGCGTGACGGCGACCGTCTTGTACGCGTCGATGTCGCGCTGCCCGGCAGAGGTGACGGTTCCGACCGGGATGCCCTTCGGGTAGAGGGAGCTGAGCTTGCCGTCGTGCCACCCGGCCGTCACGAGCGTGTCGCCTGCGTCGACGACCTCGTCCTTCGTGACCCGGTCGACGCTGTCTCCGTGGTGGAGAATCCCCGATGCCTGCGTCCGCAGGTCGACGACCGACACCGCGCTCGTGTCGTCGGTCAGCAGCGTGACCTGCGACTGATTCCTTCCGACGAGCGTCACCAGGCCGACGAGGCCGTCCTCGGTGACGACGGGCGCGTGGAGCAAGACGCCGTCGGTCGACCCGGCCGCGACGACGATCTGCTGGGTGAGCTGGCTCGGCGGCCGCGAGAGGACGGCGGCCGCCAGGCCGCGGTAGTTCTTCGGGAAGCGCGGACTGTCGCGGTAGGCGAGGAGCGCGCGCAGCCGGGCGTTCTCCTGCAACGCCGTCCGGCGCTGGATCGCGAGCTGCCGCCAGGCGTCGCGCTGCTTGCGGAGCTTGGCGTTCTCGGTCTTCGCGTCGAGCAGGCCTCCGAACCAGCTCGCGGCGTCCTCGAAAGGCCGGGCGATGCGGTCGCCCGCGACCTCGAACGGGCGCAGCACGGCGGCACCGCGCGACTGAAGCGAGTGGATCCTCCCGCCACCCGACTCGCGGAAGTAGATCGAGAGGAGCGCGAGCGACGCGACCACGAGCAGCGCGACCACGGCGCGACGGCGGCCGACGCTCTGGGCACGCGAGGGAAGAGAGGTTTGAGCCGCAGGACGCCGCGCAGGCGGAGGCAGCGTCGCGACCCGCACTGACCGGTTGCGAGGCACGGACTGATTGATTGTAGGCGAGGTTGCGGCCGATCGAACCCGCCGGAAAATCTAGATCCGGTGGTTGTCCCGGTAGCGGCTCTTCTGGCCGCCCCGCGTCCGCTGGCTGCGGTGGATCGCCTCGAACTCCTCGAGGCTGCGGCCGGAGCCGACCGCGACGCACGTCAGCGGACTCTCGGCGAGGTGCACCGGCATCTGCGTCTCGTGCCGCAATCGCTCGTCGAGTCCGTGCAGGAGCGCCCCACCGCCGGCGAGGACGACGCCGCGGTCCATGATGTCTGCCGCCAGCTCGGGCGGTGTCTTGTCGAGCGTCGAGCGGAGCGAGTCGATGATCTGGCTGATCGGGTCCTCGAGCGCGTGCCGCACCTCGTCAGAGCTGAGGATGATCGTCTTCGGCAGGCCGGTGAGGAGGTCGCGGCCGCGGACTTCCGCCTGCACCTCCTCGCGCATCCCGAACGCCGAGCCGATCTCGAGCTTGATCTCCTCGGCGGTCTGCTGCCCGATCAGGAGCTTGTACTCGCGCTTGACGTGGTTGATGATCGCCTCGTCCATCTCGTCGCCGCCGACGCGGAGGCTCTGCGAGACGACGATCCCGCCGAGCGCGATCACCGCGACCTCGGTCGTGCCGCCGCCGATGTCGAGGATCATGTTCCCGGTCGGCTCGCCGACGGGAAGGCCGGCGCCGATCGCGGCGGCCATCGGCTCTTCGATCAGGTACGCCTGCCGCGCGCCGGCCGAGAGGGTCGCCTCCTCGACGGCTCGCCGCTCGACGCCCGTGACGCCGGAGGGCACGCAGACGACGACGCGCGGGTGCGCGAAGCGATGCTGATGCACCTTCTGGATGAAGTGGCGGAGCATCTGCTCCGTGACGTCGAAGTCGGCGATGACGCCGTCCTTGAGCGGCCGGATCGCCTGGATCGTTCCCGGCGTGCGGCCGAGCATCCGCTTCGCCTCGACCCCGACGGCGTGGACCTCGCCGGTGCGCGTGTCGATCGCGACCACCGAAGGCTCCGACAGGACGATCCCGCGCCCGCGGACGTAGACGAGCGTGTTCGCGGTGCCCAGGTCCACGGCCATGTCGCGGCCGCCGAACCCGGTCAGGTGGTCGAAGAGGCCCACGGGGGAGCTTCCGAGTCTAACCGAGTCGTTTCGGCGCTACGGGGTCCAGGTCGCCTCGTCGAAGGCGCGCCCTTCCAGGACCGGGTCGGCATCCACTGCGTCGAGGGCACGACGAGCTCCATCGCCTCCTCGGCAACTACCCGAAACCGTAGACACCCGCGAAGCGGGTCGCGAGCAGTCGCACGAGCAGGGCCGACGGCAGGCCGACCACGTTGAGGTAGTCGCCTTCGATCCGCTCGACGAGCGAGGCGCCGACGCCCTGGATCGCATAGGAGCCGGCGCGGCCCTCCCACTCGCCGGTCGCGATGTAGGCCGCGATGTCGCGCGCGTCGAGCGGCCGGAACACGACGCGCGTGACCTCGTGCTCGACCTCCTCCCAGGCCGAGGTCCGCAGACACAGCCCGGAGACGACCTCGTGCGCCTTGCCGCCGAGCGTGTCGAGCATCGCCGCCGCATCCTCCGGCCCCGCAGGCTTGCCGTAGACGCGGCCGGCGCAGACGACGGTCGTGTCGACGCCGAGCACGGGCCGCTCCCCGGCCCGGCCGGCGACCGACGCCGCCTTCCCGCGCGCGTGCTCGCGAACGAGTACGACCGGATCGGCGTCGGGCGGGTCGTGCTCCTCGTACCGCGGCGCGACGACGTCGAACGGGATCCCGAGCTGCTCGAGGATCGCCCGCCGCTGCGCCGACGTCGACGCGAGGAGGATCGGCGGCGCCGGCGGCGCGCTCACCGATTGCGCCGCCGGCAGCCGATCTCGTTCGGCGAACGAATGCCTACGACGGGTGAATCTGGCCCCGGAACTCGCCGGCAGTGAAGTTGGACGTATGGACGTTCGCGTACGTCTTCGACTTGCGCATCGCCTTTATGACCTCGTTGAACTCACCCGCGGCGATCCCCTGACCGCTCGGGCCGATCACGTCGGCTGGATCGATGGTGCCCGAGACCTCCCCGCTCGTCTCGGGGCAGGCGGGCTTGTCGCCCCCGCCGCAGAGGAACGCGGCAATGCCGCCGTTGACGTCCTCCTGGGCGAAGTGGATGTGGGCGAACATGACCGACGACGACGCGTTCGAGTAGGACAGCGTGTAGTCGAGCGAGGTTGCGCTCGTCAGCGTCAGCGTCACCGTACCCGTCGCCTTCGTCGAGTTGGCCGGAACTTCGCTGTACGAGCTGAGACTGGCGGCGAACGACGTCGGCGCGGCTTCCACGCCTGCCTGCCCTGCCGTGACCGCCCCTGCGATCGCCGCCGCGATGACCAGCGGGGCGGCGATCAGCGCTGCCTTGCGATACCTCATCCCCTGACCTCCGTTTCACGTCACGACCAACGTGCACGACGAAGCGGAAATCGTCCGCGGCCTCACCTCCTCTCCCCTGGGTAGCCGATACTACGTCAGTCGCGCCGCCGCGGTTTCCACCGTCTTCCGCGCCCTCCAGATCTCCTCCATCGGCCACCGCCGCGCCCACTCCGTCTCCGCCTCCGTGCGATAGGTCGAGGCCGCGCTCTCCGGGGGCTGCACCTCGACGAGCGCGTCGACGCGGAGGCCATTGTCGTGGAGCAGCCGGATCCACTCGCCGTGCGGGAGGTTGTAGTCGACCGCCTCGTCCTCGCCTTCCTGCCACGCGTACATGCCGAAGTACGGCGCCCGCAGCTCCGTTCCGATCGAGTCGGCCTCGACGTTCCAGCAGACGGTGAAGAGCGGCGCGATGTGCGCGAATGCGAGGAGGCCCTCCGGCCGCAGGAGCCGTGCCGCCTCCGGCACGACGCGGTACGGATCGCCGAACGTGAGCGCCCCATGGTCGCAAAAGACGACGTCGAAGCTCGCGTCCGGCAAGGGCACATGCTCCGCGGCCGAGTGCACGAGCGGGAAGTCGACGCCGGCTTCCGCCATCAGCCTGCGCGCGTGTTCCAGCTGCCGCTCCGAATTGTCGAGGCCGACGACGCGGGCGCCCTGTCGCGCGAGCGCGATCGACCATTGCGCCGCGCCGCAGCCGAGCTCGAGCACGTCCTTTCCCGACACGTCGCCGAGGATACGGAGCTCCGACTCAGGGATCTGCCACATGCCCCAGCGCGGGTCGGCCTTGCCGATGAACTCTCCGTGCCGTTGCTGGTACTCGTCGCTCTGACGGTCCCACCAGGCGCGGTTGCGCGGCGCGCTATCCGACAAGCTCGGCGGCGTCGAACCAGAGCGCGATCTCGCGCTCGGCCGACGCCGGCGAGTCGGACCCGTGCACGAGGTTGTTCGGCATCGCGAGCGCGAAGTCGCCGCGGATCGAGCCGGGTGCGGCCTGGGCGGGATTCGTGGCGCCGATCGTCATCCGCGAGGCGGCGATGGCTCCCTCGCCCTCGAGCACTAGCGCGAAGGTCGGACCGGAGGTGATGAAATCGACGAGCTCGCCGAAGAAGGGCTTCTCGGCGTGCTCCGCGTAGTGCCGCTCGGCCAGCTCGCGCGAGACGACGAGGAGCTTCGCCGCACGCACCTCGAGGCCACGCCGCTCGAAGCGTGTGAGGATCTCGCCGGCGATCCGCAGCCGCGTCGCGTCCGGCTTGATCAGGATCAGCGTCCGTTCGGCGGCCAAGTGCTAGCCGGGGGTCGGGCCTCGCCGCCGTCGCCGCGGCGTCCGCAGCGGCGCCTCGACCGGCTCGAGCGCCGTCTCCTCGAGCCCGAAGTCGAGCGGCGCATGACGCTCGACGCGTGACTCGCAGTAGGGACACACCTGCCAGAGCGGCTCGAGCGGGGCGCGACAGTTACCGCATGCCTGCTTCAGCTTCGTGGTGCAGACGGGGCAGACGAGGTACGCGGGGTCGACCTCGGCGCGGCACACCGGGCAGTGGAGGTCGCGGCTTCGGAGCCGCTCCTCCATGGCGCGGATCTCGAGCTCGCGCTCGCGCACGTCCGCGAGGTACTCCGGCGGCCGGAAGAAGGTGTAGATCAGCGGGCCGATGAACGGCAGGAGCCCGAGCACGGTCGCCATCGCGACGAGCCACGGGTCGTCGATCCGCCGGCGCGCGTCCTTGTAGACCCAGTAGACCGACGAGAGCCAGAAGACCGCGACGAAGAAGATCAGCAGGTTCCGGATCACGTACCACGTCCCGGAGTGGAAGAAGTCGTGGACGCCGTCGAACCAGTTGCCGCTGTCTGTGGCTGCGAGGGTCATAGGAGCAGTTTTCCGATGATGTAGCCGGCGGCAAACGCGAGCCCGACGAACGCCAGAAGCGCGAACGCGGCGAAAGCGAAGACGCTCAGACGCGCGCCGGGTTGCGCCATCGTACGTGTTCCAACCGGACGGAGAGATCCGCGAGCAGATAGAGCGACCCGGTGACGAGTACGGCGCCCTCCCCGCCTGCGAGCTCGAGCGCCCGCTCCCGGGCCGCGGCCGGGTCGCCGATCGTCTCCACCGTCTCGAAGCGGGTGAGGGCGTGCCGGGCGAGCTCCTCCGTCGGCAGCGCCCGCGGATTCGACGACGTCGTCGCGAGAAGCCGCCCGCCGAGCGGGCGGAGCGCGGCGAGAATGCCGTCGACGTCCTTGTCGCGCAGGATCGACGCGACGATCACGTACTCGCGCGACGGCAGCCGGCCGAGCAGGTAACCGACGGCGTCGATCGTGTGCGCGCCGTCCCAGATCTCGAGCGGGTGCTCGCCGCGCCGCTCCACGCGGCCGGGCAGCACGACCGACTCCGCCGCCTGCGGCCCCACCGGCCTCCCGAGGAACTCCGTGGCCGCGGCGACCGCGAGGCCGAGGTTGCTGCGGCTGACGAGGACGACGCGCTCGGCGCCCGCCTCGCGCGCGGCCTGCTCCCACTCCGGCTCGCCGAGCACGGCCGTCGACCCGGGCCGGATCACTGC
>Ga0070741_10008418_pt1 | contig 20707 bp, 13 predicted proteins | sample Coa_R1_4_FD_66440 | JGI IMG/M metagenome (GOLD analysis project Ga0070741, IMG submission 66440) | Surface soil microbial communities from Centralia Pennsylvania, which are recovering from an underground coalmine fire - Coalmine... | ecosystem: Environmental > Terrestrial > Soil > Unclassified ...
GCCGCAGGCTTCATGGGCCTGCGTCGGGGCGGCTTCCGCCGCCCGTCACCACCCCAGCGTCCAGCCATTAAAGGCAGCCGGTCATGGTGCCGGCGGACGACTGGCCGGGGCCTCCCGGCCGCTGCGGTTACGAGCCGCAGCGGCGGGCGCCGCCATCCTGCTCCGCCTTCAGGATCGTCTCTAGAAGACGCCCCTCGATCGAGCAGGACGCAATGTGAATATTATCCTATAGGAATTTTGTCAAGCGGGTTGTGCGGAATTTTTCCGCGGCGTACCCGGCTATCCGCTCGCAACATCAACTGTTCGTGGTAGTCTGTTCGGGGGAGACATTGGGTCTGTGGGGGGCCCATGTTGCGAAGCGCTCTTCGACATGTCGGCGACCTGCGACAGTTCGTGCAAAAGACCGCGCTCTGCACATTGATAAGTTTTTCGGTCACGCAAATTGATTTGTCGAGCGCGCGCGCCACGGAATTCTCGGGGGTGCCTCGGGTTGTCGACGGCGACACTTTGGTCATTGCGGCGCTGAAGGTGCGCCTGGACGGAATTGACGCGCCTGAGACTGATCAGATTTGCCTCGATGCAAACGGTGCTCGCTGGACCTGCGGAATAGAGGCACGCAATCAGCTCGAAGCGCACATCGCCCGGCGGGCAGTCTCTTGCGTATCAAACGGCACTGACGTCTATCACCGGCTTTTGGCGACGTGTTCGGTAGCCGGTGAGAACTTGAACGAGTGGGCAGTTAAAGAAGGTTGGGCCCTCGCTTACGTGAAATACTCGACTGTATACGTCAATGCGGAAAAGGCCGCCCGATCAGGAAAGCGAGGTCTCTGGCGAGGCGCTTTCATTGCCCCCTGGGACTGGCGGCATCGTAACAGCAAGACGGTGATTTTGGGTGCGCTCAGTGTGCCCGTTAGTGCGCAGCAAATTTTGCTTGCCCCATCGGGCGACGAGCGCGCTCCGTCGACAGAGTGCCTGATTAAGGGAAACGTCAACAGGAACGGCGAGCGCATTTATCATATGCCGAGCCAAAAATATTACGCGACCATCGACATGAGCAAAGGCGGCGGCAGGCGCTGGTTCTGCACGCCCGAGGAGGCTGAGGCGGCGGGGTGGCGACGGGCAACTCGGTGACTGGCAGCGCGTCGTCTCGGAGAGCGTTCTGATATTCGGCTGGGTTATACTCTTTGCCCACACCTTGCCAGGGACACCAAATCTCAATACGCGCAGGTTGCGAGCATGAGAGGTAACTGCAAGAATTTGTTTGTGCAGAACGGTTTGGGGAGGAGCGATTGGCAGAAGAACAGGCTATCTGGGGCATTCACATGGAAAGGCATCATGAGCTTCGCCCCATCCAACAGGGATACATCGCTATCGGGTGGCCCGCGGTCGGCGATCTATCCAAGCTTCCGCCTGACAGGGAGCAATTCAAAAAGGCTGTATCGAATGCCTATCCCTCGACCAAGGCGGGCGCCGTGCCCGTCGTTGCCGGGACGCTGTATCGTTTTTCAAAAGAAATGAAAAAGGGTGACTTAGTCATCTACCCGTCGAAGCCCAACCGAATGGTGAATCTTGGGACGATAGAAAGCGATTACACTTTCGACGCAGCTTTCGACAAGAAATACCCTAACAAGAGATCGGTAAAATGGATCAAGCACTTTTCAAGAACTGAATTTTCCCAAAGCGCACTCCATGAAATCGGCTCGGCGGTCACACTGTTTCAGGTGAGAAATAACGCGGATGAGTTCCTATCAGCGTTTAAAGGCCAGTTGGTAGCGAGTTCAGAAGTAGACGAAGAAACCGCCATCGCGGCCTCTGAGGCCACCGAGGAGAGTACAAGGGATTTTGTGTTAAAGACTTTGAAGTCCAAACTCGATCCCTACCAGTTTGAGCGTTTTATTGGGCACTTGCTTGAATGCATGGGATACTATGCCCGGGTAACTCAACGATCAGGTGATGCCGGAGTCGATATTATTGCTCACAAAGATATTCTTGGATTTGAACCGCCTATTATCAAGATTCAGTGCAAACAAGTCTTGAGCAACATCGGGCAGCCCGAGGTTGCTCAATTATATGGTCATGTGCAGCATGGCGAATTTGGATTGTTCGTTACGCTGGCCGACTACACGGCTCAAGCTCGCCAGTTCGAGCGCGGAAAGCATAACTTGCGACTGATCAATGGTGATGAACTGGCTGGCCTAATATTTGACCACTACGAGAAGTTTGAGCCACGCTATCAAACGCTATTGCCCTTGAAACAAAGTTACATTCCGGCATCGGTCCCAACGGAGAATGAATGAAGCGGCGGGTGGCGCCGCACCTTTCCTTACTTGGCCGATCGCACATGTTCGCTGAAATCACCTTTGAGAGCCTGAGACGTGAAATTTATGTTGGGGCGGGTAATCCGGTCATCCAGCGATCAAAGGCAGCCGGTCATAATGCCGGCGAACAACTGGCCGGGGCGTCTTTCCGGTCCTGTCGTTACGGGCTGTAGCGACGGGCGCCGTCATCCGCCTACGGGAGAGACCGGGGTACGTTTTTGCAAAACTCCCGCTCACGACCGGACTAGTGTCACTACAACAGGCCTATCTGCTTCCGGTCGCGCATCTTCACTTCAGGGTTGTATAATGAGTGCGGTGCGCGGTAATTGAGTTGGGGCACGCGCTGGAGCCGGGGAACGCGTTGGGTAGCAAGATTGAACAGGGGGATTTTGTCGAAGCGAGGGGTCGACCATGGCTTGTCGAGGCCGTCGATGACCAAGAGCCGCATCTAACCAGCGTGCGACTCTCTTGCATCGCTGATGACGCGCAAGGCGAGCAAATTGAAGTCTTGTGGGACGCAGAAATAGGTACGTCCGTACTGGCTGAAGATACCTGGTCGCGTGTTGGACGTGGAGCGCCCGACACTCCCGAGGCCCTCGCGGCATACTTGCGAGCAATCCGTTGGCGCTCCGCGACGGCTGCGGACCGCGATCTTCTCCAAGCACCGTTCCGAGCTGGAATAAGGCTTGATCCCTATCAGCTCTTGCCGTTGCGAAAGGCACTGCGGCTACCGCGCGTGAATCTCTTGATTGCCGACGATGTCGGGCTGGGCAAGACGATCGAGGCGGGTCTTGTTGCTCGCGAGCTCCTACTACGGCGCCGAATTGACTTAATTGTAATTACTGCACCTCCGGCAATGACGGTTCAATGGAAGGACGAGCTTGAGAGCAAATTCGGTCTGTCGTTTGACATCATTGATCGTGAACGTGTGAGCGTACTGCGACGGCTTCGCGGCTTCTCTGTCAATCCGTGGAGCACCGGTTCCCGTTTCATTATTTCTCATAGCCTGCTGATCGAGGAGAACTACGTCGCCGGCTTGCGTGATGTCCTTGGCGAGTTCCGGTCACGCGCGCTGTTCATCGTAGACGAGGCGCATCATGCAGCACCGTCCGGCGGTGCGCGATATGCGATATCAAGTCAGCTCACGAGGACCGTGCGCGAGCTTTCCGAACGCTTCGAGCATCGCCTGTTCCTGACCGCCACGCCCCACAACGGCCATTCGAACAGTTTTTCAGCACTGCTTGAAATGCTCGACCCGCAACGGTTCACGCGCGGCGTCGAAGTTCGCCCGCGGGACCTCGAACCGGTGATGGTGCGTCGGCTGAAATCGGACTTGAGGCGCTTGGGCGAAGCATTTCCTGAGCGAAAGATCGAAGCGATTCCGATCGCCGGCTTGCGCGATGACGCCCCGGAGCTCGATCTTTGGCGCCGCCTCGCTGCCTATGGCGAAATGCGCAAAAAGCGCATTGCCAAGCTGCCCCCGCACAAGGCTGCGCTTGCAAAGCTCTCCTTTGTTGGGTTGCAGCAGCGGTTGCTGTCGTCAATCCCGGCCTTTGTGCGCACGCTGAAAGCACACCGCAAGACATTGCAGCGGTTGCTCGACGGGCAGCAGGAACAGGTCATCGAGGCCGCGGCGCAAACGTTTGTCGACGGAAGCACAACGGACAAGACGGAAGACCTCGGATTGGAGGACGATCAGGCGGAAGCGGCGTTGGAAGCGGATGAGGAGGTGGCTGCGGAAGCAGCGTCCGTCGTCGGAGCTGCCAATGCTTCTACCGCCGACTTGCGTGCGGAACTGGCAGCCGTCGATGACATGCTCGCTGTGGCAGAACCTGCCGCCTTGAAGCCGGACGCACGCGTGCATTGGCTCGTGCAATGGATCAAAGCCAATCTGTTATCCGGTCAAAACTGGAACGACCGCCGGCTGATCATCTTCACCGAATGGGAGGACACCCGACGTTGGCTCGAACGGCGCCTCAAGGAAGCGCTCGCCGAAACCGACCGGGCGGACGAGCGGATTGCCGTGTTCACCGGTGCAACCGGCCAGGACCGCCGCGAAGAGGTGAAGGCCGCGTTCAACGCCGACCCAGCGAAGGAGCCGTTGCGCATTCTGATTTGCACCGACGCGGCGCGCGAGGGCATCAATCTGCAAACCTATTGCTCGGACCTTGTCCATTTCGATTTGCCCTGGAATCCCTCGCGCCTCGAGCAGCGCAATGGGCGCATCGACCGCAAGCTCCAGCCGGCCAAGCAAGTGCTCTGCCGCTACTTCAGATACGAGCAGCGGGAGGCCGACATCGTCCTCGAAGCGCTGGTCCGCAAGACCGAGGTGATCCAGGCGCAGCTCGGTTCGGCCGGGCAGGTCATTGAGAAACGGATCAAGGACAGGTTGGAGGCGGCCGGTATTGACCGCGGCGAAGCCAAGTCGCTCGCCAAGGCGATCGAAGAGGAAACTGACGCCGAGCGGCTGGCGCGCGCCCGGGCGGAAATGGACGACGAGGAGAAAGCTCGTTACGAGCGCGTGGTGAAGGAGCAGCGCGACCTCCAGGACGCCTTGGAAAAGTCACGTGAGCGCGTCGGTGTCGATTCACATGACCTCCAGCGCGTGGTCGACGCCGCGCTGGCGCGCGCGGGGCTGTCGCTTGATTCCACGCGTGACGAAACAGTCGGCAAGGCTGCCACCTTCAGGTTCGATCCGGACCATCTGGCGTTTGCCAAGGAAGCGGGCTGGCAGGATATCTTCGACGATCTGCGCGAGCGTCCGCGCAAACGCGGCGAGCGCATCAATGAGTGGCGCAAGAGAGTGCCCGTTCGCTCGATCGCATTCGAGTCGCCACGCTTGCCGGACGGCCGCGACGCGCCCGAGGTGGTGCAAGTTCATCTCGAACATCGCCTGGTGCGCCGGCTTCTGTCTCGTTTCATATCGCAAGGCTTCCAGGCGGGCCTGTCGCGCATCTCCGTCATCGAAGGACCGGGCGCGCAACCACGCCTCGTCCTGATGGGGCGGCTCGCCGTCTATGGCGCCGGCGCTGCACGCCTGCACGAGGAGATTATCGCGGTGACGGCGATCTGGACCGAGGCCGAGCGCCACATCAAACCGCTCAAGCCGCTCGGCGAAAGCGGCGAGGAGCGGACGCTCAACCAACTCGAGGAGGCCTTGCGCGAGGCCCGCGCCGCGCCGGCGATGGCGGTCGCGCGCATCCAGGCCTTGGTCGAACGTGACATCGCCGACCTCGTGCCGACGCTGGAGAAGATCGCCAACGAGCGTCTGGCGAAAGTGAAGGTCGATCTCGCCAGGCGCGGCGAGGCGGAAGCGAAATCGCTAGCCGACCTGCTGGATCAGCAGCGCAAGCGCATCGCCAAGGCCAATGACGACTTCGATCTCAATCAATTGATGCTGCCTGGCATCGGCGACGACGAGCGTCGCGAGCGTGAGGCCGATCGCCGCCACTGGCGCAGCCGGCTCGTCCGTCTCGAAAAGGAAATCCGGGAAGAGCCCGCGCGCATCCGCGCCTCCTACAACGTGACCGCGCACCGGCTGGAGCCAGTCGGCCTCGTCTATCTCTGGCCGGCGACGGGTTGATCGCGATGGCGGCCGAGATCAAACGCGATCCCGATCTGGAATGGCTGGACCACGTTCAGCCGGTCGGTCTCGTGGTTGCGCCGATTCTGCTGAAGGACCTCGAGCTCGTGCCGGTGCGGCAGACCCAGGTCGATAGCGCGCAAGTCGCCGGGCACATCGGCGAGGACGAAAGCAAGCCGGCGCTGGGCGATCCGTGGAGCTTCATGCGCAACGTGCTCGGCTGGGAGTCGCAGCATGTCGCCGGCAGTCCCGGCGGTCCGCCGCTGCCGGACGACGTTCATGTGCGCCTGCCAGAGCATGCGACGACGCTCAGCCCGACGTGGGCGGTGAAGGAGCTTGGCCAAGCCGACAAGCCCTGGCAGTTGCTCGTGCGTATCGAGCCCGCGGGCGTCAATCCGGACGCGCGCAACACGCTCGACGGCTGGGAAGCGACCGCGCATCAACGCTTCGAGCGCCTGCTGCGCGAGACCGGCATCCATGCCGGCGTGATGATTTCGGAGAAGAATGAGCGCATCGACGGCGAGGGTCGGTTTCTGCCCGAGCTGCGTCTGGTCTATGCGCCAAAGGGCGAGACCTCGGGCTATCTGAGCTTCCCGCTACGCGATCTGCGCACCGTCGCCGGGCGGCCGATGCTCGGCGGGCTCAAATTGCTGCTCGACTCGGCGCGCCTCTTTACGGACGCGCCCGATCGCCGCTTGCCTGCGCTGCTGAAGAAAAGCCGCGAAGCGCAGGCGACTGTTTCCACTGCGCTCGCCGAGCAGGTGCTGGGCGCGCTGCACGAGCTGCTGCGCGGGCTCGATACCGCTGCTCCCGACGTCATCCGCGATCTCGCGCGCCGCCGGCCCGGGCATCTCTATGAAGGCCTGCTCACCGTCCTGATGCGGCTCGTGTTCGTGCTCTATGCCGAGGACCGCGGCCTTCTGCCTTCGCGCAGCGACGGCCGCGCGCAGAAGCTCTACGAGACCGGCTACTCGCTGCGCGGCCTCTACGACAAGCTCACCGGCGACGCCGCGCTCAATCCCGACACCATGGACGAGCGGCGCGGCGGCTGGGGCCAGCTGCTCGCGCTGTTCCGGTTGATCCACAAGGGCCATCCGAGCCATTTCATCCAGGCGCGCGGCGGCAAGCTGTTCGATCCCGATCAGTTTCCGTTCCTCGAAGGCCGCGCCGATGCGGCCGCCGCGCCCCGCATCCTCCCTGTCTCCGACGGCTGCATTCTGCGCATCCTCGAAGGCCTGATGACGCTCGCCGTGAAGGGCGGCACGCGCGAGCGGCTGTCCTACCGCACCCTCGATGTCGAGCAGATCGGCTCGGTCTACGAGACCGTTATGGGCTTTACGGTCGAGACCGCGCCCGGGCGCGCGCTCGCGATCCGCGCCGGCAAGAACAACCGCACGCCGGTGTTCGTCGATCTCGACAGGCTCGCCGCCGTCAAAGGCAAGGACCGCATTAAGTTCCTGAAGGAGGAGGCCGACCGCGGCCAGCTCTCGGCCGGCGTTGCCAAGGGGGTGGAGGCGGCGAAGAATGCGGCCGAGCTTGCCGCCGCCCTCGACCCGATCGTCGACGAGCGCGGCTCGCCCAAGAAGCACGAGATCGCCGCAGGTCTGCCGATCCTGCAGCCGACCGACGAGCGCCGCCGCACCGGCAGCCATTACACGCCGCGGACGCTGACCGCGCCGATCGTCGAACATGCGCTCGCCCCGGCGTTCGAGCGGCTGGGTCCGGATGCGACGCCGGAACAGATTCTCGATCTGAAAGTGTGCGATCCGGCCATGGGCTCGGGCGCCTTTCTGGTCGAGGCCTGCCGCGCGCTCGCCATTCGACTGGTTGAGGCGTGGGGGCGCTACCCGAATAGAAAGCCGGTAATTCCAGCGGACGAAGACGCGGAGCTGCACGCCAAGCGGCTGGTCGCGCAGCGCTGCCTCTACGGCGTCGACAAAAACCCGCTCGCCACCGATCTCGCCAAGCTGTCGCTGTGGCTCGCCACGCTCGCGCGCGACCATGAGTTCACCTTCCTCGATCACGCGCTCAAATGCGGCGACAGCCTGGTGGGCCTCGATGCGGCGCAGATCGCGGCGATGCATTGGGATGCGTCGAAACCCGGCCTGCCGCTGTTCCGCAAATTCGTGGCGGATCGCGTGGCGGAAGCCGAGACGGCGCGCGCCGAAATCCAGTCGGCGCCGGATGACACGCAGCGGGCCGTGCTGGAAAAGAAGCACCAGTTCGTCGAAAGCCAGGTCGAACTGGTCCGCGTGCTCGGCGACGCCGTCCTCTCCGCCTTCTTCGCCGAGGACAAGGCTAAGGGGCGCGAAAAACGCCGCGCCACCATCGAAAGCTGGGTGTCGGGGATCGGCTCGGCGAAATGGGACGAGCTGCGCGCCGCCGCAGCAAGCCTGCGGGCCGGCGAACATCCCGTTCGGCCGTTTCACTGGGCGATTGAGTTTCCCGAGGTGTTCGATCCCAAGCGCCGCGACGGCAATCCCGGCTTCGACGCCATCGTCGGCAATCCGCCCTTTGCCGGCAAGAACACGATCATCGCCGGCAACCGCGACCACTACCTGCCGTGGCTGCAGACGCTGCACGAGGGCGCCCACGGCAATGCCGATCTGGTGGCGCATTTCTTCCGCCGCGCCTTCGGATTGCTGCGCCGCGACGGGACGTTCGGCCTCATCGCCACCAACACCATCGGCCAGGGCGACACGCGCGCCACCGGCCTTGCCGCGATCCTTGGTGAGGGCGGCAGCATCGCCCGCGCCGTGCGGCGGCTGAAATGGCCGGGGGAGGCGGCGGTGGTGGTGAGCGTCGTGCATGTCCGGAAGGGCGCTCCCCGCGCGGCCGTGCTCGACGGACGGCCCGTGCGGCGCATCTCGGCCTATCTCGTCGAAGGCGAACTCGATGGCGCGCCGGAGCGGCTCGCCGCCAATGCGCGCAAGGCTTTCATCGGCTCCTACGTGCTCGGCATGGGCTTCACCTTCGACGACGCCGCGGCGGCCAAGGGCGAGGCGGAAAGTCTTGAGACCATGTGCGCGCTGATCGCCAAGGATCGGCGCAACGCCGAGCGCATCTTCTCCTATATCGGCGGCGAGGAGGTCAACAATTCCCCGACCCACGCGCATCATCGCTATGTGATCGACTTCGCGGACTTCCCGCTGCGGCGCGATCCCTCATTGCAGTCTTGGTTTCTCAACGAGGGCACGGAAGCCTGCGAGAAGCGCCGGCGAGAATGGCTGCGCGACGGCATAGTGCCGGCCGACTATCCCGAGCCGGTCGCGGCCGATTGGCCGGACTTGCTTGAGATTGCCGAGCGGAGAGTGAAGCCGCAGCGAGCGAAACTTGGTGATAAGTCAGTGGATAGGCCGCGGAAGAAGTATTGGTGGCGGTTCGCATCGCCTGCGCGGACACTCTACCGCGCCATCGCGCCGCTGGAGCGGGTGCTCGTTAGATCATTGACGAGCACCCAGTTTCCGACCTTCACTTTTCTTGAGGGCGGTCGAGTTTACGATCAAACACTAGTTGTTTGGGCCACACCTGAACACAAGCAACAAGCTCTCCTCAGCTCTCGCGCTCACGAGGTTTGGGTCCGGTTTCTTGGGGCGACTATGAAAGACGACAGCCGTTATAATATTGCCGACTGTTTCGAGACCTTCCCCTTCCCTACAGGCTTCGAGAGCGATCCCGCGCTCGAAGCCGCCGGCCGCGCCTATCACGACCACCGCGCCGCGCTCATGGTCGCCCGCAACGAGGGCATGACCAAGACCTACAATCGCTTCCACGATCCGGACGAGCAGACCGAGGACATCGTCCGCCTGCGCGAGCTGCACGCCGCGATGGACCGCGCTGTGCTGCGTGCCTACGGCTGGGGCGATCTCGCCGGCCGCGCAGAAGCCGTCTTTCTCGAGCGGCCCGCCGACGAGAACGGCAAGGGCTACCGCCCCGGCGAACCGGAGGACGACCACACCTATCAGGGCCGCCTGTTCTGGCCCTCCGACTTCCGCGACGAAGTCCTAGCCCGCCTCCTTGCGCTGAACGCCGAACGCCACGCCGAGGAAGTCCGCCTCGGCATCGCGCCGGGGGTGAAGGGGAAGACGAGCGAGGAGGAGGAGGAGGCAGACGATGAGCAATAAGGTCGAGCAACACGCAGTTCAGACTTGGGGGGAAAATGACGCCTGAGAAACCTAACCGAATCTATTCGACCGTACGGCAGTCGTTTTCGCACGGCAGAAGCCGCGTTGTTCAGGTTGAAATCATTCCATCCACTCAACCGAGGTTCAAAAAGAAGAAGCGAGTGAAGGCAAAGACGAAAGCCTTGCAAACGAGTGCCGTAGCAACGTCTCCAGCCGGAAAGTTTGCCACCAATAAGGGTCGGTCCCTCAAGAAGAAGAGTAAGCGCCATCGAAAGAGATTGAGCGGGAAGCCCTCGTTTCTCAGCTCGACCACTGCAAAGTCGCGGCTAATCGCTTCCGGCAAAATTAAGGGACTCAGAAAATTACCGAGTACAGGTGTCGCGCGCGGCGCGGTAATCGGATCTGTGGGACTGTCCGCCGGCCTTCCCGGCAATGAGGATGTCGATCCGCCGTCGCGCCGGAGCACATCGACACCCGCCGACCGATGGCGCGATCGGCTGCCCTCTTGACTACGGGAATTTGACCGGAGTCGAATAATGCCGATCAAACTCACCGACCTGTTCTCTCGCGTCCCACCGGAGGTGGAAACGAGGGTCGCCGGTTGCGCGATCAAGCGAGGCCGGCCGTACAAGATGCGTTGCGCGCGGAATGCCGTCTGGTTCTGCGCACCGCCGAGGAAACCGAGCTGAAGCGGGCGGGAGCGCAGGTGCCGATCGAGATCGCGCCCGGTTATCCGGCGGCGCTCAAGGACATCCAATTTCCCAACGACATTGCGCGGATCATGTTGCTCGGACGCTATCGGGCGCCCTTGGAGCAAGCGCGCGACGCCATTCCCGGACTCCTTCTCCTGCGCGAGGCCCTGGCCCGCCGCAGCGAACCGGAGCCGCTGGTTTCCGCGACGGCGCTCGAGCTGCAATCGGTCGCGGCCTGGACGGCACGCCTTCTCGATATTCTCGACAAGCACGATCCGCTCAAGAGAGTGTTGTCGGTGCGCGAAGACTTCCTGGGCGTTTACGAGTACGACGCGCGCGGCTTGTTCATCGACGAGAACGCGCCCAATCGCGCGACGATCCGGCTGTACTGGGGCGTCATCGGCCTGGTTTCGGAATGGCTCGGATGCAGCGTCGAAGACTTGGCGCTGGTCGTGCTGACCCACGAGCTCGCACACGCCTACACCCAGCTCGGCGCGGACATCGAAGGGCGCCGCTGGGCCGCGCCGTCCTTCGCCAAGGCCGAGGTCGAACTGAAGGAAGGGCTCGCGCAGTACTACACCGACCGCGTGCTGAACCGCCTGGAGCGGCGCTTTAGCGGCGCGCTGGCGGTCTTCCTGAAAATGCTGCCGCACCAGCACGCGGCCTATCGCTCCCATGAAACCTGGGTGAAGGACTTTTCACCGGAGGCCGTCCGCCGCGCCATGCTGGAAGTCCGCCGCTGGAACGAAGGCAAGCTGGCCGACTTCAATCGCCGGCTTGAGGCGGCGCAGAAAGAGCTTGCTCCCAAAACCGGGACGAATTGACCCTGCAACCGCGCGTTGAAAACGGCAGGATATTGTGTTGGATTTGCTGCCCGTAGCCGGGCTGGGAGCTGATCCGATGGCAACGAGGCGTCGCAAGGCCAAACAAAAATACGCGGTCAATATTTCGCTGAAAGCCTGGGACATCGCCAAAGCGGGCGCGGCGATCAAACTCCGGGTCCGGGATCGTCGGGGGCTGCTCGGCACTATTGAAATCGGCCAAGGCACATTCGGTTGGAAAGGAGCCAAAGCGAAGAGCGGGTTCAAACGAATCCCTTGGCGCAGGCTCGCCGAAGATTTCCAGAAATACTACTGATGCGACGACGTTGCTGCTGGGGTGCGCCATGAAAACAATTCGCACGACCAAGCTCGGCGACATGGAATTGCGGCTCGTCGAGAAGGATAAACAGTTCATCGGGCTCCTTTTCGCTGGTGGTCCGGCCAAGATTCGAATCGAAGGCTCGTCGGCCGACGATGTCTGGCGCCGCCTGCATGACGAGGCCGGCAAGGCCAACCCAAAGTATTTCGGCTTCGACGGCGCGCGTGCCAGATTTCTCCGCTTCTTCCCGAATGGCTTCCGCTCCGCGGGCTACACGGGCCAAGAGCGCGATTACAAGGTCGAGGCGAAAGCTTCGCTCGATAAGGGGGTGCCGGTTGAAAAGGCCGTGACTGGGAGCGGCTATGCCGAAGCGGTCCTGGCGGCGTTCCAGACCAACCTGCTCTCGCCTTTCGAGAAGATGCGGGTTCGGGATGCGCTGCGCAGTTCAGTTGCCGACGATTTCATCCGGGCTGCGGCGCGATTCACACTGGGAGAAGGGAAGCGGGCTCTCGCTGCCATGGAGTCCGCGCTGAAGCCTCACGATGCGGCAAAGTGGACCGCGGTGACGTATCTGCCGTTTCTCTGGCGGCCCGAGCAGCACATGTTTTTGAAGCCCGAGGCCACCAAGGATTTCGCCACGCGCGTGGGCCACCGCTTCGCGTCCGACTACGAGCCGCGACTCGATATCGCGGTCTATGACAGCCTGCTCGATCTGGCGGAGACAACGGCGGCGGAACTGTCGGACCTCAAGCCTCGGGACCGAATCGACGTGCAGAGCTTCATTTGGGTGGTCGGGAACTACAAAGAGGAGACGGAGAAGCCGATGCTGTGAAGCCCAATTCGGCCCAAGCGCTTGAATCGCCTCGCCTATTCGTTTATGCAGTAGCGTTGATGCAAGATTTTCTTGCAAATTGCTATTCGCAAGAATAGATATAAGACCTCTGGAGGCATTCCCATGACGACCAATCTGATCGGCGCGCGCATCAAGGCACTGCGCGAGGAGCGTGGGCTGTCTCAGGATGATCTCGCGCGCGTTTTCGGATTCAAGGACCGGCAGACCGTCTCCGCCATCGAAACCGGCGAACGCCGCGTATCCGCTGAGGAGCTTCTGACCGCCGTTGAGAAGCTCAATGCTTCGCTCGACTATTTCACCGATCCATTCCTGTTGGCCGGTGAAGGCAAGTTCTCCTGGCGGCGACACCCGAGAGTGGGACTGGAAAGCGTCAAGGCGTTTGAACGCGTCGCAGGTCGCTGGATTGCGGCGAGTCGAACGCTGGCTGGCCAAGTGGGTAAGCAAGCGCCGATCTTGCGCCAGTCCCTCAAGCTCACGTCGCGAAGCACGTTCGAAGATGCGATGGCAGCAGGGGAGCGTTTCGGGGCCGATTTCAAGCTTGGGCCTATTCCTGCGGAGAAGCTCCCGGAAATCATGGAGCGCCAGCTTGGCATTCTAGTGCTGATGGTGGACACCATCGATGGTGTCTCCGGTGCGGCCTGCCGTCTTTCCGATCTCGATGCTGTGCTCATCAACCGCCACGAAGTCGCAGGACGACGCAATTTCGATCTTGCGCACGAGCTGTTCCATATCCTCACGTGGGACACGATGCCGCCCGAGTATCTTGAGGACGCGACCGAGTACAGCAAGATTCGCGTGGAGCAGCTCGCGAATAATTTCGCGTCCGCACTGCTGATGCCGGAAGCGGCCTTCGCGGATTTTGAGCGCGCTTCGGCTGAAGGCGACATTGTTTCGTGGCTCAATGAGACGGCCGATAGGTTGCAGGTCACGGCGACCGCTTTGAAATGGCGGCTTGTTGCGTTGAAGCGGCTCGATGCTGCTCGGGCGCGAGCAATTTCAGACGAGGAGCTTCGCTACAATGGCCACGACGCGCCGACCGGCGAGCCGCCTCCGTTGTTCTCGAAATCCTTCATGGAGGTGCTGGGGCAGGCGATCAACGAAGGGCGCATTTCGGCGCGCCGTTCCGCCAACCTTCTCGATCTAACCATTGAGGACTTGGCCGATCTGTTTGAACGACATGCGGTCGAGGCGCCGCTAGAGCTATAGGAAATCATGAGCGCCCGATGGCTCGTCACAGCGGTCCTGTCCTCGTGGACACAAATGTAATCCTTGAGTGCTGGCGGATTGATGCCTGGAAGGCACTCGTGGGAGGGTATGGGGTTGAGACGGTGGAAGACTGCGTGATCGAAACTCAGACGGGCTATCAACGCCGACGTGCCGAGCAGCAAATCGACAATGCGCAATTGCGCGCCTCGTTGGCTGCGATTGCGAAAGTTGAATACAAAGATCACGCCGCTGCCGCGGTACGTGATCCTTTGTTCTCGTCTCTTGATATCGGCGAGCGGTCGCTTTGGGCGCATGCTCTGATGCGCAAGGATGCCTGGCTGTTGTGTGGTCCTGACAAGGCGAGCTTACGACTCGGCGTACGGCTGGGTTTTCGTGATCGCCTGATCGCGCTCGAAACCCTATTGAGCGACCTTGGCTTTCGACCAAAGGTACCAATGAGGAGCAATTACACCGCAAAATGGCATGCCCAGGCGCTGAATGACATCGTCTTTTTGGAAGGACCAAGACGTTCATGACGCAATCGGTCGACATTCGTGCCAAGCTCGTGGACGCATTCCGCCGCGATCTCGTTGGGCCAGGCCCTCAAGATGCTGATTTGGCAACTGAGCGCCTCAGCGAAAATCCTTCCCGTTGGTATCTCACGGGATTTCTGGCGCCCGCGGATGATCCGCTGACGCAAAGCGGTCCGGATGAAAGTGAAGATGAGGAAAATCCCGCCGCGCAAGAGGAGATGGAGATTGATATCGAGGAGCCTGCGGACGAAGGCGCTGGTGGCGCTGCTGGCGACGCCGAGACGCCCGAGGCACCCAATACAAAGCGCCGCTTTCTCCCATCATCGATCGGCTTGACGGTACTCTTGCCGCCGGAGGTCACTGAAATCGAGGCGCGCGTCTGCTGGGGTGATTACCGTACTGAGCCGCCCCTGCACGATGACTTGTTTATCCCTGAGGCGGCGCAGGACGAAGACCGCGAGACGAAATCCAAAAAGAAAGAACAGGTCGAATGGGTGCGCGTGCCACAGGAACGTACGGTTCGTCTTCGCGTTCCCGTTGATAGCTTCCGCGGCGAGCCGCTCGTCGTCCCGGAAAGCGCGGCGCCGCAACGCAAAGGCGGTGGCTTGGTGCTTGAAACCCATGCGCAACTGTTCGACTACGAGACACCGGATGGTAAAGAACAGGTCAGAGCCCTCACGGTATTCCTGGTGAACCGCCGCGCAACGGTTCACCGTTTCTATGCTGACGTGAGCTACATTTTCCAAGCCCGGATCGAACTCGTTTGCCCGGAGGGCTTCCGGCCGCGGCGCGATCTGTCGGGCTACAAGTCGAACGATCCTGACATGCGGCTGGCCGATCTGCATTACCGCGACATTTGTGAGTATGCGGTGGGACGGAACGCTGCCGCGTCGTGGGACCCTATCGAGGAGAAATCTGGCAAGGTCACACGGGCGTGGACCGATCCTCTCCCGCAGGCGGAAGTCGAACGAGTAGCGCCGAATGAGGATGAGCCGCTCAAATCGCGTGTCATGTTCTCGATGGAGGCGCTTGCTGAGCGGGCGACAACGGGCGGGGATGCTTTGCGCAAGGCGCTTGCAGCTCTCCCCGTGCTCTATGACGACTGGATCGCAGCCGAGCGCAAGAAGATCGGTGGCCTGCCCGTGCGCCGGGGCGAGACCGCCGCGCGCCTTACTGCGGATATGGAAACCGCACGCCGCAGGATTTCAGAGGGCATCGATATCCTTGCTCAAAACGCGATCGCTCGAAATGCATTCAAGTTCATGAATCTGGCGGTCGCCATGGCTGCCAGGCGACGAAATGCTGGCGCAACGGGCGACCCGGCGTTACAGCCAGCTCCGGAATGGCGTCCATTCCAGCTCGCCTTCATCCTCTTGAATGTTGCGGGGTTGACCGACCGCACGCATGCGGATCGCGAGATCGCCGATCTGCTGTTTTTTCCAACGGGCGGCGGCAAGACGGAGGCCTATCTTGGCCTTGCCGCCTTTGTAATTGCCTACCGCCGATTAACCGGACCTGGTGTGCTTGGCGCAGGCGTTGCCGTGATCATGCGCTACACATTGCGACTACTCACGCTCGATCAATTGGTTCGGGCCGCAGGCGTGATTTGCGCGCTCGAACTCATGCGCGTGGACCCCAAGAATGTGGATGACAGGGGACGACGCCAGCTTGGCGATTGGCCGATTGAGATCGGCCTATGGGTTGGCTCAGATGCATCCCCTAACCGGCTTGGCCGTACGGGTGATGCTGACCAAACCACAGCAGTCGGGCGAGTTCGCCGGTACAGAAACGGACAGGACAAGCGTGCGCCGGCGCCGATCAAGGCCTGTCCATGGTGCGGCACGCCTTTCAAGCCGGCATCCTTTGCGTGCGTGCCGAACAACGCCGCTCCGATCAACCTCGAAATCCGCTGTGCCAATACGGCCTGTGAATTTACCCGCGATCGCCCACTTCCGATTCTCACCGTTGACGAACCAATTTATCGCCGCCTCCCAGCCTTCGTCATTGCGACGGTAGATAAGTTCGCAAGTCTGCCTTGGGTTGGTGAGACGGGAGCTTTTTTTGGTCATGTGGACCGCTTCGCAGATGGGATTGGCTTCTATGGTGCGGCCGAGCCAGGTCGGCACGGTCAACCGCTTGATAATGGCTGGTCACTCGATCCGCCCGATCTGATCATCCAAGACGAGCTTCACCTCATCGCCGGGCCCCTCGGCACCATCGCAGGCCTGTACGAAGCGGCGATTGATCAGCTTACATCCCGCCACAAAGGCGGGAAGCGCATTCGGCCGAAAATTGTGGCTTCAACTGCAACAGTTCGGCGCGCAAGCGACCAGATCAGCGCACTATTTGATCGTTCGCGCACCAGCATTTTTCCCCCACCCGGCATTGATCGCACCGACAGTTTCTTTGCCCGAACGGTTCCCAGTTCGGAAAACCCGGCGCGGCTCTATCTCGGCATCGCTGCACAGGGACGAGGGCCTAAGCTTGTGTTCTTGCGCTCTCTCACAACCTTGCTTGCTGCCGCGGCGGCGGCATTCGAAGCAAACGTTGCGAATTCCGAGCCGGGCCGCAATCCCGCTGATCCCTATATGACGGCGCTTTGTTATTTCAATGCGCTGCGAGAGCTGGGTGGCGCTCGCCGAATTGTGGAAGACGAAGTCCGGGACCGTACCGAGCGTTACGGCACACAAAGGCGGCGGGTCGATCCGAAAGACAGTCCATTCGCGGATCGCAAGATCAAACAGCCGATGGAAATCACGTCACGCGTTTCGACTGATGCTGTTGCGGAGGCAAAACAGCGCCTAGACGCAGTGTTTGGGCGCGATGAAGAGCCAATCGATGTCGCACTTGCGACCAATATGATTTCAGTCGGTCTCGATATCTTGCGGCTTGGTTTGATGGTCGTTCAGGGGCAACCGAAAACGACGGCCGAATATATACAAGCAACAAGTCGCATCGGCAGAGACCACGACCGACCCGGCTTGGTTTTGGTCGTGCTTAACCTTCATAAGCCGCGTGACCGAACGCATTTCGAGCAATTTGGACACTTTCATCGCAGCTTCTATCGTTCCGTTGAAGCGACGAGCGTAACGCCTTGGGCGGCTCGCGCTCTCGATCGGGCGCTCGCTGCACTCGTGGTTTCAGCAGCGCGTCATATTGATCCGATCTTGACGCCTGAACTAGCGGTAAAGGAGCTCAAGAACTGTCCTGGTGTTCGGGCGGCCGTTAGGGAAGCGATCGTTCATCGTGCGCCTGACAGGTATATCCCCGGCGGGAAGGCCGCTCTTGGCGCGATGATCGATAGCGTTCTAGATGCTTGGATCGCGATATCAGATGAGCAGGCGGCTGGCGGAAACGTCTTCGCTTATGCCCACAAGAAGAGCCCCCACAGGCTTTTGCATATGCCTCTCTCTCCTGAGATAGCGAACTTGAGCGCCGCGCACAGAAAATTTGTCGCTGGACGCTCGATGCGGGATGTGGAGCCAAGTGTGAATCTCAACCCTCGTGATCCACAAGGCAGGCCTATTGCTAATGCCGATGATCTCGCATGAGTAAGAATGCACAACGTCTTAGCCAGATAGTCTCGACCTTCGGACCTGGAGCCATGGTTGACCTACCGACGCGTTCTGTTGTCGTCGGCGGGTTAGAATTGTGGGACATGCGAGGAGATGCATTTAAGACGATTCCTGAGCAGCGACTTACTATGCGCCTGGAGCAGTTGCTCAGAGCACAGGGTCGGCTCGGAGAAACGAAAAGCCTGTCGTTGCGAACGCCCCCAATCAGCGATGGCCGAGCCGACAATCTGCCGAGTGGGGTGGCCACGCCGATCTTCCCAAGCTGGTTCGTGTGCGAACAGGTTGAAACTGCGACAGTCGGCACCAGGCCTGCGCGACGGCGGCGGCTGGTGCGGTGGCAGGACCTTGATACTCGCGGTGGGCGCCGGAAATTCACATTCGACGACGGCAAAAAGTCCGATGTGACGCCGATCCGCTTCGTGTGCGCGTGCGAGAAAGGCCACTTGCAAGACATTGATTGGAAGTGGGTGGTGCATGGCAGCCAGTCTTGTCTCGAACCGATGTGGGTCGAAGAGACGGGAACTAGTGCCGATCCGGCCGATATGACCATCGTTTGCGGATGCGGAAAGCAGCTGTCACTCCAGGCCCTGTTTCAGCCAGGACGACTTGGAAACTGTCGCGGTGAACGACCGTGGCTTTTGGATAGAGACCCGGACGGCTGCGATCAAAAGCTTAAGCTTCTCACACGTACCGCAACAAACACCTATTTTCCGCAGGTCTACACGGTTATCTCGCTTCCGACCGAGGAGGACGAGCTGACGAAGCTCGTCGATGAGCTTTCTGGCGAGCTCGCAAACGTCACATCGGTCAATGATGTTGCAGCGGCCAAAAAATTCAACTCCAAAGTCTCGGCCACTCTCCAATCGTATTCCGACGCTGATATTTTTGCCCGGCTACAACGTATCCGCGACGGCGCGATAGCTGATGCGCTTCGCTCGCCAAAGTTGTCCGAGTTCGACGTTTTTGCAAACGGGCGTGCCGAAATTGGTCAAAATGAGCCGACGGCAAAGCTCTACGCGCAAACGCTAGACCGTAAAGTATGGGCCGATCCAACTGCCGGAATCGATCTGACGGCAATCAAGAGTGTCGTCGCGGTGCATCGCCTTCGGGAGGTATCCTGCTTATATGGGTTTACGCGATTTGAAGCGGCGCCAACGAGTGCCGACGGTGAACTTGAGGACATACAATTGGCGGTGCGGGGTGCACCAATCTCCCGCGATGCGGATTGGTTGCCGGCGATTGAACAGTTTGGCGAGGGCATATTCATTCACTTTGACGAGGGCGCAATTTCGCAATGGCTACGGAGCGAGGCGACTGCGCGCCGTAACGATAAGCTGATGGCCGGTTATGGGCACTGGCGTGCCCGTTTTAGCGGGAAAGCGCCGAATTATCCGGGAACTGCCTATGTTCTCTTGCACAGTCTTTCGCATGCCTTGATGACCGAGATTGCGCTAGACTGTGGGTATCCCGCCAGCTCTTTGAAGGAGCGCGTCTATGCTCTTGCCGGTGCGACCTCCGGCGGCGGTGGTGATCGATATGGCATCCTGATCTATACCGCGACTGCCGGCGCTCAAGGTACCTTGGGTGGATTGGTCGAGGTCACTCAGCGATTTGCCCAAATTCTCCGCGGTGCGCTTGAGCGTTCGACAATTTGCTCCAACGATCCGATTTGTGCCGATCACGAACCAGACAATCGCAGCGGGGACCGCGCGACTCACGGCGCAGCATGCCACGGATGTTTGTTGATAGCGGAAACAAGCTGCGAAATGAGAAATCTGTTTCTCGACCGCAATTTGTTGACACCGACGATGGCAAACGACGGGGCGGCCTTTTTTCAAGTCTAATCGAGATATCGAAAAAAGGACTTCGAATCTTCCAACTCATCCAAATGTAACGCCGATCAAATTTTTCCAATGAAAGAGTCCTATCATGCGTAGTGGCAACGTAGTTCTCACAACAGGCTGCGGGCGTCGTTGCGCTGACCAATTGCCGGGATTAGCGGTAACGTTCCTCCTGGTCGGAGGCCAATTCAGATGATTATCGTTGGAGCCAAGTCTGTACGGTTTGCCAGTTTTTGATCGCCGTCAACGCAATCAAATGCGATTTCTTTAGCTGCAAATGCCTAAAAAAAGTTTCCCCCACATCCGGATCCCCCAGCTCATCCGAATGTAACGCCGACCAGTTTTCCCACTCGTGAATGATGGCGCGTTTCGCGGCCTCGAGATCCGCATCCCCGGTGTCGGCATCCGCACGCGCGGCCTGCGGCGCGGCCGCGCCGTTGCCGCCGGTCTCCACCGTGCCGGTGCCGCTCGTCTCGGCGGCGCCGTTGCCGGCATTTTCGGGCGCAGGCGGTTCGGCCTGCACGGCCTCGGCGGCCGGCGGTGTCGCCGCGTCCTCGGCGGCCGGGGGCGGCGCGGCGCTGTCCGGCGCCGCGGCGGCCTCGGGCCTGTCGCCGACGATCACGTCGCCGTCTTGCGCCATGCTCTCTTTCGCGCCGGGGTAGTGCCTTTCCTTCAGCGGCGGCTGACGGCTGCTCCGGGCGTGGTCGCCCAGCGCCTGCATGCGTTCCGTGACCAACATCGCCCCAACTCCTCTCGGAACTGACGAAGCTTAGCGCATGGTATCGGGCGGCGCACCGGTTTCCGGGGGCCTGTACCCAGAAGATGCGGCAGGGCCGGGAACC